>Ga0210408_10004537_pt1 | contig 12349 bp, 16 predicted proteins | sample IncBWH4MmetaG_FD_155471 | JGI IMG/M metagenome (GOLD analysis project Ga0210408, IMG submission 155471) | Forest soil microbial communities from Barre Woods Harvard Forest LTER site, Petersham, Massachusetts, United States - Inc-BW-H-4-M | ecosystem: Environmental > Terrestrial > Soil >...
ACGCATTGTTTCCACCAAAGATCGCGCCCGATGTCATCAAGGCGTTGACCGCGGCCGGGGTCGAGGCGCGCTATTTCGAGCTCGACAGCGATCTCGGCCATTCCTCCAGCGGCGCCGAGCACGCCAAATGGTCGCCGGTGCTGCGCGAGTTCCTGGCGCCGCTGGTCGCCCGGCTGAACTGAGGCGCTTAACCGGCGCCGTCTCGCCGCAACCTGTAGAACGGGCAAGCGCGGCAGGGCCAAAACCCCTTCCGTTGCGGCCTTAGCCGCGCCATGACCTTCAATGAAGTCTACACCGCCGCCGTGCTGCTGGCTTTCCTGACGGTCGATGTTTGACGGGATTTGCCCGACCGCCCAAACGCTCGCCAAACGCCCTTTGAAATCAACACTGCCTAAGGTGGTTCGTTTTCAGCTGCGCCCCGACCCGCTCGCCGATTAAACGAGGTGTCCTGCCGTGAAAAAATATCCTAAGGCGGACGCGCGGAGCGAGCGGCAAAACTGGTTTTGAAGGGCTCAACTATCAGTACCTTCGATACTTGTCACCCGATAGACACAGCGCCGCCCGTCGGAGAGAAGATGCTCCTGCCGCATGACTGACGTTCCGACGCCGAATGCGGCGCGAAACAATTCTAGCTCTGACCGGCAGAAGCCCTGGCACGTCTTGGCCGCTGCGCAAATGGGGCAATGATTTTCGATGAGCAGAAAACTGCCGTCCGGCTCCGCCTCGAATTCGGCCATGTAGCCCTCTTCCGAGCGCAGGCGCGCGACAGTGCGAACGCGATCCGCAAGGCCGGAGCAAGACTCCAGCGCCCTGCGGTAGGCAGCCACCGCCGCCTCCTGCCGTGCCTCAATGAGGCGATCCAGCCCAGCCTCGCCGAAGACCGAGCGGATGCCGCCGATCAAATTCACCGTGAGGTCTCCATGTGTATCGGGGAACCGGCCGTGCCCCTTCGCGGTCAAGCGCCACAAGCGTTTCGGGCGACCGATTTCACCCGCCTGGTCGTCAAAGGTGACGAGACCCTCCGCCTGCAGCTTGGCAAGGTGCTGGCGGATGCCGACCACGGTGATGCCAAGGGCGCGCGCCAGCGCGCTGGCCGCCAGCGGACCGCGCGACTTAAGTGTGTAAAGCAGCCTGCTGCTGTTGTCCGACGGCATGTTCGCAACCGATTAAGAAATTGATTGCTTTTTTAATCGGATCATTATAAAACAAGAAAACACTTTCTAAAAGGGATTGGTCGTGCGGGAGGTGACGACCGAGGCAGGCTGGCGCGCGCTCCTGGCACCGCGCCTGGTGCTCATCCTCTGCGTCTTGTTGGGCGGAGTGCTGCTGCACTCGATGAATGTGTTAATAACCGCGACGCTTCTGCCGAGCATCGTTGCGGAGCTGGGCGGGGCCAATCTGATGAGCTGGCCGACAACGGCCTTCGTCGCCTCCTCGATAATCGCGGCAAGCGGCACTAGTCTTGTCAGCGGCAGGTTTGAAAGCCGCCGGGCATTCTCGGGTGGCGCCGTCATCTACGCGGCCGGTGCCGTGTTGTGTGCCTGTGCGCCATCGGTTGGTTTCGTGATCGTCGGACGCTTCGTGCAGGGGTTGGGCGGCGGCTTGCTCTCGGCTCTCGCCTATGTGCTTGTACGCAACGCTTTTCCAGAACCGATTTGGCCGAAAGTCTTTGGCCTGCTTTCGGGCGTCTGGTCGGTCACCGTGCTGATCGGACCCCTGATTGGCGGCGTGTTCGCGAGCTATGGACATTGGCGCGGCGCGTTTGTTACGGTCGCGGGGATCGGCTGCCTGCTCGGTGCTGGCGCTCTTTTTACGCTTGCAGCCGACAGGCCGAGCGACCAGTCCGTTAGCCGGACTTTTCCGACGGGCCGCATTGCATTGATCTGTGGCGCGATCGCGCTCTTGTCAGCAGCGAGCGTTGCGACTGGGCTGGCGATCGAGGCCATGCTCATCACGGCAACAGTTGTGGCGTTCGTCCTGATGATGCGGACCGATCGACGCGCAGCTGTTCCGCTCCTGCCAAGCGATGCGTTCTCCCTACGGTCCGGGACTGGCGCGGGGCTCTGGATGATACTGCTGATGTCAGTCGGATACAGCCCCCTGGCGATCTATGCACCGCTCCTTTTGCAGCGCTTGCACGGGGTGAGTCCGCTGGGTGCTGGCTACATGGTGGCCTTGGCATCGTTGGCGTGGACCGCAGCCGCGCTTTCAGTGGCGTCGCTCTCGGAGGAATGGCCTCCGCGATTGATCATTATGGGTCCCTCGGCGATGGGCGCGGGTCTGGCTGGAGTGGGAGTTTTAATGGCGCCCGGACCGGTCGCGGCACTGATCCCGCCAATCGTATTGATAGGAGCTGGGATAGGCGCTGCGTGGGCGTTTGTTCTGCAGCGCGTCATGAGCGACGCGAAGGGCGGCGAGGAGAACATCGCTGCCGCCTCCGCCGCTACGGTTCAGCAAGCGGGATTTGCCTTGGGTGCGGCGATCGCCGGGTTGGTTGCCAATGCGAGCGGGCTGGACAATGGTCTTGATCCGGGTTCCGTGGTGCGGGCCTCGTTTTGGGTTCCCTTGGCGCTGGTAACGGCACCTCTGGCCGCCTGTGCGATCGGCGTGCGATTGAACGTGATGGTCATGCGCTCTCCCGAGAACGGACTATCTGCCGCGAGAAACGACTGAGTGAGGAGCTGGCTTGAAGTGGACCCCGTTTTGACCGGACACCGGCGACAGCCGGATGGAGATCGCAATACCTCAGGACGAAAGCGATCGACCGGACGATTGCGGGGCTTCCGGCCGGTTGGTCAAGAACGAAGAGGCGGGCGCCCTTATCGAGTCACTGTGACGCAAACTTGCGTCCTCGGATTTATGTAGAAAGCGTATGAGGAGCGAACAATGCTTACGGCGACAGGCTTAAGGCGCAGCGAACTTGGCCCCCGCGGGCGCAAGCTGGTCCGGCACAAGGGCAAGCAGGTACTCGTCATCGCCGAGCAGGGCCGATTGTTCGCCATCGGCAATCGTTGCCCCCACGAGGGCTATCCGCTGAGCGAGGGCACAATTGGGCCCGGATGCGTGCTGACCTGCAACTGGCATAATTGGAAATTTGACCTCGCGACCGGAGAGGCGCTGGTCGGCCGTGACCCCGTTCGTACGTACGCAATCGACGAGCGCGACGGCGAGATCTTTATCGATGTCGCCGACTCTCCGGCCGATGAGCGCCGTGCGCGGGCGCTGAGCGGCATCATGGCCGCGATCTTAGACAACGACAGACCGCGCATGGCCCGCGAAGTGGCTCGGCTGGAACGCGCCGGCTTCGACGCCCGCGAGGCTCTGGTTCATGGTTTCCGGCTATGCAACGACCGGCTCGAAGACGGTATGACGCACGCCCATGCCGCAGCCGCCGATTGGCTTTTGCTCGCCTCCCACGCCGAGACGCCGACTGAACGCCTCGCCGCCCAGCTTGAACCACTCGGCCACATTGCCTGGGATACTCAAGGTACCGGTCATTTTCCCTACCCCGATGCGGTCTCAGAATGGAATGGCGCTGACTTCGTGGCAGCAATCGAGGCCGAAGACGAGACCGCCGCGATCGCCCAGGTTCGCGGTGCGCTGGCGCAGAACCTTTCTTATTCTTCGATACGGCCAGCGATCGGCGAAGCGGCCCTCGCTCACTACGCCGATTTCGGTCATTGCGCGATCTACACGCTGAAGGCCGGTCAACTGATCGAGCGGCTGGGCGACGAGGTGGCAGAACCGACGTTGCTTGCCTTGATGCGCATGGTGGTGCGCGCGACCCGCGAGGAACGACTCCCGGAGTTTCGCGGCTACGCACGTGCGCTGTCCGAATGGGATGGCAGGGGCAACGCGGTTACGGGTGCAAAGGATTTCATTGGGCTTTCGACCGAGGGGGCGTTGCGACAGACGCTGGCCTCGTCGGGCCGGCCGATGCGCGAGCTTTATGACGCATTGCTCGGCGCCGCCGCATTCAACCTGCTGCACTTCGACACCGAATACGAGCGCTCCACCAGCAATGCAATCGCCGATAATGTTGGCTGGCTCGACTTCACTCATGCGCTGACTTTTGCGAACGCCTGCCGCCACATCTGCGATGAGCGACCAGATCTGTGGCCGCGAGCAGCCTTGCAATTGGCGCTATTCGTCGGGCGAAACCGAAAATATGTGCGCCTCGACGGAGATGGAGCGCGGTGGCGTGTCGACGATCGTCGCACCTTTCTCAGCGCCGCGACCAAGGCGCTGTACGACCACGGGATTCCCGAACCGATCATAGCCTGTCATCGGCTGAAGGTCTTGATCGCGATCCAAGACGAATTGGGGTCGGCGCCCGACGCCCCCTGGGCCAAGACGACCTGCGCAGCGGTGAACCGTTATCTCCACACGCCGATGAAGCGTCATCACGGTCTGCGCATTGCGGCGCAAGCGCTCGACTTCGTCGGCAAGGAAGAATAGCTCATTTAGGGAACGTCTTCTCTATCGCGGCGGTGTGGTGTCAAGCTCTGGTTAATCCTTCATCACTGATATCTCGTGTTTCGACGATGAGTGCATCCGTTTCGCGAGGCTCTCGCTTCTCTCCGAGGTCGGCGCTCTTCAGAAATCGCGTCGTGTCCTTTGCACGCGCCTGCCTTCTAGAAAATCGGGTTCGCAACAGACTCGCCGCTGGAGGGAAGAGGATTCGAACCGCCGGTCCCCGGTGCAGAAGCCGTAACGAAGCGCAACCGTGCTCTTCGTGAGGACTGCCCGCCGAACCAGCTTACGAACGCGGCGGCGCGCTTTTCTGACCCAGGGCTCACGCTGTCGCATGGTTCTGGTCCGTCGCGGTCAGTGTCGCATAGAGTTTACCGTCGCGCTCCTGGATCCGCCCCGCGCGGATGTGGCGCTGCACCACGATGCCGACATGGTTTGGGCGGTCGCTGGGACATGCCGCATAAAGTTCTTGTCGGGTTTTGCCGGTGGCCAGGGCAAGAACGCGCTCGCCCAAGCCTAGGTTCTGCACGCCGCGTTTACGTCCTGCCGACTTGGCTGTGGCCGTTCTTGGCGGCCGCCCGCGGCCTCGCGGGGTAATTGCGGCCTTTGCTTCTGCAGCCGAAGCCGATCTTGGTCGCCGACCGGATGGTGCCTTGCTAACGCGCGTCAGCACGCGTTCGGCCGTCTCGAGATCGGCCAACTGAGTGGCGATCTTTTCCCGGTTGGCATCGAGGCGCGCCAACCGCTCGCTGAGCTTCATATTCTCTGCGGTGATTTGATCCACTGTCGTCGGTGTTGGGGTCCGCATGGTGACCTTCAGCGGTTTCGGATAGATCGGTATCGATCAACTTGTCGGCGTTTAACACTGGGAGAAGCAAATGCACGGTCGAGGATGTCGCAGAACTCTTCGGTCATCTCCAGGTTGGCCTTGATATCGACGCCGAACCGTTCGAATTCGTAGGGCTGGTAGCCCGCGCCGACGCCCAGCATTAGGCGCCCGTTCGACAGCGCATCGGCAGTCGCGATCTCGGCCGCCAGCCGCGCCGGATTGTAAAGCGGCAAGACGACGACCGCGGTGCCGAGCCGGATCTGTTTGGTGATCGCGGCGCAGTGTGCCACCACCATCAGCGGCGACGCGCAGAGGCAGTAATTCGAAAAATGGTGCTCGGCGAACCACGCGATCGCGTAGCCGAGCTCGTCGGCGAGCCGCGTCTGTTCCGCGACCTCGGCGAAAACCTCCACCGTCGGCTTTTCAGGGTCGCGTGACCCCATCAGATTGAAGATGCCGAACTCCATCGCTCAATCCTCCGCCGTTTGCCGGTTGCTGTAACCGTGGCTGCGATCACCCGATGGCGTCAAGATCTTCGATTTTTAGCGGCCCGATCTCTGAACTCTTGGCAGAGCGACCCGGCTGACACTGGGGCTCCATCGCCGGTCAACTGATGGCCGGAGGCTGCGGATGGGTTGTCCCTCGCCCATCGGCGACATTGTTCGCAAGAGCGCCGCACTCTAGGATCGCGACCCGTAACACCGCCAGAGGGGATAGGTCCATGGAATTTGGCGCTTCGATCTTCTTTACCGACTACTCGATCTCGCCGGCCGAGTTGGCGGTCGCGATGGAGGAGCGCGGGTTCGACGCGCTGTGGGCTGCCGAACACTCGCACATTCCGGTCCCGCGACGCACCCCCGCGCCCGGCGGCGGCGAGCTGGCGAAGCGCTACTACGACGTCATGGATCCTTTTGTCACGCTGACCGCGGCCGCGGCCGCTACCAAGCGCCTCAAGCTCGCCACCGGCATCTGTCTGGTGATCCAGCGCGATACGATCCAGACCGCAAAGCTCGTTGCATCGATCGATCAAGTTTCAGGCGGCCGTTTCCTCTTTGGCATCGGCGGCGGCTGGAATGCCGAAGAAATCGAAAACCACGGCACCGAGTTCACGACGCGCTTCAAGCTCATGCGCGAGCAGATCGAGGCGATGAAGGAGATCTGGACCAAGGACAAACCAGAATATCACGGCGACCTCGTCGATTTCGCGACGATGATGACCTGGCCCAAGCCGGTGCAGAAGCCGTATCCGCCGATCATTGTCGGCGGCGCCTTTCCCTGGGCTGCGCGGCGCGCGATTCGCTATGGAGACGGCTGGTACCCGAACGCTAGCAGCGGCGATCCTGACGACTATCTGCCGCGCTTTCGCCGGATGGCGGAAGAGGCCGGGCGCGATCCGAAATCTCTGTCGATAACCTTGGGCGGAGCGCCGGAAGACCCGGATCGGTTGAAGCGGTTCCGCGATCTCGGCGTCAGTCGCGTGAATATCAGCCTACCCGCAGCAAAGGCGGAGGAAGTCCTTCCGCTGCTCGACCGTTGGGCACGCGTGGTTCGTTCGCTGGACTCGTGATCCCATAGCGATCTTTGGCCCCGATCCAGAAGGAACCCTCGGGGCTGTTCCAAGGCACTTGCCGGCAATGGACCGCTACGTTCGCGGCGAGCCATTGGTCGACGTCAATCACGAGGGCCAAATGAAGGCACTGTTCCTCGGCAATGTCGCCGCCGACACGGTGAACGGCATCAGGGCCGAATTGCCGCGCGGGCTGCGGATCGAGGTCGTAGCCGACCCGCACGCGCTGTTGCGAGCCCCAGAGGTCACGGCCGATGCCGACATCCTCGTCACCAATCACTGGCGCTCGGAGTATCCTCCGGCGCCGCAAGTGCGACTGGTGCAGTCGGTCGCCACCGGCATTGAATTAATCGACCTCGTCGCGTTGCCGCATGGGGTCGTGATCTGCAACGCTTTTGGCCACGAAACGGCGATCGCAGAATACGTGCTGATGGCAATGCTTGTATGGAGCCATCGCTTCCGCGAGATCGAGAGTGAGTTTCGTGCTCGCTCCTCGTGGCGGTCGAGCTGGGTGCAGAGCGGTGTGCCGCATGGCGAGATCTTTGGCAGCACGGTCGGGATCATTGGGCTCGGCCGGGTCGGTCGCGAGGTGGCGCGCCGCGCCGCGGCTTTCGGCTGCCGTGTGATCGCTGCCAATCGGAGCGAGCGCCGGCGGGAGAGCGGGATCGAGCGAGTTTATCCACTGACCGAACTCGACCAGATGCTCCCGGCTTGTGATTTCGTCGTGCTGTGCACGGCACTCGCTCCGGAAACCGAAGGGCTGATCGATAGGCATCGCCTTGCGCTGATGAAGCGCTCGGCGTTCCTCATCAACATCGCGCGCGGCTCGGTCGTCGATGAGGATGCCATTTACGCCGCGTTGCGAGATGGCGGGATTGGCGGAGCGGCGCTGGATGTGTGGTGGCAATACCCGCATGAGACCGAACCGGAGCGACGGCCATCGCGTCATCCCTTCCACGAGCTGCCGAACATCCTGATGACCCCACATTGCTCGGGTTGGACCGGAGGGATGGTGGCGCGGCGTTGGAGCGAGGTGGCAGACAACATCAACCGCTTCGTCCGCGGCGAGCCACTGAAGAATGTGGTCTTCACGACTTGAGGACCGCGCTTGGGCAGATGGCTTTCTCAGCTCCCGCTGTACAGAGATGATGTCGGTCAGAGCTCCCCGTTGCGTCCCGCTGCATTCGACTAACTAAGTGAGTCACTCCTTCACCCAAGCGTAGTAACCGAAGCGCCGTGAGAAAACGACTTCACCCCGAGCGATCTTTCCTGCCCCAGCGCTAGTCGTCGACTGGGGGACTTCGCCCAACCGCTTTCCCGTCTTATTAACCACTGGCACCATGATCCGGCGTGAACGACCTGCCGTCTGTGCGACCTTGGCGCTCGCACGGACGTTGTCGCGATTCGATGCCGGTTTCGCCGTTCCCGCTCGGCGGGACGCCAGACTCGTCTTCGACGAAGCGACTTTGGACACCTTGACGCCCGTCGAATTGACTGTTACCCGAATCATGCTCACCCCCTGCTCCGATCATAGTCTGCTCGCTCGTGGGTCAATACGCCGTCCGTCGAAAACCCCGGCACTCACCTTGCCATCGGATCAGATGGGTTACGGCGGTAGTTTAGGGCGGCGCTGAAACTCCGACTCGCTTTTTGGATGGGTGCTGATTGAGGTCGTTCACTGAACCACTTGTCGCCATGGAGCCGCCCTCGTGCCTGGCGGTGACCATCTCGCTGCGCTGCCGAACAAGGTGACAATGGCCGTGAACATAATTGCCAGGAACTGGACAATTCGCAATGCCATCGCCTTGGCCGTCCCTTGGGTCAACGGATGGAGACTCATCGACGGTAAGGCTGAGGTCAATGACGGGTATGGGCCAGACATGCTCTGTCGGTTGGCGCACAGGCACCATTCGGGTACCAAGCGTCTCATTTAGCCGCTAGATCAAGCGAACCCTCGCCGCTTCGAGCCCTTTTCGACCCTCGACGACATCGACGATAACTGGTTGCCCTTCACCGAGGCTTGTGAGCCCAGATCGCTCAAGAGCGGAGATGTGGACGAACGCGTCCCTTTCGCCACCGTCGAGGGCAATGAAGCCATAGCCTTTCTCGGCGTTGAACCATTTCACTGTGCCGGTCTCCTCGGCGGCTATGCCCGAAGATGACCCGTTCGATGTCGTCGGCCCGAAATTCGCTCGCCGTGGTGTCGTCGGTTTAGCAGTGCTGCTATCGACGCTGATGATCTCGGTGATGTGTGGTCCCTTGTGACCAGGACCGATGCGGACTTGGAGGGTTTCACCCGGTTGCACGACGTTGATGCCGCTCTGAGCCAGCACGCTCCCGTGGAGGAAGGCGTCGCCGGACCCATCCGAGAGTTCGACGAACCCGAAGCCTTTGTCGGGGTTGAACCACTTGACGACCCCGTGGACCGGGGGACCGGAGGGGTCTTCGAACGTTTGGCTGAAGCGGGGGTGGGTGTCGAATTCGCGAGGGTTTGGGTGATAGGTGTCGACGTCGAAGTCGCGACGCCGCGAATGACGAGAATTTTGATGTGTCAACTTTGTTTCCTGGAGGGATGAGCCCGATCATTCGGGTAGAGCGACTCGCGGTCGCGCTGTTGCAGATCTGATGGGTTCGATATGATCCGAAGGTTGTCGGAAAGCACCGCTGGTCGCAACGGTCGTCGATTAGGTGGCCTTGCGGAGCGCTCGGATCAAGCAGGATAATCAGACCGAGACCATCCCCAATCGGAACGCTCCCATCAACCCGAAGCGGCCCCCGTTGCTTTCCCTATCGGGCCTCTATCAAACGAGAATGCGCCTCGCAAGCCACTACGAATCGACCAGAACCGGGCGGAAGAGTTCATCGATCAAGGCCGTTTGCTCTGCACCTTCCTGCGCCAAGAACTCGTCAATGTTGAACTCGTCAAACCCACTGCCCCTCGTCTCCCATTCATGGCGCACGACCAGACGTCTCGTGTCGCTGTCGAAGATCAAACTCCAAACGTCTTCGTCTTTCGGTGTTGGCCCACGGGCGCTTCGATAAAACTCGCGTTGAACGATCTGCATAACGGCTTGCTCCGTCCTGAATCGGCCTACTCTCGGTCGATTGCCTGAAGGCGTCTCACGCGAGCGTGCATGCTGCCCGAGGGGCGTTCCGGTCGTAGAGACCACCTTGATAGCTGGAGCATATTGGGCGATCGGGTCTGAATGCGAAAATTCCGGGCCGGACGCCTGCTGGCAACGCATCCATTCGGGTTACGCCGACCGAGTTTCTCGACCCAATGACAGCACCAGCAATCAGGCAACGATCCCGACTCGCGTGGCGGGCATCCGGCCCAGGCTCGGCAAAGCCTAAGTCGCCTTCCTGGCGGTCAAGCAATTCGAAATAGGAGCCCGCCTACCCTTCCCGGCGTGATACGGGAGATCGACATCTGGCGTGTCGCGGTGCTGATGGTCAACCGATACGCCGACGAGGCCAAAGCCAATAGCGACCGGCGTGCTGCGGAGCTTGCAACAGACGGCGATCACGCTGGTGCGGCTATCTGGCGTCGGGTCACAGTTGCTATTGAGCAGCTTACAGACACGACGGGACCACCGCACTGATAATGGTCCAATCGCTTGCCGCGAATTATCCCGACCACAATCGCTAGGCCCGAGGAGATTCGTGTTTTCCGGCTGACCAAAAGTGATCTCATTCTTGATTGCACGAACGGGCTTCGGTCACATCGATCTCGTCATCCTTTGAGCCCGCCGTGAAACTTGCGAAACGAAGCGCCACGAGCCGAGAGGCGCGCGACGTGACGGATTCGGAGAAGGCGACAGGCACCTCCGCGCTCCCAGAGCGTGTGATTGGGCAAGCACCGCCCCATATGAGTAATGCGGAACATCACCAGGGAACGGTTCGGTTCAGGATGCTGGGATGGGCGAGGGAGCAGCCGAGGCGGCAGCTTTAATTGCGAGTAATGGATGGATTGGTGTGAGATGATAAAAATACTCAGCAGGACGGTCTCACAAAAACAAGAGCCAAACCGAGTTGCACCCATCGATAAGCCGGAACTCGATCTTCTCGACAGGGACGAGGTAAAGGCAAAACGGCCAAGCATGTGGAACATCGTCTTCTATAACGATGATTACACACCCATGGATTTTGTCGAATTCGTCCTGAAGACAATATTTCATACATCGACGCTAGATGCTCTGGCCTTGACCTTGGCCGTCCATACGAAAGGTAAGGGCATCGCAGGCACCTATACCTTTGAGGTCGCTGAACAAAAGCAATACGAAGTCTTATCGATGGCCAAGGTCGAGGAGCACCCGCTGCGGGTTGAGGTTGAGAGGGTTTGACGGCATACCGTGCGGCTTGCCGTTCGGCTCCGCCCGCGGGAGAAATCGGTTTGCAACGGACTCGCCGCTGTAGGGAATGGGTTTCGAACCATCGGTCCCGCCATGGAAGCGAGGGACATTCTTGTCCTGGCCGCAAAATTTACGATCTTATCGCGCTCAACCCGCTGGCGATCCGCCAGTCTCTCCCGCGTTGAGACCGCGCACGAGCCGGGCGAGTTTTTTATGGAGGCTCCGCCGCGCCTCCTCCACATCGATCGGATTGACCTGCTGATGGCGGTTCGCCACGGTCCAGCCCATCCGCGTCTTGGCAAAGAGTATAGCCAGCTTGAGGCGCGCCCGGTCGTCTTGGAGGTCGCCGTCGCGACCGAGGATCCACGCAACAAATCGCTGGCCAGCGCCTTCGCCATGACGGCGCCAGTGGCAATCTCCTCTGCGAAATGCTTGCGGAGCGTCTCCAAGCTGATCGGCTCGCCGGTCTGTGGGTGTTTGATCAGCAGACGAATTTCGGCTTCCGGCATGCCGTAGCCGATCATTGCCTCGACCCCGCCGCGCTGCTCCGCTGTCGGCTTGAATGCACGACGGCTCATTGAGCAGCTTCCCTATGAGAGCTCGGCCCTTTCGCCGACCCGCAAAACGGAAGATCTCCCGGGGACCGGTGTCGCAGCTGCCGCCCGCCAGCCGGCCTGTTCGCTTGCTTCACCCCTGCTCTGGCCTCGCAGAAATGCCGTGCCCACGAGCGAGATGTGGGTACGGTCTTGCGCGGCACTCTTGGCGGTGCGACGCTCCGAACGACAAAACCACTCGGCGTCGGTGCTGGAGCCGTCATCTCGGGCTCCATCACTGTCACCGATCGATGCTCCGTCTCCCGCGCGGGTCACCCTCCCACGCGACCTCTCAGGGTCGCTCAAGTACCTGGACGTCGCCCAGCTTCAGAGGTTGCTCGAGGCCGTTACCGTCGAGATCGATCGCCGCAAACAAGGCGCTCCCACGGCTTCTCGACGCAGGAAGGCGAATTCCCGCGAGAGACACGTTCGCACCTGACTCACCGCTGGAGGGAAGTGGATTCGAACCATCGGTCCCCCTCCCGAGATTGTCGTCGATCCGAGCGGTTCGCGCAGAGATCATAGGGCGAAGTAC
>Ga0210408_10004539_pt1 | contig 12348 bp, 12 predicted proteins | sample IncBWH4MmetaG_FD_155471 | JGI IMG/M metagenome (GOLD analysis project Ga0210408, IMG submission 155471) | Forest soil microbial communities from Barre Woods Harvard Forest LTER site, Petersham, Massachusetts, United States - Inc-BW-H-4-M | ecosystem: Environmental > Terrestrial > Soil >...
CCGTTGCCGCCTCCAATGCGCTGGTCGCGCTCGGCATCGTGGTGCTGGCGCGCACCGGCAACGTGTCGTTCGGACAGGGCTTGTTCTTTGCCGCGGGCGGCTACGGTGTCGCCCTGATCGCGAACAATTGGGGCATCACCGATGCGGTCGCGCAAATGCTGATCGGCGCCGTCTGCGGTGGCCTGCTTGGCCTTGCGATCGGCCCGCTGATTGCCCGCTACAGCGGGATTTTTTTCGGCATGCTGACGCTCGCACTGTCGATGGTGTTCTACGGCGCGCTGGTCAAGACCACCGTGCTCGGCGGATCCGACGGCTTCAATGTCGTGCGTCCGAGCCTGTTTGGCATCAGTTTTGTCGACCCGCGCGAAGCGGATTTCATGCTGTACGCAGTCTCGGTCGTCACGACCGGGCTTTCCGGCGTCGCCGCAAAAATTCTGTTCCAGTCCGAATTCGGCCTTGCCAGCCTCGCGGTTCGCGAAAACAATTTGCGCGTCGAGTATCTCGGCATATCGGCTAACCGGATCATCGCCATCAACTTCGTGATCGCGGCGACCTTTGCCGGCGCCAGCGGCGCGTTCGCGTTGATGGCGCAACGCCATATCGACCCGCAATTTGCCTACTGGACCACATCAGGTGAGTTCGTGTTTGTCGCGGTGCTCGCGGGATATCAAAGCGTTTCCGCCGTATTCGTCGCTTCGCTCGCGCTCGAATTGGTTCGCTCTTTCTCGAACCTTTATCTTCCCAACACCTGGCAGCTCGTGCTCGGTGTCTTCCTGCTCGCCGTCATCCTGTTTCTGCCGCGCGGTATCGGCTCGCTCTGGACCAGGCAACGGCGCAGAGGGACCGAACCCACCGCGGCCGCGTCAGCCGCTGCCGAAGAAGGGGTAGCGTCGTGAACCCCGTATTGTCGGTGCGCGGTTTGGAAAAACGGTTTGGCGCGGTGGTCGCTGCGGACGCCCTATCGATCGACATCGCACCCGGCCAAAAGGTCAGCCTGATCGGCGCCAATGGCGCGGGAAAGACAACCTTCGTCAACATGGTGACCGGATATCTGAAGCCCGACGGCGGATCGATTGCACTTGACGGGGTCGACATCGGAAAGCGTTCGCCGAGACACGTCTCGCAGCTCGGCATTTCGCGTTCGTTTCAAATTCCGCAACTATTCATCGATCTTACCGCGGCCGAGAATCTCGCTGTGGCTGTCGCGGGAATGCATGCGCGCTGGCTTTCGTTGCATTCGCCGGCGGAGGCACAAGGCCGCCGTGACAAGGCGATCGAACTTTTGCAACGGTTTGGGCTCGCCAATCTCGCCGACCGCCCGATCTCCGAGCTTGCCGGCGGTGTCCGCAAACTCATCGATATTGCGATGGCGCTGGTGCGCCGTCCGAAATTGCTGCTGCTGGACGAACCAACATCGGGCGTCTCGGCGGAAGAGAAATTCGCGACGATGGACCGGGTGATCCATGCGGTTGCGCCTGACGCCGCCACCATCGTGTTCGTCGAGCACGACATGGAGATCGTCAGCCGCTATGCCGACCGGGTGGTGGCGTTCTACTCTGGCCGCATTCTCGCCGATGGTAACCCGATTGACGTGCTGAAGGATCCGGAGGTGCGCCGCTACGTCACCGGAGGCGTGCGATGAACGCCGCCTTGCCGTTGCTCGAGATCGACAAGCTGGTGGTCCATATCCGCTCAATGACGGCGCTGCGCGGCTTTTCCATGAATGTAGCCAAAGGCGCCATGGTGAGCCTCGTCGGCCGCAACGGCGCCGGCAAGACCACGTTGATGCGCGCGATCCTGGGGCATCTGAAGCCGGCGCAGGGTGTTCTCCGCTTTGAGGGCGCCGATCTGTCGGCGCGGCCGCGTCACGCCCGTGCCGCGCTCGGAATTGGATACATGCCGGAAGATCGCTGCCTGGTGCCCCAGCTCACCGTCGAGGAAAACATCCTGTTGCCGCTGTGGGTCGCAAAACATCTCGACCGCAAGGCGCGGCTCGACTTCGTCTACGGGGCGATCGGCGAACTCGCCGAGATGCGCAGCCGCAAGGCGCTTCTGCTTAGCGGTGGCCAACAAAAGCTGGTGGCACTGGGCCGCGCGCTCGGCGTCGGCACCAAATGTCTCTTGCTCGACGAACCGTTCGAGGGAATTGCGCCCGCGCTTTCCGAGCGGTTGTCGGAGGTCCTGGCGTCGCTCCGGGGCAAGGACCTCACCCTGTTGATGGCGCAATCGGACATGAATCACTCGCGGGAACTGATCGACGTGGAGTTCAGGATCGAACGCGGCGCCAATCTTGTGGCTGGCTGATCCGAACAAGTCCTGTGGAGCAGCCACCCCGCGATGACAGCGTTACCGGGCGGGTCAAATTTGTCTGCCCTAGTCGGTCCTGACGACGCGCACCTGGCCGCCCGGCTGCGCGAGTTGCGTCGGCACGACCACCGGCGGCGGACTGCCAACGAACTCGGCCTGTACCGCCTGCGAAATCCACTCGGACGCACCCGGATGGCGCATCACCAAGCTGACAAGCACCAGAAGAAGGACACCGTGGGCTGCGAGAATGGCCGCGCTCCAACTCCGCAAGAAGCGGCGGTCGGAGCGGTTCAAATCGTTCGGAGAACGCTGCATGGATGCCTCCCGATAGGTTGCACCGATGCTGATAACGTAGGGCTCCACGCAGAAATGCGATCTGAATCACATTTTCGCGGAATTGATTTCGGAGGTTCCGGCGTCGGCTGACGCCAAATTTTCTGGAAGGCAAAAATGAGCTATCGCAACGCGTGCAGCGCGCGCCTATAGATCCTCACCCGATCCGGCCTCGGCGATTTCGCGGAGCGATGCGACATCCAGCACGACGATCGCGCCGTGCTCGAGGCGAACCCAGCTCCGGTTGGCCCAGGCCCGCAACTGCTTGTTGATGCTCTCGCGCGTCATGCCGACCATCTCGCTGATCTCCTGCTGGGTGATCGCGATCGTGCGGCTTGCGGGCTCGAGCTTGCGTCTTTCGGTTAGACCGATCAGGGCGCTGGCGAGCCGGCCCGGCAGATTCTGAAGAATGATCTGTTCGACCTGCTCGCTGGTCCTTCGCACCCGCTCACACAGCAGCTCGATGAACCTCATCGACAGCGCCGGCTGGCTTTTCACGAAGGGCAGGAAGTCGCGACGGTCGATGACGAAAATCTCGCACGCGGTATTGGCCGTGGCGTCGGCGCTGCGCGCCGCTCCGCCGAGCACGCCCATTTCGCCGAAAATCTCGCCGGCGCCGATCAGATTCAAAATCGCATTGCGCCCGTCGGGCGATGAGATACTGATCTTGACAGTGCCGGAAATCACCGCGAACAGGCTGTTGCCCGGATCTCCCCTGCAGAAGATCGTAGCGCCGCGCTTTAACGTAGTGTGCTTGGCGTAGCGGCAGAGCTGATCGAGCGCCTCGGGCTCGAGATCGCAGAAAAACGGGTGCTGGCGCAGCACCGATAATTTGCTGTTCACCACGCGGCGCGCGTCAGCCGCCTTGTCCAGGCCGCGGACGACGTCAGCTATCGGCCTCTCTGGAGCCATTCACCAATTGCCCTTCTCGCCGGAAAGCACGCGACCACCGGCGGTGGAGGCCTATAAAAGGAAGATGGAACCAAGCAGCCACCTTGCAAGAATTTGCTTGCAAGAATTCAGCCAAATTGCGGACCACCCGGCACGACCATAGCAAGCTAGAACAGACCGACCAAGTGATCTATGGCCGCAGGCAGCACGCTGGTTTCTCGCCGATGCGGTGTATTGAGCGAAATCTTAACAAGTGAATGAACCACTTGAGATTGTATGTATACAAATGAACATTCCCAGGGTGCCAAAAGCGGGCATCTCGCCTCATTCGTTGGCGATGCCCATTTCCTTGATCACGCGGGCATATTTGGCGAGCTGATCCCGCGTCAAGGCGCCGAGTTCCTCCGGCGAGCTGCCGCGCACGGCAAAGCCGAGCTCCTCGAGCTTGCGGCGGACCTCCACATCACCGATGGCTTTCACGACTTCGGCGTTGAGACGGGCGACGATTTCTTTCGGCGTCCCGGCTGGCGCGAGTATCGCAAACCAGGAGTTGAAGAGGAAGCCCGGCAGACCTGATTCCGAGACCGTCGGTACATCGGGGAATTGCGGCAGGCGCTTTTCCGTCGTCACCCCGATCAGTCTGAGCTGGCCGCCACGCACCAGTGCCGCGACGGTCCCGAGCCCCTGAAAGCCGACCGGGATCTGGCCGGCGGCGACGTCGGTCGCGGCTTGCGTGGCGCCCTTATAGGGCACATGGGTCAGCGATATGCCGGCGGCGGAGGCAAACATCGCCATCGCCAGATGCTGCGGGCTGCCCGGCCCGCCACTTCCGTAATCGATCTTGCCGGGCGCGGCCTTGGCAGCGGCGATCAGGTCGGCCGCGCTCCTAAAGCTCGTCTGATTGCCGGCGATCAGTCCCCACTCCACGGTTGCGACCAGCGACACCGGTTCGAAATCCTTCAGGATGTCCCAGCGCATCCTGGACTGCAGGTTCGGCACCATGGTCATGATGCTGTCGTTGAAGCCGCCGATCGTGTAGCCATCTGGGTCGGAGCGCGCGACCTGCTCGGCGCCGATCAGCCCGGAAGCGCCCGGCATGTTCAGGATGACGAATTGCTGGCCCATGTTGTCGGCCATCTTCTGCGTCACGATCCTGGCCGCGACATCGACCGCGCTCGCCGCTGCCAGCGGCACGATCATCTTGATGGGTCGGTCGGGATAATTCGCCTGCGCAAGCGCGCCAGAGCTGCCGGCCACAAGCGCAAGCAGCGAAAACAACCAACGAAGCCGGCGCATATTTCCCCCACGTCAAACGGCACGGCGTTGCCGTTGTCCGGCCGCCACCCTTTGACGAAAGCATGCCCTCTCGCATCCAGCTTGGCAATGTGGCGGACACAGCCGCCACGTTTTGAGAGGTTCAAATTTGATGGCGATCAAAAATCCGGCGGCTTGGCCGGCGTACCCATGATAGGAATGGCCTTTTCGGCTCTGTGCCTGGAGAAAGGTGGATGCATGCAATGGTGCTGCCGGCCCCGGGAGCCCCGCTCCGGATCGAGGAGCGCGCGGACCCGACCCCCGGCGATGGACAAATTCGCGTCAAAATAAGCGCATGCGGGGTTTGCCGGACCGACCTTCACATTGTCGATGCCGAGCTTCCCGGCATCAAATATCCGATTATTCCGGGCCACGAAATCGTCGGCCGGGTCGACCTCGTCGGCGGCACTGTCGCGACACACCGGATCGGCGAGCGGGTCGGAATCCCCTGGCTCGGATACACCTGCGGGGTGTGCCGCTTCTGCAAGGAAGGCATGGAAAATCTCTGCGATCGCCCCCTCTTCACCGGATATACGCGGGACGGGGGCTTCGCCACGCACACCATCGCCGATGCGCGCTATTGTTTCCCACTCGGCGAGGAGGGCGACGATGTCGCGATCGCGCCACTGCTGTGCGCCGGCCTGATCGGCTGGCGGTCGCTGGTGATGGCCGGCGCCGCCGAGCGGCTCGGCATCTATGGCTTCGGCGCGGCAGGCCACATCGTCGCCCAGGTCGCCCGCTGGCAGGGCCGGTCGGTCTATGCCTTCACGCGAGACGGCGACATTGCGGCGCAGGATTTTGCCCGCCGACTTGGCGCGGTATGGGCGGGAGCCTCGGCCCAGCTGCCGGACGCCCCACTCGATGCCGCGATCATCTATGCCCCCGCCGGGGCATTGGTGCCGGCGGCGCTGCGCGCGGTTCGCAAGGGCGGTAGGGTGATATGTGCTGGAATTCACATGAGCGACATTCCGAGCTTCCCCTACGACCTGCTTTGGCAAGAGCGACAACTGGTGTCAGTCGCCAATCTGACCCGTCAGGATGGGCTGGATTTCCTTAAAATTGTCCCTCAGGCTGGTGTCCGAACCCAAACGACAGCATTCCCGCTTGTGCAAGCCAACGAGGTCCTTACAAAGCTGCGGACGGGACAAATATTGGGTGCCGCAGTTCTCAAACCTTAAGGCCCGGCAGTGCATGACACCTCACATCTAGGCCCACGAACAATCATGCCGCCATCTCGAAAATCGGTCGCCAAAACCGCCGCCGGCGCTAAACCGGCGCGGCGGCAACGGCCCTCGCCAAATCCCCGGTTGAACGGCTCGATGGCATGCGATACGGCCTTCCGGGTCGTCGCGCGGCGCCACCTCGAGAGCCTCTGCGTCCACCAGGAAGCCACCTCCAACGGCGACCCGACGGCGCTGCATCACATGCGCATTGCGCTGACGCATCTGCGCACCGCGATCCTGTTCTTCTCGCCGATGGTCGATGACGCGATCCGCGGCGAGATAAGAGATGAGCTGAAATGGCTGAATACCGAGCTCGGCGCCGTGCGCGATCTGGACGTCGCGGTCGAGCGGGTCAAGTCGCTCAACGACAAGCGACCGCAAGCGCTGCCCGCCTTTCAATCCTGGAATGAGAAACGCGCCGAAGGTCATCGCCAGCTGGCGCGCATGCTTCGCTCGGTAAGGTACGGCTGGCTGATCGAGCAAGCTTCCGCCTGGATCGAAAACGGACCCTGGTCCACAAAGACGGGCAAGCAGGCGACGAGGCAGCGCGCCGCTCCAATCGGCGCCTACAGCGCCGAAAAGATCGCGGCATGGGAGGAGAAGCTCCTGAAAAGGAGCCGCAAGCTTCGCAAGATGGGGACGAAGAAACGGCATAGCCTGCGGCTCCTCAACAAGAAACTGACCTATTCCATCGATTCCCTGGAAGACCTGTTCGCAGACAAGCGATTTTCAAAGCAGAGGACCGCGCTGAAGCAGCTGCGCAAGGCACAAAGATCGCTGGGAGAGTTGAACGACGGCGCGAGAGGCCACGCGCTCGCGACTGAGCTCCAGCAGGACGGCGTGCAAACGCCGTTGCAATTCCTCGGCCCGAAGCGAAAAAGACGGTTGTTGAAAAAGGCTGCGAAGTCCTATCGCAAGCTGGGAACGCTGAAGGAATAGCTGCCGATGCGTTCGGCCGGAACGCTCACAACGACTTGCCGTCCGGCCCAAAAAACGGATGCGGGCCGTCGAACTGGCCGATCGGGACCTGGTGCGTGACCACGCTGCCGAAACCTCGGTCCGGAAACCAGCAGTGGAGATGGAAGGCTGGCGGCTCAACCTTGAACGAGGGCTCGCGCAGATGCCCAAGATCGAGGTCGACCGCATGGTTGGGCGCCGGGCAGATCGTGGCCAGCACGCCTGCAAACATCGTGAGCGCCGCGCGATGGACATGGCCGGTCGCGATCAGTCGCACGCGCGGATGGCGTTCGATGATCGGCGCGAATTCGTCGGCGTTGACGAGGTTCTGGCGATCCATGTGCCAGATGCCCGCAACGAACGGCGGATGATGCATGAACAGCAGCGCCGGCCGGTCCGCGTGCGATGCGAGCGTCGCATCGAGCCATTGCAAGGTGACAGCGTCGAGCTCGCCATGCGGCTTGCCGGCAACGCTGGAATCGAGCAGCACGAGATCGAGATCGCCGGTCTCGACCTTCTGATTGAGCGGCCCGGACGAGAAAGCGTAAGCGCTGTCCGGAAAGGCCGCGCGCATCATGTCGCGAGAATCGTGATTGCCGGGAATGCCGGCAAAGGGCAGCTTCAATGGCGCGAGCAGACGCTTGAGATGATTGTACTCCTCAACGGCCGGGGTATCCGCGAGGTCGCCTGAAATCACCACGAAGTCGGGCGCGGGGCTGAATTCGTTCAAGGTGGCCACGCAGCGCTCCAGCGCCTTCGCGGTATCGACCCGGCCATAGGCCAACACGCCCGGTGGCTTGATATGCAGATCAGAAATCTGCGCAATACGAATGGGCTTTGCGGTCATCGATTTTCAGTCTTCCGGCGGCAAAAGGCGAACGGCTTGCGGCGCAATCGAAAGCCCGATCCGCTCGCCAGCCTTGGCCTGGACTGTGTTCGGCGCATCCACGGTGAGCAGTTTATCGGTCGCCGCGCTGATGATCATCCGCTGCCGGTCGCCGACGAAGCTGACGCCGTCGACGGTTCCGCAAAGCGGCGCGCTGCCGGCGTCAACGATGGCGATCGTTTCAGGACGGATCATTGCAACCGCTAGAGGGAGGCTCGCATCGCCGCCGATCGGCTGCCGGCCGCCGGGCAGCACGAGATGGCCGTTTTCGACCGGCGCTTCGATGATGTTCGCGGCGCCAATGAACTCGGCGACAAAGCGGCTGTTGGGCGCGAAATAAATCTCGCGTGGCGTGCCGATCTGGGCGATCGCGCCCTTGCGCATGACGACGACGCGGTCACCAAGCTCCATGGCCTCGGACTGATCGTGGGTGACATAGATCGCGGTGATGCCGAGCGCGCGCAGCAGCCGATTAAGTTCGCCGCGCAGCCGGTCGCGCAGCGCGGCATCGAGCGCGGTCAAGGGCTCATCCAAGAGCAGGATACCAGGCCGGATCGCCACCGCGCGCGCCAGCGCCACACGCTGGCGCTGGCCGCCGGAGAGCTGGTTGATCCTGCGATTCTCAAGTCCGGTGATGTTGGTCAGCGCGACCAGTTCGGCGACGCGCGAAGCGCGTTCGGCTGCAGGGACGCCACGGATCTTCAGCCCATAGCCGATATTGTCTGACACGCTCATGTTGGGGAACAGCGCATAGGACTGAAACACCATGCCGACATTGCGTTTCTCGATCGGTACCGATGTCATGTCCCTGCCGTCGAATAGCACCTTGCCGCCGGCATCGGGCAGTTCGAGGCCGGCGATGATGCGCAGCATCGTGGTCTTGCCGCAGCCGGAAGGGCCGAGCAGCACCAGCGTTTCGCCGCGCGCGATGTCGAGTGTGGCGGGCTCCAATGCGCGGGTGCCGTCGACAAAGGTCTTGCCACAACCCTCGATGCGCACCGCGGCGCCGTGACTTGAAGCGCCATGGCCTAAGGCCGCGCTCATCTTGATTGCTCCCTGTCGGCGAATAGTTGCATCGCGACCAGAAGCGGAATGATCATGACAAAGAAGATCAGCGTATAGGCCGAGGCGACTTCCAGCCGCATCGAGGCATAGCTGTCGGCCAATCCAATCGGCAGCGTCTTGGTCAGCGGCGTATGCAGCATCCAGGTCAGGTTGAATTCGCCGAGCGACAGCGTCACCACCATCAGGGCGCCGGCGAGGATGCCCGGCAGCGCATTGGGGACGATCACGCCGCAAAAACGCCGCCATGGCGGCGCGCCCAGCGAGGCCGCGCCTTCGTCGAGCGTCTTGATGTCGACGGTTGCGAATATCGCCATTACCGAGCGCACCATGAACGGCATGGTGAAGATGACGTGGCCGGCGAGGATGAACAGCCAGGAGCGGCGGAATGTACCAAAGCCTTGATAGGTGAGCAGCAGCGCCAGTGCGATGGCAAGGCCGGGGATCGCCAGCGGCAACGTGATGATTTCCTCGACCACGCGCGCCAATCGCCCTCCCCGCACGTGCAGGGCGTAAGCGGCGGGAACGCCAGCGATCAAGGTCACGGCAAGGGTTGCGAAGGCGATCAGGAACGACAGGGAGATTGTGCCAGCGTAGAGGTCCCAGACCTGGGCCACCCATTGCAGCGTAATGCCTGAGGAGATGCCGCGAAAATAGTTGACGGTGACGCCGGCTGAGATCGACAGCCCCGCAGGCAACACCAGGAACGCGGCGACGATCAATGTGAAGATGAGCTGGCCGGTGAAGATCAGGCGGTCGCGCATGGTTTTATCCGGCCGCCGCGACCGTGCTGCCGCTGAACGAGCGGGCCAGCGCGAGGAGGAACCAGGTGATGAGGCCGAGCCCGACCGACAGCGCCGCCGAGGTCGCGAAATTCGCGGCCAGCGTGAACTCGGTGTAGATCAACATCGGCAGCACATCGATGTTGGTCGCAAGCGTAAAGGCAGTTCCGAACGCCCCCATCGCGGTCGCAAAGGCAATCGCGCCGGAGGCAACGAAGGCAGGCGCCAACGCCGGCAGCACGACATCGCGCTGCACGGCCCAGGGGCTTGCGCCCAGCGAGCGCGCGGCTTCTTCGAGACCGACATCGAGCTTCTGCACCGCGGCCATGATGGTGAGGATGACGCGTGGGATAGAGAAATAGAGATAGCCGAGGAACAGCCCATAGATCGAATAGGCAAAAACGATCTTCTCGCCAAACAGACGATTGGAAACATCGCCGATCAGGCCCTGACGTCCCGCAAGCAGGATGATCATGAAGCCGACGACGACGCCGGGAAAGGCGAGCGGAAATGTCAGCATCGCGATCAGCACCGCGCGGCCGGGGAAGCGATGGCGCTGCAAAAACATTCCGGCGATCGTCGCCACGATGAGCGTCACGATGGTGGTCGCCCCAGCGAGCACGACCGTGTTGATCAGGGTGGCGCGGTAGCGCGGCTCGGTCAAAACCGCCAGATACCCGGCGAGCCCCAGCGGCCCCTCCGCGCCGGTCACCACCAGCCGCGCCATCGGCAGCAGAAAGAATGCCGCCGTCACCGCGGTAAGCGGCAGCAGGCAAAGCCAGACAAAAGTTTTGTGCGACATGAAACGATGGTGCCCCAGCCCTTCGAGCTGAGCACCATACTGCCTTAGCGGACCTCGGCGAGATAGCGGTCGACAAAGCCTTTTTGCACGTTTTCCATCTCGCCCCAGTCGACACTCTTGGCGCGGGCGTAGTCGCTGTCGGGCAGGAACTTGTTCTTCACGGCGTCCGGCAGTTCGATCGGGCGCGCCGGGCGCAAATAGGCATTGGTCCAGATCGCCTGGCCCTTGTCGGACAAAAGATAGTCCAAAACCTTCTTGGCCTTGTCCTTGTCGGGCGCGTTCTTGACGAGGCCGACGACATAAGGAAACACCACCGAGCCTTCGCAGGGGATCACGAATTCAAAACTGCCCCTCTCGGAATATTTGGCGCGATAGGCGTTGAAATCATAATCGAAGAGTATCGGCATCTCGCCGGAGACCACACGGGCATAGGACGTTTGCTTGGGTACGATCGGGTCGTTCTTGCGCAGTTCCTTGAAGAAGTTGATCGCAGGATCGAAATTGGAGGGCGAGCCACCGAGCGCGAGATTGATCGCGACCGCGCCGACATAGCCGACCGCGGCCGAGCTCGGGTCGAGATAACCGACCATGCCCTTGTAGTCCGGCTTCAGGAGATCCTTCCAGCAGGCCGGCACCGGCTTGCCGCCGAGTGCATCCTTGTTTACGAACAGGCCGAGCGTGCCGGAGTGAATCGTGGTCCAGTAGCCGTCCGGATCCTTTAGGCCTGCCGGGACCTGGTTCCAGTTGACCGGCTTATAGGGCTCCAGCGCGTCCTGCGCTTTCGCCTTCATGCCGAAGGTGACGCCGAAATAGCCGATGTCGCCGACCGGATTGCTCTTCTCGGCCAAGATCTGCGCCAGCGCCTGGCCCGAATTCTTGTTGTCATGGGGAATATCGTAGTTGAGGTCGGCCTTGATGGCCTTGAGCATGGACGCCCAATCCGCCCATTCCGGCGGGCAGTTGTAACAGATGACGTCGGCCGCTTCGGCCGATGGCCAGGGCGCCAGGAAGGACAGCGCAAGCAAGGTCAGGACAAAGCGGACGGTTTTCATGAAAAGTCGCTCCGATTTGAAAAGGAAGGACATTCCCGGGATCGGGACATCAGCACCAACGGGCGACCAAGTATAGGCGGCGTATGAAGGATTTGCGACGACGGGCTTGTTGCTGTGCAGCAAAGATGGGCGGGCCCCTTTTGTCTCCCGCAAGCGACCCCAGCGCATCGGCGATGGCTGAGTTGCAATGGTGGCCGCAGCGCCCGCCTTGCGGCGCGGCGATCATTGCACGTATCCTTCAAAGCAACCGGTCAGATTCCGCTTGCCGAAATCACGCATTTCAACGGAGACGCTCCATGACCCCTCCCGTCAACTCTCCCGCCATCAAGGTCGTCAAATCGGTCCGCGAACAGGTGAGCGCCGAGGAGTGGCAGACCCGGGTCGACCTCGCCGCCTGCTATCGGTTGACCGCGATGTACGGCATGACCGAGATGATCGCCAACCACATCTCCTGCCGCCTTCCAGGCACGCATGACCACTTCCTGATCAACCCCTATGGAATGCTCTACGAAGAGATCGATGCATCCTGCCTGATCAAGGTCGATCTCGACGGCAACGTGCTCTTCAACGCCTCGGATTATGGTGTCAACGCCGCGGGCTTCGTCATTCACAGCGCCATCCATATGGCGAGGCACGATGTCGACTGCGTCGCGCATACCCATACGCCGACCGGCATGGCGGTCTCGGCGATGGAATGCGGGCTGCTACCGCTGGCGCAGACATCGATGCGGTTTCTCCA
>Ga0210408_10004540_pt1 | contig 12348 bp, 10 predicted proteins | sample IncBWH4MmetaG_FD_155471 | JGI IMG/M metagenome (GOLD analysis project Ga0210408, IMG submission 155471) | Forest soil microbial communities from Barre Woods Harvard Forest LTER site, Petersham, Massachusetts, United States - Inc-BW-H-4-M | ecosystem: Environmental > Terrestrial > Soil >...
CCCACCGGCTCGATCCGCTGGCCGAATGCCGGCTCGAGACGGAGTCCTTCGCTGAGATGGCCCGTCATGTTCGTCAGTTCGCGGCCGCGCGCCGGCTGCCGCTTGGCGCCGTGCTCGAGGGGGGCTACGAACCGCAGGCGCTCGCCGATTCGGTGCTCGCGACGGTGCTGGCGCTGAGCTCAGACGAGCGACCGCGCCCGGCTGCCCCGCAGGCGCCGCTCACGTCAAGTGCCGCCCGCCAGATCGGCCGTTACTGGCCGTTGTAGGACCGCGGTGAAGGCCCGCACTGGCCTGATTGCGGGTCCACTGGCTGCCCGCCGTGGAGAGCCGCGAGACCCGGGCCGCCGCGTTCGAGCCCCGGCCGGAGAGGAGGGGGCGCGAGCGCTCTGATAGACCCCGGACGATGGGCACACCCGAGAACCCCACGCGCCACCGCCGTCGGGGTCTGCAGAGGCGGCTCATCCTGCTCGCCACAGCGGTGGCGCTGGCGGGTCTGGTCGTCTTCGCGGTCTCGCGCCTGAACCTCCACGGCGTCGGTCACGCCCTCGAAACCGCAAAGCCGGGCTGGGTGGCACTGGCCGTGGTGCTGATGATGTCCTCGCTCTTCATGCGGGCCTGCTCCTGGCATCAGACGCTGCGTGCCGCGCTGCCCGAGACGCGGATCCGATGGGGGCCTGTCATCCGGGGGACGATGATCGGTGTGATGGCCTCGGCACTGTTTCCGGGGCGCGTCGGCGAGCCGACGCGGGTGCTGGTGCTCTCTCGCGACCTCGACGGTCCCGCGCGGCGACTGCTGCCGGTGATCGCCGGCACCGTCTTCTCGCAGACGCTGATCAACCTGGTGGCGCTCGCGATCCTTGCAGGCGTCACGTTCACGAGCGTCTCGCTGCTGCACCCGGCGGGCATCGTGACCGTGCTGGCGATCCCACTTGCGATCGGCGCCCTCGTGCTGGCCGGCCCGCGCATGGTGGCGCTGGGACGGCGATCGCGCTCGGAGCGGATCGCGCGCGCTGCGAACGCCGTGGTCCGGTTGCTGGACCTCGCCCGTCAGGGGTTGAGGGTGTTCGCACGTCCGCGCTATGGCGCGACCGCGATCGCCTTCCAGCTGCTGGCCTGGACGCTGCAGTGGCTCGCTTGCTACATGATCATCCTCGCGCTCGGCTTGGATGCCGACCTCACTGCGGCGGCCGCGATCCTGCTAGCGGTGAACGTGAGCGCGATCCTGCCGCCGACGCCATCGAACGTCGGCGTCTTTCAGGCTGCGTGCCTGGTCGTACTCGCCGCGTACGGCATCGGCGCCGCGCCGGGTCTCGCCTACGGCATCATCCTGCAGGCGGTGGAGGTCGTGACGGCGCTCGCACTCGGCATCCCCGCCCTGCTCAGCGAGGGCCTCAGCTGGGAGGACATCCGACCCAGGCGTGAGGAGGTCGAGCCTAGCGGCTAACCGGCCAGCGCACGCAGCGACTGGCGCAAGGAGCGCGTCGTCTGGAGCACCGCCGTGGGCTCATAGCCGCAGTGCGCCATGCAGTTCTCACAGCGCGGGTCCCTCCCGCGCCCGTACTTGCTCCAGTCGGTCGTTTCGATCAGCTCGCGGTAGGTCGTGGTGTAGCCGTCGGCCATCAGGTAGCAGGGGCGCTGCCAGCCGAACAGCGAGTAGCTCGGTATCCCCCACGCGGTGCAGTCGAATTCGGCCTTGCCTTCGAGGAAGTCCAGGAACAGCGGGCTGTGATTGAGCCGCCACTTCTTGCGCCGCCCGTCCGCGAACGCCTCTCCAAACAGCCTGCGCGTCTGCTGGACACCGAGGAAATGCTCCTGGTCGGGCGCTTTCTCGTACGCATAGGCGGGCGAGATCATCATTTCGTCCACCTCAAGGTCGTCGTTGAGAAAGTCGAGCACGTCGCGAACCGTCTTCGGCGAATCGTGCGTGAAGAAGGTCGTGTTCGTCGTCACCCGGAAGCCAGCCGCTTTCGCCGCCTTGATCGCCGAGACCGCCTTGTCGAAGACGCCCTCGCGCTCCACCGACGCGTCGTGGCGCTCGCGCATGCCGTCCATGTGGACCGCCCACGCGAAATATGGGCTCGGCTTGAAATTCTCTAGCTTCTTCTCGAGCAGCAGCGCGTTCGTGCAGAGGTAGACGAACCGCTTGCGCTTGATCAGCTCCGAGGCGATCACGTGAATCTCCGGATGGATCAGCGGCTCGCCTCCCGCGATCGAGACCATCGGCGCGCCGCTCTCCTCGATCGCGGCGATCGCCTGCTCCACGGGCATCCGCCTGCGCAGCTCGTGCTCGGGGTGTTGGATCTTGCCGCAGCCCGAGCAGGCGAGGTTGCACTGGAACAGCGGCTCGAGCTCCACGATCAGCGGGAATCGCTCGCGTTTGGCGAGACGCTGGCGCGTCAGGTACCAGCCCATGCGCGCGCTCTGCCTCATCCGCACCGCCATTGGCCTACCTTAGCCCCCCGGGGCCCACTCATGAAGCGACCTCGCGACCTCGCGCAACGCCCGTGCCGCGCGCAGCGCCCCGGCGGCGGCCTGCGGGCGCATCAGCTCATGTGAGGGGCTGTCGAGGACGACGCGCACGACGCCGAACGGCCGCGGCCCCGCACCCGCGGCAAGCCACACCGACTCCATGTCCACGGCGATCGCTCCCCCGGCGTGCAGCTCCCGGCGCCGCTCGCCGAGCGCCAGGCGCGAGACGCACGCGATCCTGCCGGGGCGCACCTTCATGCCGCGGCCAGTGAGCCGTCCGATGAGCTCATGCGTTGCCGCGCAGCGGACGACCGTCTCGTCGTGGCCGTCATCGTCGGCGTACACCTCCTCGGCGACGATCACTTCGCCCGGGATCGACTCGTCGTCGAGCCCGCCGCAGAAGCCGAGCACGAGCAGCGCGTCCGCCTGCTCCTGCGCCAGCGCCAGCGCCGCCGCCTGCGAGTGGGCGGGCCCCATACCGGTCTTGCGTACCCGCGCCCCGCGGGCGACTGATGAGATCAGGGCTGCCTCGATCCTCATCGGGGCAGCGATCAGCAGGCCGCTCACGGCCGTCCTGTCCCGGTAGCCGTGAACGCCCGCGCCGGGGTTCTCGCGGCCTCGGGCGAGCCACCACTGGAGGTGTCGATGTCGAGCGTGCTCAGGGCCGCCTCGGCGGCCGCATGCCCGCTGAGGACCGCGCCCTCGAGCGTCGCGGGCCAGCCCGTGTCGGTCCAGGCTCCCGCCAGCAACAGGCCGGAGACCGACGTCCTTGGGCCCGGCCGCAGCGCCCCGACCCCTGGAGCGGCGCGGAACGTCGCGGCGTGCTCGCGAGTCGCCACGAAGCATTCCACCTGCGCCTGCCGCGCACGCGGCAGAAGCTGCTCCAGCGCCGGCAGGTAGCGCTCCCGCAGGGCGTCCACGCTCATTCCCATCTCGCGTTCGGCGCCCGAGAGCGACACCGCCAGATACTGGGAGCCGGCCGGAGCGCCGCCCGCCGCCGTGCGGTCGAACAGATACTGCACCGGCGTCTGCACACCGGCCGCGAACGCGTGCTCGCAGACGAGCCGGTCGTAGAGGATGTGGAGGTTGACGATCGGCGAGCTGCCGAGCGCGCGCAGCCTTCCTGCGAGGTCCGGAATCAGGGGCTCCAGCAGCGCCGCTGCGCGGGCGTGCGGCACTGCCAGGATGACCGCCTGCGCGCTCAGCCCGTCCGACGCGAGCGCCGCGCCGTGCTCGGGCCGGTCCTGCCCGGGATCGAGGGGGCCGTCGCCGTCGAGCGCGCCGCGCCCGCCCCTGCCATGCACTTCGAGGCCGTCCGCGGTCCGCTGCAGCCGCTCCGCGCGCCAGCCGAGCGTGACCTCGACGCCGGCGTGCTTCAGCGCCGCCAGCGCCGGCTCGCCGATCGTCTCGCCGAGCGTGCCGGCGTGAAAGCCGATGTCTCCCGCGTCGGCACCGGAGAGCAGGCCCTGGCGAAACACGAATGCGCCGAGCTCAAGCGACGCCTGCGCCGCGGGGAGGTTCAGCGTGGGAAGCGCGACCAGGTCCCACAGGGCACGCACCGCGTCGGGACCCTGGCCGCGGCGTGCGAGCCACTCGCCGAACGTGTGCTCGTCGAGGTCCGCGTGCTCGGGGCTAAGCCGCAGGAGCGCGTACGCGGTCCGCACCGCACCGAGGCGCTGCGGGAGGCTCAGATATGGGTAGCGAAGCAGCGACCCCATCAGATGAAGCGGCGCCGGCAGCGCGCCGCGGCGCAGCCGAACGACGGGAGCACCGGGTTTGAGGACGGGGATCTCGAGGCGCGGCTGAATGCTCACGCGCTGCTCGCTCCCGAGTCGGCCAAGCAGCGCGCGGTAGGCGTAGCAGCAACGCAGGAACACGTGCTGTCCGTTGTCCATCTGAAGGCCCTCGCGCTCGAAGGAGTACGCGGCGCCGCCGAGCCGGCGCCTGACCTCGACGAGCCTCACGCGAGCGCCTGCGGCCGCGCAGTCGAGCGCGGCGGTGATTCCGGCGAGACCGCCTCCGATCACAACGACGCGGCGCTCGGAGCTCAAACCCGGCCTCCCAGCATGCTTCGTGCAGCGACGAGGGCCTTCTCGTAGGCCGGCAGCGAGATCCGCCGCTGCGCCGCCCGCTCGGGGTCCGCCTCGATACGGTCGAGCAGCCTGCGGTAGATCCCGGCCATCGCGAGCACGCTCGCCGCGCTGCGCCTGTCCAGCAGCGGCGCCAGCTCAAGGCCGCGGTCGAACCATTCACGGGCGCGCTCGGCCTCGAAGCGCATCAGCTCATACAGCCGCCGTGCCTCCTCACTCGCCTGCCCGTTCGCGCTCGCGTCGACACGCGCGAGGCCGGCGAGCACCGCGGGTGCGCCGGCCTGGCCGCGCTGCGGGCGTTCATCCCCGCCGATCACACCGAACCGCCTGAGGTCCTCCTTGGGTAGGTATACGCGGCCGTTCTCCGCGTCCTCGCGCAGGTCGCGCAGGATATTCGTGAGCTGCAGGGCGACGCCGAGATCGTCCGCCAGCCGTTCGACCTCGTCGGAGTTGGCGGCAGCGCGCTCGGAGACGACGAAGATCGCCAGGCACACGCGCCCGATCGCCCCGGCGACGCGCCGGCAGTAGACGACGAGATCGTCGAAGTGCTCGTACTCGACGCCCGTTACGTCCATGCGCACGCCCTCGATCAGCTCGCCGAGCGCGCCGCGGGGAAGCGCGAAGCGCGCGTGAGCGTCCGCGAGCGCGATCATCAGGAGATCGGCACCTGCCCCCTCCGGCTGCTCGGATTCGAGCGCGGCCAGCGCCACGGTCTCGGCGCCGAGCCGCCGGAGCTTCTCCTCGCACGGGAGCGAGCCGTCACCGATGTCGTCGACCCGCCGCGCCCACGCGTACACCGCGCACATCGCCCGGCGCCGCTCGCGGGGAAGCAGGCGGATCCCGTAGTAGAAGTTGGCAGCCTGCGTTCGCGTCAGCCGCTCGCAGTACGAGTAGGCGCGTGCCACCTCCGGCCGCGTGCTCATCGCCTCCGCCCGCGGCGATCGCCGAGCGTCTGTGAGAGGACGAGCAGCCGCCGCCAGCGCCCGGCCCGTGGCGGACCGGGCAGGACGTCGTAGCCGGCGCGCTCGATCGCGTCGAGCGCCGCGCGTCCGCCCGCGACGAAGCCGGCGAGCGCAAGCCGCGCCCGTCCGTGCAGCTCGCCGATCAGCGGAGCGCCGTCGGACAGCAGCCCGCGCGCCCGGGCGACCTCGAAAGCAAGCACGCCGCGTAGCTCCTCGCCGGCGTGCGCCGCAGCGAGGTCCTCGACCGTGCAGCCGAAGCGCGTGAGGTCCTCAGCGGGCAGGTAGACGCGTCCGCGGACGAGGTCCTCCGCCACGTCCTGGCAGTGCTCGGTCAGCTGCAGCGCGGTGCAGATCGAGTCCGACAGCGCGACCCGCTCGGGAGTCGCGCTGCCGAGCACGCCGAGGACGAGCTCGCCGACGGGGTCGGCGGAGAGCGCGCAGTAGCCGCGAAGCTGCTCCCAGGTCGCGTAGCGGCTCACCCGCTGGTCCATGCGATTGGCCTCGATCAGGCGCACGAACGGCTCGCGCGCCAGCCCGCAGTCGCGCAGGGTCGGCGTGAGGCGCACGAGCAGCGGATGCTCCGCGCGGCCTTCGAAGGCGCGATCGAGCTCTGCTTCCAACCAGTCCAGGGATTGCAGGCGGTCGCCGCTCGCCGAGTCTCCCAACTCGTCGACGAGCCTGGCGAAGCCATAGAGGGCGAGCAGGTGGGAGCGGACCTGCCGCGGAAGCGCGCGGCTCGCGACAGGGAAGTTCTCCGTTCGCGCGCGCGCCATGACGGCGTCGGCGGCGGGAGCGCCGATCGGGGCTTCGGCTATCAGCGTCCCCCCTTCTGCCCGATGCGTCCACCGGGCAGAACGTCCGCTCCATCCTGCGAGCACGCCGCGAGGCAACGGCCGAGCGCCATGATCGGGAAGGTCAGCCGGTAAAGGTGGTAGTTGATGTAGTAGTCCGACGGGAAGCCTGTCCCCGTGTACTGCGGCTCGTCCCAGCCGCCGTCGGCGCGTTGGGTGTCGAGCAGCCAGCCGACGCCCTGCTCGACGGCCGCCGAGCGCTCCCCGGCGGCGTGCAGCGCGAGCAGCGCCCATCCAGTCTGTGACGCGGTGCTGGGGCCGCGGCCGATCCAGTGCGGGTCGTCGTAGGAGCGCGGGTCCTCGCCCCAGCCGCCGTCCTCGTTCTGGATTCGCGCCAGCCAGGCGACCGCACGGCGTATGCACGGCTGCGAGGGATCGACTCCGGCCGCGATCAGTGCCGGGATCACCGCGCCGGTGCCGTAGATGTGGTTGACGCCCCAGCGCCCGAACCAGGACCCGTCGTCCTCCTGGCAGTCGAGCAGCCATTGCACGCCGCGCCTGGCGGCCGGGGAGTCGGCCAGCCCGAGCTCGCCGAGCATCTCGACGGTGTGGGCGGTCACGTCGGCGCTCGGCTCGTCGACCACCTCGCCGAAGTCCAGGAACGGAAGCTCGCGGACGAGCGTGCGCGTGTTGTCCGCGTCGAAGGCGCCCCAGCCACCGTCCGAGCTCTGCATGCCCTCCACCCAGTCGAGCGCGCGAGCGACCGCTTCGGCGATCTGCGAGGCGACCTCGAGCGGCGGCCGATTCCCGTTGTGGTCGATGGCCCCGTTGGGCGTACTGTCGGGCGCGGGCGCCGCTGGCCCCCGGGCGACGCGGCGAAGCGCGAGTACGACCTCGGCCGTGTCGTCGACGTCGGGGTAGTTCACGTTGTCGAACTCGAACGCCCAGCCGCCGGGCGCCAGGCGCGGCCTCGCCACCGTCCAGTCGCCCGGCACGGTCACCTCCTCGCCGAGCAGCCACTCCGCGGCGCGCACCATCGCCGGGTGATCGCCGGCGAGTCCCGCGTCGCTGAGCGCGACGATCGCGAGCGCCGTGTCCCACACCGGCGATTGGCAGGCTTCCAAGCGCCTGCTCGCTCCCTCCGGCGCCCCGACCCCACGGGAGTCGTCCTGATCCTCGATCATGAACCCGTCGAGCCCTTCGAGGCCGCGTCGCATCACAGGATGCTCGAGCGGATAGCCGCCCAGATGCAGCGCGATCAGCGAGTAGACCCACGGCGGCTGGATGCCACCCCAGGAGCCGTCGGCCTCCTGACGACGGACCATCCAGCGCTCTGCCCGCCCAAGCGCCAGGCGACGGAGCGGGCTGATCGGGCGGCGCTCATACGCGCGCAGCGCGCGATCGAGCCTCGCCAGCCATGCGCCCCGGCGAGAGGCCGGGCGCTCGGCGGCGCCCGCAGCCGGACGGCGGGGGTTCAGCTCATCGAGGCCGAACTGCAGCGGGCGCACGGGACGGTGGGCTTTGACGACCGACAGTGCGACGATCGTCTGCCGCGCCCAACAGCCGAAGTCGTAGACGTTCAGCGGAACCCAGGAGGGCATCAGGATGATCTCGGGGGGCAGCGCGGGCACGCGGTCCCACGACCACAGGCCGAACAGGGCGAGCCACAGCTGGGTGAAGACTCGCGCCCGCTCGAGACCGCCTTCCCGGCGGATGAACGCGGCGGCTTTCAGCATGTGCTCCGCCTCGGGCGGATCTCCCGCCAGCCGCAGCCCCCAGTAGGCCTCGATCGTCGTCGAGAGCTCGCCCGGAGCGCCGTGGAAGTTCGCCCATGTTCCGTCCGTCCGCTGCTGCGAGCGGATCCAGGCCGCGGAGCGCTCGGTCTCGTCGGCGCGGCGGACCCCGAGGAACTCGCGCAGCAGCATGTCCTCGGCGTCCATCGTGACGTTCGTCTGAAGCTCGCCGCGCCACCAGCCCGCGTCGTCCTGAAGGGAGAGCAGGTAGTCGCAGGCGAGCTCGAGGCCCACTCTCGCCTCGCTGTATGTGCCGACCGTGGAAGACGCCATGGTGGGAAAGCTAGATCTTTTTCGTCAATGACGACATTTGCACCACCTCCGCGGATGCCGGGGCGCCACCCGAGGACATCAGAAGCCGCGGCGGAACGAGCACCTCCGGGTGCGCGCGCGTGATCACGTGGCGCCGCAGCGCCGCCTCGGAGACCGAGCGCGGTTGCGGGGAGATGAAGCGATACACGATCAGCCCGTCGACGTCGCGCCGTTCGAGCAGACGGAATCCGGGCGCCGGCGGACTGCCAGCGGAGGGCCGCAGCGGGGCGTAGCCGGTCTCGTCGATCTCCGCCACGACGACCGCGCTGCCCCGCGGCAGGTTCCTCAGCGGATGCAGGTAGTACTCGAGCGGCGCGCCGCCCAGCTCCACCGTGGTGATCGCACGTGCACCACCACCGCGCAGCAGCTTTGCGACCCCGCGCCAGTTGCCGCGCTGCAGCCGCGGGCTGAGGTCGACGTCGAGCGACAGCACGAGGAACGCGAGTACGAGGATCGCTGCGAGCGCGATACCCGCGCGCCCGGTGCCCGGCCAGACGAGCAGGGCCGCGATCAGCGCCGTGACGGGGATCATCGCGCCGACGAGATTCCGGGGCGCGAGGTAGTCGGCGCCGAAGGCCGCGAGCGCGACCGGGATCAGAACGCCGCAAGCAGCTATCGAGAGGACCATCAGCAGACGGTGCCTGCGAGCATTGTCCTCGGCGCCTTCCACCGCGAGGACGCTGGGCGGGTGGTCGAGCAGCCGCCACACGCCAAGGCCCGCGCCCGCGAGCACGACGAGCCCCACGAGCAACTCGACGCCGTGTCCCAGCGGCGCGGCCGAGTAGCCCGTGAGGAAGTACTGCGGGATCGCTTCGAGTCGTTCTGCGATGGGCCATCGCCCGATCCACTGGGTGCCATGGCCGCCTTGCGCGGAGATCAGCGGCACCAGCGCGAGGCCGGCGATCAGCAGCGCCCCGGCGGCGGGCAGCGCCGCGCGCCGCGTCGCTCGCCCGCCCAGCAGCCATAGGACCATCGGTATCAGAAGGAACACCGCGAAGTAGTGGCTGAGCAGCGCCAGCACGCCGCTCGCAGCGAACGCGGCCATGCTGGCCGATCTCCGATCGGTCGATCTTTGATCGGTCGATCTCCGATCGGTGTCCGTCGGACGGCGCTCGGCTCGCAGGAAGCAGAGCAGCGCAAGCCCAGCGGTCAGCACGAACAGCCCGTATGCGCGAGCCTCCTGTGAGTACCACACGAACAGCGGGTTCACCGCGACGAGCGCCGCGGTGACGATCGCGGCGCCGCGACCGGCGAGCTCGTGGCCGATCGCCCAGGCCACCGCCACGGTCGCGACGCCGGCCAGCGCCGAGGGCAGCCGCAGCGCGAACTCGCCGCTGCCGAGCAGGCGGTAGTCGAGCCACTCGACCACGTACCACAGCGGCGGCGTGTTCTCGCTGTGCACCATCGCCCGCAGCGTCGCCGACAGGCTCGTGTGGAGCACGTGTACCGGCGTGTAGGCCTCGTCATACCAGAAGCTCTGCAGCCCAAGCGTCGAGAAGCGCAGCGCGGCGGCGAGCACGAGCAGCGCGGCCAGCGGCCACCAGGCCGGCAGCCGCCGCTCGGCAGCGGCGGGGGCGGCCGCCGCTGCGCTCGCGGCGCTCATCGCGGGCACATCCCCCGTGAGGCGACACCGAAGCAGCCGTAGCGGTCGGCGCGTACGTCTTCGACCTTTGGCGGCAGGTACCAGCCGCCGTGAACGGTCCGCCGACCGCCGCTGAGTGAACCGTAGACGACCAGGCAGAGCTGGGTTCTCGCTTTCGGAGCACCCGGGCTCGTGTTGCCGCATACGACCTCGTGCTGGCTCGCGGGGCCGAACAGTTCCTGCTCGATCGACAGGTTGTGGTAGCGGTGACCGGTATATGCACGCCAGGTCGCAAGGTCCGCGATCAGGCGATGGTTGATGTGCGTCTGGCGTGCGACGTCGTTCACGGTCGCGATCGCGAGCAGCAGGCCGAGCAGCGCCAGCAGGGTCGTCTCGATCAGCCGCAGCCGCCCCGATCCGGGCAGCTCGCGCGCCCGCGGGCGTAGCCAGGCGGGCAGGCCGCTGAAGCGGTCGTGGTGTGCGGGTGTCGGGGCGTCACTCATTGGACTGGTGCGAACAGAGGCGAGGTCTGGTGCACGATGAACAGCGCCTGCACGGCGAGCGTGGCGAGCAGCAGGCGCCTGTCGCGTGTCACGACGGCGAGTGGAAGCGGCCAAAGGATGTACCAGGCAAGCAGCCATGTGCTCGTCACCGAGATCGCGAGCAGCGTCCAGCCCGATGCCGCGACCCAGTCATAGCCACGCCACGTACGCCACATCAGGTGCAGCGCGATCAGCACGAGCGCTGCCTTCAGCAGGTCGTGGTCGACCGGGAACACGCCCGGCTTGCCGAACAGGTGGGCCAGCTCGGCGGCGAAGCTGTCCGTGGACACGAAGGCGGCGTCGCGGTTCAGTGCCGAGACGACGTCAAGCCCATGCACGCCGAAGGCGAGATAGGCGAGCAGCGCCCCTAACGCGAGCGCGCCGAGCGCGCCGAGAATCGGGGCCAGTCGGCGCCTGGAGAGGATCATGAACGGCAACAGCGCCGCGACCGTGGCCTTGACGAGCGCGCCGCCGACGACCACCGCTCCGGCCGCGGCGTCGCGCCCGGCAAGCGTCAGGCTCACCGCTGCCATCATCAACAGCAGCATCAGCAGGTCGTTGTGCGCTCCCCCGAGCCCGTAGATGACGTACAGCGGGTTGGCGCCGACGGCGAGGATCGCCCAGGCCGGGTTCAGATGCCGCTTCTCGGCACAGCGCCAGGTGAGCACCAGCATGCCGACGCTGGCCAGCTGCGCCACGACCTTCATTCCCCAGAGGGCACCCGTCACGCCGAGGGGCGCAAACGGATAGGAGAACAGCGTGTACAGGGGGCCGTAGGCGGTGGCAACGTGCCTCCAGTCGTGGCCTACGTACTGGAAGACCGGATCGCGGCTGATCGCGACCGGGCCGTGCAGGTACGGGTTGAGCCCGTGCTCGACCCCCATCCGCGCGTAGGCGATGTAGCTGAAGATGTCTGTCGAGATCAGGATCGGCCCGGCGAAGACGATCGCGTGCAGTGCCGCGATCAGCACGATCGCCCAGCGTTTTGAGATCACCGCGCCCCGCTGGCCGCGGGTGAGGAGGAGCATGAGCGCATAGGCGCCCGCGAAGACGAGGATCGCGATCAGAAAGACGCGATAGCCCAGGCGCTCCCCGATGCCCCGAAGCCAGCTTGCGATCGGTGGCGATTTCGGGATCAGCGGCGAGCGGCCGGCGGCGCCGTCGAGGACGATCTCGGTGGTCGCAGCGAGGATCAGCAGCGCCAGCAGCGAGACCAACGCCGGCCGCCACGACTCAGAGCGGATGCGGGCGACGCCGCGTTCGCCCTGGGTGGCGACGCTCACGAAGGCGCGAAGCTCACAGCGCGGTCCAGACCGTCTTCGTCTCCAGGTAGGCGTCGAGGCCGTCGTGGCCGTGCTCGCGGCCGATCCCCGAGGCCTTGAAGCCGCCGAAGGGAGTCGATGGATCGACGAGCCCCCAGGTGTTGATGTACACCGATCCCGCCCGCAGCATCGCCGCGAGGCGGTGGGCGCTGGAGACGTCGCGCGTCCAGACGCCGGCGGCGAGGCCGTACTCGCTGTCGTTGGCGCGCTGCGCGACCTCCTCGAGCGTGTCGTATGGAGACGCGACGAGCACGGGCCCGAAGATCTCCTCGCGGGCGATCCGCAGATCGTCAGAGGTGACGCTGAACAGGGTGGGGGCGACGAAGTAGCCGCCGCTGTCGCCCAGCGTCGTCTCGCCACCCGTCAGCAGTTCGGCGCCCTGCTCGCGACCCGAGTCGATGTAGCTCATCACCCGGTCGCGCTGCTCGGCGGAGATGAGCGGGCCGAGCTGCGTGTCCGGGTCAAGCCCCGCCCCGAGACGCGCG
>Ga0210408_10004541_pt1 | contig 12347 bp, 10 predicted proteins | sample IncBWH4MmetaG_FD_155471 | JGI IMG/M metagenome (GOLD analysis project Ga0210408, IMG submission 155471) | Forest soil microbial communities from Barre Woods Harvard Forest LTER site, Petersham, Massachusetts, United States - Inc-BW-H-4-M | ecosystem: Environmental > Terrestrial > Soil >...
GGGGATTACCTGAGAATCTCAATGGACCGATATTGAAGGGTGTTCCAGTCGGCTATTTCGATGGCGAAGAGTGATACTCGGATCATACGGTTGAATTCTTTCGAGTTTCTGACAGAGGAGGCTGGAAAACTCTGCAGGAGTCCTGAGATGATGGAAGGACCGCTGCCCTCAAAACATGACCCTGGTCTCCACCTGTGACGCGTCCTACGCCACTGTAGACTCCGCAAAGGCGGTGCCAGAGCGTGGTCCGCTGTAACCGGACCCCGTGTTCTCGGTGGCATGCGGACGCACCAAAATTCGATGAAGATCACGATTCGAATCGGCAATTAAATTTTTGGTTCCCAGGAAAATGAGCGTCAAAAAGGAATCATTGTACCGGGCCTCTTCGCGTCTAGTGGAAGAAATGCGGAACGCGGAATGATAGCTCTGCGGGTTCAAGCCCGGGCGGCCAGGCACGAGGAGGCATCAAATGATAATACTGTTTTGCGTTTTTCTTGTCGTCGTGTTTTGTCCGGATTTTCATCCGCCGCCTTTCCCGGTGTCCGGATTCGATCTCTGACGTGTTTGGCGATGTAAAATCGCGCCGACCGCTTTTGCCTCCTTATGAGCAAATCGACAGATCCAGAATCGGACGCTCCGCCGGGATATAAACCTGCCCGAAAGCACACCATGTTGTGCCAAGACATGCTACAGCAGAAGGCGATGTACCTCATCGGCCTTCGGGCGAAGGGAAAATCAAGCCGGCTGGAAACCGAGCCGTTATTGGCGGAGGTGCTCGCACTATCGCAACTCATCGAGGCTGGCCTTCAGTCTTTAAGGTCGAGGTGTATCTGAAAAGTGAATCAAGATTCAAATTTGGCACCGCTCGTTGATTGGCCGATCGGCCGCCGCACGGAGTTTTGGATCCGGGGTTTACCTCGGCGCGAAATTGAAACTATAGGGATGACGTTCAAGCGCTTCAGTCATTGCTTTGCTGGAAGTCCTCTCTTGATCTTCAACGACTTCTCGTAGCTCCTGCACAAGAGACTCAATTTTCTTTCTCTCCGCCGCATCCACAGTTTGGGAAAGCAGCATCTCGAAATTCGAAAGCGCGACCTTTTCCGTGCCCTTTATGTAGCCATAGCTCATGATTTTCCGTCCTCTCTTTCTAGGATTTGGTAAAGTGGCTTCTGATTGATCCAGCGAAATCCTCGATCATTCGTGACTAAAGCAATAGTCGGGATTCAGACCGGGCGCCCGGGGGGCTCGCAAGGGCCGTGAGCTGAAAGCCAAAGGCGGAAAGAAAAATTAGTGTCAGCACTCCGCGGCAGCCAACGATTCTCCGAGGACGCGAACGCCGGCTACCGACTAGTGAAGTCGAGTCCGTCAAAGTCCCTATGGAATCTCTGCTCGGCTTTTTGAGCACGCGCGAATTCCATCCTTGCCTTCGCGACGCCGTGATTGCGCGAGAAGCGTTTTAGCAATGCCAGCGTCTCTTGGTCCGCAACCATCTCTTGTTTTTCGCCGGCGACCGCGAACGCTGCAGCAAGGTGGCGGCAATTTGGTAAAATGCGTAAGTTGCCTTAATGCGCGTAGGTTATGGCACAATAACAAGAATCTTGCCTCACCCGAAAGACGGTTACGAAAAGATTGAAGGATTCTTCGTTTATCCTCTCAACTGCGCACGTGTCTCAATTACATTCGCAAAAGTTATCCCGCCGGACCCGTTGCCCGAGGAGATCGGCGAACGTTTTGATTTCTCTTGGATCGTGCCAAAGGACCGCCCGTGGAAAGTGGGCGACAGACTGGCCATAAAATTCTTCGAGTTCGGCGAGTTGCTCCAATGAGAAGGACCACCATACCCGTCCTCAAACGTTAAAGTCCAACACCGCGACCGCCCAATCAAAACGCGTGTGCGGGCATTCTGGTGCGTGCGGGTTTGGTCCGTTTCGGACCGAGACGGCAGAAGTACCGCCCGGCGGCCAGTTTCCCGTTTTGCCTTGACCTTTCCCGGAAGTTCAAGCTGTCTCAGGGGTGCCTTCACCCACCCTCCGTTCCCAACCTATGTACGACATCGAAGCCACGGTAACGAAATCCACCCCCACCGAATTAAAGTTTACTGGCGAGAACGATTGCGGAGGGACAGGTCAGATAAGAGGGAAAAGTGAAAAGTAATTACAAGGGACAAGTAGTCGCACGGGACAGGTCGCATATTGGCCGCACTAATCGGTTGATCCATATTTTCTACGTTTGATATCGATATGCGATATTTGACCTGTCCCTCGTTTTCCGTTCGGACGCACCAGGACCCGATTCTGGCGCGTTTGGCGATGCGCTACCAGTTGATATCTGGCAATTGGGACCATACTCCTACCAATTTCCCCTACCACTTGACACTATGAGCCGCTTTTCCTTGAATTAAAGCGCCTTATCTTGATACCCTTGACCATCCCAGTAGTTGAATAAACGGGGGCCGGAAAGAGCGATAATGAGCTTTTGGACTGTCTGGTGAAAATATTTATTCTGGCGATCCTGGCTTTCGCGCTCTGCTCGTGCGCAGGCTTTCACCTAAAAGAGGCCGCTAACGATGACTACGATGGCTTCGGTCACGTTCCTGGCTCAGGAGATCCTGGGAACTGAAGACCTACCTGACTATCAAGCAGGTAGCCGAACATTGTCGACGGAAACCTCGATTAAGAGGTCGACCGCTTCCGCCGAAAACCGAAAAACGCTTCGCCTTTGAGACCGGGGCAGAAACCTTTCTCATGTCCGCATAGATGCGGACATGTATGCGCGCTAAAGAATTGCCTCCCTGATCCGTTGGTCTTATCGTGAGGCCGGCGTGAACGTTATTGAAGAATTCCAGACCTTAAGGCGGGAAGTTGACCAGTTGCGGCATAGCGCAAACCGATCGCTGGCCGAAAAGAAGATCCGTGAGCTACTGGAACTCATGCGTCAAAGAAACGCCGCGTTTAAGAAAGAGATGGAGCAATTGCACGAAGCGGCCCGCTTAGTGACCTCTCAATCGAATAGTGCAACGCTCGCAGCAGCAGTCTGGAAAGAACTCTCCGAGAATCTTTCAGCAGGTTTAGTCGTGCTCACGAAGATGCCGAAAATCGATCCGAGATTCGATCGCTTAATCGAAGAACACAAAGCTCTCATGCGTGATTTTGTCGACGGCGCCGAACAGGAATATCGAAGCTATCACGAAACGGCTTACCTCCTGGAGAGCCCCGCCAACACTGCACTGCTGCGGGAAGCGATTGCAGAGGCGCAGAGCGGGACTTTGCCAGTCTACGAATCGGCTGAGGATTTACTCAAGAGTCTGCACGAGAAGTGAAAGCTTTTCGGGTAGCATTCTCGACCAGGTTCAAAGGCGATTTGGACAGGACTGCGACGCCTCTGCAACCGCGTTCCGTTGAGGTGCGGTCGGGTCTGATTAACATCGCGACACCTACTTCCGATGATCACTGCCAAACCCAAACCAACAAAGACGCCAGCAACAAAAAGAGTGAAGTTAACGAACATAGACGAGCGGTGTCGTGCGCCTGACTGGCGGCATGGTTAATTGTTAAGTTAATTTTATGCTGCGACTGCTTGCGCCTGCGACAGTGTTCCGAGTTGGTTGGTCGACGGTGCAGGTTTGGCCTTAACAATCGGCGTCAGTTGAACGTCGACGATGTCGAGCGACTCCAGTTCGTTCACTGCCATTTCGAGCAACCCGGCAGAACGTTCGCGCACCGCTTTCCAGTTGTCTTGACCTTGGGCCACGACCACACTTTCTTTCACACGCAACATCAACAATACGAACCACAACTAACACGCAGAAAAGTAGCTTAGACCTAACCCCGAAAAGGGACATTCACGCTGAACCAGTAGGTTCAGACTGAAATAGCAGCTCAAAGAGCAGAGCTAAAGAAGAAACTGGCGAACGAAAGACCGTAGAGGCATGCGAGACGGCACCTCTGAAGCTCTTGACACTATGGGGGAGGCGGAAGGATTGGTCGAAAGATTCGAAGAGCGATTGTGGCGTGCCGACCTGCACCGTCTTCGCGGTGTGCTTCTCGCCGCTATGGGTGCTGACGAGGCCCAAATTGAGGCTTCGTTCTGCGAAGCCATCCGCGCCGCAAGCGAGCAGAAGTCGATTCCGCTGGCGAGACGCGCGGAAACAAGTTACGCAGAATATCGGAGGCGAAAGACGAGCGTGTGTGAGTAGGTTGTGAAGCGACTGGCCGGGAAATTCACGATTCGTCGCCGAAACCGTATGGCAGCTCTGGCCCTGCACCTGGAATGGGAGCGAGAAAGTAGATGCGTTCGTCATTTCCAACCTGGGCATAGACATAGGAGCCTGACGTGCCTGAGCCGTTCACTTGAGCCGCGCGCACGTTCACGCCGTTGCCGCCGTAGATGGAAGGGGCCCCGCTCGATTCGGCAATCTCAAGGCTCGTGATCGAATTGCTGGAAGCGCCAATGGCATTTACCAGTCCGATGTGGAATGCCTTGGACCCGCTGCCCGCAATCCATTCGCCGTCAGCCCCCTTTTTTGCCTGGATGTCAGGATTGTTGTCCTTTACGCCTGAAAAGAATATCGCTGCGTCACCAGGCTTGATCGCGGTGAAATCCGTCCGCCGCCGTCGAATCACGTCTGGCCAGGTTCCGCTATCGGCCCAAAAACTGCGCGGCGAGATCCCGGTCGCGAACTTGGGATTTGGCTCCACCATGTGCGGCACCTCTTCACCCCAGTATGCCGCGACGAATCCGCCGCAATCCACGCCAATGTTGTCGCGGCAATACTTTTCAACGTTTGTCTTGTCGATCAGACCGATTGAGGAAGCGAGCTGTATCGCTTCCTGAATTTCCCAGGGACACGCCTTTCCGATGAAGGTGCGGTGAATCGAAGTCGGAATATAGTCGTAATCGTCGAAGTTGAACGTTTTGACGTAACGCAGGGACTTCCCCTTGTTGGCCCTGGCCAGTGCTTCCCAGAAGGCCCCCTCTGCGACGGCTGCCTTGGTGGCCTGCTTGCCACTATTTTGGAGATACATGACGATTGGGGTTCCCGTCCAATTCCAATCCTCGTTGAACCAAAGCCACGACGAGAGCTTTGCATATGCCTTGGCGTAAACTGCTGGTAGCATGAGAATCCTTTCTGTCCGTCCGTTGGAGATTCAGGTGAAATCTTGCGGACGCTCATTGGCCAGTCAAGGGCTCAATGTGGGTGCGCAATTCTCCGATAGGAGCGCGTTGGCAGAATTAGCAAAAAGAAGCGTCGAAACATCCAGCGCCGGACGCGCGGGAGCGCATCCCTACCGGCGCCGGCCAAGTGGCTCGGTCCTATCGCTTCTACGGTGCATACCAACGATTCAACTCTAACCAGAAACAAAGGCCTTTCTTGTCAGTCCTCTTTTAGAGCTCTTCTTGGACAGGAGCGATAAATGCTCGTTTGATCGTGACCACTATACCGATCAGGCTCGATAACAGCAGCCAACATTGAGGCTGCTCTTGAGCGCTGCGATCGATTAGTCATTCTTCTTCGCCACCACCACTTTCCAGTTGCCTGGACCGGACCACGACCACACCTTTCTTTCACACGCAACATCAGCCTAAGGAAATAAAAATGGCAAAAGTTACGGGACTATCAGGTAATGAAATTTACTGCTTGTCATTAAAAAATTATACAGCCGGCGAACTAGTTGTCGGCAACAGCGTAAATTCAATGGGCTTTCTTGGCGGCATGGCCGCTGGTTTCAAGGGTATGGCGGGTGGCGAAATCACGCAAGTCACGCAGGCCATCGAGGAAGGCCGCATCAAAGCCTTTGATCGGATGATTGCGGAAGCAAAACAGCACGGCGCTACCGGCGTGACAGGCGTGACAAGCGAGCTCAAGGATTTTGCCGGCAATACCGAATTTCTTTTCGTTGGCTCCTGCCTGAATGGAAAAGGCGTCGATAATTCCCACTCCGGAGTTTTTTTCTCCAGCGCCGGTGATGCCCAGGAACTTTACTGCCATATGGACGCGGGTTATCAGCCTATCCAGCACGCCTTTGGCAATATCTCTTACATGATGGGCATGGGCGGTGGGATAATGGGCAGTCTTAAAGCCATGGCGCGCGGTGAAATCAAGGAGTATAGCAACGTTTTCAACGCCACACGCCACAAGGCTCTGGACCGAATTGTTGCGCAGGCAAAATCCTGCCACGCTAATGCGGTAGTAGGCATATGCACGAAAATCATGGTCTGGCACGGCACGCATGAGATGCTGATGACCGGCACCGCCGCCCGCAACAGTGCCTTGTCAGCTGCGGCTGACAGCGTTCCCGTAACCAGCGATTTAACGGGCGAAGAGTTGTGGGCGATGACAGCGCTGGGTTATGCGCCGGTAAAATTGTTGATTTCCGCCTCGATTTATTCTCTCGGCGTTGTTGGTGGCCTTAAAAGCGCGTTGAAATCGTTCACCAAGGGTGAGATCAACGATCTGACAACCCTGATCCACGATGCGCGCGAAGTAGCCATCGACCGCCTGAAAAGCGAAGCGGATGCTCTTGGCGCGGATGAAGTGGTCGGCGTTAAAACCTATATCGCCGAACTGGGCGGCCATCTGGTCGAATTCCTGGCCATCGGCACGGCGGTTAAAAAAAGCGGGGGTGTCGCGGTAAAAACTCTCGCGTTACCTGTCCAAGCTATCGTGCAGGATAAAGATACGTGGATCGAGGGAGCCTTCGGATTTTCACTTGATCGTAGCGAGTAGCTATTGGTCCGGCGACCTTCTCGAGCAGTTGCTGGGGTGCGCTAGCCCGCAAATCTCACACGCGATGTGCATCCACACGCTCATTGCGGTCTAGGTAGCTCTTAAACAGACGCTGCGCGTCTGTTTAAGAGTTTGTTTAAAAATAAATGAATCAAAACAAACTGTTTCAAAACTCATCTCTTCAAAAAGCAGCGGAATTTCTGGCGTAGCCGGAGAATTCCGCTGCCTTAGCCTGCATCAGTCACAAATCTCTAAGGATTTGTGACTGATGCAGGCTAGCGACGCTCGGTGCGTAGAGGAGTTGGACGGAACGCAGGCAGCGAACAGGATACGTTGTGCGGTCGTGGGTTACTTCCACGCAATCCAAAATTAGACGATCTGCGCATGGAAGCGAGACGAACAGCAGTACGGGAAGCCGAACCCTAGTAATAGCCCTGATTATCGCGGCGAACGCTGACTTTCCCTTTGTAATGACGCGAAATGAAGATGAAATAGGTCGTCGCGAGGATGAACGCTACAGGCCACCAGATGGCAGCGAGGAAAAGACCGTTTGGGCTGGATGCAACAGCGTAAGCCGTCAACGAATTCTCGGGCGCTAAAGTCGAATAAAGCATCACCGGGAATAGGGCCGTTGCACCCGTTGATAACAATCCTACGATCAAGAAATTTGATCCAATAAAGGCTCGCATTTCATTGCGACTTCGCAGTCCTGAAACAAGGGCGCCCCCTGCAACGAGGACGACGAGAATCCCAAGCCAGGAACCCACGTTTTGAATTCCATGCAAAGGCAGTACGGGGTGAACAAACCACGTCTGCAGCGAGATGATAACCATGAGGGGACCGATCGCCACCCAGAGCCACTTGGCGTAAGAAGCGCTCCGTTCGTGCACGGGACCTTCCGTCTTGAGCGTGAGGTAAGTCGCGCCGTGGGCGGCTAATATGACGAGCGCGAAGATCGCGACTGAGATCGTGTACCAATCAAGCAGTCCCACGTAGCCCTGCGCTTTAAAATCGGTAAAAAATGCCATGGTGAAATTGCCTTGCGCATCGAGCGGAACGCCACGAGCTAAATTTCCGGCGGCAGCGCCAAAGAGAACCGCCAACAGGAAACTGGATATCACGAAAATGAAATCCCAAAATCCCTGCCAAAGGCGGTCATTAATGTGCCCGCCAACTTCAAGAGCAATTCCGCGTAAAAGAAGGCACCACAAGATCAAAAAGAGAGCCAGGTAATAGCCGGCAAAAGCTGAGGCCGTGAGGCGCGGAAAGACTGCCATTAGAGTGCCGCCAAAACCGACGAGCCACACCTCGTGCCAGGACCAGAGGGGCCCGATCGCCGCGACGACTTGCCTGCGCTCATCGGGCGTTTTGGCCACAAGCCAATGGAGCATCCCCGCACCAAAATTCCTACCATCCAGGACGACGTAGATGATGAGCATGAAACTGACTATGCCGTACCAGGTCTCGATCACAGCGCGGGTGCCTTCTCTTCGTTAACCGCGATTTCTTCATCCGGCCCGTGTCCAATCTCGCGTCCCACCAGGTAGAGAAAAAGCAAGCCCAAAACAAAATAGAGGCCTGTAAACCCGATCAGCGTGAAGATCGTGTCGCCGCTGCTCACCACCTTACTGTAGCCATCCCGCGTGTGGAACAAGCCGTAGACAAGCCAGGGCTGACGTCCAAGCTCCGCAGTCATCCACCCGAGCGTGTTGGCGATGTAAGGAAAAGGAAACGCGAGCATCAATATCCAGAGCAACCATCGATTCAATTCGAGGCGACCTCGCCATCGCTCGAAATTCGCATAGGCCATGATGACAATAAAGATCGTGCCAAACGTGATCATCAGGTGAAACGCGTAGTACAATAGCGCGACGTTATCAGGCCACGTATCTTCCGGATATTCGCCAAGCCCATGCACGTAACTTTGAAAGGTGCCATAAGCTAGAAAGCTGAGCGCGCCCGGAATCTCAATCGGGTTGTCGAGACGCCTTTCTTCGATATTCGGTTGCCCGATGACGCTGACTCCAGCCATCGGACCTCCCACAAACCTGCCTTCCATTGCGGCCAACGTCACCGGTTGGTGATCGCCGACCATTCGCGCCTGCTGGTCGCCGGTCGGGAACGCGACGACCAAAGAGGCGATCAGTCCAACTAGAGTTCCCGCTCCAAGGTAAAGTCGGGCTTGCGTCGGATGCATGCCGCGCAAGGCATAAAGAGCTCCAACCGCGGCAACAACGAACGACCCCGTCACGACCGCCGCTGTCTGGTTATGGGCGAATTGGATCAAGGCCCATGGATTCAACAAGTAGGCTCCAAGGTTGGCGATGCCGAGCGAACCGTCATGAACAATTTCATAGCCAGCCGGATGCTGCATGAAAGCATTCGTAACGAGAATAAAATAACCGGAAGTCCAACTCCCCAGTGCAACGGCCACGGCAGCCAGAAAATGATTACGAGGGCCCAGTCGTTTCTCACCCCAGATCAGCGCACCGACAAACGCGCTTTCCAAAAAAAACGCGAACATGCCCTCCATCGCGAGCGTCTGGCCAATCACGCCACCGGCATAGCGCGAAAACGAGGCCCAATTGGTTCCGAACTGAAATTCCATCGGAATGCCGGTAACAACACCGACGGCGAAGTTGACACCGAAGATTTTTGCCCAGAACCGGGCTGCCTGGTTGTACTTCTCTTCTCCGGTTCGATAGGCCTTCCATTTCCAATAAACCAGAAACCACGCCAACCCCATCGTGAGCTGAGGAAACAGGTAATGGTAAACCAGCGTAAAACCGAAGTGGAGTCGGTTCCAAAAGGCAGCATCTGAGATAACGGAATTCATTGGACTAAATTGTCGATGCCGCGAGTTCCCGAACCGTGCGCACGAGTGCTGGTGCAAACTATGGTCTGTTGCAGATAGGTGCAAGCGCCTTCGCGCCGCCGCCAATGCCAACGACGACCCGCACCGCCCTTCTGCAGAGCGTGAGCGAGCAGTTGGCCGGTCCCCCAAGGTGTTCCCACGTAGCAGGATGGTCCTTAGGGTCAAATCTCAATATTCAATTCCTTGGCTTCTCGTTTGCCCGGCGTGCGACGCAACCGGCTAAAGCGGAGCCGATGATTCGAGCTTTACCGACCCCTTCGTTTCCATGAATGCAAGAGAGCTATCTGAAGGTCGTCCCGATAAGCAATCTGCGAGGTCGGCGGATTCTTTCGCCGTATCACTCGCATCAGGAAACCTCTTTTTTGCGCTTCGCTGGCTACGAATCTGCCGACCTTATCCCACCCTCGTTCTGTGAAGTAGAAGCGCGCCCTTGGGTTCTGAATCAGCGGCGCCCGCAAGCCGTGAGCAAACATTATGTCGCCGAAGCAATCGCCCGCCCCGGTCATCCGTTGGTATTCGCGTTCGCCGGGAACAATCCACTGCGAAACAGATTCCTTTTGCTCGGGATCATATGCGCCCTGAACCATCCTGAAGTCTGTGATGATGCGATAGATCACAATTATTAACTTCGCTCATCTTATTAGTGCGAACTGTTTCGAAGTTGGTTCGCCATTGAAACAATCATAACTATGCCTATGATTGGAAGAGCCATAAACAACACCAACGGTAATGTTTTCATGTCGATTAGACGATCTCGAATCTAGGAGTTGCAAAGGAAGTTCTAGAATCGGCACCACCCGCTATCGCGTTTATCGGTTTCGATCAAGGATATGGCCAGTCTAACTTGAATCATTTAGACTTTTCCTCGGGCATCGTCTCGTTTGAGTAGAGGCCGAGGTGCAACGCAACTGGCTCCTGAAACTGCGCACCGAAAAGGGCTAGCCGAAGCGGTCAATCTTGCCGGGCCATTCATTATGACCTCTCAAGGCAAACCGTGACGCGAACGCTAGCGGAAGCCGCGACTGATACGCTGCGAAGGAAGTTACGGTATTCCGATGGCCTACAATCCAGCACCGGTCCAGGCAAAGAGGGCCAAGATGGTGGCAGCAGCAGCTGCGGCTCCAACCGTCAATTGCAGGGCGAACGTCAACACGCGTTGCCCTTCACTGATGCTAGCCGATGAAAGCCTACTGGCGCGAGGAATCTCAGCAGAGCGGGTCAGCGATACGGATCGTCGATGAGCAAGGCCACCGAACGGGGGGAGGAAAGAATGAGCCATGTGCAGGAATGTATAAATCTGGCTGATATAAAAATCAAATCTTCTTATGGTATTTAATTACGCGCTACGGGCAATCCACGATGTTTCCGGTGGCCGAAGTGGGAAAACGCCCTGAAACGGCCCCCTCAGATTGATCAAACTTATTATTGTAAATACAATTATTATCATTTTAGTTTTTATTCCATCGAATTTTGGATTAAAACACTAATTTATGTCATGTTTGCATCGGATCGAGAACGAAACTGACGCTTCTTGGTGCGCCGAACGACTCCCCACGTTAAGCGCCGAAAGAAGCCGGGAAGCGTTTACTGCTGCAGTGCGACGCCTCTCGCTTATGGTTTCGGCATTGACGGGGCTCGCCGTCTGCTCACTCGCGCCACCGGCGGAAGCGCAGTTTCCCTATACGACCCTGAATTACGGCACAACCGGGACGTTTCTCACCGGCATCCGCGGCAACAACATCGTTGGAAACTACGTGATCCCGGCCAGTGGCCAGACCGGAGGGCTGCTCTACAGCTTGTCAACTGGGATCTGGACGCCGTTTCCAGTCGCGACGATCAACGGCGCCAACTTCCCAGGAGCGATCGGATCCTCACCCTACGGCCCAAGCTTTGGTTCCCAGTACGGCATTCTGAACGCAGTCGGCAGCTATAAGATCCAATCTTCGCCTTATAACCTGAGCTACCTCTACAATGCTGCCGCGGCGCCTGCCGGAAATCTGACGACGCTGGTCTATCCGGGAGCGTCGACTTTGGAAACGATAGCTCACAGTACGTTCGGCAACCAGGTCGTCGGCAACTACGACACCCGGTTGGCGACCGGCAATGCCTTCATTTACACGATCAGCACCGGCGCCTATGTGACCAATGACTTTCCAGGCGCCGTTAGCACCACGGCCTACGGGGTCTGGGGCAACAAGATCGCCGGTGGGTATACTCCTCCTGGGCTGGGGTTCGAGCGCGGCTATATCTATGATGAGGGTACCGGCGTCTGGACGACCTACAACCATCCCGGTGCTCTTGTCACGCATTTCGAAGGCATCACTGGCGGGGGGCGTAGCGGGGAATACAATTTGGTCGCCGATTGGGTCGCCTTTGACGGCAGCCAACACGCCTCGGTGCTGCATATCGGCGCCGACGGCAGTCAGAACTGGATTGATTTTGCCGTCCGAAACGCGACTCTGACCTCGGCCAATTCCATTTATGAGAACCAAGTAATCGGCATCTACATCGACGCTCCGCCTCTTACCAATGGTTATATCATCACTATCCCCGGAATCTACGATCCGATCCTCAACACCGGCGTCCTCAACACCAGCACTCCCAATATCCCGGCCTTATGGGGGGAAGCGGTGACGACATAGTCAATGACGGGACGATTCGCACCACCGCGGCCAAAAGCGCCGGGATTCTGAGCGGCGACTACGGAGTCATTACAAACAACGGCTCCATCACGGTGACCGGTGC
>Ga0210408_10004542_pt1 | contig 12346 bp, 9 predicted proteins | sample IncBWH4MmetaG_FD_155471 | JGI IMG/M metagenome (GOLD analysis project Ga0210408, IMG submission 155471) | Forest soil microbial communities from Barre Woods Harvard Forest LTER site, Petersham, Massachusetts, United States - Inc-BW-H-4-M | ecosystem: Environmental > Terrestrial > Soil >...
TTGGACTGGGCAGGCAACGGCGAGTGGCCGAGTGTCGTTTTGAGGCTGAACCCAAACGCTTAGAATTGCGAATCGAGCACGTCCCAGGGGAACATTTTGAGTGTCCGCGCTGTAAAGCTTTGTGTGGAGTGCACGACATCATCGAGAGACGCTGGCGGCATTTGAACTTTTTTCACTGCCGCTGCGAACTGGTGACCAGGGTGCCGCTCACTTGGTGTCGCACCGATGGAGTCCGTCAGATGGAGGGGCCTTGGGCCCGGCAAGGCAGCGGTGGGTGGAAACGATTTATATCTTTGGCAAAGAGCTTGCCGCCTTCAACAGGCTTTCCCGGCCAACATGGGTGTACAACTGCGACATGGACGCTGACTGATGCCCTATCAACTCTTGAACTGCCGCTTGCGGAATGCCAGCATCTTTGAGGATGGAAACTGCCGTATGCCTGAGGGAGTGAAAGCTGAGGCAGCTTTCCGCTCTTTTGGCGTTACGCCCGATTCCCTGAGATTGATGGTTTCGCTTTGTCCGCAGGCCGGCCTTTCCAAGGAGATCGGTAAATTGATTGGATAAAATGGCCGACCTTCCCTGGCGTTCGAGAATTTCAAAGCTGCGCGGATGGAGTGGCGCGTCGTGATCATTTGAGAGCGGCAGTTTTAAGATGTGAGTATGTAAGGCATCGCTCAATGGGATGCGGAGGTTTTTACCCGTCTTGCGAGTCCTCAGATGGATCTCCTGGTGTTCCAGATCTATATTGGCCCAAGTCAATGACGCGAGATCCCCGAGTCGCTGTCCCGTGTACAGCCCGAACTTTATCAAAGATTGCCATTCAGGGTCAGCTATGGCCAAAACAGCTTTTATTTCCGGAATAGTGAACGCACGTCGTCCCTTGTTCCGGTCATTCTTTACGAGTTCGACGAATTCGACAGGATTCTCGAGAACGTATCCGTCCCGCCTAGCAGTTTTGAAGAGCATGCGCAAAACGGATATATACCGGTTGATCGAGGTGCTTGAGAGTTTTCCTGCCAGGGAATTGCGAAAAGCGATCAAATCGGCCCTCGCTACTTCGCTTAAGTCTCGATCTGCCTTCGACCCTAGAAAATCCAAGAATGCAGAGATTGTTATCGAATAGGACTGCAAAGTGGCCCGGGCGGTTTCCGGCTTTTTGGTTTCGAGCCATTGATCCGCGTAGGAGCGAGACGTAGCGATCGACATTGTTTCCTGGTAGGTGTCCTGGAAAATTTGAGCGAACGCGACTCGGACGTGCTGTGCGCTCTTCTTACGCTGCGCAGCCATTTCCAAAGTATCGGCTACCCGCTGGGCTTGTTTGCGGTCTTTAAGGCGGGTCGATTTGTCAATCAATCGACCTTCACTGTCACGAAAGAAGGCATGCCAAAATTTCGAAGCTGGTCTTCTGTGGATGCTTGCCATAGAGTGCTTTTGTGGCTTAGAAGGAATACATCGAAGCCCGGGCTGCTAACGCTACTGCTAACATCCATGTTTTTCCATCGATTTCCGCCTTCTTCCCGTACGTTGATTTTGTGGCATTTACGATCCAAGCAAGTCCCAAGATATCCACTCTGTTGAAATATGAAATCGAATCCCTCCTACAGCCCACGAAAGTATTCAGGACCAATGTTAGATGGACCGGAAAGAGCTCCGAGCCGGGGAATGTTGTACGCCGTCGGATTCAAAAAGGAAGACTTCCAGAAGTCGATCATTGGCGTGGCATCGACATGGAGCATGGTCACTCCATGTAACATGCATATCGACCAATTAGCCAGAGAAGCAGCCAAGGGTGTCGACGAAGCTGGAGGAAAGTCGATTATCTTCAACACGATCACAGTTTCGGACGGTATCTCGATGGGAACTGAAGGTATGAAGTACTCGCTGGTCTCACGCGAGGTGATCGCGGACTCAATTGAGACGGTTGCTGGATGCGAAGGTTTCGATGGGTTGGTGGCGATCGGAGGATGCGACAAAAACATGCCGGGCTGCCTGATCGCGTTGGCACGTTTGAACCGGCCTTCGGTCTTCGTCTATGGAGGAACGATCTTGCCGGGTTGCATCAACAATCGGAACATCGACATAGTCTCTATCTTCGAAGCGGTTGGCGCCCACTCGAACGGAAAGATTTCGGACGACGAGCTGGAACAAGTGGAATCCTGCGCGATCCCGGGACCTGGTTCTTGCGGGGGGATGTATACCGCGAATACGATGGCCTCCGCGATCGAGGCGCTCGGGATGAGTTTACCCAATAGCTCTGCTCAGGCGGCGATTTCTAAAGAGAAACTGGCTGATTCGGCCTCAGCTGGAGCAGCCGTGCTCGATCTGATCAAAAGAGGGATTCGTCCTTCCGATATCATGACCAAGGAAGCTTTTGAGAACGCGATGACCGTGGTCATTGCGCTCGGAGGATCAACCAACGCGGTTCTGCATCTCATCGCTATGGCTCACGCCGCAGGCATCAAGCTGAAGCTGGACGATTGGACGAGAATTGGGAAAAACGTTCCGGTGCTAGCCGACCTGAAGCCAAGCGGCAAACATGTCATGTGGGAACTCGTTCAGATTGGCGGAATCGTGCCAATGATGAAGACGCTCCTGGAGGAAGGCCTCCTGCATGGTGACTGTCTGACGGTAAGCGGGAAGACGCTCAAGGAGAATCTAGCCGGCGTGAAACAGTATCCGAAGGGTCAGACGATTATCCGGGCTTTCGCAGATCCAATCAAACCGAGCAGCCATCTGGTCATACTCTATGGGAACCTGGCCCCGGAAGGAGCCGTGGCCAAGATCTCCGGGAAGGAAGGGCTTCGGTTCGAGGGGAAGGCCCGCGTTTTTGAATCTGAAGAAAAAGCGCTCCGAGCGATCCTGGACGACAAAATCAAGAAAGGGGACGCGATCATCATTCGCTACGAGGGCCCGAAGGGGGGTCCGGGTATGCGCGAGATGCTTGCTCCGACTTCGGCGATCGTGGGCAAAGGTCTTGGGAAAGACGTTGCCTTAATCACCGATGGGAGATTTTCCGGGGGCAGTCACGGATTTGTTATTGGGCACGTGACTCCCGAGGCGTTTACAGGCGGGCCGATAGCGATCATAAAGAATGGTGATCCGATCGAAATCGACGGCGAGAAAAGGGCGATTACGCTCAAAATTTCGAAGACAGAGCTGGCGAAGCGCCTTGGAGAATGGAAACAGCCAAAGCCGCGGTACGCTAAAGGGGTCCTGGCGAAGTACGCGGAACAGGTCAGCGCGGCGTCGCTTGGCGCAGTTACGGACTAGGTGGAAGAACGTGTCGGCGTATCGGCGTGTCGGCACGTGCGGCGCGGTAGGGTTGCACTCCCGCGCGACCGGCGTTGCACGTCTGGAAACTTCCTTTGCTGATCACGCGGCGAATAAGGGACAGGTCAAAAGGGGGCATGGCGAAGTAGCAAAAGGAGGGACAGGTCAGATATTAGGGAATTATGCTCGGACGGCGGGCGATGCCAATTCATCAACGAACTCGCATGATCAGGGGTTACACGGAGGATTCTTGAGTGCTCGAGTTCTTGAGTTCTTGAGTTCTCACTAAGGCACTTGTGTCCGACTCCGGCCGCGGCAGAGGCGGACCGCCAGATTCTTTGATTGTGCACAGCGAAATTGAGGTCACGGTGCGCGCAACACCGGGGAACTCGCGCAATCTTGCGAGAAGGTCCCGGAGAGAAGCTGCCGAATCAGTGCGAATTTTAAGCAAATGAGTGTCTTCACCCGAGACAATGTGGCATTCCAGGACACAGGGTTCCGTACGGATATATTCCTCGAACCCAATCTCGTCCTTTCCGCTTGAGTTGTTTGTGATCCGGACAAACGCAAGCAGCGTCTGTTTCACTGCTTCCGGGTTAATCGAAGTCAAATAACCGCGGATAGTGCCTTCGCGCTCCAAGCGCTTAATTCGGGCATGAATGGCCGGCGCAGTTAATCCGAGTTTTGCGCCAACCGAGGCGTGAGCAACTCGAGCGTCGTTTTGGATAAGACAGAGAATTTCGAGATCAAGAGCATCCATTTCGATTGCTTAGTGTAAACCGCTCTGAGAAAGAAACGAAGATTTTCATTTCGACCTCTCCTCGAGGTCTTTGGAGGGGATTAGGAGCGGACTCAAGCACTCAAGAAGGAGCCGTGAGCTATCAGGCCAAAGAGGGACATCAGGCCAAAGAGGGATAGGCCAAAGAGGGACAGGTCAGATCTCGAAATCCCGTATACCACGGACTGGAAGTATCGGTGACGATGTGTATATTTTCGTGAGTCTTACACATCATGCGAACCAATATCGTGATCGACGACGAACTCATGGCGGCAGCCCTTAAAGCCCGTCCCAATGCGACCAAACGGTCCGTGGTCGAGGAAGGTTTGCGTCTCGTTGCGCGGCTTAATCGCCAGAGACGAGTGCGTTCGTTGCGTGGAAAGCTCCGTTGGGAAGGAAACCTCGAAACCATGCGACGTGATCATGGTTCTCGCTGATACCTCGGTCTGGATTGACTATTTCAACGGCGTTTCCAACTGGCAAACTGAGCGGCTGGATCTCTTGCTGGATACCGAGCCTATAGCCTTAGGGGACCTGATCCTCGCGGAGGTCCTGCAGGGGTTCCGCAAGGACACTGATTTCCGCAAGGCTCAGGCATTTTTGGCCGAGCTGCCGTTTTACGAGCTAGGCGGCTATCAGGTCTGTCTTCAGGCGGCGCGGAACTATCGCGTCCTGCGCGCCAAAGGCATGACCGTTCACAAGACCATCGACATGATCATTGCAACTGCGTGCATCGAATGGAATTTCGAACTGCTGCATAACGACCCGGACTTCGATGCTCTGCAACGGATCCTTGGGTTACGGGTGAGCCTGCATCTCTAAGGATTTGTGAGCGATGCAGGCTGGAGGCTTCGCTTACGTTCGGCTGTAGCGGCTTTCGCGATCCGGTCCAGCCATTGAAGCGTCTCAATCCCTCTAAATCGGGTGGGAACGAGTTTCTCGGTTATTTGTTCATTTCCGTGAACTTCGAGCAGACCCCAGCCAATCGGGACCTCGCGGTTATCGATCAACCCAGGGGTTGTGGCCAGGTAATGGAGGTTGCCGAGTTCGTATCGAGCGATCAGGTCGAATTTCGTGTTTTCAAGGAGTTGGCGCTGAATTCGAACAATTTTCTGAATTGTTTGATTGTAGGCTCGATGCTCGATCGCGGCGAAGTCGAAGGTCGCCCATTCCGGGAACAGCGAATCAGATGTTCGCAGAGAAGGATAATGAACAGCCAGAAGGCTCTCAAGCTTTTGCCGGCGATCCTGAAGTGCCAGCAAGCTCGCTTTCAGTTCGCTCTGGCGACGGTTATCCCGGAAAAGATCTTCGCGGCTCGCTTTGCATTCGAAAACAGCAACTATTGACTCCTTCTGTTTGCGGTCCGAACGAAATCCCGCAACGTCGACCCGGTACGACGAACGCGGGGCCCGAACCTCCATGGCACAACAACGGAAACCGCGGTCATACGCCCAGAGAAAAACCTGCTCCTTCAAGCGTCGATGAGTTTCCGATTCGCCGGTTGCCATGGTGCGACCTTCCTACAGCGTTCGAAGGCTCGCCGTTAGCGCTTCCAGCAGAGGCTGCATCGTTTCGACTGTCTCATCGCCCATGTTAGAGATGCGGAACGTCTTCCCCTTGATCTTCCCGTAGCCGCCGTCGATTTGAAATCCGTGCTCCTCCCGGACCCGCTTGACGAAACCTGCCACATCGATCTCCCGGTTATTTCTGACGCACGTCAAAGTAACAGACCGATAGCCTTCCTGAGAAAAAAACTCGAATCCGTTGGCGTTGACCCATTCGTGCACGAGGCGGTTCGTCTCCACATGACGCCGATACCTGTGCTCCAGCCCTTCAGTGAAAATCTCTTCGAGCTTTGATCGCAGCGCATAAATGTGCGGGATTGTCGGAGTGCTTGGCGTCATGAATTCTTCAGCGTTTTTCTTGAACTCGAGCAGGTCAAAATAATAACCGCGGTCGTCGATCTGGCTTGCCCGTTCGAACGCTCGTTGGGACGCCGAAAACAGCGACAGGCCAGGAGGTAGCGCCAGTGCTTTCTGACTTCCGGTCAACATGAGATCGATGGCGAGTTCGTCCATCGGGATGGGGAGCGCCGAGAAGGAGGAAACAGTATCTACAATGAAAATCACCTCCGGGTAGTTGCGGACCACGTCGCTGATCTGAGTGAGCGGGTTCACCAATCCGGTCGAAGTCTCGTTATGGATGAGAGTGATCGCGTCGAACTGGCCAGTCGCAAGCTGAGTGTCCACTTCTCCCGGGTCGATCGGCTTGCCCCATTCCGTCTGGAGGGGCACGGCGTGTTTACCGCATCGCTTCGAAACGTCGAACCACTTGTCGGAAAAGGCCCCACACATGCAATTGAGTACGCCCTTCTTGACCAGGTTTCGGATCGCACCTTCCATGACACCCCAGGCCGAAGAGGTCGATAAAAACACTGGTTGCCGGGTTTGAAAGAGTTGTTGCAGGCCCGGGTACACAGCCCGATATAGCGCTTTGAAATCAGGACTGCGGTGTCCGATCATCGGCTGAGTCATCGCTGCGAATGTCTTTTGCGATACCTCCACCGGCCCTGGAATGAAGAGCTTAATTGTCTTAGTCATCGATACCGTTCGAATCTGGGAGAGCGTTTGAAAAACTCAACTCAATTCTTGGTGTGGTAGGGACCGCGCTCCCGCGCGTCCGGCGTTGCACGTCCAGAAAACGTAAACACGCGCGCAAAAACGCGGGAATTAGGAAGGGTTTCGGGGCGTTCCAAACGTGCAACGCCGGTCGCGCGGGAGCGCAACCCTACCCGTCCCACGCCGACACGCCGACACGCCGACACGTTCCCCTCTACTCCGGCCACAAAAAGTGTTCCAATCGCAGGCGCGTGAGCTGGTCTTTCGCCTCCTCGGAGCGAGCGCCACGAGTGTTCGCCAATTTCTCGTAAATTGCGGCAGCGGATCTCCAAGATTTCCGATCTTCTAGAATCTGTGCCGAATCAAACCCGGCCCGGAAAAACCAGAGTTGATCACCGCTGCTGCCTTCAACGGCTAGGACATCATAATAGTTCGACAGGGCGTCATCCATCTTGCCCAATTTCTCAAAGCATTTTCCTTTTTGAAATCTAGCGCGTTGCTTCCACTCTGTTGGCAATCCATCGCTAGAGATGAGCGTATCGAATGTTTTGATTGCTTCTTCGTACATCTTCGGCTCATTCGCAGCCAAGGTGAACTGCGCTTCCCCCTTTCCGTCCTGGGCCTGATAGCGGATGTCGGCAGGCGGATTCTGGGTCAGCAGATCGTCGAGCAAGACAACCGCTTCCTTTTCTTGTTTCGTCTGACGCATTGTCGTCGCCTGTTCGAGGCGGGCTTGAAACTTTAGAGGGCCGCCAAGTTTGTACACGTCTTCGAATAGCGATATGGCACGATCTACCGAGGCGGAGTTGAGGCTTTTCCGAGCTGCTTCCGCGGCCAGGAAAAGGGCACTCTCCACCAACGGTGAGTCAGGAGACTCCTCTCTGACCAGTTCGAACTGCGTCTGCGCATTCGGAAAATCATTTTCCCTGAAATAGAGTTCGCCGAGCTTCAGCCGCACCTCAGCCTTAGAAGGTGAATCCTGATATTTCTCAAGATACTCCTGTGCCAGTGCTCGCACCGAGCGGACGTTTTGCGAGGGGTCAGCGGCTACCGCAAAAAACTTCAGCCGGTCCGCTCTCTCCTCGAGGGCCGGGTCGCTGCTGCCGGTGGAGATCTCCCGCAGCGCTTGGCGTGCCCCGTTCAAATCAGGCGGTTGTTCAGTCATGCGAATTTCCGTCTGCACGAGGCGAGCTTGAGCCGCTTGGGGGTGGCTCGGAAATTCCTGCAGGAGCATTCGGAACGTTTCGTCAGCCGAGGCATTTCCTGACTTTGCCTGCAGCAAACCTTTGGCGAACAACAGGTCGCCAATGAGATCACTGTGCGGTTGGGTCTGTTCGAGTTCGCGAAATGCTTGTTCAAAGCCGGACGCATCAGCGAGTCGAAGACTGCAGATTGCCCAGTTGAAAAGGGTGTTTTGCCGATCGTAATCGAATGTCTTGGATAGGCTCGAAAAAATATCCCTTGCAGCGGACACCTTGCCTCGGCGGTAGTAGCTTTCGCCGAGAAGGTATTTGACGCGAAACCGGTCGGCTCCCGGAAGGTCGGGGGAGCGCTGCAGCAGACTCTCGAGTTGCTTAATTGCATCGTCGAAATTCCCGGATTCGAGCTGTTGACGGCTCAAAATCAGGCAGGCTTCGACCGTATTCGGGTGATTGGGGAATCGTTCGACGAGGCTGCGACAGCTTTCTACGGCTTGGGTAATTAGACTCTGCTGGAGCTGCAATCGCGCGAGATAATAGAGCGCGTACGCCGGGCGATCCGGCCCCGAGGTTGCGGGATTTTCCGCGGCCCAGCGAGCAAGTTCTGTAGTTTCGGGGTTATTTTCCCTGGAATAAATCTCGAATAAATTTTCGAATAAATCGCTCAGAACCGGGCTTCCCGGCTCATCCGAGATCAGTTTTTCGAGCTCGTTTTCGGCCTCGTCGTATTCCTGTTTTTGAACGAGGACTTTGGCTAATCCGAGCCGCGCTACGCTGACAATACGCAATGTTCTATCTTCCGGCTCGGCCAGAACCTTGTTAAAGGCGTCGGCGGCATCCGTCAATTTGCCTTCCTTCAACGCGAGTTCGCCGTGGAGGCATAGCTTCTCCAGCTCGGTTTTTCGTGAGTTGGCTTTGACGCGAGAGAGGAGTGTTTCGGCCTCCAGGTTATTCGATTCGCCCAGATATATCTCCGCGGCCAGGAGTTCCGCCCTAGGATCCGCCGTTCGATCATCTGCGATCAAGGGTTGAAGCGTTTTCAGAGCGGCCTTCGATTCGCCCAATGCTTTCTGAGAATCCGCCAGACCTAATCTTGCTTCGACCGAAAACCGACTGGATGTCTCTATGAGGTTCGCGAACCAGTCGGCGGCTTCTTGCCAACGCTTTGAGCGCAGAGCTTCCTGAGCTTTCAGAAAAGTGGCTTCGGGTCCGGTCACACTCTCAAGGACCTCGGTCGCCTCCTGAGCTTTCTTGGTTTCAATGAAGCAGCGCGCAAGCAGTAGCTTCGCCGCTTCCGCACGATCTTGTGCCGGTTGGGATGCTAGAAATTGGCGGAGCTTCGTGATGCTCACTTCCGGAATCCCGGCGCGATGAGCCTGGATCGCATCATCGAGTAAATCCGCGCGCGCCGAAGAGAAATTTATCCAGAGCGGGATCAAAACTAAGAACAGTATTCTCATCAGGGTGCAAGTGCTCGCTTCAGATAGCGGCCGGTATGGCTGGCTTCGACCTGCACGATCTGCTCCGGCGTGCCTTGGGCGATGACTCGACCGCCGCCGTCTCCGCCCTCTGGTCCCAAATCGATGACCCAGTCCGCAGATTTTATCACCTCAAGATTATGTTCGATAATGACCAAGGTGTTTCCCTGGTCGCGCAGCTTAAGAAGGACCTCTAGAAGTTTGTGAATATCGGCAAAGTGGAGGCCGGTCGTCGGTTCATCTAGAATGTAGACCGTTCTTCCGGTCGCTTTCTTGGCGAGCTCCGCTGCGAGTTTCACGCGCTGAGCCTCACCCCCGGAGAGCTGGGTGCCCGACTGACCAAGCGTCAGGTAACCCAAGCCAACGGCGACCAGAGGCTCAAGCTTGTCGAAAATCGCAGGCACATTACGGAAAAACCGGGCAGCTTCGTCGACGGACATTTTCAAGACGTCAGAGATGTTCTTGCCGCGGTACGTGATCTCCAGAGTCTCACGATTGTAGCGCGCGCCTCTACAGACTTCGCACTCGACGTAGACATCTGCGAGAAAGTGCATTTCGATTTTGATGACACCGTCTCCCTGGCAATTCTCGCATCTGCCTCCTTTCAGATTAAAACTGAACCGTCCGCTATCGTAGCCCCGCACACGTGAAGCCGGCAACTGGCTGAAAAGTTCACGGACAGGTCCGAAAGCGCCGGAATAAGTGGCCGCATTTGATCGCGGAGTTCGACCGATGGGACTTTGATCAATCACGATGGCTTTGTCGACCTGATCAAGGCCTCTGATCGAGCGATGTAAGCCGGGGCGCTCTTTGGACTTATAGAAATGGCGAAACAGTGCCCTTCTGAGAATATCATCGACCAACGTGGATTTACCGCTCCCTGAGACACCGGTTACGCAAACCAGGCAGCCCAAGGGGAATGAGATTGTCAGGTCTCGCAGGTTATTCTCGCGGGCTCCCACCACGGTGAGCCAGCCCTCGGCACCCGGTTCTGGAATGCGGTCGCGGTTATAGAGTAAACCCTTTGGTAAAACCCTCGCCCGGGGAACAGGGATACGAAGGGTGCGCGAGAGGTATTGCCCCGTCAGAGATTCAAGGTTGTTCTCAATCTCTTGAATCGAGCCCTTGGCCACCACTTGGCCGCCTCGTGGACCTGCGCCCGGACCGAGGTCGATAATAAAGTCTGCGGCTCGAATGGTCTCCTCGTCATGTTCAACGACAACCACGGTATTTCCGAGGTCGCGCAAATGTTTCAATGTGGTGACCAGCCGGTCGTTGTCGCGCTGGTGTAAACCAATGCTAGGCTCGTCCAGCACATAGAGAACGCCTGCCAGCCCGGAGCCGATTTGGGTCCCAAGGCGGATGCGTTGAGCTTCGCCGCCCGAAAGCGTACCACTTTCGCGATTCAGCGTGAGGTATCCAAGTCCGACGTCCACCAGGAACGTGAGCCGGTTTCGAATTTCCCTGATCACTTCTGTCGCCACAACCCGCTGATGTTTGGAAAGAAGAATGTTTTCGACGAAGAGCTTCGCGTTCGCGATCGTTAACGCGCAGAATTCGTGAATATTCAGATCACGTTCGTTAAGGTCCTGGATCGTGACCGCAAGGATTTCCGGCCGGAGTCGCGCTCCCCGGCACAGCTTGCACATCCTCCGCGCTTGGAACCCCTTTAGCCGTGTTCGGGTGAATTCGCTCTCGGTTTGTTGAAAGGTATTTTCAAGTTGCGCTAGAAGCCCTTCGAATGGCTTCTCGACGATTTTTTCGCCGAAGGTAAATCGGACCGCTCGATCTCCCGTGCCGAAAAGAAGCGCCTCCTTGAAATGGGCAGGGAGTTCTGCGTAGGGCATTTCGACACTAACGCCGAAATGTTTCGCTAAGGCGTTCAATTGAGCATGGTAATAAGACTGCATCCTTTTGGTAGCTTTTCGCCAGGTTGCGATTGCGCCTCCGCCGAGAGATCTGTTTTGATCCGGGATCACAAGTTCGGGATCGAAAAACGCTTCGGAACCTAATCCCTGGCAAGCCGGACACGCGCCGGCAAGACTGTTAAATGAAAAATGTTTGGGCGTTAGTTCCGGCAATAAGAAGTCGGTCTTCGGATTGCAGAAGTTCGTCGAATAAGGAATATCGTCCCAATCCGACGCACCCGGAAGTTGTCGGCTGACAATCATCCGATTTCTGCCCCATAAGAGAGCCGTGTCTACCGAATCTGCGAGCCGGGTACGGACGCCCTCTCTGATCACGAGACGGTCAACAACAATCTCGATCGTGTGGCGTTGTGTCTTGGAAAGCCGGATCGGTTCGGGTCGGGCCAATTCCAGGACTTCTCCATCAATGCGGACTCGGACAAACCCTTCGCGTTTGATCTTTTCGAGCACGTCACGGAATTCTCCGGGCTCGTGTCGGATTACCGGCGCGACAATCAGAATGCGTGTTTCTTCAGGGTAAGCAAGAATCTGGTCGACGATCTGTTGCGGTGTCTGTTTAAAAATCTTTTCACCGGTCGACGGGTCATGCGGCTGTCCGATTGCGGAAAACAGGACTCTGAGGTAGTCGTAAATCTCTGTAGTAGTCGCGATCGTTGAACGCGGGTTCGCCGTGGAGCTTCGTTGTTCGATGGCGATTGCCGGCGAAAGCCCCTCGATGAAATCGACGTCCGGTTTCTCCATCTGGTCAAGAAACTGCCGGGCATATGCCGACAGGCTCTCGACATAGCGGCGTTGACCCTCTGCATAGAGCGTATCGAAGGCAAGAGACGACTTGCCAGAACCGCTCATTCCAGTGAAAACGATCAGTCGATCCCGAGGAAATTCGACACTGACGTTCTTCAGGTTGTGTTGGCGGGCGCCTATTATACGGATCGTCTCAGCAGCCATCGGTTGAAAGCCAATAAACAATCACCAAAGCATAAGAGTCCTCTGCCGACTAGTGCTTTTGGGCGATGGGGGGACGCGTGTCGGCGTGTCGGCGTGTCGGCGTGTCGGCGTGTCGGCGTGTGACGAA
>Ga0210408_10004543_pt1 | contig 12346 bp, 12 predicted proteins | sample IncBWH4MmetaG_FD_155471 | JGI IMG/M metagenome (GOLD analysis project Ga0210408, IMG submission 155471) | Forest soil microbial communities from Barre Woods Harvard Forest LTER site, Petersham, Massachusetts, United States - Inc-BW-H-4-M | ecosystem: Environmental > Terrestrial > Soil >...
GACGAGCCGTTCCAGCGCCGCGATCCGGGCTTCATATTGCTGAAGAAGATCCGCCGCGGCCGCGTCTTCGTCAAAGGCGCCGGCCTCGTACTTCTGAACCCAGACCCGGATCAGGTTGCGACGATGTCGTGACGCTTGGCGAGCCCATGCAGGGTCTCGCCGGCCAGAAATTCCTGAGCGACTTGGCGCTTGAATTCGATGCTGTGCGTGCGGTGCTTGGCCATAGGCTTCCATCCTTCGAAAGCCCGGCTCGATGGTCAATTCTTGCGAGTCCAACCGTCCGGCCCAAGGGCCCACTCCAATCAGGGGTCATTTTTCCACGCCGGATCACACATCGACCTACGGAAGCCCGAAGAACGACCAGATCCCCTTGACCTGATTGTCAAGCATGTGACGGCCCTCCTGGATAGGGTGTCCACGGCGTTCCGCTTCGCGAAGCAGTTTGGTCCGCGGCGGTTTCATGATGGCGTCGGCCACGAGCGCGCCGTTCCTCAAGCGTTCGAGGAAGAAAGGAACTGGATCGTTCTCATCCATCCCGAGCGGCGTTGCGTTTATGGCCACGTCGCTTTGTGCGTCGGGAGGTGTGACGGAGATTTCGACGGAGGTTACGGCTCGCAGTCGCTGGGCGAGGTCTGCCGCCCTTGCCTGATCAATGTCCCAAATCGATAACGAGGCGACGTCCCGCTCGAGAAGCGCAAGCGCAATGGCGGCGCCCGCACCACCGCAGCCTACGAGCGCGCAATGCGCACCCTGGAGCACGTGGCCTTCCGCTTCCATCCCTCGCGCAAACCCTTCACCGTCGAAGAGATCACCCTCCCAGCCATCGAGACATGGGCGAAGCACGTTCGATGCATTCGCAATCTTCACCCGCGCGGACGCCTTGTTCAGCAACTGAGCAGCGGACGCCTTGTGCGGAACGGTCACAATGAGGCCTGCCAGGTTTTCGACCTTTCGTAGGCCAGACAGCGTCGCTGCAAACCCGCTCGGACGGACGAGCAGTGGAACCATGACGGCGTCGACGCCCCGTTCATCAAAGAGCCGATTGAAGACCTCCGGAGAGCGGACTTGCGCGACAGGGTCCCCGACGATCGCGAACAATAGCGTCATTGGCGTTCCATCGCCTTTAACTCGGGACCGCACACACGACGCGGACCCCGATAGGGGAGGATGGACTTCGTCTCGGTGAACTCGTCGATTGCTTCAGGACCCAATTCGCGGCCAATGCCGCTTTCCCGCGCGCCTCCGAACGGCATCTCAGCAAATCCATCCATCCGCCATAGACGCACACTGTTGGCCGCCGGCCTTCAGGGTTGCTTGGTAGCTCTCGATCCAAATTCCGGCGGAAAGACCGGGTGGATTATCGTGAGCTTGACTTTTCCGGGTGAACCGGTCCCCAGACTCCGACTCGAAGGTTCCGCGGCAACGAGCCGTGCGTAGTCCCGCCTGTCAAGCTGTGTCATGTCGTGCCTCTGCACGAGCAGTCTATCGCGCCGAAGCCAGGATGAAGTCGGAGGCTTTCTCGGCGATCATGATTGTCGGCGCATTAGTGTTGGCGCTGATCTCAAATGGCATGACGGACGAGTCGCAGACGCGAAGCCCTTCAATCCCCCTGACGCGAAGCTCGGGATCAACGACAGCAAGCGAATCAGTTCCCATCTTGCAGGCACCTACGGGATGGTAGTCGGTCTTCGCCCATTCCCGGATGTAGGACGCAAGGTCCGTGTCGGATACTTTGTCCGACCCCGGCATCCGTTCGCGCGCAAGGAACGGCTTCATGGATGGCGACGACATGACCCGCCGCGCAAAACGCAGACCTTCGATAGCCATACGCAGGTCATCGGGGTCGCTGAGGTAGTTGGGGTCGATCAGCGGCGCCTGATCAGGATCAGCGCTTGCGAGGCGAACGGTCCCTCGGCTCTTCGGACGTAGAAGATTCGTGTACAAGCAAACGCCATACCCACGGATGCGCATCATGCCGTGATCGACGACATACGCAGGCAGGAAATGGAGCTGCGTATCGGGTATCTCCGAGGCGGGATCCGCTTTGACGAAGGCGCCGGCCTCAACAATATTTGTCGTGACCGGACCATTCCGGAATAGCAGGTACTGCATCCCCCACCACGCCTGCTTCACGTATTGATCGACACCGTAGTAGCTGTGGGGACCGTTGCAATCGTAGACAGTATAGCAGTCCAAGTGATCCTGGAGGTTCTGGCCGACGCCCTCGAGGTCGGCCACCACGGGAATTCCTAAAGACCGAAGGTCGTCGGCGGGTCCAATCCCGGAAAGCATCAGGAGCTTGGGCGAGCCGATCGCTCCGCTCGTGACGATGATCTCCTGACCGGCGTTCGCTCGCTCAACTTCGGACGAGCCATCGCGCAGATACTCGACCGCGACCGCGCGCTCCGGTTCCACGACGATGCGGCGCACCTGCGCCTTTGTGATGACGGTCAGATTCTTCCTGACCCGGGCGGGGTGCAAGTATGAGACTGCCGCGCTGCCGCGCCGTCCATCTCGCGTCGTCGTCTGATGATAGCCTACGCCTTCTTGCTCGGCGCCGTTGAAGTCCGGGTTGTAAGGGACGCCTGCTTCCTGGGCAGCTTTTATGAAGGCGGCGGTGATCTTCAGAGGGCTGATCGGGTCGGACACGGTCAGCGGTCCGTCGGCGCCGTGGTAGCGATTGGAGAAGCGACTGTTTGACTCCGCCTTGCGGAAATAGGGCAGGAGGTCTTCATATCCCCAACCGGTTGCGCCTGCCGCTGCCCATCGGTCGTAGTCGGTCTTATGCCCTCTCGTGTAGATCATTGCGTTGATTGAGCTGCCGCCACCCAACGTGCGTCCTTGCGGGTACCACATATCACGATTGTTCAGGTGCTTTTGCGGAACCGTCCGATAGCCCCAGTTGACTCGTGGCCCGCTCAATTTTGTGAACCCTGCCGGCATGTGAATGAAGGGGTGATTGTCGGGCGGCCCGGCCTCGATGAGCAGCACCTTCGCGTTTCCGGCGCTCAACCTCGCCGCCAGCACGCATCCCGCGGCGCCGCCCCCGGCAATGACGTAGTCGAATGACTGTGCCATGTTCGGTTCCTCGCAAATTTGCGCTTGCGCGCCTCTCAGGGTCGGCTGTGAAGCGGAGTCTCGATCGGGCCGGATTCCTCTAGCTGAACGGGCGCGAAGAGCGCGCTGTCCATCAGGACCGGATTGCGCACGATCGGCGCGAACCGCATGCGCTCCAAAATGTCGCGTCGAAGGTCGATGCCTGGGGCATATTCGGTGAGTTCGACGCCCTGCGGGGTCAACTCGAAGACGCTGCGTTCGGTGATGTACTTGACGGTTTGGCCGCGCCTTACGGCTTCCGCGCCGCTGAACGTGACACCGGCGACGGCATCGACAAGCTTGGTGATCTGACCATGGCTCACGACTGAGAGCTTGTGGTCATTCAAGGCGACCTTGCTGCCCTTCGCGTCGAAGCTTCCGCAGAAGACAACCGCCTTGGCGCCCTGCGAGATGTCGATGAACCCGCCGGGCCCGCTGATCTGTCCGCCAAAGTGGGACACGTTGACGTTACCCGCCTTGTCCATCTCGGCCAATCCGAGGAACGTCTGGTCGAGGCCGCCTCCGCTGTAGAGATCGAACTGTTCGCTGGCTGAAAGAATTGCGACGGGATTGGCGGCGATTCCAAACATGTCGCCCGTCAGCAGCTCTCCTCCATGAATGCCCTGCTCAATCGTGAACCAGAAGTCGCCGCTCGTCCCGGTTCGAACGATGTGCTCCGCCACGCCGGCCGACATGCCGTAGCCGAAGTTGATCGTCGCGCCGCGGATGAGCTCCTTAGCGCCGCGCCGGGCGACGACTTGTCGAATGACGTCCGACACCCCCTCGAGCGCGACAGGCTTTTCCCAAGGTCCAAGGCCCGCCAGCGCAAGATCATAGCCACCGTGGTAGGTCTGAGATTGGTCCGGCGCGACATAAACGTAGTCGATCAGGTTGCCAGGAATCGAAACCTCTCGCGGGCGAATTCGTCCCTTTGGAACGGTCTCCCTCACCTGGGCGATGACGACGCCTCCGTTGTTCTTGGCGGCGAGCGCAATTGCGTAGGAGTCTAGGTCCGCCGGTTCCTCTTCCGCGCTGATGTTGCCCAACGCGTCCGAGTAGGTGCCCCTAACGATCGCGACGTCCACCGGAAACGGTCGGTAGCGCAAAACCTCTTTGCCATCGATCTGCATCAGTTCGACGATCTCTTCCGTCGTGACGTCATTGCAGCGGCCACCGCCAAGTCGAGGATCGACGAACGTTCCCAAACCCACGTGCGTGAAAAATCCCGGGCGCCTCGCGCCGATCTCGCGGAACACATTCGTGATCGCGCCGCTCGGGAGGCAATAGGCCTCGATCTTGTTCTCCTGCGAGAGGCGCAACATACGCGGCGACCAGATCCAATGGCCGCCGATGACGCGCTTGACCATTCCCTCGTACGCGAACCGGTTGGTCCCCGTGTCGACCCGGTTGCCCATGCCGAGTGCATGGACAAGGGTCAGGTTGCGGGGAGTGTTATGTCGAAGAAAACTGGTCTCGAAGTGTTGAAAAATCGCCTCGGGCTCGAGAAGGCCGCCGCCCGCTCCTGAAATCGCAACCGTTGCTCCGTCCTTAATGGAAGCGATTGTCGCAGATAGTTCTTCCGAGGACAGAACACGCATCAAACGCTCCTCTTGTCTGGGTTGCAACCACAGGACTGACGAATACACAAAGCTGGCTGGATAACCATGCGGACCGGGCAGTACTTGGCTGGGGGAGCGGACTCGTTTTCGATCCGATCAATCAGGAGCCGTAAGGCGCGTTGCCCGATGTTGAAGCCAGATCCGTCCACACTCGTAAGAGGGACAAGCGAGATCTCGCCGAACCCGACATTGTCGAAACCGACAACGGCAAGGCGATCAGGGACCGCGTGGCCAAGGCGGTTGCAAGCCTTGAGGACCCCGAAAGCGAGGTTGTCCGTGGCCGCGAAAACCGCGGTCGGCGGATTCTCGAGAGCCATGATTCGCTCGGTCGCGGAAAAGCCGGCGTCGATGTCCATCTTGTCGAGCGCCAGGTACAGGTTCGGCTGCGGCGGGAGTCCGGCGATTGCCAGCGCTTCACGCCACCCTCGAGCGCGATCCTGGAATTGCGCGATGCTTTCCGGACCGCCGATGTAAGCGATGCGGGTGTGGCCGTGCGAGATAAGATGCTCGACCGCCATTCGAGCGCCCCGCACGCTGTCCACCAAGACCATGTCGACCTCGGCGTCGGGGAGGTGACGGCTTGCAAGAACAACCCTCATTCCGTCGCGGGCAAGAGCCGTGACTTCCCGGTCGGCCAGTCGAACTGAGGCGAATACGATGCCGTCGACCTGTCGTTGGCGCATTGCCTGTACAATTCCGCTCTCTCGCTTCGGCTCTCCGTCCGTGCTGGCCAACAGAAGAGTATAGCCGGAGGAGGCTGCCACATCTTCCGCTCCGCGGATAAGCTCGGCGTAGAAGGGATTGCCGATGTTGGCGACCACAAGTCCGATTGTATAGCTCCGACGCAAACTTAATCCTTGCGCAATTCGGTTCGGCGCGTATTCAAGCTCCGCTATTGCAGCGGCAATCTTCGCCTTGCTCTCAGCGCTAACGTAGTTGGCGCCGTTCAGGTACTTCGAGACCGTACCCTTCGAGACACCGGCCAACCGTGCGACGTCTTTAATCGTTGCCTGCATCCGAGCCTCCTTCCTCCTGCTACCACAGTCACTATGGAAAGGAAACCGGTTTTCTATTTGGATCAAAGTTTTCGCTTGCATCACGGAAATTCGTGGGATATTTGACGGATACCGGTTTCCTAATCGCCGGAGTTTTAGAGGAGAGAGCGTCCATGTTGAAGGCCAAACGGAATCGTGCGCATATCGGAGCCGCTTTGCTGGGGGGAATTGCGATCGCGGCGGCGCAGGTGTGCGCGGCCGCAGCCGCGGAATACACCTACAATTCAGCTTCGCCTTCTGCCACGACGGTTGAAGGGGCGGAGATGGCCAAGAAGCTCGGCGACTTCAAGGAGGCGCAGAACCTTAAAGTTGGCGTCGTCCTGAAATCGCTGACCAATCAGTACTGGCAGGGGATCGAGAGCGGCATCAAGGCGGCAGCGAAGAAGTATAACGTGGACGTCACCGTCCAGGCCGCGAATTCGGAATCGTCCGCGACCCAGCAGCTTTCGATCGCTCAGACCTTGTTCGGCAAGGGTTTCGATGGGTTCATCCTGTCGCCGGAGAGCGCGTCGAACCTCATTCCGGCTCTCGAGCAGATGCAGAAGGCAAAGCTGCCGGTCGTCAACACCGACGATGCGCGCATTGCCGCCACGGTTTACGTTGGGCCGTCACATGAGCTTGATGGCTCTCAAGCGGCCGAGTTCATCGCCAAGAACGTGCCGGACGGAGGGAAGGTGGCGCAGATCGAAGGGCAGGCGGGCTCGAGTGCGGCGATCCTTCGAATGAAGGGCTTCAAGGAGGGCCTGGCTAAATATCCCAAGCTGGAGCTGGTGGCCAGCGTGCCGGGCAACTGGGACGGCACGCAAGCCTACAACGCTACGCAGACGCTCCTCCAGAAGTATCCTGACCTGAAGGGCATCTATGCAAACAACGACACCATGGCGGTGGGCGCCGCGAAGGCGGTTTCCGACATGGGCCGCGCGGGCCAGGTGGTCATCGTGGGCACTGACGGAATTCCGGCGGCGCTCGACGCCATCCAGAAGGGAACGATGGGCGCGACGGTGTCGCCGTTGCCCTACTACCAGGGCTTTTGGTCGCTGGAGGCGCTGGTCCGCGTCCTGAGCGGCGAGAAAGTTCCCGACTGGGTCGTCGCTCCGGCGCAGCTGATCACGAAGGACAACATCGGCGACTTCTTCGACAAGGACTTGAACATGAAGCCCGGCCTCTACGAGTAATCGGGGAGAGTCGATGCATCCTTCGTCGCGGACAGCCTCGTTCCGGCGGTCCGCGCCGGAGAGATCCACGCGCCCGCTGGGCGACAACGGGGCCGGGAAGGTCAAACCTGGCCTCTACGAGTAACCGAAAGTTCGGACTTTTCCGATGCAAGTTCAACCAAGGCACCCGCTGTTGTTACTTGAGGGCGTGTCGAAGAGCTGGCCGGGCGTGAAAGCACTGGACGATGTTCGGATCGAGCTCTTCGCGGGAGAGATACATGCGCTGATTGGCGAGAACGGCGCGGGAAAGTCAACGCTTCTCAAGGTTCTGTTTGGAGTGCACGAGCCGGATACCGGCACGCTCCACATTGAGGGCGATCTGGTGCAACTCGGCAGTCCCAGTGACGCCATGGCCAATGGCATCTCGATGGTTCACCAGGAACTGAGCCTGGTGCCGCAGCTTTCCGCCGTTCAAAATATCGTTCTGGGTCGCGAGAAAAGCACCGGCGGATTCATCGATTGGACCGCGGCAAGACAGGATGCGCTGACCGCCCTGAAACGGCTCGACTTTGCGCCGAACCCTAACGTGCCAGTACGGAGGCTGAGCGTTGGCCAACAGCAGATCGTCGAATTGGCGCGCGCTCTGGCAATCGATGCAAAGATCATCATCCTCGATGAACCGACCGCGAGTCTAAGCCTACATGAGTCACAAAAGCTCTTCGCTATCCTTAGGGAATTGCGCCAAGCCGGACACGCTTTGGTTTACGTTTCGCATCGTCTGGCAGAGGTATTCGACCTTGCGGATCGAGCGACCGTTCTGCGCGATGGAAAGTATATTGGAACTGTTGTGCGCGGGCCGGAGCTTACCGAAAAAACGCTCGTCAGAATGATGGTCGGTCGCGGCTTAGACGATGTCGAAATCCTGCCCGAAACGCCGCCTGGTGAACCGGTCCTCGAGGTCAGAGACTTTACGAGGGCGGGAGCTTTTCGTGACATAAGCTTCGAAGTTCGGCGAGGCGAGATCGTCGGCATGGCCGGCATGATTGGCGCGGGTCGCACGGAAGTCGCGCGATGCATCGTCGGAGCCGATCGACGCGACACCGGCTCCATCCGCATACGCGGGAAGGAGATGGTGATTGCCTCGCCCGCCGACGCAGTGAAGGCGGGAATCGCATTCCTTACAGAAGATCGAAAACACCAAGGCCTCGCGCTCAGAATGTCGCTCGCCAAGAATGCGACATTGCCAGTCACCCCTACTCGCTTCGGCTTCATTGACCGCGCTCGGCAAAACGAGATGGCGACGAGTTCGCTGGCGCGTGCGAGCGCACACATGCCCATCACGCGTCTGGCTGGCCAGCTGAGCGGCGGAAACCAGCAGAAGGTCGTGCTGGCCAAATGGCTGCTTACCAAGAGCGATATTTTTATTTTCGACGAACCGACGCGGGGCATCGACGTCGGCGCGAAAGCGGAAATCTATGCCCTCATGCGTAAACTTACTGAACATGGCGCGGGCATCCTCATGATTTCTTCGGAGATGCCTGAGCTCCTCCGAATGAGCGATCGCATCTTGGTTATGCATGAAGGCGACATGGCCGGCGAACTGACCCGGGCCGAAGCTAGCGAAGAACGTGTCGTTTCCTATGCAAGCGGAGGAACGTCGTGGCAAAGCTAAATATTGCGCAGGATGTAGGTCATACGGGAGCGGCGATGGCGGCTCCCCATGGAATCTTGCGCCGATTGCTGACCGAGTGGCCGCAACTTGGAATCGTTGTCGCATTGATCGCAACGGTGCTCGTCTTTACGGCGATCGACAGGGCATTTTTTAGCGGTTACAACTTCGTCAACATCTTCCTTCAATCGTCGATCACCGCCATCCTGGCGATCGCGGAGACGCTGGTCATCATCACGGCCGGCATCGACCTCTCGATCGGATCTGCATTGGCGCTCACGGCCGTTGTTGCCGGTTTGCTGATGAAGGCGGGGTTCGGTTTGCCCCTCGCCGTCCTTGGGTCGCTGCTGACAGGCGCGGCGGCCGGCTTGTTGAACGGAGCGCTCGTCACCCTCACAGGGATTACGCCGTTCGTCGTGACCCTCGGCACGATGAGCATTTTTTCGGGCCTAGCTTTGATCGCATCGGGCGGGCAAACCGTCTACGGCCTGCCACAGGCCTTCAATGAATTGTTGGCAGGTTCCGCCGGGCCGATCCCAATTCCGATCATCATCGCGTTGATCGTGCTCGTCATCACCGCGGCGATCATGAGCACGACCAAGCTCGGCGAGTACATGGTCGCAATAGGCGGGGCCAAGGAAGTTGCCCGTCTCGCCGGCATCAACGTCACTCTCTATACGGCGGCGGCCTATGTGATCGCGAGCGTGCTCGCGGCTGTCGCGGGCCTGGTGACGATCGCGAGACTTGGCGCCGCCGATCCGATCCTCGGGCAAGATCTGCTGCTCCCCGCAATCGCGGCAGCTGTGATGGGCGGCGCGGATCTCATGGGTGGCGAAGGCAGTATGCTCGGGGCTGTCGTCGGCGCGCTTCTCATTGCGACACTGCAGGCGGGCCTCACGTTCCTGAATGTGCAAGCATTCTACCAGCAGGTGGCGATCGGCGTGGTCATCATCCTCGCTCTGCTCTTCAATCGGCTTCAGAAGGGAGGCCGCTGATGGCCAGGGTAAGGGTCTCGACCGATGTTCGAGGGTGTCGCACGGTTCTGCTGGATCGCGCCGAAAAGCGAAACGCTCTCGACGAGCCCTTTCTAACCGACTTGCTTGATGTCGCGGGTTCCGCGGCTCACGACGAAACCGTGCGTCTCGTTCTCTTGAGATCGACTTCGGCGATATTCTGCGCCGGGGCCGACCTCAACGAATGGGCAAACGCGGATTCAAGAAGTGCGCAACGCCTGTCAGCGTTGGGGGGCCGAGCCTTCCAAGCGCTGGCGGATCTCCCGGTCCCCGTCGTGGCGGCGTTGGAAGGCGCGGCCCTTGGTGGAGGCCTCGAACTAGCTCTCGCGTGCGACATTCGCATCGGCTCTCACGAGTGCCGCGTCGGGTTTCCAGAGGCCCGATTAGGCAACAGCCCCGCTTGGGGGGGAATCGCGCGGTTGATCGCGGCGGTCGGACCGGCCTTCGCCCGCGACATGTTGCTCACCGGGGACACGCTAGCGGCCGCCGACGCCCATCGGATCGGAATATTGCAGCGGTTGTACGACCGCTCAGAATTCCCTGCGCAATTGGAGCAGCTGATCGAGAGCATTGTCTCATGCGATCCCGGCACCCTGACCTACATCAAAATGCTGCTCGGAGCGCCCTCCCAAATGATTGCCGCACAGGAAGCTGCAATCGCAGGGTTCACGGCTACCCGTGCTGAGTCTCGGGACCGAAAAGAGAGATTTTTGGCTAGCCGCCACCCTAAGGGCTGACGCCTTGTCGGCGGCCGAATGCTGTCTTGGCTACAAAGGCTGATCTTTAGGATCTGCTCCGCCGTATCGAAAGAGTGGTCGGCGCTTCCGGTAGAAGGAGCATACCAATGTCCTTGACGTTGTCTCTCCCCGCCGAGGGTGGTCGGCCGACGCGATATACGATGCGCGGGACGCCTGTGCGGGTCTCGCCCGGACCTCATAAACATAGCCGCGTAGCATTCTCCGCGGCGCACGTCGTGGCGGATCCTTTTTCCGATACGGAGCCTTCAGGAAACGCCGCCATTGATTGGGACAAGACGATCGCGTTTCGGCGCCACTTGCTCGATCTTGGGCTTGGCATAGCGGAGGCGATGGACACTGCACAGCGCGGCTTCGGTCTGGACTGGAAGGCAGCGCTTGAACTCATAAGACGGTCGCTCGACGCCGCCTCCGAATCGGAGCGGGACAGAATTTTTTCTGGAGTGGGGACGGATCATCTTTCGCCTGCGGATACGCGGACCCTAGACGACGTTGTCCGGGCCTATGGCGAGCAAATTGAAGCGGTCCAAAGAGTGGGCGGCCGCATGATATTCATGGCCAGCCGCGCGTTGGCGCGGCTCGCCACCAGCGCAGACGATTATCGCTACGTGTACAACAAGACGATCGGAATGGTGGAGAAGCCCGTAATCCTGCATTGGCTGGGCGAGATGTTCGATCCCGCATTGAAAGGATACTGGGGAGCAGACAATTTCGAGGAGACGCTCGAAACTGCCCTTGCGGTCATTCACGACAACGAAGCCAAAATCGATGGAATAAAAATTTCGCTTCTAGACGCTCAGAAGGAGGTCTACATGCGTCGCCGTCTTCCCTCGGGCGTCAGAATGTACACGGGTGACGATTTCAACTATCCTGAGCTAATCAAGGGTGATGCGCAGGGGTACAGTCACGCGCTGCTGGGAATCTTTGATCCGATCGCGATCGCTGCCTCCACCGCTCTCGCCGCTTTGGCCCGTGGCGACACAGCAGAGTATGATCGCCTTATGAGTCCAACGGTACCCCTCGGACGCCTCATCTTTCGAGCGCCGACGCGATTTTATAAGACCGGCGTGGTGTTTCTTGCGTACCTCAACGGACATCAAGAGCACTTTGTCATGCTCGGAGGCGCGCAATCGATGCGGCCGCTGCCGTATTTCGTTGATATATTTCGACTCGCCGATGCGGCAGATCTGTTAGAGAATCCAGACCAAGCGCTGGGTCGCATGAGATCCTTCCTCACGATGTATGGATTTGAACAATGAGATCCGATGTGACCAGCGCGTTATATTTTGAATGGCGATGGCCGTGCGCCGCTCAGCGCTGAGACCGAGTCGAAACAAGCGGATCCTAGCGTGCTCTTAGCGTTCCCCGAACAACTGCTTCGCAGGCAAAAAGCCGTGAAGGAGCAGGACGCGAGGGTTCCTCGACAACGGATATGATAAGGTCGATCGCTGTCCCGATGATGTCGGCGACCGGCTGACGGACGGTCGTAAGGTTATAAGCCGTCCAAGATGCCATCGGCATGTCGTCGAACCCGACGATGCCGATGTCCTCGGGAACGGACTTTCCGCACGCTCGGCAAGCGTCGATGGCGCCGATCGCCAGGATATCGTCGCCACAGAACACTCCGTCAATGTCACCCCTTTTTATAAGGGCCTCCATAAACGTCCTTCCTGCGGCGTAGGAGAAGGAGTCGGCGTACGCCTCCGTGACCGGATAGAGCCTGTCCTTACGAAGACGCTGACGAAAGCCTTCGAGGCGGTCCTCAGTCGATGTGGCGCTCAAAGGGCCGCCAAGGAAGGCGATACGTCGATATCCACGCTCACAGAACAGGTCTGCGGCTACCCGGCCGCCCTGGACATTGTCGGCGGCGACCACATTGGCGCGTATTCGACCGCCTGGCCGGCCGAATGCTTGAACGGCAGGTAGGCCCGCCATGGCGCATGCCCTGAGCAGCTTACGATGAAGGGATGATGAAGCAACAATCA
>Ga0210408_10004544_pt1 | contig 12345 bp, 17 predicted proteins | sample IncBWH4MmetaG_FD_155471 | JGI IMG/M metagenome (GOLD analysis project Ga0210408, IMG submission 155471) | Forest soil microbial communities from Barre Woods Harvard Forest LTER site, Petersham, Massachusetts, United States - Inc-BW-H-4-M | ecosystem: Environmental > Terrestrial > Soil >...
GGGATCTGGATCTCAGAATGTCCCGCCATCCCGGGTTGCGTTAGCCAGGGTTCGACGCGCGACGAAGCTCTGGCCAACATTCGCGAAGCTATCGCACTATGCCTTGAGGTGCGTGCAGAACGTGGCCTGCCACTGACCATCGAAACTCGGCAAATCGAGGTCACGGTTTGAATGGCGATTCTCCCGGCGTTAAGTGGTCGAGAGGTCGTGAAGATTTTTGAAGCAGACGGCTGGCGTATTGCTCGGCAGCGGGCAAGTCACATAATCCTTGTTAAAGATGGGCACATCGCCACGCTCTCGGTTCCCGATCATCGTGAAGTGGCCAAAGGAACTTTACGGAGCCTCATCCGAGCGAGCGGCCTAACTCCTGATGAATTCATTTCATTGATTGGCAAGTGAGATACGCAACGACAGAAAGAAAAGCTCGCACGGAGGCACGACCAGCGCACTACTGTGCTTCAGCCTCGAGAAGCAAATCGCCCTTAGCGAACTCGGCCCATCCCATCCGAAGGCCGTTGCGGAAACTTCGTCCTTGTTTTGACAAGAAAATCATCCGTGCTAAGTGTGAAAGCCGGTCGAATTTTGAGAGAAGATGAATCTATTTTTGAAGCAAAGTTGCGATATATTGCTGTTCTGGAGCGTTCCAGACTGCTACGCCATTGCTACTCAAGAATATTTACCTCTCCAAATTTGCTGTTTTGTAAGTACTTTATTACAAGAAACTTAAGGCTAGGTAGCTCAGTTGGCAGAGCAGAGGACTGAAAATCTTGCACTCTGCGCTTTTACTACCCTTTTTAGCACTATCACTGTTCCCTCGGAAGAGCATGTTTTTGAATGACTTAGACGCGTAATGGGAAGTAAAGAAAATTTTGCAAAGTTGACAGGAAACAGTCAGGAAGTGGACCGGAAACGGGTCGAATCACGTCGAAATCACGTGAAACTTTTGCTGACGCCAACTCGTAATTTCTCGGTTTTAATGCGAGAATCAAGCAGCCAATTTTAGCGCCCGGCGCTTCTTTCGGTCCTTGATATCTGATGGGAAATCTGGCGGATACTCCCCGGTTCGAATTCGCTGGAACGCTCGTTCCAAGCTTTCATAAACGATGTACGTTTCCCGAACCTCTTTACCCTCTTCCTTCGGTAGAATCTCCAACCATCCAGTTTCCGGGAAATTCTTCGCGGCATAGATCAACCGATCAACAAGCTTTGGAGACAGAAGGTCCTTGGCTTGCCTTTTTGTGATTGTGAGCGGTTTGATCCCTGACAACATTTTTTAGATCTTGGTGCCCATATAGCACGCAAGAATTAAGGGTGCCTTTACCGCATAAAAGTCGCGGAATTAACCATTCCTGCGATGGTCAGCTGCAAAAACGCGTCGGGTTTCAGACACCTCGATCATGAGCCGGATATCATTTGCCACGCCAGGCCGGCAATAGCCCCGATGACTAGGCCCGTCTTAACTCCTGCCAAGCGACTCTCGCTCAAGGTGCTCACCGCCGCACCGATGAGTCCGCCAAAGACCGCGCCCATTGACCAAATGATCCCACCCGCTGATCCCGACGCTTGGCTGAGGCCGCCAGGTGGCACTGCTGAATTTGCCAATTTTCCGGGCGTTAAAAGTCCTACCTGCGAATTAATGAACATGTTTTCGTCCCTTCTTAGGTAAATCTTAAATCGCAAGTATGTATCATATAGTTACATTTACAACAAAAATTTAGGCTACTTCTTTGGCGCCACCATCTCCCTGCCCGACTTTTGGTTTTCGAGTCATCTCTTCTTCCGGTTCGCTCAGTTCTTGTAACAATCCCTCGATGCGATTCTGATACGATAACCCGAGGATTGTCGAAGCAAGAGGTCGCGGCGCTCCCTCCCAGATGCATCGGTGGAGACTTCGATGCGATATTCTAAGCTGCCTGGCTAATTCTACTTTGGACAAGCCAAGCTGCTTGCGGATCCAGTCAAACTTTCTTCCACTCCATTCTCTCGATACTATAAGCGTGTCCCGCTGTCCAATTGCGTTACATTTGAAACTGTGATATGCACTGGTTTATGGAACTCGGTCGTGTGCTTTGGGAGGCCCGTACTTCTTCGCGCCAAAATCGGTACGACAGGGGGGGCGTATACCCTTTTCCTGGTATCTGGTCAGAGCATCCGCTCGACAATTCCAACCGGACACCGCACTCCAGGTGATTGAGCAGGTCAAGTATCAGTCGGCTGCAGACGCTGATGTCGATTTCAGTTAATACGTAGACTAAGTCATTTCCGAGCCAGATTTTTTCAACTAAATCGTGGACTAAACCGGCTTTTTTCAGAGAAATCGTAGACCATTTGCACTCTCCTCTGCAAAGAGCGACACACAGTCTGAAAGGTGAGAATTCGTCGGCCAGCAGCCTGAACAGAGCGCCCGACGGACAAGCCCATTCCCATTCGGCTTGGTCAGCGCGGCGCCAGAAAACGATGATTTTTCATTTAAATCTGCGACCAAATTGGGGTCGCAAATGGTCTACGAATTAAATGAAAAGTCTACGATTTAATTGAAAAAACCCTTTTCAATTAAATCGTAGACTCCGAGGGAAACTCGTCGCTGTTCAGTCTACGTTTTAACTGAAATCGACAATGGGCTTGCCTGAAGAAATTTTGCGACGGTCGCGAAGGAAGCCTAAAAAAACGCCAAAGTTCCAGAAGTCGTTCCTCTCATATGGGGTAGACCCAACAGTCGTGTCACCAGCCGCCATTTCGAATTTACAGCAGCGCCAGCCGAGCGTTCATGTCAAGGTCGAACCGCCCATACGGGTTCACGTGCTCCCATATCAGCGGGGTCAGCGCGGCGTGTCGCGTGCTGTCAGCCGTCCGTGCCAATGCGGCTGCGCCAGGACCTTCTGAATCATCAGCGTGTTGATATAGACCTTGCAGTTCTGAATCAGATGCAGAGCAAGCATGCTGATCTCGTGGTCTTCCGGTCGATTACTGACCATTTCTCCGCGTCGGGCGAAGAACACGAAGTCGGTGGCGCCGTTCCATTGTTCAGCCACGTTGTCGCTCTGCACTTAAATCGTAGACTGTGGCAGTTTACTGCACTTAATTCGGTTCTGAGCAACTTTGGTGCAAGCGCGGTACTTGCGGTACTCTGCGCAAATCGATGACAAATCAGTTATCTCACGGAAACCTCTTGCCCGATTTGAGCAAGGTAACGCTTCGACGCGTGTTCAAGACGGACCAAGGTTGGATCATGGAAGCTCACGGCCAAAACTCTGCTATCTGTCCGGGTTGCCAACGCATCTCGCGCTCGCGCCATAGCTGGTATTGGCGTTCTCTGCGAGACCTTCCTGTCCAAGGCACGTAGGTGATGCTCCGGCTGCACCTGGGTCGCTGGCGTTGCCGGAACGCTGTGTGCGAGCGGCGAATCTTCACCGAACCTCTCTCCAAGGTTTGCGCCCCATACGCACAACAGACCAAGCGATCCGGCGAGATCATCGCCGCAGTAGGGCGTGTCCTCGGAGGACGTCCCGGCCAACGCTTGATGCGCAGGCTCGGGATTCAGGTCAGCGCAGATACGCTGATCCGGCAAGTCAAAAGAGCGGCGCGGCTGCCTGCGTTGCCCCAGCTGATCCGGGTCCTTGGCGTAGATGACTGGGCGTGGTGTAAGGGCCAAACCTTCGGCACCATCCTGGTTGATTTGGAGCGTCGCCAAGTTGTAGACCTGTTGCCGACCCGTTCAGCTGACTCACTCGGCGAGTGGCTCGCACAGCATCCGGAAGTGACTACGGTCAGCCGCGATCGCCAAGGAGTCTACGCCGAGGGCGCCCGTCGCGGCGCACCCGAAGCAGTCCAAGTAGCGGATCGTTTTCACTTAGTTCTAAACCTCACTCAAGCGGTGGAACGTGAACTTGCCGTCAATCGGCGACAGCTTCGAATCGCCTCCCCGAGCGCACCAGAACTGCCGTCCTCGCCGACAGAGGAGGTGAAGAGTCAAACCAATCAGATCCGAGTCAGATCCAGCATCGTGATGCAGCAAATGGAAGTTGCCCAGCAGCGACGGCAGCAGAAACTGGAGCTATTTCGGACGATCAAGCAAATGAGGGCCGCTGGCATGAAGGTAAGTCAAATCGCGAGCCAACTTGGCCTATGTCGACGACGGATCGACAAATGGATCCAGCTCGACGAGCTGTCGGAAAGAAACCGGATGCAGCCGCGCCCGGGAATGCCCGAATCGTTCCGAGACTATTTACGTCAGCGTTGGGAAGCGGGCTGTCGGCGTGGGCGCACGCTACTAGCGGAGATTCGGAAGCTCGGCTATGTCGGTTGCTACTCGGGACTCGCAAAATTCCTTTCGCCGTGGCGCCAGCCAAAAGCAGAGACCCGAAGGGCAGTCTCCGCGTTCCCCGACGCGTCGCAACTTGAGGCAACAACCTTAACGGGATCAAGACAACTTTCGCCGCAGGTGGCGGCGGCGCTGTTAGCCAAGTTGCCCGCCGAGTTAACCAGCCGGCAGGCGCAGATCGTTGACACTCTCAAGCGGCAGTGCCCTGGCTTCGCTGTCATGCGCAAGCTGGTTTTTGGTTTTCGCGCGATCCTGCGCGGAGGCAAGGTGACCACCCTGCACCGCTGGATGGAGCAGGCGTGCAAGACAGGTATCCATTCACTGGTGCGTTTTGTGCGGACTTTGAAACTGGACCTAAGCGCGGTGGAAGCGGCGGTGAGCGAACCGTGGAGCAACGGGCCGGTCGAGGGACAACTTAACCGACTCAAAATGCTGAAGCGACAAATGTATGGGCGTGCCGGTATAGAACTGCTCCGCGCTCGCCTACTACCCGAACCAGCGTTTAGTGACCCATAATATTGCACCAAAGTTGCGTCAGAGCCGATTTAAGTACAATGCGACAGCCGCGGCTGCGTCCTGCTTGGCCGAGAGAAGGAAATCGAGGGTGGCGCCGGTGGAATCCACCGCCCGATACAGGTAACGCCACTTGCCTTTCACCCGGACGTAAGTCTCGTCCATGCGCCAGCTGTCATTGGTGGGCTTCAGGTGGCGGCGTAAGCACCGCTGCAATTCAGCCGCATACCGCTGAACCCATCGCCACACCGTGACGTGGTCGGCGTGCAAACCCCGCTAGGCGAGCAACTCTTCGACGTCGCGGTACGAGAGGGAAAAGCGCAAGTACCATCCCACCGCCAGCAGAATGACCTCCGGCTCAAGTTGCCGCCACTTGAATAGACCGCAAACCGAAGATGCCAGGAGGAGCATCTAGCCAGCCTATCACCGGGTGACTGCGAAAGTTGCAACACTTCAAGAATCTCGTCGATGAGCGTCGAGTGGGTATCCCGCAAGATCGCAACCAATGTGGCTTGACGACGTTCGACCTCGAAATCACAGCTTGGAGCATAGGAGGTAGCGAAAACTCCTACGGGACTTTTGCTACCTTTGTTGGAATTTAACCTATGTCAAAGGGTAGAGGTCCGCTCCCATTGTTCCCTCATTATAGTTATATTGTCCGGGCTTTGCTACCTTTATAATGTGATTGTTTTTGAAGATAAATAGGTACGGCAGAAGTCCTATATAGGCACCAGAACTATCCTTAGTATTTACTTTTACTACAGCAAAGTAAGCAAAAATAGTGCCATTTAAGGGTGTATGAATGTATCCTTTATGCGGTGGTCCGTTGAATATGTATTGAGCGGACAATGGATCTGTGACTTTTTTGAGAAACCATCCTTTGACGGCTACTTGCCAATCAATTGTTAGTGGTTGGCCATAGTGAGCAGTTGCAAGCTGTTGAGAAGTAAAAACAGGAGGGTTAGTGGCACAACCGGTTAGGTATACTGCTGCCGTACCCAGCACAGTTAGTAACATAGCTTGGATGGTCATAAGAATTTCACAAAGGAAACCCACTGCTTTAGTCGTTTGCCGGATGTTCAGAGCGTCTGCATGAATTCCTTTCGGAGATGTCAATACGGGTACAAAAGACCTTTGGACAGTTTCAATCCGTGCTTTGTGACGATTGGCCTCGGTTGTGTCGTAGCGACGGGCGACAAACTTTTCGTAGAGCCATTTGCCAGGAGGTTTTCGATCTCAGGTCGATAGGGATCGAGTTTGCGTTTCGCCGGTGCGGTCGGTCTTCCGAGTTTCATTCCCTGCGCCTTCTTGAAGCGCAAGGCCTCCTTAGTACGTTGCGAAATCAGGTCGCGCTCGATCTCCGCAGCCAGCGAAAAGGCCAGCGCGATGATTTTGCTCTCGATGCTCTGGTCTAACCGCCAAGCCCCCTTGACCGAATAGAGGTTGATCCGTTTCTGTTTCTGCGCTTTCATCCGAGGACTGAAGCCCTGGGGTTTCTGGCTTGCCTCTCTAATTCTCAGTGGGCCCAGACGCTTCGTCGTTTCCTATAGCTATGCCAACACCGGCAAACGGAAATGCAAGCGAAATGTTTCCGCTTCCGACCACGGGCGTACCACTACCTTGCAACTCGAGTGGCGACTGATCGTCTTTATGTTCATCCACGGTGGGGGTTGGGTGCTCGGCGACTTCCCGACTCACGAGCGCTTTGTTCGCGATCAGGTTCCGAATCCGGCGCGGCCGCGGTGTTGGGTGTTGGTGTAGCAGGTTCGCGGATCCAGTTCCGTGTCGTGTTCCAGCAGGCTGTCGAGCACGGAGGCAGCTTCCCGCAGCCAGCAGGGGATGGGCTGCTGGTAAAGCCGCAGGCAGTTGGGGTGACGTGTTCCAGTGGAGAGAAATCGAGTCCATTGGCGACCGCGTCGCATTGGGTGAGGCCGGCAGATTTCCCGTCGCCTTCGCATCATGCGAACCTTCGTACGCAGATTCCTGAGCCACGTCTGAACGACTAGGTGTGGAAAAGACGGTTCCTATCGCTTCCGTTGAGGTGCGAAAAAAAACTAGCATTTGAATTATAGCTGCTGGAGCGCTTTTTTAACATAGTCTTTTCGCGACCGAAATACCGGCGCGATCAATCGATAAGGCCCAGCGCCCATGAGAAAACGACGGATTATTTGCGCCGCCCTGCTGGGTCTCTGCGGTGCCGTGGTAGGCGTGGGGCTCCTGTGCGGTTCGGCCAGGATGCCTTCCAAGTGTACACTCCGAAGCAGGTCTACGAACTCTTTGGTGAGGCACTCGCTGCATACCAATCCTCGGGAGAGGTCTGCGCGTTCAGTTCGAAATACGACGCCTCCAAGTATGGTACGCCGTCGAAGAACTCGTACACGCTCTCCGCGTCCGAGGAACGCGGGAGGCAATTGTATTTCGGCCAGGCCCAATGCTTTCAGTGTCACTCCTCGGTGGCAGTACCCGCGATACAGGCGATCACGCAGGGAAAAGATACGTTCACCATGTACTGTTATGCGAACATCGGCGTCCCGAAGAACATCGACAACCCCTACTACCAGCAGACCGACAAGGAATCCAATCCCCACGGGTATAATCCACTCGGGACCAGGTACATCGATTACGGTATGGGTGCCAATCCCAATCCGGCTCCTGATGGGACGAGGTTCTACAAGAATGTTCCGGGCGACATCCCCGAGTTTCGCGGCCTCTTCAAGGCGCCGAGCATGCGCGGCACGGACAAGCGGCCTTCGCCAGATTTCGTGAAGTCTTACATGCACAACGGCGTCTTCAAGAGCCTCAAGGATGTCGTCCACTTCTACAATAAGCGGAACATCGCGGTTGACGCCAATGGCAAGGAGATCGCTTTCGACCTCCGCAAGGGTCCTCCGCCCGGCTACACCCCACTCTTCCCGCCACCCGAGGTCCTTGACAACGTCCAGAACGTTACCGGAGTCCCGCCCTCCCAGGCAACTTCTGCGACCGAGTCCAATGGTCAGGTCGGCAATCTCCAACTCAACTCTCAACAGGAGGCCGATCTGGTCGAGTTCCTGAAAATTCTGAGCGACGGATACACCAAACCGAACCCCGTCTCCCCGTGAGGCGAGACCCAACGTGAAGGTGAGCGTGCCAGCGATCGAAGTGAGGAGCTTTGGTGAGAAGTGCGTTTGACCCGCTCCGCCGGGACGAGGTAGAATCTGTGCAAATAGGCCCGTATCCCCCCGGACTTGAGCGAATACAAAACCTCACTGGGTATAAACCGGCGATGCGCAGGATCATCTGGCGCCATAGACAGAAGGTCCAGATCTGCAGCCCATTGATCCTGGCTCTATGGCTCAACTTGGGTTATCTCCAATCGTCCTATGCCGGCATTGATGCGGGCGAGTTTACCGGCAGCCGGACTTTACAGTCGGCCGCCGGAGATTATTTCAGTGACTGGTTTAAGCGGGTCGACGAGACACAGGCGGTACAACCGCACTGGATCGCACCTCTCGTTACGACTACACCGCTCCTCACTGAGCTATACCGATACGATCAATATTGGCAGCATCTTTCCAATGGTGGCGGAAATCTGAAAGTCTTCGGCGCTGGAAAGGGATTGGAACTGATTCCGGCAAAGACGATCCAGTTGATTTTTGGGGTTCCCCCTTATGAACAGCGAAGCGGGAAGAATGCGGCCCAGGGAATTGGCGATTATCCCTTCCTGCTGATCAAGAACCGCTTTTTGAGCGCTAACGAAGAAAATGGAAACTATGTTTTGACCGGCTTCCTCGCCTTTAGCGCGCCGGTCGGATCCCGCGCGTTCACTACTAATAATTTCGCCGTAACACCAACTATTGCCGCCGGAAAAGGCTGGGGTAACTTCGACATGCAGTTGACTTTCGGCAGTACCTTCCCGACTGGAGATGCTCATTCGCTGGGCACACCGCTTCTGACGAACCTCACTTTCCAATACCACCTGCTCGAACTGCTGTGGCCGGAAGTCGAAGTGAACTCCACCTATTGGCCAAACGGAGCCAATCGAGGCAAGAACCAGGTCTTCATTACACCGGGAGTCGTGCTTGGGCGTATCCGGCTATACGGGCGACTAACGCTCACTGTGGGAATGGGCTACCAATTTGCCATCAGCGACGCTCACCCACAGCACGAAAACAATTGGATTTTGTCCGTCCGCACCAATTTTTGAGCGGAGGCTACTTGCGACCAAGGATGTCTTCAACCCAGTACATTTGGGTTGAAAGCCTTGAGAGATTGATGGAAAAGAACGCCGAACAACGAGCGGCATTTCTCGACCTACTCCGCGCAGAACGACCCGACATGGCGGTTGCTTGTTACTTGTCGCGATTACTCTGCAGAGACTGTGAGGAGTGCCTTGTTCGGCGAAACGGGCTACCAAAAGTCTCACAGGCCTGTGATTTCTGGCATCGTTGGGTGTTGACCTCCTGGACAGCCTCCTGATACGCCTGTTCGACCGCGTCCAGTGATAGAACCCGTGCGGTGACCCATTCTGGGAGAGCACGACTTTTCTGAGGACCGGTTGCAGGAGGTATTAAATTAAGCCCCCAAAATTGGCCGACTAAACAAGAGCCAATTTTGGGAGTCGCAGAATTGCCGAAAGCAAGAATTCTCCTACAATCAGCTGAGGGAGGAACCGTAATTTCTGCACTTGGTCGTTTTTCAATTGAGATTGGAACGCTGAAGCGACGAGCTGCTCAAAATGCTTCGAAAAATCATATCGGGCGGCCAAACCGGTGCGGATCGAGCCGGCCTTGATTTCGCGATCGAGACAGGCCTGGAACACGGGGGATATGTTCCAAAGGGGCGGAAGGCGAGGACGGGAGAATCGATGAGCGGTACAACCTGGTTGAGCTCTCAACCAGCTCGTATCCGGCGCGAAGCAGGAGGAACATCGAGGAAAGCGACGGCACCGACTTCTCGCCGTGACCTTGCGGTCGGAACGGTTCACGTTCCAAGCTATCGGCTTGCTGCCGGAGCGGGATCTTTGCCAGAGCTTCACGCCTCCTTTGAACGACGAAGAAGCCGGCGTTGTCTCTAATATGACTGGTTAAGGCGATCCGGGTACGTGTGCGAAATGCCCAAAGTCTCGTGTACGCGGCCTGGAACATCTTTTTCAAGCTCTTATCCGCGCCTAATGACTAAGGAGAGTTGTAAATGAAGGTCCTAAAAAGTACAATTATACAGGCCGCTACAATCCAGATGGAAGAGTGGGAGGAGCGTTACCCCGAAAACAGGTATGCCGTTCTCTGGAAAGGTAAAGATGAGGAGAACAGGTATTCGGCGAGGTCACTAGAAGATGCCGAGGAATATTTCGAATATCGATGCTGTCTGGCTGAGCAGAAAAGAATCTAACCGAAAGCCTCACCGCCTTGCTACCTGAAAGACTGAGCCTTGGGTCACCAACCTTTACAAAGGAGCGTTTCCGTTGCGCGTGCGTCGGCGGAATAGGTTTTTTTGATGCCGGCCAACCGCGAGCCGCGGGCCGTTGGTCAACGAAATAAACGAACCGGCGAAATTCGAGGTTTGATCTGTCGCGCCGGATCTAAGGTTTGAACGCCGAAGGAGCCGCCGCTGTCTAATGTTGCCGGTCAAGGCGCTTCGGGTTCGCGTGCGAGATCTCTCTTAATCCTTTGTGTGCGAATCTTTCCTACTCTTTGGATGTGTGCGCGGCCCGGGTCACGTTCCAGTGATGCGCTGAACTAAAGTGCGGACGCGTTTGGCCGTATTGCAAAGTATGGACAATAAGACCTGTCCTCATTACCAGCCACGTCTCAACATTCTTGGGTGTTTCGCGCTTCTTCACGCGTTGCGCAAAGCAAAGGCTTACAAACTGCCGAGCCGTGGTTGAACAGCGGCGGGCCCGCCCCGAATCTTCCCCGCTACCGAACAGTCCGCCCGAGCCGCCAGCAACGTCCTCCGGCGCTGCATCGGAAAAGGTTTACACCTAGCGACATTTACGGGCGTAGTCCGAAATTCCTGCGTTTCCAGTGATCCGACCTGAACATGGTAAAAAGTCGTCATAAAGTCCGCACCGATTTCAGCCGCTTTCTCTTTGGTTACGGCGTTGGGTGAATTTTGTTCGCCGGCATCAAAGACGTATTCCAGCGTACCGCCGTCTTTGGCCGCCCGTAGATACCGAAACAGCTCGATCGAGAGCGCCGGAAGAGTCAAGGAAAGGGTGAGTAGGATTGTCGCCAGGTAACGCATGGCGGGAGCCTTGACAGAAGATTACCTCGGGCGCATGGCGTGTCCACCGTGTGAAAAGTAAAAATGCTGCCGATTTCACAACACGCTGGCAGCGGGCGTGTCTGACACAATTCCAGTCAGCTTGGCATGGAAACTCACCTAACCGTGAGAAAATTTGTCACCGCCGCGAACCGTCAATGCTGGCGCGATATAGCCGCTTCAACGCCGGCTTCTTCTGAGCCGGTGATTCTTCGCGACTTTCGCAGAGAGTTTAGCTACCGATTCGCATAGCCGTTTAACGGATTCAACCGCGCTCGGGCGCAACGGTCTACTAGCGATAAGCGCGAGTGCCCGCGCGTTCTCTGTCCGGTTGAGTTCGACGATATCGATATCGTCATAGATCGTGAGGTTTAGTATTTAGCTTTTTCGAGAGTTCGCGGTCCGTGGCTTTCAATGCTGTTAGTTCACCGACAGTTGTAGCCTCGGTGTCCATCAAGATTTCGAGTTTACCTGGAACCTGTTGAATCTCCGCGTATATCGTGTTTAAATCCCCGTACATTAGCTTTCCTACTAATCGCGCCGAGTAAACTTCGCGGTAGGCATTTTCGAGATCGCTAACGGTCATGCGATCCCGCTCAGCGTTGATTGCGGCCAGCCTGTTCTGTAGCTCTTCTGCCTTCGCAGGTATTCTTTGAAATTGAGTATAGTCCGAGCGCCGCGCTTGTTCAGCTTTCTCGGCGTCCCGAACGGCGGCTTCCGCTTTCGTGCGCAATGTCTCAGCGGCGGTTACGGTCGCGCTTTGCTTTAGCAGTTCTTTCGCTCTCTCGACGTGCTTTCTTCCAAGCTTGTTCACTGCGGAGGTTCGGTCCCGCGCACGCAACGTCGCGCCATGTGTCGAGTTCGCATGAGATCATCTTCGCCAGTTGCCTCGGGTCGCTCCCATTCCACTTGCAGGCGGCGCGTTGCACGCTTAGTTCGTATTCGTTGTCTCCGATGCTCGGCTGTAAAAACTCGCTGCGCAACGCTTCGCGCATCGTGGCCGTGATTGGTGTTAGTGTAGTTTCCATAATGTTGTTTGCTTTTTGTTTAAGGTGTGATTTGTGCCAGTCGTGCGCCAACCGCCTCTTCTGCCGCGATCCTTCTGCGTGCGATTGCTTAGCGTAGTCCCTCTTGGGCATGTCTAGTGCAGTGTATCATTGATTTACAGAGCATTAGTTTGTTAAATTTACTGAGTGTCAGCAAGACGGTTGAGATTGGCGCCGCATGAGCGGCGGGAACTGAAAAAAATGGCGGGCTCGCGAACGATG
>Ga0210408_10004545_pt1 | contig 12344 bp, 8 predicted proteins | sample IncBWH4MmetaG_FD_155471 | JGI IMG/M metagenome (GOLD analysis project Ga0210408, IMG submission 155471) | Forest soil microbial communities from Barre Woods Harvard Forest LTER site, Petersham, Massachusetts, United States - Inc-BW-H-4-M | ecosystem: Environmental > Terrestrial > Soil >...
AGCGGGTACGGTACGCTAGTTCCCGGCCCGGTGCCGGGGAACGGACTGGAACGCTCCGTCGTCGAGCGGTCAAACCATGGATCGCTGACGCAGAAATCCGCAAGTAAATCGGCAGGTTACGTCGTTACTGACCGCCGAGGTCTTGGTCGGCGCACACCAGATCGTGGCAGGTCTCCGCTGGCGCGACGTCAGCGGCCGTCGCGGGTGACCAGAGGTGCGCCGATTGCTCAATACGCCTAGATTGTGGCGATGCCGGCCAACCTCTCTCCTGAATACAAGAGGGCCGAGCAGGCCTTCCGCATCGCACGCGAACCGCGCGAGCGCCTCGACTGCCTGAAAGAGATGCTGCGCACGATTCCGAGACACAAGGGGACGGAGCATCTGCAGGCGGACATTAAGTCCCGCATCCGGGAGCTGACCGAGCAGATCGCCGGAACGCACGCAGGACCTGCGCACCGTCATTCCGCGCACGTAGTGCGTCCCGAAGGTGCAGCACAGATTTGCCTGGCCGGTCCGCCAAATTCGGGCAAGTCCACATTGCATGCGGTTCTGACTGGGTCGAAGGCCGCGGTCGGCGCATTTCCTGGAACGACGCGGGAAGCGCTTCCGGGGATGCTCCATTTCGAGGACATCGCGTTCCAGATCGTCGATCTGCCGCCGATCTCGCGCGGCCGCATGGAACCGTGGATGGCGGGCCTGCTGCAAACGGCCGACGTGGCTTGGCTGGTGGTGGATCTCGCCGACCCTGAATGCGCCGAACACGTGCTCGGAGTCTGTGCCGAGCTGGCGCAACGCAAGATCACCCTCACGGACCGTTGGCCCGGTCTCAGGGGCGAGCACGAGGCGCCGCCCGGCTCACAGGCACACCCTGGGCGGCGGCCCGAGGATTCCGCCGACTCTCTGATAGCTGAAATACCCACGCTCCTGGTCGCGAACAAGAGTGACCTGGATCCGGGGGCCGACGAAGTGAGCGTGCTTGAAGAACTCGCTGGTGTGCGCTTCCCCGCCGTCGCGGTCTCGGCAAAGAGCGGGCACGGCCTCGAGCGAGTCGCGCCATTTGTCTTCAACGCATTGGGCATTGTGCGTGTGTACACCAAGCTGCCCGGTCATCCACCCGACCGGACACGGCCTTTCATCGTCCGTCGGGCCCACACAGTGGCCGATGTCGCTCGGCTTGTGCACCAGGATGTCGCTCGGTCGCTCAAATTCGCCCGGCTGTGGGGAAGCGCGGCATTCGCTGGACAACAAGTAGGACCAGATCATGCGGTCGCCGACGGCGACATAGTAGAACTGCACGCCAGATGAGGCGTGGGAGGGAAGTCAGATGTTGTTCGATTTCAGCGAGGCGGAGCGCAATGTCATCCGCAATGCGCTCGAGATCTATGTGACTGATCTGCGCGAGGAGATCGTCAAGACCGAGAAGCACGAGTGGCGCGAGGCCTTGCACTTGGAGAAGCAGATCCTCGAAGGCGTGCTCGAGCAGCTGAGTGTGTAACGTCACTATTGCGGCGCATGAGTCGCAGGCACGTCCGCAATTGTGATTCATCCGCGCAGATATCGGCGCAGCTGACGGAACCAGAAGCGCACCAGCAGCCAACGCGGCGGCGCCGGCCGGCGGAACTTCGACAGGAAGTCCCACAGGAGCCGGCTTGCATCGGGCGGCATCGGATCGTTGAACATCTCGCGCTCATCCCCGCCGCTCCACGCATGTCCCAACCCGTCGATCAGTATCGAGCGCAGCAGCACCTGGTCGTTGCGCGCATAATCACGCAGGCGGTAGCTGCGACCGTCGTCCGTGATGTACTGCTCGAGCGGTCCACGCAGCGGCCGGGACAACGCACTTACCAGTTCGGCAAACTCGCGGAACTGCGCGACGATCAGCTCCGCATTGCGGGGATGCACTACCGTGTCGCCAGCGCCGTGCATCACCAGGGTCGGCACGAAGCCCAATCTGCGCGACACCTTGCTCGCTGCCTCTGCGGCTGTCCGCTCCGGCGACAGCTGGCTACCGGTCCGCATGGCCTGCACCGCACCCAGCGCTGAGTCCGCTGCGCGGTACATCACGCCGGAGACAATCGCGCAGGCGGCGAAGATTGCACCGTAGCAAAGTGCCAGGATCGCGGTCATCGCACCGCCGGCGGACATACCAGCCAGATAGACTCGCGAGCGGTCGATGGGATAACGACGCGCAACGTAGCGCACGAGGGCGACGATAGCCGCCGCCTCACCCGTGCCCTCCGCCGTTCGCGGGCGGAACCAATTCCAGCAACGCAGCGGATTGGCACGCGAAGACTGCTGTGGATACAACACGATGAAGCGCTGCTCATCGGCCAGCGAGTTCATCCGCGTACCGCACGCGAAGCTGCGCGCGTCCTGATTGCACCCGTGCAGCATTACCAGCAGCGGCACCCGGTTGCGCCAGCTCAGCGTGGTTGGAACATATAAGAAGTAATCGCCCTGTTGCCGAAACACTCCCGCGCGAAGAGATTGCGGATAACGGCCTGACAGCCAGCCTGCCGTAACAGGTGGCCGCAACCCGCCGGAGAGGGCTAGCCAAGCCAGGGCGGCGCGTATCGCCATCAATGACCGAGTCACCTGATTAACCGTCCTTGCGACTTGACTTGCTCCCTGCGCAGCCTACCGCAACTCCGCCCCAACACTTGCCTCGATCCCGAGTTCCTGGGCTCTGTCTCCAAAAGCAGTCGTCCATAGTTCACCGTCGTTATTTCGACAGAACGCCGTGGACTTGCCGGGGAAGGCGCCACGCATGCACTATGGCCGTGCGCATGGCGTACACCTCGCCCGAAAATAGGGCACACTTCGGACTTGGACCGTGTCGAGCGTTAGCGGATTCGGCCCAACTGTCGACGTGCTTGCGGGCGGCGTCAGTGGCACGAGCGTTGCATTAACTTTCAATGCATCAGCCGAGCCAGATCATGGAGTGGGCGTTGAGCTAAGGAGGCAGCCATATGCACGCGGTCGTCATCTCTGATTCACGGGCCCCTGATTCGCTCCCTCCGCGCCTGCTGCCGTCGTCGGCAGTATCGGCCGGGACAGGAGCCGGCGTACCTCGCTATGCAAAGCTGGCAATGAGATCAGAGTCCGCCGCTGATCATGATGCAACACTGTTAGTGGCAGCCCTTGAGGAAATTGAGTCGCGACGGGCGGCGATTGAGTGGCTGCTGGAAGCTGATCTGTTGTGCCACTGTCTGGTTTGAACACCGACGCGGCGCACCTCCGGAACTGCCCTCCAGCCCGTCACGCTGCTTCCGGCCGCAGCCAGGGCGCGACTGCCGGGTGATCCCTAAGCAGGCGCCGTCGCGGACCTTAGGTTCGACAGAGGCATGCGTTGAGCGCCGCGCGCAACACCCTTACCGGCTCGGCCACGCTTTCGTGGCAATTCCATGCGACGAATCCGTCGGGACGGACGAGTGAGGCCCCCGAAAGCGAAATCCCATAGGCGCCCGGGAATCGGTTCTCGGGGTCTGCGAGGTCGCGTCCCACGCAGTAGGCCTCGATGGGCAGGCCGCCGAACCCGCGGACCACCTCCTTGGCTGCATCCACCCAGGCCGAGCCCGCCGCGCCAGCAAGCAGAACATACCGGCCCGCAAGATCCATCGTGGAGACGCGTTGACCACGGCGCTCGAGCCACAGGTGCGGCGCACGCGATCCTGGAACGCCGCCGGTCCTGCGCGGATCCGCGTGCACGCCAAGGGGCGAGTTGTACAGATAGCCGAGTTCGATCTCCAGGTCGTCGACGAGCGGCTCGGTCTGAACGCGCGCCGCCAGCCAGGGCGCCGTGCGCACCACGTAACGGGAAAACGCCTGTTCGACAGTAAACGTGGCAACTGGCTTTCGTTCCGTCTCATAGGTGTCCAGAAGCTCCGGACCCGCTTGTTCGTTGATGACCAGGGCGAGCTTCCAGGCAAGATTGTGCACATCGTGGATGCCGGTATTCCCGCCAAAACCGCCATTAGGCGGCATCAGATGCGCTGCGTCGCCCGCGATGAATATTCGACCGTCCCGCAGCCTCTCGGCGACGCACGCCGTCGCGCGCCAGCGACTGTAGCCATCGATCCTCACTGGAAGATCGCGCTTGCCCACGCCGGCACGGACCAGCTCGATGAGCCGCGCCTCACTCACGTCGGCGGCTGCGTTCACGGCTGCCTCGGGGTCAAGCTCCGGATCCCCGAGGACGTTGACTCCCAGGAAACCGGCCGTGGCTGCGCGATTCAGGCGAAAGAACCCACGCAACGTCGCATTATTTACGTAGATCAGACTCCAGGCCTTGCCTCCGATATAGGGGGAGAGGTCAGCAGTGAAGTAGATCGTGAGCGAGTTCGAAAACGCATCGCGTCCCTCGTAGTCGATCCCGAGCGTAGTCCGGACCTTCGAGTGAGCGCCGTCAGCGGCGATCAGGTAATTCCCGCGAATCTCGTGCGTACTCGGATCACTCGCCTTCCGGATGGTCAGACTGACCCCGGCGGAATCCTGCCGAACGTCGACGATCTCGGCCCCTTGCATGATCGTGGCGCCGCCCTCGCTCGCGCGCTTGCGCAGGATGGGCTCGAGGGTCGGCTGATTCACGAACAGCCGCCGACAGGGGCTCAGCGCCTCGATGCCTTCGTTCAAGTTCGGGATGATGTCGGCAAGTTTCCTGCCGGCCAGGGTATCCATGGCGATGATGGCGCCCTCGGGGACGAACTCTTGTTCCGATTGAGTCCGCACGCCGTCCTCAATGCCGATCTCGCGGAACATCTCGAGAGTTCGCATATGAAAGAAAGCCGCGCGAGGCAGCGGTGAGCTTGCGGTGAGGCGCTCGATGGTCAGCGACCGGATACCCTGGCTTGCAAGGAATGCAGCAGCCGACAGACCGACCAAGCCCCCACCTGCGATCAAGACCGGTGCTTCGTCCGTCATGTGGTGCCCCCTTGGCGGTGCCGCGTTCCCCTCAGGGCCTGCGTCGGCTGACCACGAATGTTTCGTCGTTGAACCACAGGCCGCCGTGCTTTTGCAGCACGGCCTGGGTTGCTTCGAGGTACGCGCCGGTCTGCACCACCGAATCAAGACGCTCTCCTCGATCTGACCCACGTAGATCGCAGCATTCCAGGCCGCGTACAGGGTGGACGTGCCGATACGGTCACCGATCTCCGAGGGCAGCGTGTGCATTTCGTAGCGAAAGACCGCCTTCTCGTCAGGCGCGGCACTGAAGGTGAAGTCCCGGGCCTCACGGCCGAGCTCGGCTTTCAGTGCCGCAATCAGCTGATGACGATCCACCTGGAAGGGATTTTCACCCGGCCAGAGCTTTTGAATGATCTCGAGTCCGGGATCCCTACCGTACGATTGAATGGCCAGCATGCGGCCGCCGGGCGCGAGACCGCGTGCCAGAGGCGCCATCACTTTCTGCGCCTTGAATTCGGCGGACATACGCGCGCGCCAGGGTTGTGACGCCAGGATGAAGTCGTAGTCCTCAAACGTTCGTCCCGGCTTGGGAATCACGGCATCCAGGAGGAACCCGTGATCCTCGCGGTATATGGTGAGGACCGAAGGTCGCACATAGGTGGGATTTCCGGACTTGGCGCTCGGCTTGGTTTTCCAGCCGTGCTCGAGTGTCCCCGCGAGCTCCTCGATGCGCTCTGCGTATTCGTGCGCCGAGTTACCGGTCAGCCTCACCTCCTGCCAATTCAGGGCGGCTGCGGACTGCACATCGCGCGGCATGAGTCGCGGAGCTTCGGCATAGTGGAGGTTGGTGACCACCAGAACGGTCGCCGGGTGCTCGTGGAACCGGTCCGGCATCTTCTCCAGCCCCAGGCGCACATCCTCGAGACTGATCTCCTTCGCCACTACCAGCATCGGCACCGTCGGATAGGCGCGATGCGCACTGCGCATCAGTCGGGCCAGCACCGTCCCGTCGCCCATGCCCGCATCGAAAAGCCGCAATGCCGGCGGCGCCGGGCGCACGTACTGCAGCTCGTGCGCGGCCCGCCGGGCGATCGAGGACTTTTCGTTGCAAGTGTTCACGAACGCCAGGTACTTCTGGCGGTTGTCGTAGAAGCGAAATGGCGTTGAGTGTTTCATTCCCTGCGCTGGTAAAGCCGTAGCGCTCGCCGCGACGGCGGGCGAGCTCGAAGCACTCGAGGCAGCAACGCCGCGCGGCACTGCTCTACCGCATCAGGCCCACAGACGCCGCGACGCGATCTGCGCGCCTTCGACCAGGGACTTGAGCTTCAGGTACGCAATGTCAGGCTCGACCGGACCGAATCCCGCAAATGTTCCGAAGCCACAATCGCTGCCCGCCATGAGGCGATCGCGTCCGACGATCTGTGCGAAACGCTCGAGACGCTCGGCCACGAGCTCGGGATGCTCAATATAGTTCGTCGTGGTAGCGAGGCATCCGGGAATCAGTACCTTGTCCTCCGGGATCTTCGCGCTCTTGAAGACCGCCCACTCATGAGCATGGCGCGGATTGGCCGCCTCGAACAGCAGTCCCTGTGGCTTCGCCCGCAGGACGATCGGCAAGAGACGCGCCATCGGCACGTCGTGGTGGTGCGGCCCCTCGTAGTTGCCCCAGCACACGTGCATACGTACATGCTCGGCGGACACGTTTCGCAGGGCGTGGTTCAACACCTCGATGTGCCGCGCCGCGAGTGTCTCGAACTCCTCAAGCGTGCGGTCGCGATACAGGGTATGGCGCCCCATCGCCAGATCCGGCGCATCGATCTGCAAGATGATGCCGGCGTGCACGATCGCCTCGTATTCGGACTGTAGGGCCGCGGCGAGGGCCTCGAGGTACTCATCCTGCGTGCGGTAGTAGTCGTTTGGCTGAAACAGCGCGATCACACCGGGTGACGCGGCATTCATGAAGATGCCCGTCGGATGGGCGCGCGCTGCGGCGGTGTTGAGATTGCGGATGTCTGTTGCCAGGGGCATCGTATCCTTGACGGTCACGGCGGCAACGCAGCGCGGACGCCGGTACTTAGCCGTCGCACCCCGTTCGGCGAGCTTGCGCAGGAGTCCCGGAAATTCCACGAGATCCTGGCCCGGTTCCCGCGGGGTATCGCCCGCGAATCCGCTGAGGCGTCGCGCGATATAGGTCGCGTAGCTGATCTTGCTCGTCTCGCCATCGCTGACGATGTCGATGCCGACCTCGACCTGCCGGCGCACAACCGCAGCCACGGCCTCGGTGATAACGGCATCATCCCGCTCCACGTCACGCGTCTCTTCGCGTTCGCGCGCGAACAGCACGTCGGTCACCGCCTGGCTGCGGGGAAGGCTGCCCACGTGTGTCGTGAGGATCCGGCCGGGGCTCGCGCTCACGGGTGTCAGGCTCCCGCGGTTGTTTCGCGATAGGTGTTATTCGATGTGTGGTCGCCCGCGAGCCAGCGCTTCAGCGCCTGATGGGCATCCGCGCGCCGGTCGCGTGCAATCCCCTCGACATCCGGGTGGTCGCGGGTGAACTCGAGAATGAGCCCGTTCGGGTCGGTCACATACACCGAGCGGCAATAGCCGTGCTCCAGCACGTAGGTGTCAGGAGGCTTGATGCCCGCCTTGTCAATGCGCGCTTCGATGGCGGCCTGAGTCTCCGCATCGACCCAGAGCGCGATGTGATGGAATGGGGTCGGTGGCATCCTGGGTCCGAATTCCTCCTGATCGTTGGGATCCGCGAACTGAAAAAACGCCAGCGCGCCGCCGTCACCGATCCCGTAGAACGTATGCACGTAGGTGCGCACCTTGCCAAACAGCTCGTCCGACTCGCACCAGGTTGCCATCAGCGGAAGCCCGATGACGTCTTCGTAGAACTGCCGCGTCTTCTCCTGATCCCGGGTCACGTAAGCGGTGTGATGCAGCCGCGAGGGCAGTTTCTTCATCGGCGCCATGGCAGTTCCTCCGTCTCAGAACTTGTAGGTGAAATCCACCCCGTAGCGGCGCGGCGGGGCCCTCCACAGGAAGCCACCCGCCGAGAACTCCGCGTTGTACAGCTTGTCGGTCAGATTCTTCGACCAGGCGGTCACCGACCACCGGTCGGCCTCGAGGCCGGCACGCAGGTCCAGCAGGTCCACCGGATCGCGCGAGGTCACATTATACGGATCCCACCAGGTGCGGCCGATCATCTGATAGTCCATGCGCAGCACGCCGTTCACTGCGCCACCGAGCGGCGCGTGGACCTGGAAGCCCGCGTTGAAGGTGTCCTTCGTCAGCAGCGGCGGCTTGTTGCCGATCACCGTGGGATCCTCCATGTTGGTGATCTTGCCGTCCGTGTAGCCGTAGCTCGCGTACAGGTCCAGCCAATTCGTCGCTATGGCAGTCAGCTCGAGCTCCCCGCCCTTGTAGCGGGCGTCGAGATTGCCGAGATTCTGCGTCGAGGTCGTCGCATCGAAGTAGAAGAAGTAGCCGTTGGTCGATTTGGTGTCGAAGAGCGCCAGGTTCGCGGCCAGCCGACGGTCAAAGAACTCGCTCTTGGCGCCCACTTCCCAGGTGTCGGCGATCTCGGCCTGGAAGATGTCATGAACGCCCTTCTGTCCCGCGGCCGCGGCCACCGCGCCGACGCCGGTCTGGTTGAAGCCGCCGCTGCGAAACCCGCGGCTCCAGCCGCCGTAGAGGGTCACGTTGTCGCTCGGCTTGTAGCGCAGCGTGAACTTGGGCTGCGCCGCGTCAAAGGTCTCCTTGCGCACCTCGCCGCTGCGAGCGGTGCCCAGTGTCGCTGCGGGCAGGAACTGGGTTGGCGTATCGGTGGTGTTCTGCCGCTGATCCTCGTCGTAGCGGATTGCCACATCGAGCTCGAACTGCCTGCTGAACTCGTAGGTCGCATCGGCAAACACCGCCCAGGCGTTGTTGTTCTGAGAATCCGCGAGGAACGTTGCATTGGTATTGGTCGCGTACGGATTGGTCGGATCGACAATCGGGTCGTGATAGACCTTCGGCACGCCCGCTCCGCGGTCGAAGAGATTGTCGGTGGAAATGAAGCGCTCCGTGTGGATGAAGTACGCGCCCGCGATCCACGAGAAGCCACCAACCTTGTTGGACGTGAAGCGCAGCTCCTGGCTCCAGGTCGTCACGTCGATGAACTGGCTCTGGCTCAAATCGAACGGCCCGCCCTCGGCGGGTGTTGGGTGTGGGGGGAACACGCCAAAGCAAGCTGGACAGTTATAGGCGATGGACGTGGTGATCGGCCGGAAATCGTAGGCGTCGCCGGTGTCGATCTCCTTGGTATGGTCGTAGTCCGAGATCGCCGTGAAGGTACCGAGTCCCGCGGCGTAATCGAGCTTGAGCGCGATATCGGTCACGTCTCGGGTGTCCGTGCCCAGGTTGTTGGTCTGGATCGGACTGGTGACGTCGTTCGCGTTCGGCGGCGTGCCATCCGGGTTCATGGGCGAGGGGGGGAAACTGCTGAAGGGATTCGCCTCCACCTTGCGCGGAATAACGTAGTAGAAGGCGGTCGTCTCGACGTGATCGCCGAAAAATCGCAGGTCCGCGGTCCACTGGTCGGACGGTTTCCACAACAGCCGCAGCCGCCCGGAGTAATCGCGGTACGGGTCTGCCTTGCGGTCGAGGTAAGTGTTCTCCAGGTAGCCGTCGGTGTTGTAGTAGTTGAGTGAGGCGCGATACTTCAGCGTCCCGGCGGAGTCGATCGGTCCGCCGATGGCCACCTGGGCCTTCTCGGACACCCCGTTGTCGATGCCGACTTTGGCCGCACCTTCGAAGTGATCGGAAGGATCCGCGGTGTTAATGATGATCGCGCCGCCGATGGCATTGCGACCGTACAAGGCGCCCTGAGGGCCCTTCAGCACCTGGATCGACCGGACGTCGTTCAGCTCCTGGTCGAACTCGTAGGGATTGGGCTCGAGCACGCCGTCGACCAGTACGGCAACCGACGGTTCGCTGTTGCGCGCCTGCGAGATGCCGCGGATGGTGATGAATGCATTGCCGACGTTCTGCACCTCGACCAGGGTCATGTTCGGGACCAGAGCGACGAAGTCGCGGGGAGCTTCAATTCCCGCCGACTCGATCATCTGCTGGGTGAACGCGTTCACGGTCACCGGCACGTTCAGCAGCGTTTCTTCGCGCTTGCGGGCGGTGACCAGCACCTCCTCCAGGGTCGGCGCGGACGCCTGAGTCTGGGTCTGAGCCTGCGCCCCGACGGACTCAGCGAACAGCACCATCCCGAATGCCGCAGCGACTGTTGACAGCGTTCGGCGTATTGCAGTGAACATGTGAGCCCCCAGTTTTCGATTGCTTAAGACGCCGCTCCAGCAGCGTTCGCATTCTCACTCTCAAATTGTCTGCGCAGCATCTGCACGCCAGAGACCAGGGCTTGCAGCTTGCCGAAGGCAGAGGCGCGCGGCAGGTACTTCATGCCGCAATCCGGTGCCACCAGGAGATTCCCTGGTTCGACGTACGGCAGAGCGCGACGGATGCGGCTCGCGACGAGCTCGGGCGATTCGACCGTGTGGCTGGACAAATCGATGACGCCGAGAATGATCTTCTTGCCGGCCAGGGCCGTGAGCACCGCGCAGTCGAGATTCGACTGCGCAGTCTCGATCGACACCTGGCAACAGCGACACTCAGCGAGCTCGGGCAGGAACGAATAGCCCGAGGGCCGCACGTGGATGATGGCGGCGTAGCCAAAGCAGATGTGCACCGCGGTCGTGCCAGTCACACCATCGAGCGCGCGGTTGAGCGCGTTCAGACCAAAAGCGCGGGCTTCCTCGGGTCTTGCCTGCATGTAGGGCTCATCGATCTGAACGATGTCCGCCCCGGCATTGAATAAGTCGCGGATCTCCTCGTTCACCGCCGCGGCGTAATCCATCGCCGCGCGCTCTCGGCTGCCTCCGTAGAAATCGATCTGCGCTTGCTGCGCCATCGTGAACGGGCCTGGCACGGTCACCTTGACGCGCCGCTGGGTGTGGCCACGCAGGAACTCCAGATCGCGCACGCCGACCGCATGCCGGCGGCGAATCGGGCCGACCACGCGCGGCACCGGATTCGGGTGCCCGCTGCGATCGAGAGCCGTCCCGGGATTTTCGAGATCGACGCCCTCGAGCGCGGTGGCAAAGCGATTCGAGTAACTCTCGCGACGGATTTCTCCATCGGTGATGAAGTCGAGCCCGGCATCTTCCTGCGCCTTGATCGCCAGGATCGTCGCATCGTCCTGGGCCTCGGCGAGGTACGCTTGCGGCACGCGCCACAACTCGGGGGCACGCACCCGTGGCGGAAATCGTCCGGCGAGCCGCTCGCGGTCGATGAGCCAGTCGGGCTGCGGGTAACTACCGACCAGCATCGTTGGAAAGAGCATCGGCACTCCCCCTCTTGTGCGACGTCAGCCGACGGACAAAGCCGGCGCTGGCGTTTCAGCCACCGGCCATGCTTGCGCGCGCGACAGGGCCGCACGGATGGCCTTGCCGTGTTGGTCGAGAACTGGCGCCGCACGCACCGAGTGGACGCGCAAGCCGTCGAATCGAAGAGCGGGGCGCACGGACTGCGTCGCGGCCTGCGGTGCCTCGACCGGCACCACGATTCCGAGATGCTGGACCTGCGGGTCGTGCACGACCTCGTCGATGCGATTGACAGGCGCGTGCGGTACATCCTGTGCCTGCAGCCGCTGCACCCAGTGCGCGAGCGGCTTCAGCGCGAAGCGCACATCCAGCTCCTGCTGCAGCGCCTCGTATTCGGCAATGCGCCGCGCGCGCGGATTGAACCTGGGATCACGCGCAAGTTCCGGCGCCTCGAGAGCTGCGACCAAACCTTCCCAGAATTTCTCGAGTGAAGAGAGGTGGATGGCAATCAGCCGCGCATCGGCGGTCCGCAGAATGTAAGCCTGCGCGAGGCGCGGCCGGTCTGCAGAGCTCGGCGTCTGGCCCAGCGCAAAGAAAGCCGCAAAGGGCTCGACGGCAAAATGCGCCATCGCTTCGAGCATCGACACTTCCACGTGACAACCGGCCCCGGTGCGGCCGCGTTGCACCAGCGCACCGAGAACTCCCTGGGAGGCGTACAGTCCCGTGATCGCATCGGCGAGCGCGGGGCCGAGGAACCGCGGACGTCCGTAGTCCACGACCACGCTCAGAAAGCCGCTCAGCGCCTGCGCGACTGAGTCGTAGCTGGGGCGTTCCGCGTAGGGTCCGCTCGAGCCGAAACCGCTGATGGAGCAATACACCAGGCGGGGATTGAGCTGGCGCAATTGCTCGACGCCGGCGCTGAGTCGCTCCGCCGTGCCGGGACGAAAATTCTGAATGTAGACGTCGGCTTCCCGCACGAGGCTTCTGAACAGCTCGCAGTCGTTCGCCTGCTTCATATCGAGCGCGATGCTGCGCTTGTTGCGGTTGTAGGCCTGGAAGTGCGGCGAGTAC
>Ga0210408_10004546_pt1 | contig 12343 bp, 14 predicted proteins | sample IncBWH4MmetaG_FD_155471 | JGI IMG/M metagenome (GOLD analysis project Ga0210408, IMG submission 155471) | Forest soil microbial communities from Barre Woods Harvard Forest LTER site, Petersham, Massachusetts, United States - Inc-BW-H-4-M | ecosystem: Environmental > Terrestrial > Soil >...
CGGTTGATTCAACGTTATCGCCGGCAAAAACTGCGATTGCTCTTCATCCTTCCGTTGGCTCCGATTGTGATTCTGACATTGGGGATGCGTGTTGGACTGCTGGTTTCTTGCCTTACAGTCGTGGCTCTCGAAGTGAAGGACCGGGTCGAGGAGAGTCACCTGAGCTGGGCGAATATTGCCTCGGACATATTTTGGCCGGCGGCATATTTGTTCGTTGGAGGGGTGGTCACGTTCGCCTATAACGACGCCATCGCCTCGTTGCGATATAACGGCACCGGTGAATTAGCCCTGAGACGATGGGACGCTTTACTGCTGGGTGGCCATTCGGTCTCTAGCCTGGCACACGCAGTCATTGGAAGATGGCCTAGTGCTGTCACGTGGTCGCAATTTATGTATTTCGGCATGTTTGCGCAGACGGGTGGCTGCCTTTCGATCCTCGCTCTCTCCGAGGGCCGGCGACGGGCCATGCAATATGTCGGGACGATCATGGTTGCGTTCTACATTGCTCTGGGGGCCTTCTACCTATGGCCGGCCACGGGCCCATATGCTTCCTGCGTCGGCCATTTCTCGATGGTTCCGAACGGACAGGTTACTTATCATCTCCAACAGTACGTTGTGTCGACCCTGGAGAGAATTCACACCGGTCCACCCTTGAGAGCGATTGGCGAAGATTATTTCATTGCTCTCCCCAGCATGCACCTCGGTCAAACTTTGATCGCCCTCTGGTTCTTGCGTGGCCGCAGGCGAATGTTGATTGCCATGATCGTGTTTGACGTGCTCCTCTTACCCGCAATCCTAGTCCTCGAACAACACTATTTGGTGGACTTGATCGCCGCCGTCCCGGTTGCGGCGCTGGCCATTGTTATCAGTGGTCGAGATGCAGGTGCGAATTCAATGTCGAACACCCTGTGAAATTCCCCCAGTACGAATCCATCTCGCAACGAGCAAACCAGCATGTGCGGCGAAAGACCGGCGAACTACGGCTTTGCTGCTTGTTGCTCTCGCCTCGTTAAGAGTCACCAAACCGAGGTGTAAGAGGCAGTTGGGTGTGCACAGAGGGTAACGGTTTGCAGTCACTTTAGGGCTCATGAAGGCGTCACTGAACTGGACTGGTCGCAAATTGAACAAAACAAAGCATATGGCGTGACATCACAGTCAACTTGGGATGGCTACGCAAGTGCTAATCCCCTCACGAGCGGCATTCGTCCCTGTCGCCAAGACTAAAAACTCGAAAGGAAAAACGGACATGAAGAATCTTTTGAAGCGTCTCTGGAAAGAAGAGCAGGGGCAAGACCTCATCGAATATGCCCTCCTGGTGGCCCTCGTGGCACTGGCGGCGACTGTGGGGATGAACGCTCTTGCAACCAAGATCAACCTAGAGTTCACGAACTTGGGAACCAGCCTGACAACCGCCACCTAGTTTGAATCGGCTCGATGACAATGCGATTCGAAGACTGAACTGGCTGCTGAACGGCTTCGGCAGAGTCGGCAGCCAAAGGCCATTCGAAGGACTTTTGACCGATTCAAATGACCGAAAACTGATTGAGAGGAGGGACGTTGTGAAAGTAATACTCGGTAGATTGTGGGCTGAGGAGAGCGGGCAGGACCTTATCGAATACGCGCTCCTGGTTGCACTCGTTGCGTTGGCCGCGACTGTCGGTATGAACTCTCTGGCAAACGCGATCAACAATGAGTTCACGAGCTTGGGGACGAGCCTTACGACTGTAACTTAGGATGGTTGCGCTTAGGAACGGGGCAACGATTTTGGGGGACTTCCGGGGCGTTCGACTTTCGAGTGGGCTCGATCACCCCGGGATCCACGAATCGGGGCCCTAAGGGAACAGGCCGGACGCTTGGCTGAGGGCAAGAGAAATGAGAGCGGCGCTGAAACGATTGTGGCAGGAAGAAAAGGGACAGGATCTCGTGGAGTATGCCTTGGTCGCGGCATTAATTGGGTTGGCCTCGGTTGCTGGACTGAAAAGTTTTGCAAGTTTGCTTACAAACGCCTTCACAAACTCGGTCGCAAACATGAGTTCAACGACGACCTAGAAGTAAAAGCTCGAATTCAAACAGTGCAATGATGATTAGCAAACACTTCGATATGGCGATCAATGCAGCGCTCTTGGTCTGGGCGGTCACTTTGGCTTTTACGCTTTGGGCTGGGTGGCTCGATTGGCGCACGCGCAAAATTCCAAACTGGCTCACGGTGGCCGGCTTCACCCTCGGAATCGGCATCCGCTCTGAAATTTTGGGATGGCACGGTGCGTTAAGCAGCCTTGAGGGCGCGGGTTTGGCTTTGGCAATGCTTCTTCCCGTTGTCTTGCTTCGTGGATTGGGAGCTGGCGATTGGAAGTTGATGGGCTCTGTGGGAGCTCTCTTGGGTCCGTGGGGCATGATGGTAGTCCTTTTCGTGAGTGTCATGGTGTCGGGAGTGATGGCGATTTTGACCATCATGCAGACGGGACGAGTGTTCACCACCTTGCGCAATGTAGCAGTGCTCGTGAAAGGTTTCTTTGTCTTCGGGTGGCGCGGGAATCCGAAATTCACGATCGACAATCCCGGGTTATTGAAGCTGCCATTTGGCGTGGCTGCGGCACTGGCAACATTGATTTGCTTCATTGCCAGCCGCTGGTCACAGTGAGAAGGAATACGAGGAGATTGGGCTTATGAACAAGAATCGTGTCGTCATCGGATTATTTCTGGCGGTCGTTGTGGCGATCTTGTTGAGCGCTTATGTCTATCGCGCCTTCCAGCAGGCCTCCGCAGTCCGGCCCATCAACCTGCAGAAAGTCGTCGTAGCGACTGCGCCTCTGGCGCCGGGAACCCGCCTGGATTCCAACAATATCCGAACGATCAGTTGGCCCGGCGACGACAGCGTCCCTGGAATGCTCACGACCATTGAATCCGCCGAGGGCCGCGCGATCCTGTCGCCCGTCGTCGCCAACGAAATGATTCTGGAAAGCAAGCTGGCGCCGAAGGAGGCTGGCGCCGGTCTGCCGGCGACGATACCGGAAGGCATGAGAGCGATTTCCGTTGCAGTCAACGAAGTCATCGGCGTTGCAGGATTTGTGACCCCAGGAACAAGCGTCGACGTCCTGGTGACCGGACAAATTCCTGGCGCTTCGCAAACCGGGTCCCAGTACGTCACGCGAACGATCCTTGAGAACATCCGAGTACTCGCCGCAGGCCAGAAGATAGAGCAAGACAAGGAGGGCAAACCGCAGTCGGTCCCCGTGGTCACGCTTTTAGTGAGCCCGAAAGATGCCGGCACTCTGGCCATGGCCAGCACGGAGGGAAAAATCCAGCTCGCTCTCCGCAATACGATTGACGGCCAGACTCCGGATCCGCTACCGGTGCTTCAGGCTGCGGTATTCGCTGCGGGCACGCCACTGCCCGTGACGACGCCGACAGGCCCGCGCGTGATCGCGCAGAAGCCACCCGCCCCGCCGCCGCCATACACGGTCGAAATCATCATCGGCGGAAAGCGTGAGAACAAGAGTTTTCCAAATGAGTAATACGGGTTCGGGAGAAAAAATGGGAGACCAGTGCGGTCCAGTTCGGGTGAAAAACGTTTCGCGAATGGTGTTGGGAGCGGCTTTGATTTGCCTGTGCCTGCCTGCCGCCTACGCGCAGCGAATGCCTGTTTCCAGCACTTTAGAAAAAATGCCCGCTCTGGCTGAAAACGCGCCAGCGGAGCTGCCAGCGCCATCGGCTGTACCTCCTCAAGCGGCGGAGGGGCCGCAGTCACTGCATCTATTGGTGGGCCGGTCGTTGGTGATTACATCTCCTACACGGATCAAGCGAGTGTCGCTGGCCGACAGCACGGTCGCCGAGGCGCTTGTGGTCAGTCCCCTTCAGGTCGTTCTGAATGGAAAAACTCCTGGCACGGTTTCCCTTCTGCTTTGGGATGAGAATGAACAGAACCAGATCTTTGAAGTCACCGTGGACGTCGACATCTTGAGCCTGAGCGAAAAAATTCGGCAAGTGTTTCCGACCGAGCCGGTGCAGCTCGAAGCGGCGCAGGGCGTCGTGATGATCTCGGGAAAAATTTCTTCGCCGGAGGTCGCGGCCAAGATTCTCGACTTTGTGAAAAACGCAACGCCCAAGGTGACCAGCTTGATGGAAGTTCCAGTTCCCCCCATCGGCGATATTCTTCTCGAAGTCAAATTCGCCGAGGTGGACCGGGCGGCACTCAGCCAGCTTGGAATCAATATCCTCAGCCTTGGGGGGTCTAAAACCGTTGGCGCGATCAGCACACAGCAGTTCTCTCCGCCCCAGCTTCAAAACACGCAGACTACCACGACCACCGGAAACACGACGACACAAACTACGTCACAATCTGCCGCTTTCGCCTTAAGCGATCTTCTGAACGTTTTCCTTTTTCGTCCAGACATCAATCTTGCCGCCACCATCAAAGCGCTGCAGACCCAAAATGTGCTTCAGATCCTGGCGGAGCCCAACTTGCTGACGGCATCGGGAAAAGACGCCAGCTTCCTGGCCGGAGGCGAATTTCCGTATCCGGTTCTGCAGGGCGGCACTTCCGGCGGCGTCGTGGGCATTACGATTCAATTCAGGGAATTCGGCGTCCGGTTGAGTTTTACTCCCACCCTGGTAGCCGATGGGACCATTCACCTGAAAGTGAAGCCTGAAGTCAGTTCGCTTGATTTCGCCAATGCCCTCACGATCCAAGGTTTCACGATCCCTGCTCTTTCGACGCGAAGAGTCGAATCGGAAATGGATCTGAGGGACGGACAAAGCTTTGCGATTGCTGGTCTGGTGGACAATCGCGTGACGGAACAGTTGGAAAAAATACCGGGGCTCGGCGACGTCCCGTTGCTCGGCAAATTATTCCAGAGCCGGTCGCTGAGCAAGAGCCGTAATGAATTGTTGGTGCTGGTGACGCCGCGACTCGTGCAGCCATTGACGTCCGGGCAGGTTCCGGCGGGTCCGCTGAACCCGGTACCGTACCTTGCACCTCTCGCTCCTGAACAAGCGAAGACTCCCGGAGCGAAGTAGAACGAGCGGATGACCGAGAACATTTGCATATGATGCAGCTATTCCGTCCGAGGACTGAGAAGTGGGTTCTATGCTGACTGCGGCTATCGCCAGTAGCGACTCAAGCACGGCTGCCCAATTACTGGCCAGCTTGCAACAAACAGGACTGGTCACTTCCCTGAGGCAGTGGACAATTCCCGCGGAGCGGATTGACGCCAGTGAGAGTATCCCAGACGTTGTCCTACTGGATCTCGGGCACGATCCTGAACCATTCTTCGCCTTTGGCGCGCAATTGCGGCGTCTGCGCCCCACGGTAAGATTGGTCGCGTGTTCCTCAATTAATCCGCCGAATCAGCAGATGTTGCTGGATGCCATGCGCAGCGGCGTCCAGGATTTTATTTCCAAACCTGCCGCCCCCGAGGCGCTGCAGGAAATTTTCGAGAGATTCATCCAAGAAGGCCAGTCGGTAGAACGCAAATCAACGGAAAAGCTGATTGTCCTGATGGGTTCCAAAGGCGGCGTGGGCACCACGACCGTGTCCGTGAATCTGGGCGTTCAGCTCTGTACGGTCGCTCGAAAACGAGTGGCCCTGCTGGACCTTGCGCGGCCGCTGGGAAACGCCCACCTTCTGCTGGATCTCAATCCGCGTTTCGGAATCCGCGACGCCATCGAAAACATCGACCGGCTGGACAGTCACTTCTTCGATGGCTTGCTGACAGCCCACAAGACCAAGCTTCAAATCCTGGCAGGGGCTTTGCACCCGGAACAGTGGCAATCCATTCCGCCCAGATTGCTGAACCGCGTCGCGAATGTTGCGCAGGCGAACTTCGATATGGTCCTGGCCGACCTCGGCTCCCAGTTCGGTTCGGATTGGACATCCGTCCTTGAGGCGGCTCGCATGATTCTTTTGGTGACAGAAACAAATGTGCCGGCCCTGTGGAATCTGGAGCGTCGTTTATCGGCGTTGGAGGGCCTGGGAATCAATTCGGAGAAAGTTCGGATTGTCGTGAATCGCTGGCACAAAGGCGATCAAGAAACCCTGAACAGCCTCCAGAAGAGCATCAAGCGACCGATATTTGCGGTCCTTCCCAACGATTTCGGCAAGGCCAGCACTTCCGTCAACATGGGAACGCCGTTGAATGAAAATCACAACAATGTGCTGACCAATCAGTATCGTCAATTGGCCTCGCTATTGACTGGGATGAGCCCGGAACCTGCGGCGAAGCGAAGCAGCGTCAGTAGCCTATTTTCGGCGAGGAGGTAATACAGATGTCAGCAACAGCACCGATGCCTGGCGCCCGCACCAATTATGGAGCGGTTAAGATCGCGATTCACCGCAAGTTGATTCAAAAACTGAATCTCAATCGACTGAACGAGGTCAAGCGAGAGGACGTTCGGCGCGAAGTGGCGCAGATTCTGGAATCGCTGGTGGTAGGCGAGTCGACTCCGATGAGCCTGCAAGAGCGCGAGCGGCTTTCTCTGGAAGTTCTGGACGAAGTTTTTGGACTGGGCCCACTCGAACCTCTTCTCGCCGATCCCACGATCTCAGACATCCTGGTGAATACGGCCAAGCACGTTTACATTGAGCGCCGGGGGATGTTGGAGGCTACCTCAATCCAGTTCCGCGATGATGCGCATCTGATGGGCATCATTGACCGTATCGTGGCTGCGATCGGTCGCCGTGTGGATGAGTCATCGCCCATGGTGGATGCCCGTCTGGCCGACGGCTCGCGTGTGAACGCGATCATCCCACCTCTGGCCCTGGATGGTCCGTGTCTGTCCATCCGGAGATTCGGCCGCGATCGATTGACCGACGCCGACCTGATCCGAAACAACTCTCTGACGCAGCCGATGCTGCAACTTTTGCAAGGATGCGTGAAGGCCCGGCTCAATATCTTGATTTCAGGCGGCACGGGCGCCGGCAAGACGACCTTCCTGAACGTCCTCTCTTCCTATATTTCGAACCGCGAACGAATCGTTACGATCGAGGATGCTGCCGAACTCCAACTGAAGCAGGAACACGTTGTTCGATTGGAAACGCGCCCGCCCAACATTGAAGGCAAAGGCGCCGTGTACCAGCGCCAACTGATGATCAACTCGCTGCGCATGCGGCCCGATCGCATCATCATCGGCGAGGTGCGCGGCGAGGAAGCGCTGGACATGTTGCAGGCCATGAACACCGGCCACGATGGTTCTCTGACTACGATCCACTCCAATAGCCCGCGCGATGCCTTGAGCCGTCTGGAAACGATGGTCGCGATGGCTGGTTTGAACCTTCCCGATACCGCCATCCGCCGGCAGATCGCCTCCGCAATCGACGTGGTGGTCCAGTTCTCGCGACTCAGTGACGGCACGCGCAAACTGACCAGCTTGGCCGAAATCACCGGCATGGAGGGCGAGATGGTTTCGATGCAGGACATCTTTACTTTCCGGAAGCGAGGAATACGGGAATCGGGCGAAGTCCTGGGCGATTTCGAGTCCACGGGCATTCGACCGAAATTCTCCGAGCGTCTTTCCGTTTCGGGGATTCACCTTCCGGCATCAATGTTTCAAGTTCCACTGGGGCGGTAAGGAGGTTGGCATGGCGCTGTTTCTTTCCGTACTGACGTTTCTGATTGTCATTTGCATCGTCATGGCCCTCTGGCTTTCTGTGATGGGCGGTGCCAAGCAGGATATTATTGGGCAACGATTGGAAGCTGTCCGCAGGGTTGAGCAACGCGGAAACGTTCCCAATGAAGTGAAAATCCTCCGGGATGAAATGCTCAGCACCGTGCCGGCGGTGAACCGGCTTATGATGCGGTGGTCCTGGACTGCCGGCTTGAAGGGTTTTCTGAATCAGGCAGGACTGACGACCAAGCCGGCTAAGGTTCTCCTGTCGAGTGCGGTGGCAGCGCTCGCGACCTATTACATTCTCGGATTCTTCCACGTCCAAACGATGCTGTGCATCCTGGCCGGTATTGGTATGGCGGTTGCGCCATTCGCTGTGATTGCCTTGATGCGCAGGAAACGATTGAAGCAATTCGAGGAACATCTTCCCGAGGCACTCGATCTGTTGGGCCGCGCGGTGCGCGCGGGCCACTCTTTCACCACGGGCCTGGAGTTGATCGCTCAGGAATGCGCCCAGCCCATCGCGGGAGAATTCCGAACCACTTTTGAAGAGCAAAATCTTGGCCTGCCCTTACGGGATAGCCTTCTCAATCTGACCGAGCGCGTACCCCTCGTGGATGTTCGTCTGCTGGTTACCGCTTTGCTCATACAGAGAGACACCGGTGGAAACCTAGCCGAGATTCTCGACGAACTCTCCCGAGTGATCCGCGAACGATTTCGCATCTATCGTGAGGTCGGTGTAAAGACCGCTCAGGGGAAACTGACGGCCATAATCCTGATCGCTCTGCCGTTGATCATGTTGGCAGCGCTGGCGAGCCTGAATCCTGGCTATATTCGAATCCTCTTCGATGATCCCACCGGGCAAGAGATGCTAATGACTGCTGCGGCCATGCAGGTCATCGGCTCTTTGCTTCTGTGGAAGATCGTTCACATCGACGTGTGATTCGAGAGGACACTCAATGACTTGGACGATCACAATCATAACGTTTCTCGCCACCGTGACGGTGTGCGTCTCCTTGTTTTATGCATTTACGCCCGGCGAATCTGGAATCGTTCGGCGCCTGTCCCAATTGGCAAATTCTCAAGGCGAGGAGAGCCAGCAGGCATTCGCGGACAAGCAGAAGGAACGGCTTCAGGAAGCTCTCGTTTCCATCGGGAAACTTGTCCCCAGCGGAAACGCGTCTCGAGCCCAACTCATGATTTTGCGAGCGGGTTATCGCAGTCCGAACGTGGTCCTGACCATACGGGGTCTGAAAGTTCTTTTACCTGTCGCTCTAGTCGGCGTGGTTTATTTTTCGGGGCTCTATCTCTCCAACCCTTTGCTAATTCTTGCCGGGGCGCTGATTGCCGGAATAGTCATCCCCGAAATATGGATTCTGTGGCGCGTCAGCGCGCGGCAGCACCAACTGCGCCGCGGGTTGCCGGATGCTTTGGACCTCCTGGTCATCTGCGTGGAAGCAGGACTCGGTCTCGATCAAGCCCTGTTGCGCGTATCCGAGGAGCTGAAGGTCGTGCATCCCGAACTTAGCGATGAATTGCAGTTAGTCAATCTCGAGATGCGTGTTGGCAAGTCACGGATTGAATCTCTGCGAGAGCTATCGCGCCGGACCGGACTCGAAGACATTAAAGCCCTGGTAGCCATGCTGGCTCAGACCGAGCGCTTTGGGACCAGTATCTCCCAGTCCTTGCGGGTTCATTCGGATGACTTGCGCACGCGGCGGCGCCAGCGCGCGGAGGAGTTGAGCGCCAAGACGACGGTCAAAATGGTCCCGCCCCTGGTGCTCTTTATTTTCCCGGCACTGATGGTCGTGATCCTGGGACCTGCGATACTCATCATCATTCGGCAATTTATTAATGGTTTCGGTAAGTAATTGATAATATAATATTGAAACAGGTTTCTTGTAGAAGCGGTAGAATATTAAAAGTAAAGGAGAACGAACATGGATAACGTAACACTGATTCGGGTCGTGGCTGGAATTCTCGCGGTCGTCGTACTCTGTATTATTCTCTACCGGCGCCGCCGGAAGGCCATTGAATAGCAACGCAAACGCTCTGTCTGCACAATCCCAGCTGAGGGGCGACGAGAATGACTACGTCCAACGGTCAAAATGGAAGGGCTGTTTATGTTTATAATAAGACGCGCGAGACCTTCGTCGCCACCGACGCTATCGTCGCGGACGGCTACCTGCGCCGTTTGGTAGGCCTGCTGGGAAAAACGAAGCGTTGGTCGCGCCTGGGGGCGGGACTCTGGATCATTCCATCGCAGGGCGTACACACGATTGGGATGCTGTTTCCCATCGATCTGCTTTTCCTTAGCAAAGACAAGGAAGTAGTTCACCTACAAGAGTACGTGCGCCCCTTCCGTGTGTCCAAAGTAACGCTAAGAGCAGTCAGCGTTTTGGAGCTTCCCGCTCACACCATCTACCGCACCGGTACCCGGGTGGGGGACCGGCTCGAGATTTCGTCGTCGCAGGCCGCGCAAACCGTGAAGGAGCGAGCGCAAGCTGCCGTCGCAGGCGAGTGAATTCGCCCGCCTCTCTCATGAGGATTCGACGTGCATCGACAATCGGCGGCCTTTCTGCTCACGAAACTGCTGATTGACGCATCAATGTGCTGTAAGTGCAAAATTGGCTGCGGCGGATGCCGCTCCTCTCCAACCCGCCGATCTTTGCGGACAACGATCGATTTCCCAATGGATCTTCCCCGGATTTGTGAGAAATCCGGGTTTCTGGACCGTCCCGCAGATAATCAAAGCAACTCTCAATTTGCGCGCCATGCTTTTGCGTGAGAGTTCTTGTTTGGTTTATGTAGCACCCGCCTTTAGGCGGGCATCTTCTTGACTGCAAACCGCCCGCCTGAAGGCGCGCCCTACAAAACAGGCCAATTTTTCAGTTCTTACGCACACTTTCTGGGGCTTGGCGTTTGACTTTCATGAATGGCCACCCCTCGGGCGACCGCTATGCTCTTTCGCCCCTAACGCCTCTTTCGATAATGAAATGAGAAGCTATCTACTTTGTGTAAAAGCCTCTTCGGGAAATTCCTCTCCTTGTAGGCCTGGACTAGGGGTCGCGCCAACGGCGCGAAGGTTGCAAGCCCGGGGCAACACCCCCGCGTATCCCGTCCGTATGTCACGGCCCGCCATGAAAAGGCGGAGGGCTCCTGCCCCCCCTCAGGGAGCACCATCATCGATGGATTCCAAAACCTAGGGCGTTGCCCTGGACTAGCGTCTACCTGCGCTTTCAGCGCCGGAAGATTTCGTTCTGCTCGAACCCGGAAGATTCGCCGAGAGTACGAATTCGCTTCCTGTCTAACCAGGAATTTGTGAGATGACTTGCGGTTATTCATCATTCTGTGAGGCAGACTCCTGGACCGGAACCGAGAAGCACCTTTAGCTTGAATTCTTCATGGAGGATGCAACTTGAATTTGGATTTACATTTGGATTTAGATTTCGGTTTCATCGCAATTTGAGGTGTTGACGCGGGGTTGGGTGGCGCCGGCGTCCCGCCAGCGGATTTAGTACTCGTGTCGCGGCGCAAAATCGCCGACGGGACGCCGGCGCCACTCAACCCGCGCCCTGCAACAAAGTATTTGGCCCCCGCTCCGTGTGTTCGAATCGATGCGAAATATCGGGGATAATCGGCGTGCGAGTACTTAAGTTATGGGATGAACTTCACACCCGCAAAGTTCGAGGCGAGAGATATCCGCGATGAATCGAATTAGTGCGTAATCACCGCTGCGGAAGTAGCCGATAGGGTCAGGGTCTTATTCGATACCAGTGGGGAACTGAAATTAAAAGCGTATGTGACCTTAACTTGCACCGTGCAGCCGGGTGCGTTAATCGTGCCTGCGCAGATCGCCGGGTTCGCGGCCTGTGGCGGCCAATCGACAACCGGGGTCAACTTGTTCACATCGATCCCTTTGGGAACATTCTTGACAAAAGTTTGAATATCGCCTTTCGATGCGGGGCCCGCGGTGCCGGAAGCGGAGTTCGCCGCCGTACAACTCAAATCAGTGGAGCAGGTGGAACCTCTTACCGAAGCATACCGCGTGGCGTCGCGCGCCTGGTTGGAAATAAAATGATATACAAAGATGGCGCGGCTGAAATCAACCATACCCAGGATCATCGTCATCATGAGCAGGAATACGATGGCATACTCGACGATGCTGCTTCCGTTCTCTTCTCGTATGATCGATGCAACTTTCTTCATCCAACCTCCTACCGACAGGAATAATCCTGGGATTTCGCTCCCCATTCCATCAGTTCTGAACCACGCGCTGCGTCGCCGTGTGTGACATATTGAGCGGAGTCGGAATCCCCGGAAACTTAAACATCGCGTCAAACTTCCCTGAAGCCGTTACGCTCACGATCACGACCCAGTGGCCCGCGGTGCATTTCCCTGCAGTGGGGTTGGTCGTCGGGTCGCAGCCTTGTGAGGTAGTCGTTCCACCATTGTCGCAGCCGCAAGAAGCGGAGGAGTTGACGCTAAGACTGGCTGTAGTTATGCCATTATTCTGGAAATCAGCGTCCGCAGCCGCCTGAATGCCGTTCTTGTCCACCGATTGCGGCAGGCTCTCTGCACCATAAGCGGCGCCGGCCCGCGCCGCGTTGGCCACCAATATGTCGATATAAGCGAAGCGGCCCATTTCAACCGTGCCAATCAGCAATAGCAGAAGTAACGGCGTCAGCAAAGCCAACTCGATCAGGCTCTGACCGGACTGCGACCGCAATATACCCAGTCT
>Ga0210408_10004548_pt1 | contig 12338 bp, 13 predicted proteins | sample IncBWH4MmetaG_FD_155471 | JGI IMG/M metagenome (GOLD analysis project Ga0210408, IMG submission 155471) | Forest soil microbial communities from Barre Woods Harvard Forest LTER site, Petersham, Massachusetts, United States - Inc-BW-H-4-M | ecosystem: Environmental > Terrestrial > Soil >...
GGATCGGCGAGCGCCTCGACCGCGGTGATGATGACCGGCAAATACTCCGGCCGGCACCCCGCCATCACCGCGTTGATCGCGATGCGCTCGACGGTGGCCTCGCCCTGCCGCGGCGGCAGCACCGCCACCACCTCGCGCGCCTCCCGGTCGGTGAAGCGCAGGAACTCGCGCACGTCCTCCTCGGTCGGCGGCACGATCGGCAGGCCGTCGGTCCAGCCCTGCCCCTGGTAGTGCCGGTTGATGGCCGAGTAGCCGCCCTTGAGGCGAAACACCTTCGCCGCCGGGCCGGCCGTGCTCATCCCCGCGTGACCGCCTTCCGCACGACCTCGACCACCAGCTCCGCCTTCTTCACGACCTCGTCCTCGCGGATGCCGCCCAGCGGGTGGGGGATGAGGGCCAGGGGCAGCGTGGCGAGCCCGCGGTTCTTCGACTCGAGCCGGGCGAGCTGCTCGAACTCATACGTCCCCATGACCACGGTGGGAATCCCCCGCTGCTCCAGCACGATGGCGCCGTGGATACTCCACGACGTGCACGACCCTCAGTCGGCGCTGCCGACCAGGACGAAGTCGCACGTCGTGAGCGCGGCCAGGATGTCGGGGCTCGGCGCGCCCGCGATGCCCTTCTCGCGCTTGACGACGTCCGTGACCCCGTACTTCTCCTTGAGCCGCGCGGTCACCGCCAGCATCAGGGTGCCCGCGTTGGCCTTGCTGTTGTCGAGGATGCCGGCGCGCTTGCCCTCGAGCGAGGTCAGTCGCGGAGCCAGGCCCGCGGCCAGGATGCGGGGCTCGGCGGTCGGATCGTAGAGGATCTGCTCGTCGCTCATCGGCTCGTCTCCCTCCGCTCTCGTGTGCTCCGGGCGTCCAGCAGGGTCAGCATGCGGTCCACCCCCAGCTCGAGGCAGCGCTTGATCTCGTCCCGCGTGGCGCGATAGCGGTCCTCGCCCTGGCCGAACGGGTCGTCGACGTCGCCCGCCTCGCCGGCCAGCTCGTGGAGCGTGAGCACCGGCCGCCCCTCGGCCTCCGCGTAGGCGCCGATCGTCTCCTTCTGCTGCGCGGTCATGGTCACGATCAGGTCGGCCGCGGCCACGATGTCGCGGTGGCGGCGCAGGTCGGTGGAGGCGAACGCGTCCTCGGTCAGGTGGATGTCGTCCTCCCGCAGCACGATGCGGGCGTCGAGCGACGGGATCATTCCGTCGCGGGCGTGGTTGGCGATGCCGCCCGAGCGGACGCGCACCGCCCCGTTGGTGCCGCGGGCCGCCAGCATCTTCTCCAGGAGGACGTGGGCCATCACGCTGCGGCAGGTGTTGGCGTGACAGACCAGCAGGACGTTGGTCAACGCGCCTCCCAGGGTGACTGCCAGTACCGCACACCCTTGCCGAGGTCCTTCCACTCCTGCTTGGGCCGCTCGGTGAGGCTCTTGCCGAAGTTGGTGCCCGGCGGCTCGTGCAGACCCTTGCCGAGCGTGTCCGGGAAGAGCTTGGCCAGCTCCTCGGGCTCGAGCCTGCGATCGGCCTCGATGCGGCGGATAGGCTCGGGCAGCGCCATCAGGGTGTAGCCGTAGCCGAAGGAATGGAAGACCTGCCCGTTGACGTGGCCCGCGCCCTCGCTGGCCAGGTAGACCACGAGCGGCGCCACGTTGTCCGGATCGCGCTCGGTGCCGATGGCCTGCTCGCTCGGCCACTTCCCGGTCTGCTCGAACACCTGCCGACCACGAGGCGTGGAATCGATCATCCGGGTCGCTCCGCTCGGCATGATCGCGTTCGACGTCACGTTGTACTTGGCCATGCCGTTGGCGGTGGACCAGCTGAGCCCGATGATGCCGGCCTTGGCCGCCCCGTAGTTGGGCTGCCCGGGTGAGCCGAGCGCGGAGACCGACGACATCGAGATGATGCGCCCGTACTTCTGCTCGCGCATGTGGGGGGCGGCGGCCCGGGTGCAGAAGTAGGTGCCGTCCAGGTGCACCGCGAGGACCGCGTCCCACTCCTCCTTGGCCATGTTGAAGATCATGCGGTCGCGCAGGATCCCGGCCACGTTGACCAGGATGTCGATGCGGCCGTAGGTCTTCACCACCTGGTCGACCATGTCGGTGGCCGCCTTGTGGTCGGCCACCGAGCCGTAGTTGGCCGACGCGGTGCCGCCCGCCTTGACGATCTCGTCCACCACCTGGGCCGCCGGCCCGGTGGCCACTCCCTCGCCGTCCAGGCCCGCGCCCAGGTCGTTCACCACCACCTTGGCGCCGGCCTTGGCCAGCGCGATCGCGATGCCGCGGCCGATGCCGCGACCCGCGCCCGTCACGAGCGCGGCCCTGCCCTCGAGCAGCTTCGCCATGTCCGGCCCTCCCGACTACGCGGTCGCCCGCGCGAGCGGGCCGCGCAGGAGCTTGCCGGGATGCGCGCCGGTGTGCTTGCCGTCGCGCAGCAGGATCTCGCCGTTGACCACGGTGGCCGCGATGCCGCGGGTGCGCTGGATCAGCCGCTTGGCCCCCGCGGGCAGGTCCCGCACCACCTCGGGCAGCTCCGCCGCGATGGTGTCCGGATCGAAGACCACGAAGTCGGCGGCCATGCCCTCGCGGATCAGGCCGCGATCCCTGAAGCCCCAGTAGCTGGCCGGCACGAACGACAGCATGCGCACCGCCTGCTCCAGCGTGAGCGCCTGCTTGGCGCGCACCCAGTGGCTCAGCAGGTAGGTCTGGAGCGAGGAGTCCATGAGCTGGGAGACGTGCGCGCCCGAATCCGAGAAGGTCACCACCGCCTGCGGGTGCTTGATCAGCTCGATCGCGAGCTCCTGGTTCTCGTTGGCGATCGGGTGGAAGAAGAAGCGGTCCATGTCCTTCTCGAGGGCGAGATCGATGATCGCCTCGACCGGATCGACGCCGCGCTCGCGCGCGATCTCGGCCACCGACCGGTGCGGCGGGTCCACCTGGTCCATGACGAAGATCCAGTCGTAGGCCGCCTGCCGGGCCTCGGTGCCGAGCGCCTTCCGATTGTCCCGCTCGCGGGAAGCCTCGACCAGCTTCCGGCGCAGCTCGGGGTCGCGCAGCCGGGCCTGCTGCTCGCCCAGCGGCAGCGCGCGCAGCTCCTTCCACACCGGCAGCCGGTCGAACGGCATCTGGGTCTTGAACGAGAGCACGACCGAGAGCGCGCGGCTGTGCACCTGGGCGAACATGCGCCCGCCCGCCGCGTTGGTCTCCTCGATCAGCCGCACGTACTGGCGCCACATGTCGGGCGCGTCCTTGCGGGTGAAGAGGCCGAAGGTCACCGGCCGCCCGGTCTCGACCGCGAGGGCCTTGAGACGGCGGTGGTAGTCGGGCAGGTCGGGGTGGTCGACCTTGCGGTCCACGCCCTCGCCGGCCAGCTCGAAGATGCCCGCGTTCAGCTCGCCCATCGCCCCGACCAGGCGGCGCACCTCGTCCCAGGAGGCCATCCGGCTCGCCACGGGTCGAGAATCGGGAGTCTCATGACTGGGCGATCTGGAAGTCGTGAAGCCGATCGCGCCCGCCATCAGCGCGTTGCGGAGCTCGCGCTCCATCGCGGCCAGGTCCGCCTCGGTCGCGGGCCCGTCGAACGCGCGCTCGCCCATCACGTAGGTGCGCAGCGCGGAGTGGCCCATGTAGCCCGAGTAGTTGATGCCCTTGGGCAGGGAGTCGAGGACGTCGAGGAACTCGGGGAAGGTGGTCCAGCGCCAGTCGATGCCGGCCTCCATGGCCTCGGCCGCGATGTCCTCCGCGCGCTGCAGGTTGCGGATGACCAGGTGGCGGTCCTCCTTCGCGCACGGCGCGAGCGTGAAGCCGCAGTTGCCCATGACCACGCTGGTGATGCCGTGCCAGCAGGACGACGTCCCGAGCGGATCCCAGAAGATCTGGGCGTCCATGTGGGTGTGTCCGTCCACGAACCCCGGCGCGACGACCCGCCCATCCGCGTCGATGACCTCACGCGCCCCTTCGCGGAGTCGACCGATGGCGGCGATCCGGCCGTCCTTCACGCCCACGTCTCCGCGGTACCGCGGCAGGCCGGATCCGTCCACCACCCATCCGTTCTTGATCAGCAGGTCGTAGGCCATCGCGCTGACTCCTCTCCGCCCCACCCGGGGGTCACTCTGGAAAGCGGCCCCATGGTACCCTACCTGCCGGCTCCGCCACCAGACGGGGGGCCGACCCCCGCGGGTACCGAGAGGGCACATGGACCTGGGCATCTTCGACCACCTGGACCGCCGGAACGTGCCGGTGGCGGACTTCTACGCGCACCGGCTGCGCCTGCTCGAGAAATACGACGCGGCCGGCTTCTACTCGTACCACCTGGCCGAGCACCACGCGACCCCGCTCGGGCTGGCGCCGATGCCCGGCATCTTCCTGGCCGCCGCCACCCAGCGCACCCGCCGCATCCGCCTCGGGCCGTGCGTCTACTGCCTGCCGCTCTACAACCCGCTGCGATTGATCGAGGAAGTCTGCATGCTCGATCACCTCTCGCGGGGCCGGTTCGACTTCGGGGTGGGCCGCGGCATCGTGCCGTACGAGATGGCCTTCTTCGATCTGCATCATCTCGAGACCGAGGACATCTACCGGGAGACGCTCGAGATCGTCCTGCAGGGCCTCACGAGCGAGGTGCTCGAGCACCGGGGGCCGAAGTACACCTTCCGGAAGGTCCCGATGATCCTGAAGCCGCTCCAGCAGCCGCACCCTCCGCTCTGGTACGGGCTCGGCCACGCCGCGGGCGCCGAGTGGGCGGCCACCAACCGCGTCAACGTGATCACCAATCTGGGGGCCGAGATGTCGGCGCCGCTGTTCGCCCGCTATCGCGAGGTGTGGCAGCGCAAGCACGGCGACGCCGCGACCCCCAAGCTCGGCATGGGCCGCCACGTGGTGGTGGCTCCCACCGAGGACGCGGCCATGGCGCTCGGCCGCGCGGGCTACGCGGTCTGGTACGCCAACCTCACCAAGCTCTGGCGCGACTTCGGCGCGGTCCCGTTCCGCTTCGCGCCCGACTTCGACGAGGCCCGCCGTCGTGGGGTCGCCATCGCGGGGACCCCGGCCCAGGTGCGGGCGGAGTTCGAGCGCCAGGTGACCGCGAGCGGCTGCACCTACATGACCTGCCGCCTGATGTTCGGCGAGATGAGCGAGGCGGAGGCGGCGGCCAACATCGATCTCTTCGTCGCCGAGGTCATGCCGCACGTCACCGCGCTGGCGGTGCCCGCGTGACCGCGATGAGCGCGCCGTCGATGAGGTTGAAGGGCCGCACCGCGTTCGTCACCGGGGCCAGCCGGAACATCGGCCGCGCCATCGCGCTGGCCTTCGCGGCCGAGGGCGCCGACCTGGTGCTGAACACGCGGACCAACCGCGACGAGCTGGAGGCGGTGGGCGAGGAGTGCCGCGCCCACGGGGGGCGCGCGGTGTGCGTGCTGGGCGACGTGGGCGACCCGGACGCGGTCGCCCGCATGGTCGAGGGCGGCCTCGCGGTGGTCGGGGCGATCGACGTCCTGGTGTGCAACGCGGCCATCCGCCCCCACAAGTCGCTGCTCGACACCGCGATCGAGGAGTGGCACCGCGTCTTCGCGGTGAACCTCCACTCCGCGTTCTACCTCGCCCGCGCGGTGGTGCCGGGGATGCAGGCGCGCGGGCGGGGGAGCATCATCGCCCTCGGGGGCCAGTCGAGCCTGACCGGGCGGTCGGGCACCGCGGCGGTGACCGCGGCCAAGACCGGGCTGCTCGGCCTGGTGCGGGCCCTCGCCGCGGAGCTGGGCCCGGCCGGGATCCGGGTGAACATGGTGATGCCGGGCACCATCGACACCGAGCGGCGCTACGCGGAGTGGTACCCGGAGTTCCGCCAGGCGCCGCCCGGCGGCCCCGAGCAGCTGAAGCGCATCCCGCTCGGCCGCCTGGGGCGTCCCGAGGAGATCGCGGAGGCCTGCGTGTTCCTGGCCTCGGACGCCTCGTCCTACATCACCGGCGACACCATCCGCGTCATGGGCGGCAGCATCATTGGGTGAAAGAGGAGAGTAGAGTGAGCGCACAGGCGATGGTTCTCGAGTTCGGAATGGGGGTGGACGTGCACGGGGAGGAAGGCACCAAGGCGGCGTGCCGCGCGGTGTCGGACGCGATCCGACATTCGAGCCTGCCGCTCTTCACCGAGGTGCGCGCCAAGGGCGGGCGCATGCTGGTCGACGTCACGGTGGGTGTGCCCGACCCGGGCAAGGTCGACGTGGAGCGCGTGAAGAAGGAGTTGCCCCACGGCGAGGTGACCGTCCGCCCGGTCGCGGGCGGGCTCCGGGTGCCGGGAGCCGACACCATCATCGCGTGCGCGGCCATCACGGTCAGCGTGGAGTACCCCGCGTCATGAGCGCCCGGGAACTGGGCGCATCCGCGTTGGAGGTCGCGCAATGACTGGCGCCGGCATCGGGCTCAAGCGGCTGCAGCACCTGGTCCTCTGGGTCTCGAACGTGGACCGGAGCGTGCGTTTCTACTGCGACGTCCTGGGCTTCGAGGTGAAGACGCGGTATCCGAACGCTGCGTTCCTGCGCATCGCGGGGAGCAGCGAGGATCATCACCTGGGCCTCTTCGAGCAGCCGGGCGTATCCGGCCCCGACGAGCGGGCGGTGCGCATGTACCACTCGGCGTGGGAAGTGGGCGAGCTGACCGATCTGGTGCGGGCGCGGCGGCGGCTCATCGAGGCGGGCTCGCTGGTGGGCTCGTCGGATCACGGGGTGAGCCTCTCGCTCTACGCGAAGGATCCCGACGGCCTCGAGTTCGAGGTGTTCTGGACGGTGCCGGGCGGTCGCTCGGTGGGCACGCGGGCGCTCGACCTCGAGGGAGAGCTGCGGAAGCGCGGCATCCCGATGCCGCAGGAGATCGACGTCGCCCCGTCCGCATGACGTGTAGCGGCTGCGGCTTCGAGGCGCCCGCCGACTTCGCGTTCTGTCCCAAGTGCGGAGCCCGGCTCGCGGTGGCCCCAGCGTCACCGTCCCCACCGCCGCCTCCACCCTCGTCGGCCCCCGCGCCGGAGGGCGACCGGCGCCCGGTCACCGTGCTCTTCGCGGACCTGGTCGGGTTCACCGCGCTCAGCGAGGGGCTCGATGCGGAGGACGTGCGCGCGATCCAGGCCGATCTCTTCCGCGAGATGTCCGCCTCGATCGAGCGCTACGAGGGTTTCGTCGAGAAGTTCGTGGGTGACGCGGTCATGGCCGTCTTCGGCGCCCCGCGCGCGCACGAGGACGATCCCGAGCGCGGCCTGCGCGCCGCGCTCCTGATGCGCGAGCGGGTGGGAGCGCTCAATCGCCGCTGGGAGCGGCGGGTGGGCCGGCCGCTGGCGCTCCACATCGGGGTCAACACCGGCCCGGTGGTGGCGGGACGGATCGGCGCGGCCGCCGACGCGGCCTACGCGGTCACCGGCGACACCGTCAACACCGCCTCGCGCCTGCAGAGCGCGGCGCCCTCGGGCGAGATCCTGATCGGCGACACGACGTACGAGCTCACCCACCACGCCTTCGCGTTCGCCCCGCGCGAGGAGGTTCCCCTCAAGGGCAAGCGCGAGCCGGTGGGGGTCCATCGCCTGCTGGGCCCGCTCGCGGCGCCGCGCTCGGCCCGCGGGCTCGAGGCCCTCGGGCTCGCCGCGCCCCTCGTGGGCCGCGAGCGAGAGCTGCGCCGGATGGAGGCGGCGTTCGACGACGTGGAGGCGGGGCGCGCCCAGGTCCTGAGCCTCATCGGTGAGCCCGGGGCGGGCAAGTCGCGGCTGCAGCGGGAGTTCTTCGCGCGCCTCGAGGCCGCCGGGCGTCTCGAGGGCACCACGATCCGCCGCGCGGCGTGCTCGGGCCTCGGCGAGCAGACCTACGGGGCGGCGGCCGCGCTGCTGCGCGACGCCTACGGGGTGGCGCACGGCGATTCCGTCGAGATCGCGCGGAGCAAGCTCGCGGCGGGTCTGGAGACCCTGGGGGTCGACGCGGAGAATCGGGCCGCGATGGTGGCCGCGCTCGCCCGAGTGTTCGGGCTCGGGCAGGACGACGCGCGCATCCGCCACCTGGAGCCCGAGCAGCTCAAGCGCCAGATCTTCATGGCCACCTACGCCCTCGTGGAGCGGCGGCTCGCCGCCGGCCCGCTGGTGCTGGTCGTCGAGGATCTGCACTGGGCCGACGCCGCCTCTATCGAGCTGATCGGCGCGGTCGCCGACCGGCTCGCCGATCGCCCGCTCCTGGTTCTCCTGATGTATCGGCCCACGCTCGAGCCGGATTCGCTGGGCACGAGCCGAACGCCGCACACCGCGATCGAGCTCACGCCCCTGTCGTCCTCCAACAGCGAGGACCTGCTGGCCGCGTGGTTCGGGGACCCGACGCATCTCTTCCCGGAGCGCCTGCGGGCGCTGATCCTCGAGCGGGCGGGGGGCAACCCGCTGTACCTCGAGGAGGTGGTGCGCGCCCTGGTCGCGGCCGGGGTGCTGGTCCGCGACGGCCTGGAGTGGCGCTGCACCGCGGAGGCCGCGAGCGCGCAGGTGCCGGCCACCCTCCACGGGCTGCTGCTCGCGCGCCTGGACGGGCTCGACGCGGTGGAGCGGCGAGTCATCCAGGAAGCGGCGGTGATCGGGCCCCGCTTCGAGGTGTCGCTGCTGAAGGCGGCTTCGGCCGAGCCCGCCACGGTGGACGCCACGCTCGGTGCGCTCGCCGGCGCCGACCTGGTGACGCCGGGACCGGATCACCAGTTCCGCCACGGCCTCCTGCAGGAGATCGTGTACCAGAACATCCTCGTGGCGCGTCGCACCGAGCTGCACACGCGCGTCGCCACCGCGCTCGAGGCCCGGGGTGTGGACGGCCCGGAGAGCCTCGAGCGGCTGGTGGCGCTTGGCCACCACTGGGCGCTCGGCGCCGACAAGCGGCGCGGCGCGCGCTACCTCGTGTCCGCGGCGGACTGGGCGCGCGGCATGTATGCCAACGCGGACGCGATCCAGCACTACCAGCGGGCCCTCGACGCGCTCGAGCAGTGCGACGAGCCGGCGGCGGCCGCCCAGATCGAGACGGAGCGCCTCGTGGCCCGGGAGCGGATGGCCGACCTACTCGGCCCGACCGGTCGGCGCGCGGCCGCGCTCGGCGAGTACGAGATCGTCGAGGCCGGATACCGCGCCGCGGGAGACGTGGCGGCCCAGGCGCGGATCCTTCGCAAGATGGGCGGCCTCCACTGGGACGCGGGCGCGCGGGCCCGGGCGCTCGGGTGCTTCGAGGCCGGGCTCGCCCTGCTCGGTGACCATCGAGAGCACATCGAGCAGGCGCACCTCTACCAGGAGATGGGCCGGCAGGCCTTCCGCAGCGGAGACAGCCAGCGGGCCGTCGAGTGGGCGGAGCAGGCGCGGCTCCACGCCGAGCGGCTCGCGGCCGATTCCGCGCTCGACGCGGACGGGCGCGTGGAGGCGATGACCGCCGCCGCGCAGAGCCACAACACGCTCGGCGTCGCGTATGCCCGCCTGGGGCGGCTGGAGGAAGCGGTCGGGCACATCGAGCGCAGCGTGGCTCTCGCCCGGGAGACCGGCATGCTCCAGGCTGCCTGTCGAGGGCTCGCGAACCTGAGCGTGCTCTACAGCACTCTCGATCCGGCCCGGGCCATCGAGACCTGCGCGGCCGGCCTCGAGATGGCCAAGAAGATCGGCGACCTCGGGTTCCAGTCGCGCCTCTACACGAATCTCGCGGTGGCCTACTGCGCGCTCACCAACCGCTGCGACGAGCAGGGCATCGGCGCGGCCCACGCGGCCATCGATCTCGACCGGCGCCTCGGCCAGCTCGATCACCTGGCGGTGCCGCTCATCGTGCTCGGGCAGATCTACCAGTGCCACGGTGAGCCGACCCGCGCGATCGCGCACTATCGCGAAGCGCTCGTCCTCGCGGAGGAGGCCGACGAGCCGCAGCTGCTGTTTCCCTGCTACGATGGCCTCGCCACCGTGCACCTGGACGTGGGCGACGAGGTTCAGGCGGAGGAGTTCATGGTGAAGGCCCAGGCGGTGTGCGAGCGCGCCGGGCTCGAGCCAGACGCCCTCGTGGTGCTCCCGTTTCTCGATTGACGCGTACCCACTCGCACAGAAAGGGACAACACAGATGTCATCCACGCTCCTTCACCCCGGTGATCCCGCTCCCGACTTCTCGCTGCCCGCGGTCAATCGAGAGGGCCAGATCTCGCTCGACGACTATCGCGGACGCAGTCCGGTCCTCGTCGCCCTGTTCCGCGGCCTGCACTGTCCCTTCTGCCGGCGCCAGCTCGTGCAGCTGGGTACGACGCAGGACAAGCTGAAGGCGCTGGGGGTGGAGACGATGGCGGTGGTCAACACTCCGCTGGAGCGCGCGCGGCTCTACTTCAAGTATCGTCCCGCGCGGGTGCTGCTCGCGGCAGACCCCGACGCGGCGACGCATCGGGCGTTTCGCGTGCCCGCCGGCAGCGTCATCGAGAACGAATCGGAAGCCTCCTGGGCCCAGGGGAAGGTGACGATGGGGCAGATGCTGGGGGCACGCATCAATCCCACCGGGGAGCTGCCGGAGCCGCAGAATCCCTTCGCGGCGATGGAGACCCTGAACAAGCAAGACGGGTTCGAGGTGACCGAGGTCGACAAGCAGATCGCGGCCACGCACGGCATGCAGCTGGGCGGGCACTTTCTCATCGACCGGGACGGGGTGGTCCGCTGGGGGCAGATCGAGGGGCTGGAGCGGATCGAGGACCTCTCCAAGTTCCCGAGCGACGAGGAGATCCTGGCCGCGGCGCGCGGGCTCTAGGAGATCACCCATGGACATCGCCATCCCGCTCTTCGAGGGCATCACCGCCCTCGATGCCATCGGCCCCTACGAGGTGCTCTCGCGCCTGCCCGGCGCCCGGGTGCGCTTCGTGGCGGTCACCGCGGGCCCCTACCGCACCGACAACCGCCAGCTCACCCTGATGGCGGACGAGCCGCTGTCCGCGGTGCCGCATCCGGAGGTGGTCATGGTGCCCGGCGGCTTCGGGACGCGCGCGCTCGAGGCGCCGAACCCACTGCTGGACTGGATCCGCGCGGCCCACGCGACGAGCCAGTGGACCACGTCGGTCTGCACCGGCTCCATGCTGCTGGCCGCCGCGGGCATCTTGAAGGGGCTCGAGGCCACCACCCACTGGATGTCGCTCGACCGCTTGCCCGCCTACGGCGCGCGCCCGACGCTCCGGCGCGTGGTGAAGCAGGGCAAGGTGATCACCGCGGCGGGTGTGTCCTCAGGCATCGACATGGCGCTCACGCTGGCCGCCCACATCGCGGGCGACGACGTGGCACAAGCCATCCAGCTCGGCATCGAATACGATCCGCAGCCGCCGTTCCGGGCCGGCTCCCCCGCGACCGCCCCCGCGCACATCGTGGAGGGTCTGCGCGCGCGGATGCGGGCGCGGATGGAGCGCGACGAGGCGGCCGCGTCCCGGACGGTCTGACCCGCGTCCGGTCATGGAGCGCCGCCGGCTGGGACGGACCGACATGGACGTGAGCGTGCTCGGGTTCGGCGGCTCCGAGATCGGCTACGAGCGGGCCGGCGCGCGCACGGTGGCCCGCCTGCTCGGCGGAGCGCTCGACGCCGGGCTCAACGTGATCGACACCGCCGAGTGCTACGAGGACAGCGAATCGCTGATTGGCACCGCGCTGGGATCCCGGCGGGACGAGGTCCACCTGCTGACCAAGTGCGGCCACCCGCGCGGCTACGGCCGCGGCGACTGGCGCGAGGCGTCCTTGCTATCGAGCATCGAGCGGAGCCTCAAGCGCCTGCGCACCGACCGGCTCGACCTGATCCAGCTCCACAGCTGCGAGCTGTCCGACCTCCGCAAGGGGGAGGCCATCACCGCCCTCGAGCGCGCGCGGGAGCGCGGGTGGACGCGCTACATCGGCTACAGCGGCGACGGGGAGGCGGCGCGCTTCGCGGTCGAGTGCGGGCGCTTCGACACGCTGCAGACCTCGGTGAGCATCGCGGACCAGGAGGCGATCGAGCGGACGCTGCCGCTCGCGGTGAAGCGGGGGATGGGCGTGATCGCCAAGCGGCCGATCGCCAACGCGGCGTGGCGCCACGCGCGCCGCCCGTCCGAGCCCTACTACCAGCCCTACTGGGAGCGGCTCCGCGCGCTCGAGTACCCGTTCCTGCGCGACGCGGAGCGTGCGGTGTCCACCGCGCTGCGCTTCACGCTCGCCGCTCCGGGCGTGCACACCGCGATCGTCGGCACCAAGCGGCCGGAGCGGTGGCCGGAGAACGCGCACCTGCTCCAGGCGGGGCCGCTCCCCGCCGCGGAGATCGACCAGATCCGCGCGCGCTGGCGAGAGATCGCCAGGCCCTCGTGGACCGGCGAGGTCTGACCGCGCCTACCCGACCTGGTAGCGC
>Ga0210408_10004551_pt1 | contig 12330 bp, 9 predicted proteins | sample IncBWH4MmetaG_FD_155471 | JGI IMG/M metagenome (GOLD analysis project Ga0210408, IMG submission 155471) | Forest soil microbial communities from Barre Woods Harvard Forest LTER site, Petersham, Massachusetts, United States - Inc-BW-H-4-M | ecosystem: Environmental > Terrestrial > Soil >...
AGCCCCGGCGGCCAGGCCACGGTGGCGTTTGCCCGCGGGGCCGACAGCGCGGGCTGGTACAACGAGTTCGCCGGCCAGACCCCGGGGGTGACCGCCGGCTGGTACTCCATCGGCGGCCAGCTCACCTCGGGGACAGCCACCTACAGCGCGCCCGGCGAACTCGACGTGTACGCACTTGGCACCGACAACCAGCCATGGACCAACAGCAGCACCTGGCCAGCCTTCCACGGCTGGAACCAAGTCCGCATCGACTACTGACACCACCGCGGGATCCACGCCGGAACGCACTCGGCGCCCCCCTGCGCTGGCCGGGCAACACCGGGCCGGAAACCGATAGCTCTGGCCACCGCGCCGGGACACAATCTTCTCTATCCCGGCCGACTGGGAGGGTGATTTCGATGCGTAGACGCATCACGCGTGCTCTGTGTGCCGCCGCGGCGGGAGTTGCGGTTGTTTCATGTGGTTCAGGTTCACATACTACCGGTGGCGCGGTGAGCTCGCCCGCCTCCGCAGCGTGGCCGGCTCATCCGGTGACGGCCTACATTGTCAACTCTGGCTCGGACACGGTGACACCGATCCGGACCGCCACCAACACCGCGGGCAAGGCGATCAAGGTGGGCCGCTTTCCCGATGCCATCGCGATCACGCCGGATGGGAAGATTGTCTTCGTCGTCAACTCCGGCTCGGACACGGTGACACCGATCCGGACCGCCACCAACACCGCGGGCAAGGCAATCAGGGTAGGCCACCAGCCCGCGGCCATCGCGATCACCCCGGGCGGGACGACCGCCTACATCGCCAACTTCGGCTCGGGCACGGTGACGCCGATCCGGATCGCGTCCGGCATTGCGGGCAAGGCGATCAAGGCAGGCCCCGGCCCGGGGGCCATCGCGATCACCCCGGACGGCAAGACCGCCTACATCGCCAACAACACCTCGGACACGGTGACACCCATCCGGACCGCCACCAACAAGGCGGGCAAGGCGATCACGGTCGCGCGCGGCCCGGCGGTCATCGCGATCACCCCGGACGGGACGACCGCCTACGCCGTCAGCACCGCCTCTGACATGGTGACCCCGATCCGGACCGCCACTAACAAGGCGGGTAACCCAATCAAGGTGGGCCGCGCGCCGGTCGCCATCGCGATCACCCCGGACGGCAAGACCGCCTACATCGCCAATAACGGCCCCGGCACGGTGACGCCAATCCGGACCGCCACCAACACCGCGGGCAAGGCAATCAACGCCGGGACCGCCCCTGTCGCCATCGCGATCACCCCGGACGGGACGACCGCCTACGTCGCCAGTGAGGGCCTGTTCGGAAGGGCGGGAACCGTGACCCCGATCCGGACCGCCACCAACACCGCGGGCAAGGCGATCAATGCGGGCAGCGTCCCCTCGGCCATCGCGATCACGCCGGACGGGACGACCGCCTACGTCACCGACATCGGCCCGTTCAGAGCCCCCTCGGACACGGTGACCCCGATCCGGATCGCCACCGGCACCGCCGGAAAGACGATCAAGGTAGGGACCGCCCCCCTCGCCATCGCAATCACCCCGTCACAACGGCGCAGGGGCAACGAGTAGCCCCCAGTCACCGGGAGAACCGTGCGCAGGCTGACGCCGAGATGGCGGGCAACCAGCCCCGCGAGAGATCTCACTAGCTGTTGTCCTGTCTCGCGGAACAACGACCGGCCGATGAAACGACCGGATAATGGCCGGTTATCCAGTACATCGGCGGGCGCATCGACAGCGCCACGTCGATCCCTCACATCGATCCTTCCACCATTCTTCCGACGCCGACCTAGACCGGCACTCCAGAAGCTGTTAATCACGATCACCGGCTGTTACGGAGAGTGAATATCCGGCGAGCACATAACCAGGACACTCGGCGCACAACGACACGGTGTGCTGCACCGAAGCAGCTAGCAGATGATCATACCGCGGCCCGGAAGATCCAGTTCTGAAGCTCGAACAGGGGCGATCAGCCGCTCGGCGTTATCGGTGAGGATGACGTTGGGAACCTCGCCCTACTGCCGTTATTTACCGTAATCCTGGAGCAGGTCGATGAAATTCTGCAGCATCGAAACCACGTCGTCGGGCAGCGGGTCATTGTTGAAATGCATAATGTTGTTGCGGATCTTGGCGATCTCATCGAGGCGGGCGCTGAACGTCTTGCGGTACAAGGACCAGCCGAGCTTGGTCCAGCAGTCCGGATTCTCGAGGATTCGCTGGTAGTCACCCATCGTGAGCTGGTCGTAGGAGCTTAGGTCTCGCAGGCCGTCCGGATCGCAGAGGGTAGTGATGGTCTTCATTGGGAAGGTCGCCTCGACGATGCGCCGCAGGCTCTGGTCGATCCGGCCGATCATGAAGAACGGCGAGGCCATCTGGCCGTAGACTTCCACCACGTCCGCCAGAGTGACGATGCCCGTCACGGATCTATCCACGCCGTGGACGAAGACAAATTCCTGCCTTTGGATCACAGGCAGCATGCCGATCAGGTCTGCGGTGTAGGGCACCGGGTCAGCCTTGACGATTGCTGCGGATAGTACGGCGTCATGATCGGCGTTACGCGCCTTGGCGATGGACTTCCAGCTCACCGCGCCTTTGAGATCCCGGGGACTCGTCATGACAGCCAACTGCGAGAAGTCCTGGATGAGCATCAGCGTGATGGCCTCCTCGAAGGTCGCGTTCGGAGCGACCGAGCAGACCTTTCTCGAAGCTGATGGAAGGTTGCCGATGGTCAGGCCATGATCCCAGGCGCCTTCGTCGTCACTCACGACCAGATTGAGCTGCGCTGGCGTCATTGGAGGGACAGATGAGCTCTCAATGGGCGACGCCGGTTCCTCATCGGTTGCCGTCTGCGTAGTCAGAACGATGGCAACCGTGTCGTCCAGGGTGACTGCGCGGAAATCTGGCTGCGTGGTCATGCCCTGATTGCCCAAGTCCGCATCGACGCGCTCGTTGACCCTGAAGTCGCGGACGCGAGCTCCCCAAATACCGATCAGGTCGCGCACGCTCATCCGGAGAGGAGATCCGGACTCCGCGGCCTTCATCGCTGAGTGCAAGAACTCGTCTTGCCGGACCTCAAGGTCCGAGTGCTCCTCGTCTGGGACCTCTCGAACGGCCTGCTCAAGCAGCTTTTGCCGCAGGCTATGGAGCAACTCGCCGGTATCCGCCGTGCGCCAGGCGTACCAGCCGTCCACGCTCTTCCCAGAGAGCTGCAATACCGCACCGGAGAGGCTTCCGGTCTCACGGCCATCCGACAGCTGAAGTCGGCCCGTCTCTGTCACGGTGACCTGGAAGGTCTCTCCTGCTTGCGGCCGGTCATATACCAGGACAACTCCCGGTTTCAGCAGGTTAGCGTTAATGAGATCGCGCACCTTCACCCGTCGACCGCGGAACAAGTGCTCGCGCCGTCCCGCGGTCTCCCCGCTGACGTTGCTCATTCTCCCAACCCTCCTCGACCAGTTGCCGAGCCCTCTGCCCAGAGGATGAATCAGACTCCCTCTTCACCGAAGTCTCCCACCGCGCCTAGGCTGGCGAACCTCTTCGCCCATGACCCGGTGGCCGACCCGCTCATCGGCAGTGACCTCGGCCAGCGGGCGGCCGACGCCGAACTGGGCGGGTAGCCGAATCGATCACCCGGTGTATCCGCGGCGGGTATTGGGGATGGCGTACGCGGCGAGGCCGAAAGGCGTCAGCCGCGGCCTGGGCCGTTCTGGTGTTCCGCTCGAAAAAATGACGTGGCCTCATTCCCGTCATCGCTCCTCCTCAGCCGATGTACCGGATAACGTGCCCGAGTCGTGCATCCGGCGGGCTGCTTCCCGCATGAGCACTCAGGCGAATGCCCGGCCGATGCACTGGATAACCGGCCATTATCCGGTGCCTTTGCCGGCCAGGTGCGGGCTGTGACCTTCGGCGGTAAGTGGGAGGGATTCTTCGGAGCTATCTGGCGCCGGTGGCTGAAGCGACCCGTCCCCCTTGGGTCCTGGCACGACGTGAAATAGCTTTAGAATATTCAGTGATCTCCGTGATGGCGTGGAGGGCTCCGCCATGCAATCGTTAAGCTACGAGCCGGGCGGAGAAGGGGGGCGGAGATACTGGCGGAGACCATGATGGCGCTGGCTGCGCTGGCCGGCAACACGGTGGTGGCCGCTGCCACTACCGACGCGTGGGAGGCGGCCAGGCGAGGGTTCGCCCGGCTGCTGGGACGCGGCGACCCGGACCGGACCAAGATGGCGGAGCAGCGGCTAGAGCAGACCCGCGAGCAGCTCACCGGGGCGGCCGGGACAGACTCAGAGCAGGCCCGCGCGGCGCTGGCGGAGCGGTGGGCTGGGCGGCTGGCAGACTTGCTGGAGGAGCACCCGGACGCGGAGGCTGACGTGCGGGCCCTGGTGCATGAGATACAGGCGGCGCTGCCTGCCGGGATGGTGTCTGCGGCCGATCATGCGGTCGCCGCCGGGCGGGATGTGAATATCACCGCATCCGGCGGAGGGGTGGCCGCCGGGGTGATCCACGGGAACGTGACGCCGCCAAACCCTACGCGCCAGGACCCGGCGAACGGCTAGCCGGGTCCGAGATCGGGGTCATTGGGCCGGGCGCGATTGTCGCCGTCCAGGGCGGGGTGGCGGCAGGCCAGCTGCAGCTGCCTCATCAGCGGGCGACGGCGGGCCAGCCCGTGCGGCTGGCGCCCCGGCCGGTGTTCCTGGCCGGCCGTGAGGCGTTGCTTGCGGAACTTGATGCCCGGCTAACGGCCGGGGGTAATGTTCCCGGGCCACAGACGGTCGCCTTGGTCGGCCTGGGGGGCGCGGGGAAAACTAGCGTGGCGCTGGAGTATGCGCACCGTCACCTGGCCGAGACCGGGGTCACCTGGCAGTTCCCGGCGGAGGACCCGTCGGTGCTGGCTGCCGGGTTCGCGGAGCTGGCCGCCCAGCTCGGCGCCCGGGACCTGGCTGACGTGCGGGACCCGGTGGCGTCGGTGCACGCGGTGCTCGCCGCTTACCCAGCGGAATGGCTGCTGGTGTTCGACAACGCGCAGGACCGGGCATCGGTGGCGGCGTTTCTGCCGCCGGGCGGGCGCGGCCGGGTGCTGGTCACCAGCCAGAACCCGCAGTGGCCGGGCCAGGCCTTGGACGTGCCGGTCCTTGACGCAAAGGTTGCCGCGGAGTTCCTGGTCAACCGGACCGGCGATGCGGATGAGGCTGCCGCAACGGAGCTTTCCGTTGAGCTGGGCGGGCTGCCACTGGCACTGGAGCAGGCCGCCGCCTATGTGCAGGCCAGCGGGGACAGCCTTGCCCGTTACCTGGCATCATTCCGGCAGCGGCGGGCTGACCTGCTCGCCCGTGGTGAGCCCACCGGCTACCACAAGACGGTCGCCATGACCTGGGCGCTGGCGTTCGAGCAGCTAGAACAATCTGATCCGGGGGCGGCCGGGCTGCTGCGGCTGCTGGCATGCTGCGCGCCGGAGGCGATCCCGCTGCGCCTGCTGCTACAGCCTCGCCCTGGGCTTGCCGGGCGGCTCGGCGGCGAGGCGGGGCCCGTGCTGGTGCCACTGCTTGACGACTGGCTGGCCGTCACTGATGCTGTCGCGGCGTTGCGCCGGTATTCGCTGGTCAGCCCGCCTGCTGATGGGCTGGTGTCTGTACACCGGCTGGTCCAGGCGGTCACGTTGGATCAGATGCCAGCCGAGCTGGCCAGGGAGTGGCAGCAAGCCGCCGCCGTACTGATCGAGAACGCGATCCCCGCCGATACCGGCTCGCCCGAGACCTGGCCGACGTGCGAAGCGCTGCTGCCACACGCCCAGGCGGCTCTCACCGATGACAGCGACGGCATTGCGCGAATTGCCAACTACCTCGGATCGAGCGGCAGCTATGCCGCAGCCCGAGATCTCCAGCGAAGAGTGCTTGACGCACGGGAACGGATCCTCGGCTCGGAGCACGACCGCACCTTGATTACCCGGCACCGGCTCGCCCGCTGGACCGGGGAGGCGGGGGATCCGGCCGCCGCCAGGGACCTGTTCGCCGAGCTGCTGCCCCTACTCGAGCGGGTGTGTGGCCCGGAACACGATCGCACCATGATGACCCAGCACGAGCTCGCCCGCTGGACCGGGGAGGCGGGGGATCCGGCCGCCGCCCGGGACCTGTTCGCCGCGCTGCTGCCCGTACTCGAGCGGGTGTCTGGCCCGGAGCAGCCGGACACCCTAACCGCCCGCGCCAACCTCGCCAGCTGGACCCAGCTGGCGGGGGATGCGGCTGCCGCCCGGGACCAGTACGCCGAGCTGCTGCCCGTGCTCGAGCAGGTTCTCGGCCCGGATCACCCGGACACCCTGACCGCCCGACAGGAGCTCGCCCGCTTGACCGGAGAGGTGGGGGATCCGGCCGCCGCCCGGGACCTGTTCGCCGCGCTGCTGCCCGTGCGCGAGCGGGTATCTGGCCCGGAGCACCCGCGCACCCTGACCGCCCGGCACAACCTCGCCGCCTGGACCGGGCGGGCGGGGGATGCGGCTGCCGCCCGGGACTTGTTCGCCGCGCTGCTGCCGGTGCGCGTCCGGGTCCTCGGCCCGGAGCACCCGGACACCCTGGCCATCCGCGCGTGGATCGGCAACTGGACCGGGGAGGCGGGGGACCCGGCCGCCGCCCGGGACCAGCTCGCCGCGCTGCTGCCCCTGCTCGAGCGGGTGTCTGGCCCCGAGCACCCGGACACCCTGACCGTCCGCGCCAACCTCGCCCGCTGGACCGGGGAGGCGGGGGACCCGGCCGCCGCCCGGGACCAGCTCGCCGCGCTGCTGTCCGTGCGCGAGAGGGTGTCTGGCCCGGAGCACCCGCACACCCTGACCGCCCGCCACGAGCTCGCCCGCTGGGCCGGGAGGGCGGACGGCGGCCCTAGCACGGCGTGAAGTAGCTCCCGCATGTTTACGCAGTCGCCTGATGACGCGCTGGCTTGTGCTGTGCGATGGTTGGGGTGCGAGCCGAGGGGGGTGGCGGGGATGCCGTTGGCGGAGGCCCTGGTGGCGCTGGCGGCGCTGGCCGGGAACACGGTGGTGACCGCGTCGGTGACCGATGCGTGGGAGGGAGCCCGGAAGGGGTTTGCGCGGCTGCTGGGCCGCGGGGATCCGGGTAAGACCCGGCTGGCCGAGGAGCGGCTGGCGGAGACGCGCGACCGGCTCACTCAGGCCGCGGGTGAGGATGCGGAGCAGGCCCGGGCGGCGCTGGAGGCGCAGTGGGTGACCCGGATGAGGGACCTGCTGGAGGAAGACCCGGGCGCCGAGGCTGACCTGCGCGCCCTGGTGGAGGAAATCCGGGCGCGGCTGCCGGCCGGTGTGGTGTCCGCGGCCGATCATGCGGTGGCGGCCGGGCGGGATGTGAACATCAGCGCTATCGCGGCGGGCTTGCTGCCGGGGTGATCCACGGGAACGTGGCGCCGCCGGACCCTACCCTGCCGGGTCCGGCGACGAGCTAGCCGGGCCCGCTGGGGACCGGGGGCCTGGCGCCGTCTTCGCCGACCGCGGCGGGACCGCGATAGGCCAGGTGATCCAGCAGCGCCCGGGGGTCACCGGCAAGCCGGTGCGGCTGGCCAGCCCGCCGTCGCTGCTGGCCGGGCGCGAGGATCTGCTCGCGGACCTGCACACCCGGCTGACCGGCGGCGGAGGGACGGGGCCGCGGACGGTGGCCCTGTGCGGCTTCGGGGGCGCCGGGAAGACCAGCGTGGCGCTGGCGTACGCGCACCGGCACCTGGCCGAAGTCGGGGTGGCCTGGCAGCTTGCCGCCGAGGATCCGACGGTGCTGGCTGACGGGTTCGGTCAGCTGGCAGCCCAGCTCGGGGCCCGGGATGTCGCTGATACCAGGGATCCCGTGGCGTCGGTGCACGCAGTGCTCGCCGCGTTCCCGGGCGCGTGGCTGCTGATCTTCGATAACGCGCCGGACCGGGCATCGGTGGAGGCGTTCCTGCCGCCGGCCGGACCCGGGCGGGTGCTGATCACCAGCCAGAGCGCGCTGTGGTCCCGCGGGCAGGCGCTGGAGGTGCCGGTGCTCGACACCGAGGTCGCCGCGAGGTTCCTGGCCGGCCGGACCGGCGACACCGACCGGCGGGCGGCCTGGGACCTGGCCGGCGCGCTGGGCGGGCTGCCGCTGGCGCTGGAGCAGGCCGCCGCCTACGTCCAGGCCAGCGGGGACAGCCTGGCCGGTTACCTGGCATCGTTCGTGCAGCGGCGCCCGGAGATGCTCAGCCGTGGCGAGCCGACCGGGTACCCCGAGACGGTGGCCACCACCTGGAGGTTGGCGTTTGAGGGCGTGCGGCAGGCCGCGCCGGGCGCGGCCGGGCTGCTGCGGCTGCTGGCGTTCTGCGCGCCCGCTGCGCCTGCTGCTGCAGCCCCGCCCGGACCTGGCCGGGCGGCTGGGTGAGGAGGTGGCGCCGGTGCTGGGGCCCTTGATGGACGATCGCCTGGCGGCCGGTGACGCGATCGGGGCGCTGCGCCGCTACTCGCTGATCAGCCCGCCTGCCGACGGGTCGGTGTCCGTGCACCGGCTGGTCCAGGCCGTCACCGCCGATCAGATGCCAGCCGAGCTGGCCCGGCAGTGGCAGCATGCCGCTGCTGCCCTGATCGAGAACGCGATCCCCGGCGACACCGCGTTGCCGGAGACCTGGCCAGTATGCGCACAACTGCTGCCGCACGCCCAGGCGGCGCTGGCCGATGACAGCGCCGGGATGGCCCGGATCGCTAACTACCTAGGAAATAGCGGCAGCTATGCCCTCGCCCGCGATCTCCAGCAGAAAGTAGCTGAGGCAAGGGAACAGATCCTTGGCCCGGAGCACCCGGCCACCCTTTCCGCCCGGCGCCAGCTCGCCTTCTGGACCGGGCAGGCGGGAGACCGGGCCGACGCGCACGACCGGGCGTCGCCTGTTTCGTGAGGTGGGCGAGGATGGCGCGCCGGGTGAGTACCCAGCAGCAGTCCTGCGGGATCTGCGATATCAGGGTGCGGACGAGTGTCTCCGCGGCCTGCTCGGTTCCCCCGCGCCGACCGGTATCGCCGCAACTGCGGCAGCGGGCAACGCCGGCCCCGCAAGGCGCTGCTCCCATGCAGGCCGGGCAGCGCGCGTCACCGGCCAGCGTGTCAACGACCAGCACCTCGGCGAGGGTGTGCGGGCCGGTCCCGCCATATCCCCAGGCGAACATGCCGCGCGCGCGGGCTTCGGCATCGCGCAACAGGCGCTGGCTGCCGTCTGGCTCCTCGACGACGACGAACGCTTCGTCGTCATCGGTGAGGACGCCGCGGTAGGTCCAGTCGGTGAAGTCGCGGCGGCCGGACAGGTCCCGTGCGAACACGGCGACGGACTTGGGACGTTGCACCGGTGGGATGCTCAGCGGGCTAGAGGGGTCCGCGTTCTGGCACCAGGTTATGGCGGCGGCGATCAGGCGACGCAGCTGACCGGGCAGCGGGTGCACGCCGGGCGCGGGGTCCTGGCCCGGCGGAGGCTCCCGGTATGGAAGCTCGGCATGCCGGCTGTCGTGGTCGCGGACCTGCTCGGTCAGGAACGCGGCGATGCGGCGCGCCTCACGGCCGCCGTCCTCCCGCATGCTGCCGGCCGTATGCACCCAGAGGGCGATGGCCGATGCGGCCGCCCTGCTGGGTCTTCGTGCCGAGTTCCCTGCTGATGACTTCTTGCGCTTCCTCGATGAGGCTGGCGGGCAGGACCGGTGCCTCGGTGGGCTTGCTGACCCCGGGCGACCAGAGCTGGCCGAAGGGCGGCACCAGCCAGCCTGCGGCGAGAAGCTGCGCCTGCCAGCAGGCGGCGGTGAGTGTCGTCTCGCTGTCTCCTGGCGCTCGCCAGATTAGGTAGTTAGTGATGTCCTCGACGGCATCACGAAGCTCAGAGTGCTGCCGGAAGGCCAGCAGCTGGTCGGATTCGGCGAGCAGCCCCGACAGCACGATCACCTGACGGTGCCGGCCTGCCTGGGTCAGGCTGGTGGATCCGTGCAGGAATGCATCAGCGGTCACCCTGTTCACGGCACGCGCATACGCTTGCAGTCCCAGCAGGTCGTGCGCTTGGGCCGTGCTGGCCGCCGCGGCGAGAATCCGCCGCCCGGTCAGCAGGGCGCGCCGGTCGAATCCGGCATCGAAAGCGAGAGTCATCAGCGTGGCCAGGGCCGTCGCGGTGCTGGCGGCCAGGCCGGTATCTTCCGCTGAGGTGGGGTCGCGCCAGCCGGTCCGATCGGTTGGCACTTCCGTACCACGTGCGGGTTCCCGGCGCAGCAGGCCTGCGATCTCTTCGAGGGTTTCCTCGACAATGCTGGTCGCGGGGTACTGTCCTCGCGCGTACGGGCCTTCGGCCAGCCGGGCGATGCGCCGGACATCGCGGTCGAATGCCCCGGCGCCCTGCCACCCGGACGGCCAGGCCGTGCTAGCCGGGGACGGCGCTGGCAGAAGCGCGCGCAGGCCTGTCACGGTGTCCTCGATCATCTCGTCGACCCCGTACTCCGGCAGCATCAGGCGTGACAGCCGCGGCCGGATTTCCTCCTGCGCGGTGCGCTCCTCGGCGGCCATCGTGGCGAGCGTAGCGGCGGCCTGCTCGCGGGTAGCCGCCGCCATCCCCGCATCCCGGCGGGTCTGTTCGGGCTGCCGGCCGAGGGCCGCCAGTGCGGCGGCGACATCGGTCGGCCCGGGCTTGCCGCCGTCCGAGGCTTGGCTGGCCAGCGCGAGGACAGGCCCGACGTCTTGGTGCGGACGGTTGCTCCCGGATGCGGGTAGCCCAGGTAGCGGCGTGGTGCCTTCACGCGATTCCGCGCGGCCTGCTGACGTGTCCGGTACGCCGAAGCCGGCTGTTCCGTCAAAGTAGCCGCGCCGGGCGCGGGCGGCCATCCGCGGGCGGGCGGGCCCCGGAAGCCGCGTTACCGGCAGCAGTTGCCTGACCCGGGCGTCAACGACATCGGCTAGCGCGTCGAGCGCCCCATCTGCCACGTCGGCGCTACCCGCGCTGCGTGCGTGCTGCGCGATGCCCAGCAGCCCGTCCTGCACCGCCCGGTGCACCGCCGGGACGAGCGCTTGGTCAATCCCGAGTCCGCCTAGCGCCGAGACGATAGCTGCGCTCCGCGAGCTTGCAGTCTCTTCTTGCGCGGCGGCGGCGAGATCCCGCACCGCGGCCGCCACGGAATCAGGGGCGTCTCCGGCCCGGCTCCGCGCCGCGAGCATGGCGACGTACACGAGAACTCCCCCGCGGAACTGCGCGTATGGGAGCACCGGGGCGGTCACGAGCTCGGCGAGCGCATCGGCAGTCATGGCCAGCCGGGCGGGACTCCCCGCGCGCCGCGGCCGCTGGGCAGTGAGAAGCTCATACGCCCGGACACGTGTCCGGTATTCCAGCGCCACAGGATTAATCCGGCGGGCGGCGGTCACGGTGGTGAACATCAGGATCAGCGCCGACCAGCCAGCTGCCACCACCGCCGTGCGGGTCCTGCCCGCAGATGGGTCGATGGCCACCCACAACGGCACCACCACACCGCCGACCGCCGCGAACAGCAGCCCGGCCTCCAGCCACTTGTCCACCACGATGCGAGTAACTCCCCACGAGAACTGGGACAGCACCTGCAACGCGACCGCTCCGACAGTCAGGGTCAGCACCACCAGAGCGGCCATGATGGTGGCCACCGCGATCAAGACACTGGCCTGGAGGCCCGATCCGCCGCTGGGCAGCTGCGGCCACACCAAGACGGCCCCCAGCCACGCCAGCGCCGCCACGGCACCGGTCACCGCTTCTCCGGGCACGTTGTGCGCCAGCCCCGACGGCACGCCCGGCCGGCCGTGCCGCATCCCTCTCATCAGTAGCTGCCTAACAGGCACATCCCCTGCACTCCCGGATCCACCACGGTAACTGGTCATCGCGGATCTGACAGGCAACATATCGCGCTCGTCGGCCCCGGCGGGAGAGGCAGCAGCCAGGTCCACGCAGCGGCGATTCCGCCAACGGTCCCGTACCGCCTTCGCCGGGGCCGCCGCATACCAAGGCGCGTCCCGCAATACCGGCAACAGAAGGTGTTATAGCTGGTCAGGGTTGACACACATGAATTCTCTCCGGAGCCGTGACCGCAGGTTCGTCTCGGCACAGCACACACTGCGCCAGGGCGCTACCGACATGGCCCGCCTCCCCAGAACAGAACTAGCAGCACAACCTGCTCACGGATACTGGCGGCACGAACTGTACCGACACCACTACATTCCCCTCCACTCCACGACACAGATTTGCCGGAGGCAGCCAGTTCTAACATCTGGCCTAACACCCTGTAAGAAACCGATAGCACGGTCTCCGTAGAGGCGCTGGTCAGACCTACAGGCCG
>Ga0210408_10004552_pt1 | contig 12328 bp, 11 predicted proteins | sample IncBWH4MmetaG_FD_155471 | JGI IMG/M metagenome (GOLD analysis project Ga0210408, IMG submission 155471) | Forest soil microbial communities from Barre Woods Harvard Forest LTER site, Petersham, Massachusetts, United States - Inc-BW-H-4-M | ecosystem: Environmental > Terrestrial > Soil >...
GCATAGAATCTAATTAGGAGAGACTGATGTCCGAGATCAAAACAACCACCCCTGCTGCCACCCAGGTTGCCACCGTTTCCGCTCCCCCCATGAAGAAGAAGGCCCCCGGCCTCTCCTTCCGCCGCGTGTTCACCAAGCCCGGCGTCTCCCCCTACGGCGAAGTCGAATGGGACCTCCGCCTCGCTCAGATCACCGACGCCCAGGGCAACGTGATCTTCGAGCAGAAAGACGTCGAAGTCCCTAAAGACTGGTCCATGACCGCGACGAACATCGTCGCCAGCAAATATCTCCACGGTAAGCTCGGCACCCCAGAGCGCGAGACCGGAGTCCGCCAGCTGGTCGGCCGCGTCGCCGAAACTATCCGCGACTGGGGACTAGCCCAAGGCTATTTCAAGACGCCCGAAGACGGCGCCACGTTCCACGACGAACTTGTGCACATCCTCGTCCGCCAGTACGCAGCCTTCAACTCGCCAGTCTGGTTCAACGTGGGATGCGACCGCATCGAGCCCAACTCCGACGCCCGCAACTGGCACTGGAACGCGCAGACCCAGCAAGTCGAATTCGGCGTCACCGGCTACAAGACGCCGCAATGCTCCGCGTGTTTTATAAACTCAGTAAAAGATTCGCTCGACTCCATCCTCACTCTTGCGAAGACCGAAGGCATGCTCTTCAAGTGGGGCAGCGGCACCGGCACGAATCTTTCCTCGCTCCGGTCGTCCACCGAAGGCCTCAGCGGAGGCGGCACCGCCAGCGGCCCGCTAAGCTTCATGAAGGGCTTCGACGCGTTCGCCGGCGTGATCAAGTCGGGAGGCAAGACTCGCCGTGCCGCCAAGATGGTCATCCTTAACGTCGACCATCCCGACATCGTTGACTTCATCGAGTGCAAGCAGAAAGAAGAAGCGAAAGCCCACGCGCTGGTCGCCCAGGGCTATGACGGATCGTCTCCCGACTCCGACGCCTACAGCTCCATCTTCTTCCAGAACGCCAACAACAGTGTCCGCGTCACCGACGATTTCATGTACGCCGTGGTCCGCGACACCGACTTCTCCACCAAGTCGGTGCGCGATGGCAGCGTGATGAAGACCTACAAAGCCAAAGATCTCCTCAAGAAGATTTCCGAAGCCACCTGGCACTGCGGCGATCCCGGCATGCAATACGACACCACGGTCAACCGCTGGCACACGTCGAAGAACACCGCGCGTATCAACGCCAGCAACCCGTGCAGCGAATACATGTTCCTCGACGACTCAGCCTGCAACCTGGCCAGCCTGAATCTGCTGAAGTTCGCGCCCAACGGCACGTTCGACGTGGAAGCCTACCGCCACGCGGTAGACATTCTCATCACCGCGCAGGAAATCATTGTCGACAATGCCGGCTATCCCACGGAGCAGATCATGCGCAACTCGCATGACTACCGCCCGCTAGGCCTGGGCTACGCAAATCTCGGCGCGCTTCTGATGGCCGCCGGCCACCCCTACGACTCCGACGGAGGCCGCGATTACGCCGCCTGCGTGACGGCAATCATGTGCGGCGAAGCCTACCTGCAATCCAGCCGCATCGCCGAACAATGCGAGCCCCTAAGCCCGGCCACTGACACGGTCGCAACTCGCCTCGGCATCACCGCCGCTGCCAACATGCCCGGCGGAGCCTGCCCCGGCTGGTACCTCAACCGCGAGCCGTTCCTCGACGTAATCCGCATGCACCGCGCCAGCGTCAACAACATCAACAAGGCCAACGTCCCCGCCGCCCTCTACGAATCCAGCAAACAATGCTGGGACGAAGCCCTGGCCCACGGCGAAAAGCACGGCTACAGAAATTCTCAAGTAACAGTCCTAGCCCCCACAGGAACCATCGGCTTCATGATGGACTGTGATACTACGGGAATCGAGCCGGACCTTGCGCTGGTGAAATACAAGAAGCTGGTCGGGGGCGGGATGATTAAGATCGTGAACAACACCGTGCCCACCGCGCTGTTCAAGCTGGGTTACGATCACGATCAGGCCAACGCCATCGTCAGCTACATCGACGCGACCGGCACCATCGAAGGCGCGCCGCATATCAAGGACGAGCATCTGGCCGTGTTTGATTGCTCGTTCAAGCCCGCCAAGGGCACGCGTTCCATCGCCTACATGGGACACCTGCGCATGATGGCGGCGGCACAGCCCTTCATCTCGGGAGCTATATCGAAGACGGTCAATCTTCCCGAGAACGCCACAGTGGAAGACATCATGGAGGCTTACCTCCAGGCCTGGAAGCTCGGCATCAAGGCCGTGGCCGTTTATCGGGATGGCTGCAAGAAGTCGCAGCCGCTCTCGGCCGCGGGTACCAAGACCGCGAATTCCACCAAGGACGATGCGAAGAACTCGATCGCCGTCGTCGAGGAAGAAAATCTCCAGGCTCCGCCGCGCGCCGTGCGCCATCGGCTGCAGGAAGAGCGCGCCTCGATCACGCACAAGTTCAAGATTGGAGATCACGAGGGCTACATCACCGTCGGCCTCTATCCCGACGGCAGCCCCGGCGAGCTCTTCATCACCATGGCCAAGGAAGGCTCGACGGTCAGCGGCCTGATGGACAGTTTTGCCCTGACCACCTCCATCGCGCTGCAGCACGGCGTGCCGCTGCGCCTGCTCTGCGAGAAGTTCGCGCACACCCGCTTCGAGCCCAGCGGCTGGACCACCAATCCCGACATCGGCTACGCCAAGTCGATCATGGACTACATCTTCCGCTGGCTGCAGCTCCGTTTCCTCACCGGCCAGCAGCAGATGCTGTTCGAAAACCTGAGACCCAAGCTGTCAGCTGTCAGCTCTCAGCCATCAGAAAACGGCGAGATGAATGGTTCTGCCGAAGCTCGAAGCCCGAAGCCCGGAGCCTCTGGAGCAGGTTCCGTCCACGCCGCCGACGCGCTGGCGGGAATCGTCGACCTGGGCGACGCCCCAACCTGCAGCTTCTGCGGCAGCATCATGACGCGGAATGGCAGCTGTTACCGCTGCATGAGCTGCGGGAGTACGAGCGGGTGTTCGTAAGAGTTTGTGTTGTTGAAAAGGAGTGACACATGAGTGGCAAGTTGTTCATCGAAAGGCGGGACGAAGGCGATTATGCAATTCGGCGGCCGAATGCCGACCGGATCAGTGATCATGAGGCCACGCAGGCCGAAGCTATCGAGAGGGCTCGTGAGATCGACCCAAACGCGGCTATCCTTGTGGAACGCGTTCGGAATACCGATAGAGGTCATCCAGACAAGTGGCGCAGACCGTAGATTCGTTTGGAAGAAGCACATGAGATCGTCGCCAGCCTAGAATTGTGCGCTCGTCTGCCCGGCGCCCGTATTGACCACGCACACGTGTTCTGCGCTAGCAGCATTGACATCGGGCCATGCTAGAATCGGGCCGCGAGAAGACTGGATGCCAGCTGGCGGCGATCGCTATCGGACCACTTTTCTTGGGCCACTTCTTGGTTCAGGGGTGGGCGAGAGCCAAGTTGTTTCCATCCCCGCCGTAGCCAAGAAGAATGGGGCCAACGCTCCGTACTGTGTACCCAACGAGGTCACCTGCGGCGAAATCGGCCGTTTTCTAGGTCTGCCCGTTCCTCCGGCTGGCGTGGTATATCCGCCGAAGGGCAATGAGCTCTTCTACGCTTCGTTGGATTTCAATCTAACAGGCAACGCACTTCCGCCCGTCAATGTCACCAAGTGCGCGGAGGTTCTGCCGAAAGTGTCTGCGGGCGTCCTGCTGTTCGATATTCTCATCGCCAATTCCGACAGACATGGTCGCAACCTTTCCGTGGACTTCTCGGCCAGGCCGCCAAAGATGAACATCTTCGACCATGGCCACGCGCTCTTCGGCAAGGACGCGGGCAAGGGCGTAGCTCGGCTTGAAAAGTTGCGCGATCGGCTAGCCATATCTGCGGGGTCGCACACGGCCGGTAATCGGCACTGCCTTCTCGACCAGATCGATACCGATGCTCATTTTGGCGACTGGTTTGACCGGATTCGGACTATTCCGCACTTCGTCATTGACGATCTTTGCGCTGACCTTCCGGGACTTGGGTGCACGAAAGGGGAGGCCAATGCTGCTGCGGATTTCCTCTAGTATCGCTGTGCTAAGCTTGGGCTGATTGTTTCAGCGAACAAGTCGCAGTTGACGGCGATCAAGACTTGGAGACTATTCTAATGAGCGGGCCCCCGCGCTATCTTGTCGCTAAGTACATTTCCGACCTCCAGAGGATGGAACCTCGGAATATCGGGGTGGTGGTTTGGGCGCCCGGGAAGGTGGCTGCTCGTTTTATTGCCGAGAGGCCAGGGGCGCCGGGTGACATTGATGGAAGAAGCGTCCCACCCTTTGTGACGAGTACCGCCGCATATAAGCAGTGGGTGGACTTCTGGAGAGATCTGCTCAAGTCGAGGCCTCCGGCGGCGGGCGGGATCTTGCATCACTGGGAAGATAGTCTGAAACGTACCAGCCGGGGGAACTTCTGGCTGGCTGAGGGCGGAGTCATCTTTGACCGGCAGACGGACGACGTTCAGTTGCTCGCGGAAGAAATGTTCCGGAGCCTCGTGGAACCCATTCCCTCGGACGATGCCTCCGACATAGCCCTGGACAGTGTGGCCGATGACATCATCCGCAAGCTTCGGCTCGCCCGCAACGTAAACTTCCATACAAGGTTCCGGGTGGTGTGCTCCGTTGCGCCAAATGTGGAAGAAAATTTCGAATTTAGCCATGCGTACAAAAACGGATCGCTCAAGCGCTTGTACCAGCGAGTGCCTCTATCGGCGAAGAAAACTCCGTTTCGGCGCACGGTTCACGACTCCGCGTGGATGTTCGAAAAGGTCGTTCAGCAGCGCATCGTATCGCGGGAGCAAGCAGTAGCACTGGTCTACGCGACCGATGAACAAAAGAAGGATCCCGCGGTCAGTTGGTCCTTTGACGTGCTGGGCTCGGTAGCTCGCCTTGCGAACCTTGCAAACCCAAACGAAGCGCTTGCTGCATTCGCGGTCGACTAGCGGCCCTGCGATCCCCCTCCCCTTTCGGAGAGCTGGCCCACCTTTTTGCGCCACCAGCAACGAGTGGGTCCATCCTTCGCGTTCTTTGCGAAGGGTGGGAACTACGGACGCGCGCAGCAAGAGGTCTCATCTTCGTTATTCAAGGACCCATAAGAATTGGCATTAGAAATTCCCACCCTTGCAAAACGGGGCAGCCTCGGCGCCCCTCGATCCGCCGCATGCACGACCGTGGAAGAGCGGCCCTTTTAGGGCCGCGTTAAGGGATGGAGATAGACGCGGGCTTCAGCCCCAGTGGTCGTCTTCCGTAGCAGCGCCGGAAACCATCCACCGGGGCTAAAGCCCATCCTGCCAAAAAGCGCTGGACGCGGCGCTTAAGCGGCCGCTCTTCCACGTCACCGCACGCGGCTTGGTGATGTGGGGACCCCCGCCCGCGCCGTCTTCTTTTTTCTTGCGAGGCCGGAAGAGCGATCAAGCGGCGGTTCCCTGATCTGTTGCCTACATGACCGTGGAAGAGCGGCCCTTTCAGGGCCGCGTTAATGATGGAGATAGACGCGGGCTTCAGCCCCGGTGGGCGGCTCTGTCGCAGCGCCGGAAACCATCCACTGGGGCTAAAGCCCATCCTACAAAAGTGCGTAACGCGACGCTGAAGCGCCGCTCTTCTACGTCACTGCATACTGCGCCTCGCGTCTTCAACGTCACCGCGTGCAACATGCGCGACTCGCCCCTGCCATGCGCCGTCTTCTTTCTTGCAAGGGTGGGAGAGTCCCCCAAGCGGACTTGCCTAATCCGCTGTTTACACGACCGTGGAAGAGCGGCCCTTCCAGGGCCGCGTCAAGGACGAAGATGGACGCGGGCTTCAGCCCCGGTGGTCGTCTTCCGTAGCAGCGCCGAAAACCATCCACCAGGGCTAAAGCCCGTCCCGCTAAAAGCGCGTAACGCGGCGCTGAAGCGCCGCTCTTCTACGTCACCGCATACTGCGCCTCGCATCTCCAACGTCACCACGTGCACGATGTGCGCCCCGCTCCCGCCCCGCCCCGTCTTCTTCTCGCGGAGCGCGGGCTAAAGCGCCGCCGTTCCACCTCTTTCTGATTTATGACATCGTCCCTGACACCTTTCCCAATCTGAAACCCTATTTGTCCGCCGCGTGACATACATCACACTCTCCTCCCGCGTCGCGACCCTACGATCCAAGAATGGACGCACAACGCACTTTCTTCATCACCACGGTCACATGGAGGCGCATCCCAATCTTCCGTAACGACAATCGCGCCTGCCTCCTGCTCAACGTGCTCTTCGACTATCGCTCGCAAGGAAAATATCTGCTCCACGAGTTCGTGATCATGCCCGACCACGTTCACGCATTGCTCACACCGGCGCTTGAAATCTCACTGGAGCGGGCGGTGCAGTTCATCAAAGGCGGATTTTCATATCGCCTGCGCAAGCAGGAGAAGATGGAGGTCTGGCAGCCGAGCTTTACGAATCATCGGATTCAGGACGCGGAGGACTACCAGAAACATCGCGAATATATCCATCTGAATCCGGTTCGGGCCAGGCTGGTGGGCGATGCGCGGGAGTATCCGTATTCGTCGGCGAATCCGATGTACGGGCAGGATGACGCGCCACAGGGGCTGAAGCCAGATCTTAGAGTGTCCGCCTGACGCGGCGCTGAAGCGTCCGCTCTTCCACGGAGGTGCGGACGGTTCTGGTAGTGAAACGGTGTGCCCTCCTATCGGCAGAACTCTTTGCCCTCTTCCACCCGTGTCAAGCCCCCGCAAAATATTCTTATCCCCTTTAACCCCAAGCTCATACGCCTCCGCCCGCACCTCGATTCTCCAATGGAAATGCTACAATATATCAAGTATGAATAGCTACAAGAGATACGAGAGGACTAGCCCTGAAGCAGGCTCTACCCAGTCCGCTAACTCCTTGTTCCGCAGTATTTTACCCGCAATTCCCATGTCTTCAAGATTTTGCCAGGATCGAGGGATATCTCATACCACTAACTCCGTAGAAGCAAGGATGTTATCTCAAAGGTATCTTGTTTTTTTCGGGATATATACCTGATGCCGTGCCGACCGGACGTGGCGACGAGGATCGGGGTGGTGCAGGTCTCGCGGCCAGGCGTCGGCTGGGACCTTGAGGGTCGGGGTGCACCGTTTCTCGCGTTGTTGCGAGAAGAGTGGGGCGTGTAGAAAAGAAAACGCCCGGGAATTGTCCCGGGCGATAATTTTTATGAAAGCCTAGAGCCGACGGCGGACTACTTAGCCTACGTGCCGGTCGAGAGCCTGGGCGATCGCTTCTTTCGGCTTGTAGCCGACGATCTGTTCGACGACCTGGCCGCCTTTGAAGACGAGCAGGGTGGGGATGCCGGTGACTTTGTAGCGCATGGGCGTGGCGCTGTTGGAATCGACGTCCATCTTGCCGATTTTGATTTTGCCCTGATAGTCCTTGGCGAGCTCTTCGACGATGGGAGCGATAGCGCGGCAGGGGCCACACCAGGTTGCCCAGAAGTCCACCAGGACGGGCTTGTCCGATTTCAAAACATCCGCGTCGAAGTTCGCGTCGGTGACTTCGACGATTCCGTTGCCTGCCATATTCTCTCTCCTCGTTGTAACGTCGCGCTGTCGGCCGACGCTCCACTGGAGCTGCTTGCCGGGCCTGGCGATCGGTATAAGTGCTTCCTTTTCAGGGAGCCGAACTCACTATCGTAACACCGTAGTTAGATGCTTGGGGAAGTACGAAAGTCGCAAGGCGGGGAGCAGCGTGGCAAGGCCGCGGGGCGGCAAAAGAGGAGGAGGGCATGCGGATTTGCAATCCTTTGAACAGAGCTACGGCAAGGATTTCAGGAATGTTACCAGTTGCCAGCGCTGGGGCGCGGGCAAGCGGCTCCAGGAAGGCATGCCGCTGTTCAGGCTCCCGTTAGTGAGCAGCCAGAAGAGTTCTCCGGGAGTAGCCTGCTTCACGCGATCGGAATGCAAGTTCGGGCGGCTGTGCTTGGCATCTGTCTTGCCTTCGGCCTGCGCTCCATGACAGGCGGCGCAGTGCGCGGCAAAGATTTTGGCACCGGCGATGGGGGCGTCAGGATCGCTCGCGAGCGGGTTGGCGCGGGCTCGATCTTTCGCAGAAATTCTGCGCAGCCATTCTCCGTTGCCAGGACCGGCGTACAGAGTTCTGGCTAGCGCAAATAGGAGCAGAGCAAGTGGCAGGCGGCGCATCTTCACCGCCCTCTCAACTTCGAAAGAACCTGGTCGATTTCATAGGAGACCATGAAGCGCATAAGAAAACCGTGGCTGTTGCCGTTGAGTCCGAAATTCGGAGAAAGCCGCAGGCTGGGGCCGCTGGGAATATTCCAGGTGAGCACCGGGCCGGCATAGTGGGACGTGTCGTGCAGGCCAAAGCTGTGGCGTTCGCCCAAACCTCCATACATCTCGGCGGCGAGGGCGAAGTTCTCGCGGCAGAGGCGGCAATTTTTCGCGCTCGCAGCCAGGGCCAGCGCTCGACTCGCGCCCAGGGCATAGCCGAACTCCCAGGGCGCGTTCGTCAGGTTCTTCTCGGCAATGATGTTTTCAGAAACATTCCAGCCCTTGAAATTGCTGGAGAGGATCAGCTTAAACTCGGCCTCGCGCTTCTTCTCGCTGCGATCGTTGCGGCCAAGAAAGTCGGCGCGGCCGTCGTGGCCAACAACCTCGAGCAGGGCTTTGTCCGCGCCGTTGATGTTTTCAAATTCGAAATACAGGACTGGGTTGATCCAATGCTCGCGCAGCAGTGGGCGCACACGATTCTCCCAGCGGAAGCCCGTGAATAACGTGCTCTGGCCGGCCGTGGTCTGGCCATCGAGATAGAGTTCGGTCGTCCACCAGGTCTTGACGCCATATTCGAGTTCCAGAGCGGTGGCGAAGAAAGCGTAACCGCCTTTCGGAGAGCCAGTCACATTCTTGGCGGCGATTTCGAGATTGCCCAGCTCCTCCATCTCGTGAGAGTAGGTGACGATGTAGTTCTCCTGCGCGTGCGCCGGCGAGACCGCGAAAAACACGAAGGAGATTGCCCAGCGAAGGAGGGCAGCGATGCGGGGGCCGACCAGCGGGGCGTCAATTTGAAGCGCACGCATATTAGTTGCAACTCAGTCGCATCTAGAGATAACATTTGAAAGCATGCCGGAGGAGGTTCCGCTTTGTCCAGTTTCGGCGGAAGATTTCGTCGCAGTGTGATTGCGACCAGTTGCGACAGACGAGATTCCTGATGCCACTTCCTCAAACCGAAATGCCGGGACGGTTGCAGGCTCACTTCTCAGAGCGTGGCATCCGCATGACGCAACAGCGGCGCGCAATTTTGAGCGTAATGGAAACGGCGAGCAAGCATCTCGACGCCAGCCAGATTCTGCGCAAAGCGCAAAAAATCGATGCCAGTGTGGACCGTAGCACGGTTTACCGCACGCTGCGCCTGCTCAAACGGCACGGTCTGATTGACGAGCTCGACCTGATGCACATACACGGCGAGGGGCACTACTACGAGCGCAAGCTGGGCCGTGACCATATCCATATGGCGTGTCTGCGCTGCGGCAAGATCACGGAATTTGTCAGCGACGGGTTCGAGAAACTTAAGCTGCAGGTGGAAAAAGACTGCCGGTTCCGGGTTTTGGTATCGCGATTGGAAATCGGCGGCTACTGCGCGAGTTGCCGAGGATCAAGGTAAGGAACGCAGCGCTTGCGAACCGGTTACACGTCGGAGTGAGCAAGAAAAAGCGCCCTCGACTTTTCAGTCCAGGACGCCTCGGCAGCCCTCCCCCAGAACTGCCAAACCACGAGATGGATGCTAAAGGCGCCGCTGCGGAGTGTAAACGTCACTTTGGTAATAGGGTTTGCGGAGAGTTATGGGATCTTGCGGAGGAGTAGTCAGCTGTGGAAGAGAAATGTCTCAGCCGAGCTGATCGTGGGGAACGAAAAAGACGCGCAATCACTGTTTCTGCCAGGACGTTCCGCCGTCGGCGGTAGTCCAGACTTCGGAGGTCGAGGTTGTGACTCTTCCGTGCTTCGTGTCGGAAAAATCTACGCTGGTGATGTCGCCGGTGAGCGCGACGCCGTTGGCCTTGAGAATGACCGGAGTCCAATGGCTGCCGGCATCCACTGAGTGATAGAGGAGACCGCGCGAACCTCCCGCCCAGACCTCGGCGCCGTTGGCAACCACGGCGCGGAACACTGGGTTCGGACTGGCCGCCGCAGGTGCAGCATTCGTCGTTTTGGCCTTGGTAGCCTTCGCGTTGGTGGCGTAACCGAGTTCCATGGAACTGGCGACCGCCGAGGAGCTCGGGCTCACGCGCACCTCCTGCCAGGTCTTGCCCTCATCCAACGAACGCTGCAGAGCCCCGTCGGAAGCGATGTTCCAGCGAGCCGAGGGCTCGCCAGCAATCTGCAGGCGGCCCGACGCCGGGAGCGGCGGCTCGTAGGGAGTGGCAAGGGCAGTACCGGCGCCGGCCACGTTGCGTCCAACCACGGGCTTGGCTTTGTCCACCTTGTCGACCGGGATCTGCTGCTGGGATACCGCGTCCAGGTCGTTCTGGGCGAGTTGATCCGGAGCCTGATTCTGGGTCAGATTGTGAGCGTCGGCCTCTGCGTTCGCCGACTGCACCTGCACCGTTTGTGGATAGGTCCCCGGAGCAGGCTCGGCAAGCTCGGCCACGGCATCCTGTTTCGGCAGGGATGGTGCGGCCGCTTTCAATTCTTTCGCGAGCGCAAAATCTTTGGGCGCTTGATTCGCGGCTAGCTTGGGGTCCCGGTCAAAAGTAGACGCGGCGGCAGCTGCGTCGACCGCACCACCGACGGTGCCGACTGCTCCCACCCGGCCAGCGAGCTTCTTCTGAAGTGTGGCATCGCCCAGACCTCGTCTTTCGCCCGCAGAAAGGCCGTCCGCAGAACGACTTCTTGCGTTGGAAGCGGGCGGCGTGGCCTCGCGGTCTTGTGCCTGTGGGGTGACAGCCTCCCGAACAGGGGGCGAACTCTGCGCCGTGTACCCGGCAACCTGGTCACGAGGTTGCGTCATGGAAGCCATGGTCGGCGGATGATGAATTTGCCTGTACTGCACGACGCCCACCGACGCGACTACGACGACGCTGGCAGCGACCAAGCCCCAACGAAGAGCAGTCCAGCGCGGCTTGGCAGCGAGAACTGTGTCGAGGCTTTCGTTCTCGACTACTTCGATCTCAGGCAATGCCAGCGCGACCACATCGCGGCAATCGTCGCAGCGGGCAAGGTGCTCCAGCACGAGCGCGCGCTCGGACTCCGGCAGTGCGCGCTCGCTGAAGGCCGTCAGCAGATTCGGGTCGGGATGTCCCACCGCCGAAGTCGCCACCCTCAGCCGATCACTCACGATCTTGCGAACCTTCTGTATCTCAACCTGCATCTCGATTTTCAAATCTCAAATCTCAACTTACGACTGCGTGCTGCTCGGTCAGGGATTCGACTCCATCCCGGGCTCCGTGGCCGCCGCCTCCACTCTCTTCTTAGAGAACGTAGCTGGCGGCGATTCTTGCGTCAATGTGCGGCGGATATTCATCTGCAGATCGCGCACGTCCACTTCCAGAGATTCTTCGGCCTGACGGCGGGCCATGCCGCGGCGCACCAGGCTGGCGAGGATTTGCTTTCGTAAAGTCTTCGCCAGTTTATAGAGCTTGCGGCTGATGGTCGACTCATGCACGCCCAGCATGCGGGCAATCTTAGCCAGGGTGCGCCCGTCGAGATAATACGCGCTCAGGATGGTGCGGTCTTCGCCGGAGAGGAAGGCCAGGGCCTCATCGGTGGCCAGCTCCAGGCGGGGATCGGCGGAGGGGACTGGCGTAGGATCGGGAGCGCGGAATTGCGCGCCCTCGTCGGACTCTTCATCGAGGCTGACCAATCGCTTGGTGCGGCGGTAGCGATTCACGTACTCCTGCGCCAGCACGGTACGCAGCCAGCCTTCGAGCGATCCGCGACCGGTGTAAGACGAAAGTTTCGAGACGCGCTGGCCGTCACGCATGGAGGTGCCATAGAGGTCGGCGTAGAGAGTGTCGGCCAGTTCGCGCGCGGCCGAGTCTTCGCGAGCGATGCGCAGCGCCGACAGGTAGAGTTTTTCGCGATAGCGGGTGAGAAAAAGCTCCCAGGCAGAGTTGTCGCCGGCGGCGCAGGCTCGCGCCAGAGCGAGTTCCTCGACCCGCAGGCTGAGAAAGAACGTTCGGAGTTCGCCATCCGACGTGGCTACCGTCGCGTACTTCGCACCGACGTCACAAAGAATGATGGAGAAGGCCTCACGCGTCAGGCCAATTTTTTCGCATCCGCTCTTTGGGTGGAGCTCCGGCAG
>Ga0210408_10004553_pt1 | contig 12327 bp, 8 predicted proteins | sample IncBWH4MmetaG_FD_155471 | JGI IMG/M metagenome (GOLD analysis project Ga0210408, IMG submission 155471) | Forest soil microbial communities from Barre Woods Harvard Forest LTER site, Petersham, Massachusetts, United States - Inc-BW-H-4-M | ecosystem: Environmental > Terrestrial > Soil >...
GTGGGGATCGTTACCGAGAGGCGCGTCTTCTTGATTTTGTGCGGCCAGGGAAGCCAGCGCCGCGAGAGATCCTCGTAATCCTTAACCTTCGCCGACCCGGCCCGCGCCTCCGGGTAACCATGATTTTGGTAATACGCCAGCAATCGCTCCCGATCCTGTTCGAACGCTTCGGAAGTGTAGGCGTCCTTCCCGCGCACGCTGGCAAAAAAGGATCCGGGTGACACTCGGCGCATTTGCCGCGTCAGCAATTTTTCAGGGATCGCAGGATTTCCCTCGAAAGTTATCCGCCCCACCGGAACGTGCGGTCCATCGCTGATTGCGAATCGTACCTGCACCGTCGCGTGCGCGGATTTCTCCCCCATCACCTGCACGCGCCCGTGCGGATGGCCCAACTCCGCGAGCGCAGCTTCGATCGCCTTGCCCGCCTGGTCGAGCTTCATCGGATTTTCCGGCTCGCCCAATTTGGGTGTCAGCTTTTTCTCCGCCAGCAGCTTTTCGATCTGCACCCGTGAAAGCAGCCGTGATCCGCAGTATTCCACCTTGGTCAAAAAAGGAAGCTCCGGCACATGAAATATAAGCCGCAGATATTGAGTAGAATTTCTGGAACTCTCGGCAGTATTTCGCGTCTGGACATCTGCCCGTACCGTTTCGAACCATCCCGTGCGCGCCAATGCCCGCACGTCATGCTCAATTTTCGCCCCGTCCAGCGCGTCTTTCGCGCGCGAGCGCATCTGGCTTTTCAGGGCTTCCGGAGAAATCCGCCGCAGCCCCGCGAACGCGATTTCGTCCACGATTGTGCCGTGGGTCGCTCCGATCGCCCTGACGAGCGCCAAACCTTCGAGCTTGTTTCCTCGAAAAGGCTCGTCCTGCGCGCGCAGCGTTGCCGCCCCGACAAACGACACCACGACTCCAGCCGCAATAGTCCAGCGTCTCAGCATCGCTCCTCTGCACCAAGGACCGATGCCTGAACGGATGGCGCCGCCTCTCTCCGGGTTGTCCCCGCAAACAAAAGGCCCGCCGCAAAACGCGGCGGGCCTTCAATTCAGTTCTCTACTGGCGCGAGCTGTCTTCCCCGTCAGTCTGGTTCTAATCAATCGGCTCGCCGGTACTGGGATCAAGGAACAATTTACCTTGCTCATCGTCGTCGCGGTTGAAGTCGAACATTTGCGCGATCGAGTTTGTGATGGCGTCAAACGAACCCTGGCCGATTCGCTGCCCACCGAGGAAGTTGTCCTCAATGAATCGCAGGACCGAGGTCTGATCAGTCACTGAATGGTCCACGAAGTTTCTCCGCGCCCATGGAGAGACAACGAGCAGTGGCTGGCGTGGACCCAGACCGCAGCGGCCCAGCGCGTGAGGGTTCGTGGAATCGACCCCAGGCAGGGCTGTCCCAGGCACGATTGTCGAACCCGCGGCGCTGCCGCAGAGCCCAGGACCAGTCAGCGCGTCCGCCGCGCCATGCGACTGGTTAAGGATTGGTCCGATCTGATGGTCATACCATCCATCGGAATCATCGTACATTATGACCACGGCCGTGTTGCTCCATTCGCGTCGCGATTGCAAGAAGTTGATCACATTGACCAGGAAGGTCTGTTCATCCAACGGGTCGGAATAACCTGCGTGGCCGTCCTGGTAAGCTTGGGCCTTGAGGAAGTTCACCGCCGGAAAATTGCCCGCCTTGACTGCGGCAAAGAAGTCGTTGACGTCATATTGATGATTCGCGGGGCCGGGGTGTCCAATTTCCGCAATAGACGCGGGACGCGCGTGGCTCGGATTGGCCGTCGTCGCGTAGTATTGGAAGAAAGCGTGATGCGGAATGTAATCGCCCGTTGTCCCCGCAAGGCCGGTCGAGCTTCTCTTGCAGCCCGTGGTTCCATTCTGGTTCTGTACCGTGAGGTCAAACCCGCCCATGAAGGCTCCCCAACTCACACCGGCCGCCTCGAGCAGATCGCCGACATTTTGTCCTTTCATACTCACTACCGCGCTGCCGGAGCAAACGTCCCCGACTGGGTCCGGATCGTTTATTACGGTGAATGATCCGGCTCCCCCATCGACCACTGCGAAGGTGGCGGCCGCAGCGGAAATGTTAATTGCGCCGTTGGTCTGGCCCGAAACGAGGTTTAACAAACCCGGTGTAGACGGTCCGAAGCCCGTGCTATAGGAATTATCGCTCATAGCGAAACGCTGCGCGTAGTTCCACAGCGCTGTGACTGTATTGCCGTCGAAATAGCCGAGATTCAGACCGGTGGTGCTGGTGACGCCTGCTCCCGTCGGCGGAGGGCCGGCTTTGCCAACGAACAAAGGGAACAAGTCCATCAGTCCACCATCGAACGCCTGCTGCTCCGCTTTGTAGCCATGACCCTGGTCCTTTGTGACCGCCTGCGAGCGACCCAGCCGAAACGGGTTGGTCGCACCCGCCCCATTCGCCGGATTCAAATTCGGATTTCTAGTCAGAAGCGCCAGGCTTAAGCCATTCACCGTTGGCGTGACGCGCTGGGTACGAAAACTTGGCTCACCTGCCGGATTCAGCGCATTCGGATAGGTTCCGAAATAGTGGTCGAACGAAACATTCTCCTGAAAAATCACCACCAAATGCTTAACAGGAGTGCCGTCTCCATCGCCATCATGTGCAAACGCCGGACTAGCCGGCAGCAACGTGATAGCTGCTGCGGTCAGCGTTGCCAATGCCTTTGTAAAACAATGATGCATAAAGTTTTCTCCTTAGATTCTTTCGACGTTCACACCGCTGAAGTGGACCTCGCGGACGGGACCGATCCGGCGGGCGTGGTGGGAGTCCGCCCGCAGGCATAACGTTCTAAGCCGCGAGTGTTAGCGCCAGATGAACGCGCCGTCAAAACTAGGCGACCGAGGTCCAACCCATGTAGAATCGCGCCGCGCAAGTGGCACAGCCAATCGTGGCTGTGTGCGCCAGCTCCTTGCAGTGCGGCGGTCTGGTGAGCCTGCCGCAGGCGGGCCGCCGCTTTCACGGAGTCGACACAAAAGACAAACGATCCACACACCACGCAACCCGACAGATGCCCACCCTAGCTCGCAAGCTCCGCGTCACCGACTACTTCGCCCTGGCCTTCGGCACCATGGTCGGTGTCGGCTGGCTCGTCCTTATGGACGACTGGCTGGCTCGCGGTGGCCCGCTCGGCGCCGCGCTCGGGTTCGCCCTCGGCGGACTCCTCCTTCTTCCCGTGGGCTATGTATATGGCCAATGGGTGCGGCGTTTGCCAGACGCAGCGAGTGAAGCTGCCTACACCGCGCAGGTTTTTCCGCCCATCGTCAGCTTCTTCACTGGATGGGTGATGCTCCTCGCCTACTTCATCGTTTGCCCGTGGGAAGCGGTAGCCATCGGAAAAGTCGCCGCGTACATCTTTCCCTCGCTCAACTCCTTCGCGCTGTATAGCGTCGCCGGCCAGCCCGTGTTTCTTCCTCGCCTTCTCCTCGGCGTCGCCATGACTGTCTTCCTCACCATTATCAATTATCGCGGCATTCGCCTCAGCGCTACGTTTCAGAACTGGACCGCATCCACTGTCATTCTTCTCTTCCTCTTCCTGCTCGCAATCAGCGCCTGGCGCGGCTCGCCCGTCAATTTTCAGCCGCTCTTCCGCGCCACTCCATTCGTCTCCATCGTGCTCACCCTGCAAATCGTTCCCTACTTTCTCACCGGCTTCGAGTCCGCCCCCAAGTGTGTAGAAGAAGCCAATCCCGAATTGAAAAGCACCGGCTACATGCGCGTCATCGCTTTGGCGTTGCTGGTTGGCGCCGGTTTCTACGCACTCACCATAATCGCCGTCGGCTACATCGCGCCCTGGCAAAATCTGGTCGGCAAGCGCTTCGCCACCGCCATTGCCTTCGAGCAAGCCCTCGGCGCTCGCTGGCCCGTTCGCCTCATTTTGGTGATGGCCATCTTCGGCCTTTTCCAATGCTTCAACGGAAACTTCGTCGCCTCCAGCCGTTTGCTCTTCGCCTATGGCCGCCGCCAAACCATTCCCGCGCCATTCGGCCACATTCACGAAAAATTTCAGACGCCGTCCATCGCCATTCTCGGCATCGCTGCAGCTACCGTCGCGGGCGTGCTCCTCGGTGACGCCCTGCTCGTTCCCGTCACGGAAGTCGGCTCCATGGCCTCCGCCTTCGGTTGGTTAGCCACCTGCGTCTCGTTCTTTCTGGTCGAGCGCAATCTCCGCTCCCGCTCGCTCACCTCCTTCGGCATCCTCGTCGCCGCCCTCCTGCTGATCATGAAGATCATTCCCGCCTTCCCCGGCCACTTCACTCAAGCTGAATGGATTGCCCTCGCCATCTGGCTCGCCCTCGGCGCCTCCCTCCACCTACGTTACTCGCCTTCTCCGCGACCCTCCGCGAACTCCTCCGCGTTAGCTTGACGCTCCCATGAATTAACGCATATCTCTTCGGATCCCAACGGCAATTTCACCAACTGTGTCACGCAATGGAACTCGTTTCACCGTATCGCTGACAGGCGAGACGCGTGTACTATAGTGCGGTTTTCAAAGATCGAAACGAAATTACGGCCCCGGCGTCATTCCTCTGTCGAACGATCGAAATTGAGCTTGCGGAAGGTGCCTTATGCTGTCCCTCGCAAACCGAATTTGTCTGACTGCATTGATTCTTCTTGTCTGCGGCGCTTTGAGTGCGGCGCAAACCGCTTCCACTCTGGAAGCGCGCCGCAAGGCCCTGAGCGATCTCCTTGCCGAGCAATGGGAGTACCGCCTCCGCACCAGTCCCTTGTACGCCTCCTTCCTCGGGGATAAGCGATGGAACGCCGAGCTCGATGATTTCTCACAAGCGGCGATCGACAAGGATTTGCAGGAAGTACAGAAATTCGTTGCGCGCCTTGAGCACATCGACACCACCGGCTTCCCCAAACAGGAAGCCCTGAACAAGCGCCTCATCGTTCGCGATCTGAAAGCCCAACTCGAAGGCGCGCGCTTCAAGCCCTGGGAAATGCCCGTGGACCAACAGAATGGGTTGCAAGTGTTTCTACCCCAGTTGGTCCTAGTTCTCTCCTTCCAGGATGCCAAAGACTACCAGGACTACATTTCGCGCCTGAAGCAGATGCCCCGTTTGTTCGACCAAACCGTCATCCAGATGAAAAAGGGCATGGCCGATAAGTTGATGCCGCCCCGCTTTATTCTCGATAAAGTCGCAGAGCAAGCCGATGGGATTGCCACGAAACAGCCCAGCGATTCTCCGTTCGCCCAACCTTTCAAGACCTTTCCCAAATCCATCGCTGAAGCCGACGAAACGCGCCTCCGAGAGCAGGGAACTGCCGCCATCCGGGATGGCGTCCTACCGGCCTATGCGCGTTTCGCGGAATTTGTGCGCAAAGAATATGCCCCGCAAGGCCGCACCGAGCCGGGCGTATGGTCGCTGCCGGATGGCGACGCCTACTACGCGTTCCTCGTGAAAGAGAGCACCACCACAGATCTCACGCCCGACCAGATTCACCAGCTCGGGCTGGCGCAAGTGAAAGAAATCGAAGCGCGGATGAAGGAAGTGGCCGCTAAGCTCGGATACAAAGACCTGAAATCGTTCAACGCCGCCATCGCCGTGGATCCCAAGCTCCACGCCCATTCGCGAAAGCAGCTTCTGGCCCTCTACACCAAATACATCGACCAGATGTATCCCAAACTACCGGACCTTTTCGGTCGCATGCCAAAAGCCAAAGTGGAAGTCATGCAGGTGGAAGAGTTCCGCGAAAAGGACGCGTCTGCCGCCTCGTACGTCCAGGGCACTCCGGATGGTTCCCGTCCCGGACACGTCATGATCAATACCGGTGATTTTGAGAAGCGCTCGCTCCTGGACATCGAAACCACCGCCTACCACGAAGGTGTGCCGGGGCATCACATGCAAATTGCCATAGGCCAGGAAATGCGGGAGTTGCCTCCCTTCCGGCAAAACGAATATTTCACTGCTTACACCGAAGGCTGGGCGCTCTACTCGGAGCGACTTGGCAAGGAACTGGGCTTTTATCAGGATCCCTACAGCTACTACGGTCACCTGCAGGACGACATGCTGCGCGCGATTCGCCTGGTTGTGGACACCGGCCTGCACTCCAAACATTGGTCCCGCCAGCAGGTGGTCGACTTTTTCCACGACCATTCGCCGGAGGATGAGGTAAACGTTCAGTCCGAGACCGACCGCTACATCGCCTGGCCGGCCCAGGCCTTAGGTTACAAAATTGGCCAGCTCCAGATTCTCGAATTGCGCCAGTACGCCAAGGATCAGCTCGCCGACAAATTCGATATTCGCTCCTTCCACGATGAAGTCCTGGATGGCGGCGCTTTGCCGATGAATGTGCTCAAGGAGCGCATCCACGAGTGGGTCGCGCTCCAGAAATCATCCTCCGCATCTCCCAAGGCGGAAGCAAAAGGCCCCGGCAGCCTTCAGCAGTAGCCGCCGCACAACCGTCCTCAACGCGAGTCGTGACCGCTGCCATGGAAGATCGAGTCAACCCTACTGTGCAGCGGGGGCGATCTTCTCAACGTGAACCGTCTTCTTCGCAGAATCGAATTTGCCCGCCAGCAGCACGTGCGTAGCGGGGAAGTTCCTAACGGATTCAGGATTTTCGACAATCCAGATTCCCTGATCATCGTCGGCTACAAATACGGCGCGTTGGGGTTTCCATTCCGGGTGCCCCACCGAAGCACCTCCACGCCAGCATTTCTGCACGCAATCCGCACGGCCGGGCTTCGTGTGCTGCGCTCCGCAACTCTCATCACTGATCCAACCGGCACGAGATGCGTCCGCTCGCCGGGCTGACACGGACCCGAGCGCCAGGAGACCGCAGACGACCAGGAAAACAAAAACCATCCGGCCCCTGATCATCTTTTCCTCCTTCTGCCTCCGCCACCCTTACCGAAAGTTCAGAGCTCCCGCCCAGACGGTCAGCGCGGAGCGCGGTCAGACGGCTCGCCGGGGTTGTCCATGTTTCTAACGAGGTCGTCCAACTGGGTTTCCAGACTGTTGAGTTTGTCCTGCTCCGTTCGCAGTTGCTCCTCTGCCTCGGTTTCTGTCGCCTGACGTTGCTGCTCGAGGTTCGTCGAGGCCTCCAGGTCGGATTTGGCGCGCTTCAGCGCCTCTTCGACTTGTGCCGCGTTCTCTCCATTTGGGGCTTCGTCCTCGAAGTGCTTGATTTCCGCCGCTTCACTCCTCATAACGACTCGTACTTCGGCGAGCTTGGAGCGAACGTCATCTAAGTGTTGCGACGCGCGCGTAACAGCCACTTCTTGGATCTGCAAGCGAGACAGCAGAATCTGGGCGCTTTGTATTCTTCCCAGCGAAACCTGTAAAGCCTGACGAAGTTCGCGCACCTCGCTTAACAGAGCCCGTAGTGTCTGCGAGTCTGACGAAGTCGCCTGTCCGAAAGTAGCCGCCGCCAAGCCAAAAACCACAATGATGAGAAAATATATTCGCCGCATTGCGAACCTCCCAACCCCAAGATACGCCAATACTAGACCGATTAGGCCGAGAAATCCCGCTGCAAGGGTGGCGCGGATTAGACGAGTGACTGGTGATCTGACGAATGGCTGATGAGGCGGATACTGGTTAGAGCTGCCGACGGGTCGTGCCGGTGTGGTTCACGTGAATGACAATATTATGTGGCGTGGCCGGTGGAGATCAAAATGTTTCCGCAAGCGGTGCAAGTCTTGGCACTCAAGCCGAGGTGAGTCGGCTGCCGCCCGAGTTGTGGCTGTGAGTGATCAAGGCGTCTTCTTGCGAGAAATTTTGCGGCGAATATCGGGCCAAAACTCTTTCACGACGATGGTAATCGTGTCGTACCCAATCTGCGAGCCCCATACGCTTAAAGAATTCGATAAGGTCCGGTCGGCGTGGGGGTGGTAGCTGTAGGTTGAAATACCAGCGGCGAGCGCGCTGCCAACGATCTCGGAAGTGTTGAACTGACTGTTGCCGGAGTCCGAGCGGGTGACAAATATGCGGCTCACAGCATAGCCGGTACGATGCCAGAAGCCTCCTTTACCCAACTGGAAGAAGCGAGGATCCTGGTGCAGCACCGAGGGAAAAATCGCGGACGTCCAGAAGTTTTCGATGGTACCGTCGGCGAAAGCCGCTCCATAGCGCTTTCCATAACCAGCCGCACCCTGACCGTAACCGGGCTCGCTGTTTTCCGCCTGGCTGATCCCACTCAGGAAGCCATACCAAGGGAACTCCACGTAGTCAAACGAGGACCGCGCCACAACCTTGAATTTTTGCCCAGTGGTTAGCGGCGGGATCTGGCCGGCATTCTCAACCGTCAGAAAGTTTGGCAGGGTAAAGAAAAGCCGGTCCTTCGATGTGCCGGTCTGCTCCGCTTGGCTCTTGTTCTTGTCGTCTTTGCCTGGTTCTCCCTGTTTAGATTGCTGTTGCGAGGACGCCGGTTGCTGCGCAGGCGCCGGGTCCTGCTGCGCAAGCGCGGGAAGGGCCAAGAATAGGCTGGCGATTGCAATTGCCCCGAAATGGATCCGCGGCACCAAACGGCATCGGTTAGTCATCGCTACCAATCATCTGACATTTCCTTGGAGCCGCGGGCGTTGGAGCAATCAGCATGTCTAAAAGATGATGGGATGCTTTCTCGACGTCGTTGGCTATGAGTCGCTTCATTACTCTTTTTCTGAAACTGGATTTAGAAAACAATCTACTAATCGAATTTCAATGAATGCAGACATGCAGGGTAGATTCCTTGAGCGAACAAAAGGTTTCACCCGTGTCTCGCCCTTCCGGGCATCGTACGCCGAGTTGCGCACCTGACCACAGTGTGATGGCCTTTAGGCTGTCCGCCGCACCCGGCCCAAAGCACATTGCTCATCCGAGCGCAAGATCTGTCTCAGCGGCGGCTTACGGGCTTCCGCCCGTCGACGTGTATACTCGGGTGGCCAATTTATGATTCCTTTTTTGCATCTTGGGCCCATCACGATTCCCACTTTCGGCCTCATGGTGGCCGCCGCGCTGCTCGTCTCCGCCTACGTGCTGCAAGCGGATTTCAATCGCCGCCGCGCGCAGCTCGAGGGCCTTCCCGGGTACAAAGAGCAGCGCGACGAAGGCTTTCTCATCATTGGCGTCGCTGGGATTGCTGGCCTGATTGGTGCGCGCCTCTATCACCTGCTGGAAAGCCCCAGCGAGTTTTTTGCCGACCCGTGGAATTTGCTGTTCAGCCGCTTTGGCTTTGCCTGGTTCGGCGGCTTCCTCGGCGGATTTCTCGCGCTTGCTGTGATGGCGCGCCGCCTGAAAATTCCTCTTTTGCTCTTTCTGGATATTTGCTCGCCGGCGGCGTGTGTGGGCTACGCCATCGGCCGTATCGGCTGTTTGCTTTCCGGCGACGGCGACTACGGCAGGCCCACAACGTGGCAATGGCCGTGGGGGATGGCTTTCCCTCACGGTGTCGTTCCCACAACCGAAACGTGCGTGCAATGGGGTTGGCCCCCCGATTGCCGCGTCTATCCCACGCCGCTCTATGAATTTTTCATCTGGTTTGCCATCGCCGCATTCCTTTGGCACATGGGAACAAAATCGCTGCGCGGCCCAAAAGCCCGCGGCGAAATTTTTTGCAATTATCTGATTCTGACCGGCGTTGCGCGGTTTCTCATCGAGTTCATCCGCATCAACCCGCGCTCGTTTTTCGGTCTGTCGAATGCGCAGGCGGCGAGCTTGCTGTCCATCTTAGTTGGCGCGGTGTTACTTTGGCGTATCAAAAGCCAATTTCATGCGCTCAAAAAAGAGCACCGCATCGTAGAGCATATCGCCGCGCGTGGCGACGTGCTGCAACGGGAATATCACAAACCCACGCCGGAATGCCCGCACCCGGGGCGCTGGCACATGTATGACTCCATGACCGCCGAAGTCGAAGTCCTCGATTTCCTGAAAGCCATCGTCACCACCATCAAGCCCGAGTTGGTGGTCGAGACTGGAACGTTTTCCGGCCTGAGCACACTACGCATCGCGGAAGGTCTGAAATCCAACGGCTTCGGCCGCGTAGTCACCTGTGAGTACGACGCAAAAGTGTTTGCCGCGGCGAAAGAACGCTTCGCTGCATCAGGGCTCGCGGATTGGATCGACGCGCGAAATGAGTCCAGCCTGGAGATGAAAGTGGACGAACGCATCGACTTGCTCTTTTGCGACAGCGACGCCCCGATTCGCGCCCAGGAAGTCCGCCACTTTCTGCCGCAGGTGAATCCCTACGGATTGATCTTGATGCACGACGCCAGTTCCGCAATGAAGACGGTCCGCGAAGCCGCCCTACGGATGGAGCAGGAAGGCTTAATCTCCGTTGTGTTGCTGCCCACACCCCGAGGCCTAGTAGTAGCCCAAAAACGCGAAGGCCGAAGATAACTGTAGGGCCGAGCTTTAGCCCGGCCAGCCCGTCAGGGCGGAAGGAAGAAAATCTAACGCACAGATGCGGAGCGCGCAGAGCAAACGCAGAGAAGAAATTGACGAACTATTGTTTGTAGATTTTGCCTTCCTTCATCACGAAGGTGACGTGCTCAAGGGCGCGAATGTCAGTGAGGGGATCGGCGGAGACGGCGATGATGTCGGCGTATTTGCCGGGCTTGAGTGAGCCGAGCAGATCGGCCTTGCCGAGGAGATCGGCGGCGCTGCTGGTCGCGGACTGGATCGCCTGCATCGGCGTCATGCCATACTTCACCATGAACGCGAACTGCCGCGCCGCGATCCCGTACGGGCAAACGCCTGCGTCCGTGCCAAACGACAGTTTTACGCCGGCGCGGACCGCCTTTGCGAAGTTCTGGCGGTGCGCTTCTCCTAAATTGCGGTCGTGCTCCAGAAAATCCGCGGGAATATTATTGTTGCGGCCTTCTTCCTGGATGCATTCCTCGTCGTAAATATCCATGTCGAGATAAGTGCCGCGCGCTTTCGCGAGCGCGATGCCTTCGTCATCGATTAGCGTGGCGTGCTCAACGGAAGCGACGCCGGCGCGAATGGCATTCTTGATGCCCGCGGCAGCGTGCGCGTGCGCTTCCACGCGAAGACCGAAATTCTTCGCTTCGTCGACGGCGGCTTGCAATTCTTCCGGAGTGAATTCCTGTGAATTGGGATTGCTGCCGTGCGTAAGCACCGCTCCGGTGGAAAGCACTTTGATGTGGTCAACGCCATCGTGCGCGAGCAGGCGGACTTTTTGGCGCACTTCCCAGGGGCTGTTGGCTTCGCCGTAGCGAAGATCCCAGGGAAGCGTGATGTCTGGAGCAAAACCGGTCATGGCGCCGGCGCCGCCGGTGATGGTGATGTAGGCTCCGGCGACGAACATGCGGGGACCGATCACGTAGCCGCGATTGATGGCGTCGCGTAGGGCGAGGTCGTTGAGGGCACGGTAAACGCCGACATCGCGCACGGAGGTGAAGCCGGATTCAAGCGTGACGCGCGCGTTGGGGATGGATTCGAGCACGACTTCCGAAGCCGTGCGTTTGAGCTGAGACACGGGGTCGGCGTTGGCGTCGTGGCTGCCGTCGGCGAGATGCGTGTGGCAATCGATGAGGCCGGGGAGGACGGTCATTTTCGAAAGATCGATGATGGTGGCGCCAGCGGGAATAGAGATGTTTTCGCCGATGGCTTCGATTTTGCCGTTGCGGATGACGATCGATTGATTCGAAAGGGCGCGCCCGGCGTCGACGTCGATGAGTTTGCCGGCGCGAATTACGGTGACGGGCGATTGTTGGGCTTGGCTTGCGAGAACGGAAAAAAGGATCAGTGCGAGGACATAGAGCACTTTTTCAAGCATGGCGAATGATATCCCGGGTTGCCATGCCGTTCAATTTTTTGGCAAACAGCATGCGGGGCAAGAAGGGACTAGAGCATTTGGCGGAGGACGTATTGGAGGATGCCGCCGTGGTGGTAGTAGGAGACTTCTTCGGGGGTGTCCGCTCGGGCGATCGCGGAAAATTGTTTGGTCTTGCTGTCTTGGGATTTAGCGCGAACGCTGATGGACTTTCCCGGGGTTAGCGAGGCGATGCCTTCGATGTCGAAAGTTTCGTGGCCGGTGAGGCCTAGCGATTCGCGTGTATCGCCATTTTGAAATTCGAGCGGCATCACGCCCATGCCGATCAAGTTGCTGCGGTGAATGCGCTCGTAGCTTTCGGCAATTACGGCGCGCACGCCGAGGAGGCGCGTGCCTTTGGCGGCCCAGTCGCGCGAGGAGCCGGAGCCGTATTCTTTTCCGGCGATGACCACGAGAGGAACGCCGGCTTCGCGATATTTCACGGCGGCGTCGTAGATGGGCATTTTTTCGCCGCCACCGGGAAGATACAACGTCCAGCCGCCTTCGGTGCCGGGCGCGAGCTGATTGCGCAGTCG
>Ga0210408_10004554_pt1 | contig 12326 bp, 13 predicted proteins | sample IncBWH4MmetaG_FD_155471 | JGI IMG/M metagenome (GOLD analysis project Ga0210408, IMG submission 155471) | Forest soil microbial communities from Barre Woods Harvard Forest LTER site, Petersham, Massachusetts, United States - Inc-BW-H-4-M | ecosystem: Environmental > Terrestrial > Soil >...
ACGAGCGCTGCCACGAGCGCGGCCCACAGCCATGCCCGCGCGGCGCCACCGGCGCGGGCCCACCCCCGCGCCCTCCCGGCGGCGCGGCCGCGCGCTCGGTGAGCGCCGCCGGGACGAGCGTGCGCCGGAGGCTCAGGGCCGGGATCGGGCAAAGCTCAACCGTGGATCAGGCTGACGATCAGGTTGCCCACGAGCGAGAGCACGACGATCGCCACGATCGGAGAGAAGTCGAATGCGCCGATCATCGGGATGATGCGCCGGAAGATGCGCAGGTAGGGCTCGCACACGTCGCGCAAGAACGACAGGATGGCGTCGCTCACGCGCGAATAGGGCGGGCGCACACCGAAGGCGAACAAGAGCTGAATCACGATGTAGACGACGATCAGGAGCGTGTAGACGTAGATCAGCGTCGAGAGGTAACCGGCGACTTCGGTGCGCGTGCTGGCGAGCATGGGCGCGTTGCCGAGGACCTCCACGTGCGAGCTCGCGAGCAGTGGCCTCATCGCACGATGGCCCCCACCCAGGCAAGCCGGCCGCGGCCACGTTTGCGTTGCATGGGTCCGTTGACCCTCATCGGACGTGCCCGTCGAGCACGGCGTCGAGGGCGTCGCTGAATGCGGCCCGCACGCCCCCACGCTCCAGAGCATCGAGCCCGCGCGCCGTTGTCCCGCCCGGGGAGGTCACCTCGCGACGCACCGCCAAGGTGTCGTGATCGCGTGCCCGCAACAGCTCGGCCGTGCCCGCGAGGGTCTCTGTCACGAGCGCCGCTGCTTGGGCCGGGGGAATGCCGCGACGCACACCTGCGTCGACCTGGGCCTCGGCCACTAGGGCGACATAGGCGGGAGCGCACGACATCAAGCCCATCGCGACGTCGACGAGCGCGTCGTCGAGCACGACGAGCGTGCCGAGCTCGGCGAACAGGGCGCGGACTCGGGGATCCAGGGTCTCCTCGTCTGCGTCGAAGAAGTCGCCCACCAACGCATCGACGGCATAGTCTCCGGTAAGCAAGGCCCACGGTTCGCGCTCTGGATCAGCGGCCTGCACGACCGCTCCGATGCGCACCTCCACCGGAAGGGAGGGAAGAAAGCGGTACACGGGGAGCCCCTCGTAGGCGGCCTTCAACGCGGCCAACGGAGTCGCCGCGAGGATCGAGGCGACCGCCTTGGCGTGAGGCGCAAGTTCGCGTGCGACCTCCTGGAGCTGTGCGGGCTTGTGGCAGAGCACGACGAGATCCGCGCGCTCGGCCACCGCCGCGCCCGAGACGAGCGCCTGTCCGCCGGTCTCTCCCGCCAGCGCCTCGGCGCGCTCCGACACCGGGTCGAAGCAGAGCACCGGCCTGCCCCAGCCGCGTGCCATTGCCCGGGCCATGTTGCCGCAACCGATCAAGCCAATCTTCATGACGCGCCTCAGGCTACCGGCCCTTGCGGCCGCTATGCGTTCCGCGTTCCTGACGTGAGAGGTCCAGGCCTCGCCAGGACGCAGGGAGCGTAGTGTGCTCTGCACATGAGCGACTGAGGACGCCGACCACCCGGCTTCGCCGGGCGGTGCCCGCGCCGGGCATCTCATGTCAGGATTGGTTGAAGAAGCCCTTTTCGATTAGCCGGGCCCGCTCCTCAGCTGAGATCTCGAGGTTGCGCGGCGTGAGCATGAACACCTTGTCGGCGATTCGCTGCATACCGCCGTCGAGCGCATAGGTGAGGCCGCTGGCGAAGTCGATCAGGCGCTTTGACAGGTCGGTGTCGGCGCCTTGCAGGTTGAGGATCACCGGGATCGAGTCCTTGAACTTGTCGGCGATCTGCTGGGCGTCGTTGAACGACTTGGGGATCACGAGGTGCACGCGTACGTCGCCGTTGCCGCGGCCCACGGGGCGCAAGGTGGTGGTGGGGCGCCCGTGGGGCTCCTCCTCGGGGAAAATCTCGTCGAACTCGTCGCGGCGGCGGCGTGAGGAGAGCCGGCGCACGTTGGGACGCTCGCGGTAGCGGTCGGCTATCTCCTCCTCGTGGGGGGGCTCGTCGTAGTCGTCGTGATAATCCTCGGCCAAGCCGAAGTACACGAGAGCGCGGTGCCAAGAATCGCGAAATGCCATGTCAAGAGGGCGTTTTCGGTGAGAATGGATGTTTCCCTGCTCGTGCCGAGCATTCAATCACGGCTCGCTCAGGGTGAAGACCCGTGTCCTTGGCCCCCGCGGAGCTCAGAACCCGGATACCCTTGCTCGCTAAGCGTACAACCGCGTGCCGATGCGCACAATCGTGGCTCCCTCTTGGACGGCGACCGCGAAGTCTTGGGTGGTGCCCATCGACAGCTCCTTCAAGCCGTGCGCTTGGGCGAGCTCGCGCAAGCGGCGAAACCAGGGGCGGCTCTGCTCGGGGTCGTGGGCGAGCGGCGGCATCGTCATCAGACCCGCCACTGGGAGCGGCGAGCGAGCGATAAACCCGTTGAGTTGCTCCGGCAAGATGCCGGCCTTGGAGGGGTCGCCCGCCAGGTTTACCTCGACCAGCACTTCCAGTCCGGAGCGAGCTCTGTCGGCATAGCGCTCGAGCGCCGCCAGGGCCGACTCGCTTGCCAGCGAATGAATCAGATGCACGTGCGGCACGATCGCGCGCACGTGTTTGCTCTGGAGCGTCCCAATGAAGTCCCACCTGAAGAGGTCTCCGTGGACGGCCACCTTCTCCTGCAGATCCTGCACGCGATTCTCCCCTACGAGCCCGATCCCGGCGCGTGCCAACACCGGAAGCTCCACGCTGGGCACATACTTGCCGGCCGCGAGGATCGCCACCTCCTCGACCCCGCGACCCGAGATCTCCGCGGCGCGGGTCAGCTCGGCGCGCACATCTTCGAGATTGGCGCGGACCCGCTCGACCTGAAGGTCTGCGATCAGCTCAACCATGCCAGGCCCGCTTGGCGCCCCGCACGGGCGCCTTCGCGGCGGTAGGAGAAGTAGCGCTCGTCGCAGATCGTGCATGCCTCCAGGTCATGCACATGGTCTACGCCGGCGGAGAGCAGGCGCTCGTGGGCGATTGTACGCAGGTCGATGTTGCGGTGCTTGCGGGCGATACCGCCAAACGCGGCGTGGACCTCCTCGCCGACCTCGTAGCAGCAGGCTCCCGCGCACGGACCCACGATCGCCACCACCTCTCCCTTGCCACCAACCTCGCGCACGGCGCGCACGCCCTCCTGCAAGACCCCCGCGGCTAGCCCGCGCCAGCCCGCGTGCAGCGCGGCCACGGCACCATCGGCACCGAGCACCACGGGGATGCAGTCGGCGGTGAGCACCATCGCGGCGACGCCGGGCACGGCCACGGCGTGACCGTCGGCCTCGACGACGGGTTGGCGCTCGCTGTCTGCCTCCAGTGGGCTGGCCCGGCGCTCGCTGTCCGCCTCCAGTGAGCTGGCCCGTGGCTCGCTGTCCGCCTCGGGTGGAGTGGCATGGGACCCGCGAGGACCATCCTTTGGGCGAGGCTCGCCTGCCGGGAGCAGCCGGGCGCCGGTGGAGAGCACTCGGCAGACAACTGTCCCGTGAACTTGGTAGCCGCGTGCGAGATATCTCACTCCGATCTCCTTGCGCATGCGCTCGCGCGCGTGCAGGCCCTGCTCGGCATGCTCTCCCCCGACGCTCGAGAGGTTGCCTTGGGCTTGTGCGGTGAACACGGCTCGACCGCTCCCGGGCAGTTCGAGAACCTCTGCGCCAAGCACCGCCGGGAGGAGGGTGATCCTGCTGCTCTTGGGCTTCCTCGTGGGGTCGAGTGGCCTGTGTTGAGCCGTCATATCCTCGCTTCGAGCGCCGCCCGCAGCTCGCTCTCGCGGCCGGGCTCGATTCGTTCTTCGAGCAGGAGCTTGTAGGACTCTTCCAACCGTACCCCCACCTCGGGGCCCTCAGGAACTCCGGCGGCGATCAGGTCGTCCCCTGTGACCTCCAGGGTGACGTGCCGCCGCTCTCCCAGCCATTCCTCGAAGATCAGTCGTCCGTAGGCATCCGGGCCTTCGTCGAGCTCGCATACGGCGGCGGCGAGCGCGAGCGACTCCACGGAGGCGCCGATCGTGAGCTCGAGCAGGTCCACGGTCGTGTCGGTGCCGGCGACGTGGTCGATCGCAAACGAGGCTGTCACAGCGACACCAAACGTTCTGTCGCCGTCGCCTGAGGGAAGCTGCAGGTCATGCAGAAAGCCGCGCATCTTCGGCTCGGTCTCTGGGTCGTCGAGGCTGTCGCACAACTCCAGCAAGAGCGAGGCGGCGAGCATCGTTTGGACGGAGCCGTCGTCGGGCATGATTTCCAGCGCCAGACGCGCCACGTGCTCGTCGAAGCTCAAGCCTGGCTCCCACGCGGAGAGCACGCCGATGCGATCGAGCTCGGCCAAAGACGCCACTGGATCGGGTTCGGCGAGCGCGAGACGTAGCTCGGCCCCCAGACGTTGGCCTGAGAGCGTGTGCAGAGCACCCGCTCTCAGCGCCTCCGAGAGAAGCACAGCGGTGTGGGGCTCGATCTCAAACCCCAGGCGCGCCGCGTAGCGCGCGAGGCGCAGGATCCGCGTAGGGTCCTCGCGGAAACTAGCGTCGTGTAGCACCCTGAGACGCCTCGCGGCGAGATCGTCTAGCGCGCTCAGCGCCGCGCGCAGCCCTCCCGCGTACTCGCCGGCGAGCCCAAGCGCGATAGCGTTGACGGTGAAGTCGCGGCGCTCCAAATCCTGCTCGGGGGTGCCTGGTTGGATGTCGGGGAGAGCGCCTGGCACGCAGTAGCTCTCGGCCCTGATCGTCGCGAGATCGATGTTCGCCTCAGACCCACGCACAACCGCGGTGCCGAAGCGCTCGTGCAGGGTGAGGGTGCCCTGGAGCCTCTCCGCCAGGACGCCGCCCAGGCGCTCGACACCCGAGTCGACGATCACGTCGAGCTCGCGCGGCGGTGAGCCGAGCATGATGTCGCGCACCGCCCCTCCCACTAGCTCCACGCGGCCCTCATGCAGCTCGGCGGCCTCCAGTAGCTCGCGTCCGCCCGGCAGTCCGCGCACGCGCTCCAGCAGCGCCGCGCCGTCGGGCGTGGGCGAGTCGGTCGTGTCGTCCAATGGCTCGATGTGGTCGTCGCTCATGGTCGTGCCCCGCTTTGTGTTGACTTCCGCTGGACCTTTTCCTTTCGTGCTCAGCCGAGACGCACCGGGATGCCCGCCGCCGCCAGATGGCTCTTTGCCTCCGCCACGGTGTGCCGGTTGTAATGAAAGATCGAAGCACACAACACCGCGTCGGCGCCGATTCGCAAGGCATCTACCAGGTGTTGCAGCTCGCCCGCCCCGCCCGATGCGATCACCGGCACGTCCACCGCCGCGCTCACCGCGGCGGTGAGCGGCAGGTCGTATCCGTCGCTGGTGCCGTCACGGTCCATGCTCGTGAGCAGAATCTCCCCCGCTCCGCGCGCGGCGCCCTCGCGCGCCCATTCGACGGCATCGCGTCCCGTGGGGGTGCGCCCGCCCGCCACATAGGCATCCCAGCGCGCCCCCAGGCCCCCGCCCGAACATACGCCAACGCCGGAGGGCTCCCCAACCGCCGTGCGCGAGCCCTCGGCGGCGTCGCCGTGGACCGGCTGATCGGCTGAGGACTCGCCGCCATTGCGGGCAGGCACGGCCTTGGCGTCGATCGCGAGCACCACACATTGGGCCCCGAAAACCGCAGCCAGCTCATCGATCAGCTCGGGACGCTCCAGCGCGGCGGAGTTGACCGAGACCTTGTCGGCACCCGCGTCGAGCACCGCCTGGGCGTCTGCCACCGAGCGGATGCCGCCACCGATCGTGAACGGCACGAACACGTCGTCGGCGGTCGAGCGAGCGAGTTTGACGATCGTCTCGCGCCGTTCATGCGTGGCCGTGATGTCCAGGAACACGAGCTCGTCGGCTCCCTCACGGTCGTAATGGGCGGCCAGCTCGACGGGATCGCCCGCGTCACGGATGTCGAGGAATTCGACGCCCTTCACTACGCGGCCGCCGTCCACGTCCAAACAGGGGATTACGCGCTTATAGTGCACGTGCCCACGGTAGCGGGCCGGCGGCCACCTGGCCACCGAGAATCAACTAATTGTTTGAATCGGCGACGCCCAGTCGCCGCCAGGTCTTCCCAGCCGTCAGGCATTCCCAGCCGCCAAGTCTCCTCAGCCGCCAGGTCTTCTCAGCCGCCAGGCTCCTTCGGTCTCATGCCTCCTCAGCCGTCGAGTACACCCAAGGCTTCGGCTACCGTGAAGCGTCGCTCGTAAAGCGCCTTGCCGACGATCACCCCGGCGAGGCTCGACGCTTGCAGATCGACCAACCCTTCCAGGTCGGCGAGCGCGCCGATGCCGCCTGAGTAGACGAACGTGCCCGGTACAGCCGTGGCCACGCGTGCCACTTCCTGAAAGTCGGGGCCTTCCAGCATTCCGTCGCGGTCCACGTTTGTGTAGACCAAGTCCACGGCTCCCCGCTCGGCCAGGCCCGCGATCAGCTCCTCGCGGCCGCCGTCGATCGTCTCCGTCCATCCGGCTGTCGCGATGCGCCCTGCGCGCACGTCCACGGATACCAGCACCTGGCCGGGCCAGCGGACGAGCGCCTGCTCGAGCAGGTCAGGGTCGGTGAACGCAGCTGTGCCCAGGATCGCCCGCTCTGCGCCAGCTTGAAGGATCGCTTCGATGGCGGCCAGGGAGCGCAGGCCGCCGCCGAACTGCACAGGCACGCCGAGCTCGCTCGCGATGCGGCGAAGGTGGGCGGTATTGGAGGGGGCACCCTCACGCGCACCGTCGAGGTCGACGACATGCAGATAGCGCGCACCTGCCTCTACCCACCCGCGCGCCGCCGAGAAGGGGTCCTCGTCGTAAACCTTCTTGGCGTCGAAGTCACCCTTCACGAGCCGCACGGCCTTGCCGCCGAGCATGTCGATCGCGGGATAGAGCCTCACGAAGCGACTGTCACCGCTGAGCGAGCGCAGATGCGGGCGAAGTTCGCCAGCAATCGCAGTCCGGCGGCCGAGGACTTCTCGGGGTGAAACTGCACGCCGTAGAAGCTCTCGTGCCCCACCACGCTAGCGAACGGGGCTCCGTACACCGAGGTCCCGAGGATGTCCTCGCGCGCGGTGGGCACCGGCGCGAAGGAGTGCACGTGGTAGAAGGCACAGCGCTCGGGCAAGCCTTCGGTCAGGGGGGAGCTTCCTGTGAAAGTAACCTCGTTCCAACCTATGTGGGGCAGCTTGAGCTCGCCGAGCCCGCCTGCCTGCCTGCTTGCGCCCTGCAGGGTGTGCCCTTCAGGGTGCTTGCTGTGTGCCATTTGGGTATGCCCTTCAGGGCGAGCGCCAAAGGGTGCCCGTGCGCGTGGGAGCTCGCGAACAACGCCTGCGATCAGGCCGAGCCCCGGTGTGCCGCCCTGCTCGGTGGAGCGCTCGAAGGCCAGCTGCATGCCGAGGCAGATGCCTAGCACCGGTGTACCGTGCGCGACCCGCTCGCGCACCAGCTCATCCAGGCCGAGCTCGCGCAGGCTGGCCATCCCCCGGGGGAATGCACCGACGCCCGGCACCACGAGGCCCGCCGCCGCCCGTAGGCGCCCGTGGTCGCTTGTGATCGCGACGCTCGCGCCAATGTGCTCGAGCGCCTTCTCGACCGAGCGGCGGTTGCCCATGCCGTAGTCGAGGATGGCGATCTCGACGGGCTCCTCGAGCAGCCCGCGGGTCCCTCTCTGATCTTCGCCGCCGATCACCGCGGGCGCTCCAATCGGGTCATGAGCTCAGCGTACCCTTTGTGCTCGGCACTCCCGTCTCGGTTGGGTCGAGCGACACGGCTTGGCGCAATGCCCGAGCGAACGCCTTGAACGTGGCCTCGATCATGTGGTGGGCGTTGGTGCCTGCCTGAACCTCCACGTGCAGAGTGAGCTTGGCCGCGTTGGCAAAGGCCCTGAAGAACTCCTCCGTTAGCTCGTGATCGAAGCCGCCCGTGGTCCCCGACGGCAAATCCGCCTCGAATGCTGTGAACGGGCGTCCCGATATGTCGATCGTGCAACTCGCCCGCGCCTCGTCCATGGGCACGAGCGCGTGTCCGTATCGATAGATACCCGCCCGATCTCCGAGCGCGCGGTCGAGGGCCTGTCCGAAGACGATCGCGGTGTCCTCGGCGGTGTGGTGGGCGCCGGTCTGGAGATCGCCTGAGACGTTCACGTCGAGATCCATCCGCGCGTGGCGGGCAACCAGATCGAGCATGTGGTCGAGAAAGCCCACCCCTGTCTCGCGGAGACCTCTGCCGGTGCCGTCGAGCGCGAGCGACAGGCGCACATCTGTCTCGGCGGTGGCGCGTTCGATCGTGGTCGCGCGCGTGGGACTTGCTGGGCTTGCGGGGTCGGAGCTCATGTCAAGCATTCTCCCTCACCGCAGCTGGGGAAGCTCCTTGGGGGCACACTTTCATTTGTGGAGGCCCATCCGGGCACGCTCATCGCGGGTGTCCATCGGAGCACGCTCATCGTCGAGGCCCCTCGGGCGCCCGCGCCCTCATCGAGCGGGCATGCAAAGGGAAGCCCTCGACCTCGGCGAGCGGCGCACCGGCCTTGGCCAGCTTGGCCGCGGCGGGGTCGGGAATCTCTACGATCGACATGCGCCTGCGGAAGTGCCTTGGGGATAGCGCTGAGGCAAAGCGGGCCGCTCCGCCCGTGGGCAATACGTGGTTGGATCCGGCCGTGTAGTCCCCGAAGGCGGTGGCCCCGTTGCGCCCGAGCAAAAGGCAGCCGGCGGTCCTGACCTTGGGAGCAAGCAGCTCCTCGGCCGCGCCCACGAGCTGGAGGTGCTCTGGCGCGAACTCGTTTGCCAAGTCCACCGCCGCCAAAGGCGTGGCCGTCTCGATCAAGACGCATGCATCCGGTTCGAGCTCGGACTCGGGCGCTCCAGCGAGCTCGTGCTCGATCGCGGCGCCAACCGCGTCCAAGGCCCCGCGCGAGCTCGATAGGCCGGCGACGAGGCTGCCGGCACCGTGCTCGGCCTGGGCCAAGAGGTCGAGCGCGACCAAACGGGGGTCGGCGTCGGAGCCAAACACCACCATCAGGTCGCTCGGGCCGGCGAAGCCGTCGATTCCGACGACGTGGGAGAGACGGCGCTTGGCCTCCTGGACGTAGAGGTTGCCGGGGCCCACGATCACGTCTGCGCGCCCTACCGACTCCGTTCCGAAAGCAAGGGCCGCGACGGCTTGGGCGCCGCCCATGCGGTAGACGCGCTCCACCCCGCATAGCCTGCACGCAGCGAGGATCGCCGGGTGGGCCTGACCGTCGGGCCCGGGCGGGGTGCACACGGCGACGTCCAGGACGCCGGCGGCACGCGCGGTCACAACCCCCATCACGACCGTGCTCGGGTAGGCGGCCCGTCCACCTGGGGTGTAGATCGCGGCGGCCCCAACCGGCATTTCGCGCAAGGTCACCGTGTGACCCTGGGGGAGCTCGACGATCACCCGCTCGGAGCCGATCGAGGCATCCGCCACGCTGGCGACGTTGGCGATCGCCACTTGGAGGCCCGCCACAACCTCCAGAGGCATCGCTTCGAGCGCTTGATCCAGCTCACCGGGAGCGACACAGATCTCGCGAGGCTCGACGCCATCGGTGTCGAAGCGGCGCGTGTACTCGTTGACCGCCTCATCCCCCTCGGCACGCACGTGGGCGACGATCGTTGCGACTGCCTCTTCGACCCCTTCCACCCCGCCAACCAGCCTGCGCAGGTGGGCGGCCGCAAGCGCTGGAGCGCCGGCGTCTGCCTCGGCGAGCGTGACGCGCTCAACGAGCATGCCCGCTCGATCCTTTCCAATCGTGTCCGGTCGCGGCTCGCGCGCCTCTGTATAGATCGAATACGAGCTCAGGATCGGATACGGGCTCAGGCGGCACGCAGGCGTCCCAACAAGTCGTCGATCGGCCCCGCACGCAGCTTGTGGGCCACCGGGTTGGCGATCAGGCGGGCGGTGCACTCGACGATCTCCTCGCGCACGATCAGGTCGTGTTCGCGCAAGGTGGTGCCGGTCGCGGTGAGATCGACGATCGCCTCCACCATACCGGTGAGCGGGGCAAGCTCAACCGAGCCCTTGACCTCCACGATCTCAGCCTGCCTGCCGGTCTCCTCGAGGTAGCGGGCCGCGATCCGCGGATACTTGGTCGCCACCCGCATGACTCCCAGGCGGCGCAGGGCCTCGGCGGCTGGATCGGGGCCGGCCTTGGAGGCCAAGACCATCGTGCAGCGACCGTAGCCGAGGTCGAGCAGCTCATAGACCACCCGTCGGGCCGGGTCCCCGGAGCCTTGGGCGGCCTGCTCGAGTAGGACATCCTTGCCGGTGATGCCAATATCGGCGGCACCCGACTCAACATAAGTGGGCACGTCGGAGGGGCGCATCGTGATCACACCGATATGCTCGAACAGGAGCTTACGGTCGTTGGAGCGCAGCTCGACCGTGTCGAGGCCGAGGCCTTCGAGGAGATCCACCGTCTCGGCGAACAAGGCGCCGCGGGGCACCGCGATCGTGAGTCCGTTGAGCGTCCTCATGGAGCCCCCGCGTGGGCCTGGCCTGGCTCGCCCCGCTCCTCGCCGGCCAAGGCTATATGCAGGCGTTCCACGCCAAGCGCAAAGCCAACCGCGGGCAAGGAGCGCCCGTAACGCCCGAGCAACTCGTCGTAGCGTCCGCCGCCCCCGATCGGAGCACCCAAAGCGGGATCGTAGACCTCGAACACGGCACCGGTGTAATAGCCGATAGAGCGCACGAGTCCCAGGTCGAAGATCACACGGGAGGCCACATCGGTGTCGAGCAGATCGTGCACCTGGCGCATGTTTGCCGCCGCGTCGGCCACAGCCGTCGCGGAGGCGTCGAGCACCTCCGGGCCACCACGACGCTGGGGTACCTCGAGCAGGAGCTGCCGGGCCTGCGCTGAGAGCTCGATCTCGGATAGGGCCTGCTCGAGCTCCACGAAGTCGCGCTGGGCCAAGGCACCGAGCAATCCCGCGCGAGCGTCCGCGGGCACGCCGAGGCTCGCCATCAAGGACGGAAACAGGGAGGCGTCGCCAAGGCCGATCCGGTAGCCCTCGAGACCGACCGCGTCGAGCGCCGCACACAGGACCCTCAAAGCCTCTGCGGTCCCTTGGGGAGCGGGGGCGCCGATCAGCTCGATCCCTGCTTGGAGGAGCTCGCGCGGCTGTCCTCGCTGGGGACGAACGCCGCGATAGCAGTGCGCCAGATAGCAGAAGCGCAAGGGCGGCGGGACGGTCGGATAGCGAGTGGCCACCACTCGCGCGATCGGTACCGTCATGTCCGAGCGCAGGACGAGCACGGCGCCTGTCTCGTCGAATACGCGGTAGGCGGGCTGGGCGTCGGCCGACCCGGCGCCACGCGCTGTGTGCCCGGCGCGAGCCAGGACCGACTCGTACTCGAGCGCCGGCGTGTAGACCTCGCCGTAGCCGTGCCCTTCGAACACCTTGCGCAAAGCGTCGGTGATGGCGCGCACCTCGCGCGTCTCGTCGGGAAGCACGTCGCGCGTGCCGGAGGGAATCGGGTGGATCATCGAAATCGTGGATCAGCTGCGTGCTCGGAGTCTCATCTGGTCGTCATTCAATCGGACCGCGACGACGGGGGCTCCGCGGTGCACATGTTCTTCGAAGTGGGCTTTTTCGAAGCCGGCCCTTACGCGCACGCGTAGGGTAGGCCAATAGAGCAATAGCCTTAGACGTGCACGGGCTCAGTTGCCACCCGCTCGATGCGCGCGCCCAGCTCACGCAGGCGCTCGTCGATGCGCTCGTAGCCGCGATCGATCTGACGGATGTTGCCGATCTCGGAGCGCCCGTCGGCGCACAGGGCGGCGAGGAGCATCGCCATGCCGGCACGGATGTCGGGCGACTCGACACGCTCCCCGCGCAGGCGCCGCGGGCCGGTGACGATCGCGCGATGGGGATCGCACATAACGATGTCCGCCCCCATCAGGATCAACTTGTCGGTGAAGATGAGGCGATTCTCGAACATCCACTCGTGCACGAGGATGGAGCCCTCGGCCTGGGTGGCCATGGCGACGGCGATCGAGGTGAGATCGGCCGGGAACGCGGGCCACGGGCCATCCTGGATCTTGCCCTTGTAGTCGCCCACGTCGGACTGGACTAACAATTTTTGGGATCCCGGTACGTAGACGTCGTTTCCGTCGATCACGGTGCACAAACCAAGGCGCTCGAACACCAGGCGGATCATGCGCAGGTCGGCGGGGACGGTGTCCTTGATGCGAAGCTCTCCGCCGGTGACGCCGGCCAAGGCCATGAAGCTGCCGATCTCGATGTGGTCGGGGGCGATGCGGTGGTGACAGCCGTGCAGGCGCTTGGCGCCAGCGACAGCC
>Ga0210408_10004555_pt1 | contig 12325 bp, 9 predicted proteins | sample IncBWH4MmetaG_FD_155471 | JGI IMG/M metagenome (GOLD analysis project Ga0210408, IMG submission 155471) | Forest soil microbial communities from Barre Woods Harvard Forest LTER site, Petersham, Massachusetts, United States - Inc-BW-H-4-M | ecosystem: Environmental > Terrestrial > Soil >...
CCCACAGCGGCATTTGCTTCCTGTCAAAATAGCTTTCGAATGCTACGAAGCGCGCATTGGAATTGGGCTCGACGAGCTTCGCGAGCGTGCTGAAGGAATAGCCAACCCAAGGCACCACGATAGACCAAGCCTCCACACAGCGATGGCGGTAGATCCGCTCCTCCAGCGGCGCGAGTTTCAGAATTTCGTCCATCGTGAACTTGCGCGGCTTGGCCACTTCCCCTTCGACAGAAACGATCCATGGGGATGTCACAAATTTTTGCGCATTTTTCGCCGGCTGATCTTTTTCCGTGCCAAATTCGTAGTAGTTGTTGTAAGTGGTCACGACCTGCTCGGGGGTAATCTTCTCGGTGGTGCTGAACGGACTCCCAGAAAGGCCGGGAAGTTTCATCGACGCGAAGGCTCGGACCGGTGGGCTGACCAGATCCGCCAGACTTTTCCCCGCAAGCGCTAAACCGCCCGCTAACCCCATTCCATAGAGAAACTTGCGACGATTCATGTAAATGTCACGGGGAGTCACGTCCGAATACTTTAAGTCAAAAGGTCGTTTGACCAGCATGATTTGCCTCCAGGCACTCACTGTGCCTCTAATCCATCGCCTTATATGACTACTATACGCCGAAATGGTTTCGTTGGATGAGGGGTGCAGGCGAAAAAGGCTACTAAATAACTTCTGCCGCACGATTCCCGCAACATTTGGCTAGGCTGCCGGTCCAGGCAGGGAATGTAACCTGAGCGGAGCTTATCGGCCGATGCGGGATGCGTTCTAGGTAGTGAGTTCCTTGATTAAGGATTGGCGCAGGCGTTCCTGATGTTCGGGCGCGAGCTTTCCGCCTGCGGTCGTGAGGTAAAACACGTCGATCGCAGTTTGGCCTTCGGTGTCGATGAGTGCGATATCGATGTTGCAATCTTGCTGGGCGAAGACGGAGCTGATCCGGTACAAGAGTCCCGGCTGATCCTGTGTATTGACTTCGATCAGCGTGCTGTGCGTGGAACATTCATTGTCAAATTGAATCTGGGGCGTTCCGGAGATATTTCCAGGCTGATCTTTTTCCACTTCGAGGCGCTCTCGAAGCATTCGCTTGAGATCGCGCTTTCCGGACAGCACATCATGGACCGTAGTCTTGAAGCGCTCCCATGCCGGCAGATTCATTTCCAACGTCCGATACCGGTCCGTGAAGGAGAACGTATCCACGACGGTGCCGCCGGCGTTTGAGAAGGCGCCCGCTTTTCCGATGTTCATGCCGCAGGCGGCCAGCGTTCCAGCGACCGTCGAAAAGAGGCGCGGCCGGTCCTTGGTCACCACTGTCAGTTCGTACCAGTGGCGGGTGCGCTTCAGCGCCAACTGAACAGGGTCCTGGCCAAGGCGGGTCGACATCTCAAAGTGGCGCAAGATTTCGTCAACAGGGTGCGTGCGCAGATATCGCCTCGGCAAGCCTTCCAGAAATGTTTGGAGCTTCTTCCCTGCCGCTGCGGCCAACGAGCGAAGATGGTTCAAGACTTCATCGTTCGCGTCGCCGTGAACGCGTTCATCCACGCTGCGATTGAAATAGTTGGCTGTGCCGATGTAGAGCTGCCAAAGATCTTCCGCTTTCCATGGCGTGAGCGCTTCCGGATTGACCGCCTTGATGTCCGCGTAGGTAAACAGGCAAAGCATTTTCAGGAGTTCCGGGCTGCCGATGCTTTCCGCAAATTGCGCCACCGTGCGCGGGTCGAAGATGTCCCGGCGAAGACCCGCGCCTAGATCCTGATGGTGCCGAATCAGAAAGTGCACTGTTTCACGGTCGGTTGCTGGAAGATCCAGCCGTTCGAGACACTTTTCGGCAATTTCCAGGCTGGCCGGAATGTGGTCCTGATGAGTGACGCCCTTGCCGGTATCGTGGAGCAGGATCGCGAGATTCAGTAACTCGGGCTGGTCCAGCTCGCCGAGGATTCCGGCGTAGCGTTCGTCCCATTTAAACTTGGATTGCCGCAGGCGGTGCAAATTTTCGATTGCCTGAAGCGTATGTTCATCCACGGTGAAACGATGAGAAACCTCGCGCACGGCAAGAGCGTCAATCCCTTGCAATTCCGGCAGGAACAGAGTCAGGAGATGGAGAGAGTGCATTGCGCGCAACGCCTCGGGCGCATGTATTTCCGGCAGGAGATCTTCCAGAAACTTCCAAAAATCGCCGCCACTTGGAAGATTGCCAGCCAAATGCGGCCTCGCCTGCTCCATTTGGTTTTCGGCGGTCGAGCTGAGTTTGAACCCCCGCTGGGCAATCAGACGAAAAGTGCGAAAGAAAAGACCGGGATCGGACAGACTCTCCGGCGTCTGGAAAAAAATCAATCCATCCACAACGGAAAAATCCTCATCGGAATAGCCTGTTCGCCAGGATTCGAGCTGCCTGTAAAAGAGAGATTGTGCCGCGGGCATCTCTTCGAGTAGTTGTCCTGAAATATGATATACGGCGCGCGCATGGCTGAAGTAAATGCGTATCCAATCGGCTGCGTTACTGATCTCCGAATTTTGGAGTCCAACCTTCTGAGCCGCTGCCTCGTCCTGCGCATCCCAGGTCAGATGATTGTGATCTCGTTTGTGGCGAAAGTGCAGGAAGCAGCGCACGGATGCAAAGAAAGCCAGCGCCGAATCCATCTCTGTCTGACTCGCGGGTGAAAAATATTTCTCCGGATCGGGCCAGCCCTCCTGTTTTTCCATGAGAGACATAGCGGCAAGCCAATTCGCCGTAACGTGATCCTGCATCCCCCCCGGACCATCCTTTACATTCGGCTCGAGGTGGAACACGGTATTCGCAAACTTGCGGTGGCTGTTGCGCGTCAATTCCGCCAGGCGCTCCACGAGGGCTTGCGACTCCCGGAGCATGATTTCGGGAATCAGTCGATTCCGAAACTTCGCAAAGAGTTCCTGGTCGCCATCCAGAAACCGGCAGTCCAGGAGGGAAAGAATCGCATCGGCATGGTCGGAATCGAATTGGATGAATTCCGAAGCAATTCTGACCGTCGCGTTACACTTCAAGCCAATTTCGTTCATCCCATTCGATATTTGCTGGCTTACGTGTTTGAATTTTTCCGCCGCTTCTCCAGTTGCCGCAAGGAATACGACATCGACGTCTGAATATGGAAATAGTGTTTGCCTGCCAAGATCTCCGATGGCGGCGAGGGCAATATGGGAAGGTTCGTCGCCTGAGGAAACGGCGAATTGCGCCCATAATCGGCGCGCAATGGAATCCAACAGGGCCGATCGCTCTCGCAAATATTTCAGGCCATTCTTCACTGCATGAAATTCCTCTTGCAATCGCGAGGATTCGGCGTCGAATCGCTCTTTCAATTCAGTGACGAGTGTGGACTGTGTAGGCATGCAATGCTTTCCGACCGATCATCCTGTTGAAATCCCTTTCGAGCATACGCACAAGAAATAGTCCAGGTAAAACGCAAAGAAATGAAGGCGCGCATTCCGGAAGCGCATCCTCACCCGCTGGCTGGTTCCGGCAGGTGACAATAGCAAATCCAAACTTGTAACACCATACCAAACGCTTACCACTTTTGCTCTTGGTAGGGCCTATCTCATTGTGACCACTCATCTTAGGAAACGATGGGTCCGGTTTGCCATCCAGTCGTTTTGGGAATAGCTGCGCCCGTGGAAGTACCACGACGCGAGAATTCCTGATAGCACCGATAGATTCTTTTGTACACTCAACGGTGACCGCTCTTGCTAAAGTTGTTCCATGGCCTCAGTGCCTTCAAAGATGCCTTTACAGGGGCTTTTCGGGGATTATCAGGTCGGGCCGTTTTACGACGAGATGTTTTCGGCCCCTGACGCGCCACGCCCGCACTATTCAAAAATTTTCGAGAAGCTTGGCGCGATGATTCCAGCACAATTCGAAGAGCGCCGCCAGCACGCCGACCTTTCTTTTCTTCTTCAAGGAATAACGTTCACGGTGTACAGCGACGGACGCGGAACCGAGCGGCTTTTTCCCTTCGACCTGATTCCCCGTATTATTCCGAATTCCGAATGGCAGCGCATCGATCGGGGGCTGGCGCAACGCGTCGTTGCTTTGAACTTATTTTTGCAGGATGTATACGGCAAGCAGCGCATCTTCGCCGACCGCCAGATTCCCAGGTCGCTCGTCTATTCCTGCAAGCATTTCCTGCGCGAAGTGATCGGGATCGAAGTGCCGCGAGGGATTCACACGCACATCTGTGGCATCGATCTCGTGCGCGATTCCAAAACCGGCGAATTCTGCGTTCTCGAAGATAATGTTCGCACCCCCAGCGGGATTTCCTACGTGCTGGAAAATCGCCTGGTCATGATGCGGACTTTCCCCGACGCGTTTCATGAGTACGAGGTTCTTCCCGTCAACCACTATCCCGCCGAACTTGCCCGGATCCTGCGCAGCCTGTCGCCACGGGGAGGCAACGACGCTCAAATCGCTTTGCTGACGCCCGGCATTTACAACAGCGCCTATTTTGAACATAGCTTTCTGGCTCAGCAAATGGGCATTGAACTCGTCGAAGGCCGCGACCTGATCGTGGATGGCGGCATCGTCTATATGAAAACCATTCACGGCCTGAAGCGCGTCGACGTGATTTACCGGCGCGTGGATGATGAGTTCCTGGACTCGCTTACGTTCCGGCCCGATTCCGTACTGGGCGTTCCCGGCTTGATGGGCGCCTACCGGGCGGGGAATGTCGCTCTGGCAAACGCCGTGGGCAATGGCGTTGCCGATGACAAGGCCATTTATGCCTACGTGCCCACCTTCATCCGATATTACCTCGGGGAAGATCCGATTTTGCGAAGCGTGGACACCTATCTCTGTTCCAAAAAAGAGGACCTGGCGTACGTCCTGGATCATCTGCCGGAGCTTGTCGTGAAGGCAGTGGGTGAGTCAGGCGGTTACGGGATGCTTATGGGCCCGACCGCGGATCGCGACAGAATCGAGGATTTCAAACAGCGCATCAAGGCGGATCCGCGAAACTATATTGCGCAACCCGTTCTTCCTCTCTCCCGCGTGCCCTCTTATGATCCCACAAACGGATCCATCGCCGGCCGCCACGTGGATCTTCGCCCGTATTGCCTTTACGACGGGGAGAAAGTGACAATCGTGCCGGGAGGGCTCACTCGCGTGGCGCTGCAACAGGGTTCTCTGGTTGTGAATTCGTCCCAAGGTGGCGGCAGTAAAGACACCTGGGTGCTGTTCGGGGAAGATTGAGATGCTATCGCGAATCGCGGAGTCCTTATTCTGGCTGGCTCGCTACATCGAGCGGGCGGAGTACACTGCCCGGATCCTCGATGTGAATTTCCATACCGTCCTCGAGCAATCCAAGGACAAATACCGGCTGCATTGGGATCCACTGATCGTGATGGCCGGCGAGGAGGAGCGCTTCCGGTCCTTGTACGGTGAAGCGGACGCGCGCGCCGTCTTCGAATTTCTCGCCTTTCGTCAGGATAATCCCAGCTCCATCGTGCAGTGCATCACCAAGGCCCGGGAAAACGCGCGCACCATCCGCGATTATATTTCACGGGAAATGTGGGAGGACCTCAACAGTTTCTATTTCACCGTGAATCGCTTCCTCCCCGATGAGGAAATGGCGGCCGGGCCGCATCGCTTTTGCGACGCCATCCGATTCGGCAGCCATCGGTTTCACGGCGTTACCGACGCGACCCTTCCGCACGATGAAGGTTGGGAATTTCTGCGCATCGGCTGGTTCATCGAGCGCGCGGAAATGACCGCCCGGCTCGTCGACGTGCAGTATCACATCTTGTACGACGCCCCGGCGGAAATCGGCGGCGGAGACAACCATCAGTGGATGGCCGTGCTCAAGTCCGTGGGAGCCTACGAGGCCTACCATAGGAAATATCATTCCTCGATCGAACCGGAAAAAGTCGCGGAGATGCTGATCATGCACCCGCTTCATCCGCGGTCGATCCGCTTCAGCATGACCGAAGTGCAGGCCGGCCTGCGCGCCATCAGCGGCACGGGAGCAGGCTCCTACGCGAATGAGGCGGAGAGGCTCACGGGAAAGGTTCTGGAAAGATTGCGCTACGACCGAATCACGGAAATATTTCATCTGGGGTTGCACTCCTATTTGAACGACATGCTGCAAATGTGTGGCGCAATTGGCGAAGACATCGCCCGAAACTACTTCTACTACGCGGTGGTCGCATGAACCGGTATCATCTTGTCCATTCCACGGAATTTCAGTATGACGGCCCGGTTTCGGAAAGCTACAACGAAGTCCGTCTGCGGCCCATCCACGACGAGACACAAAGTTGCCTCTCGTTCCGGCTCCTTACCGACCCCGTTTCGCGCGGCACTTCCTACCGCGATTCGTTTGGAAACTGGGTGCATCAATTCAACATTCTTCCGGAGCACCACCAACTTAAGATTGAAGCGGAGTCCGTTGTCCTTGCGCACGATGCGGCCGCGCCGCCACAAGGCGGAATGAAACTTTCCGAACTGGAAGATCATCGCGTGGAGCTGGAGGAGGAATATCTCGACTTCATCGCCCCGACTGGCTATGTCCCCCATGTTCCGCAGCTCGATGAGCTGATTGACGCGGCCAGCCGCTGCAGTGATGGCAGCGTATCGGGATTCGTCAAGCAGGCGTCCTTCCTGATTCACGAAAAATTCAAGTATGTAAAAGGGGCGACGCACGTCAACTCTTCCATCCAGGACTCTCTTGCCGTTTGGGCGGGGGTTTGCCAGGATTTCGCGCACCTGCTTCTCGGAGTGGTCCGCAAAAGAGGTCTGCCCGCGCGATATGTCTCCGGCTATCTGGTTCCGGAAAGCGCGGCGTCTCCGGACGCTAAATTGCAAGAGGTGATCGGAGGATCCGCCTCCCACGCCTGGGCGGAAGTTTATTTGCCGGATTCAGGCTGGGTGGGTCTTGATCCAACATTGGGGAAACCCCTAGGTTTGCAGCACGTTCGCATCGCCTATGGACGCGATTATGGTGACGTGGCTCCGGTTCGCGGCGTGTATAAGGGCCATGCGGGGCAGAGGCTCTCGGTCGATGTGAGTGTGCGGCCCGCGATTGACGACGATGGGCGAGAGCGACTCAATGAAAACAAAGTAGCGGCTCCCGAGGCTCCCGTAATCGTGGAGAGAACGCAGCAACCCGCGCAGCAACAACAGTAGTCCGCCGTTTCGACCTCACCGCCGGGCGCCGTCATTTCGTGGAGCCGCTTCAGGCTTTACATTACTCTTGTTTTCTTGGCCTTCACTCGGGACCGTTTTGCGCGGCGGCGTCCCGCGCCATTGTGGTTAGCGCTGACCATGGCCATAATGCGCTTCAGTTCCCGTTCCAGAGACGCTTCGATCTCGTCGGATTGGCGTTCTCCACGCGCAACACGGCTCACGTAGGATGGATCCACTTTCAGTTGCCGTGCAACGCGGCCATAAAGGCCGCGGATCAATGATGCCAGGTTTGTAGGAGCAGGATTTTGAAGACTCTTTACGCGGGCCATGTGGCTCCTTGGGACTTGTATTCGAATTTCTGACTGAGTGTGCCCTCGTTTAACAGATATGTTAACGCACTTTATTTCCGGATGCAACCAATCTGTACAAAGAAATTCGCCGCTGAGGCATGGGCTGTGACTTTCTCCAGACACCCAATTCTGACCTCTCCGTCAGGGAACCAAAAGCAGTTTCCCCGTCGTTTTTCTTCCTTCCAGGTCCCGATGGGCCTGTTGCGCGTCCCGCAAAGGATAGAGATGCTCAATGCGGAGCTTTAGTTTGCCCGATGCAATCATGTTCCACAAATCCGTGGCGCGCTGCTGAAGTTCTTCGTGGCTTGCCATGTGATGGTTCAACGTAGGGCGAGTGATAAATAGCGACCCTTTTTGCGAAAGCCTGTTCAGATCAAACAGCGGCACGGGTCCGCTGGAAGCTCCGAAAAGCACGAGATATCCGCGCGGGCGAAGGACATTGAGGTCCTGATCGAAGGTGGTCTTGCCGACGCCGTCGTAAACGACGTGAACTCCCTTTCCGTCAGTGAGGCGTTTGGTCTCGACTTCAAAATCCTGCTGGGTGTAAAAAATCACGTCATCCGCCCCGGCTTCGCGCGCAAGTTTTGCTTTTTCCTCGGTGCTCACCGTGGCGATCACCCGGGCGCCGAGATTTTTTGACATCTGTACGAGAAGAAGTCCCACGCCCCCCGCAGCGGCGTGGATCAGAGCGATGTCGCCCTTCTTTAGCGGATACGTGCTATGCGTCAGGTAGTGCGCCGTCAAGCCTTGCAGCAATGTCGCGGCCGCTTGATGGTCCGTGATACCCGCCGGCACGCGGACGAGCCGGTCCGCCGGCACCGCTTCATACTCCGCATAAGCGCCTGCAATCCCAGTGTAGGCAACGCGGTCTCCCGCCTTGAAACCGTTCACGTCGCTGCCTAGTTCGCTGACCACCCCACCGGCTTCCACGCCGAGAATGAACGGCGGAGTAATGGGATAGATGCCCTCGCGATGATAAACATCAATATAATTGACTCCCGCCGCGGCGATCTTCACAAGCACTTCGTTGGGCTTTGGCTTCGGAGTGGGAAGATCTGTAAACGTGAGGACTTCCACTCCTCCCGTTTTCGGGACTTGAATCGCCTTCATCTAGGCTCCTCTTGGGGTTGAACTTGGTTCCTTCCGATGCCATTTTGGAGGCGGTATAATATTCTATTCGGCCTGTGGAAAAAGTGTGGAACGTTTTATTTTTTAGTGAATGATTGCTCCAAGCTGCTCCCCCTCGATTGGCATCAATTGTGCCGAATCTCCCTCCTTCTGCCTTCGGATAAGATCACGTGAATTTACTTTCCATAAGATGGCTGTGCCGCGGCCTGTAACTGTTTCGCCTCAGCCAAGCGTTTGATATGCCGAAAAACTCGCATGTGGATTTCGTGGATAATCGCGTCCGACCATAATCGCCAGTAAGAAACAGGCCACATTCGGTTTCGATAGCGCGAAGTGCCCTGAAGCAATGTGCGGCCGCCGGGCAGGCGCGTCAGAACGAACTCTGCGTCATGCGCCTGAAAATACCCACCGTCAATGTGTCGAGTATGAATGTGACCGTAGGGTGACAATTCTTCCATCACCAGGGGTTCGCCGGATATGGAAAATCCCAGGCGTCTGTTTTCTTCCCACACTTGAATCGGTTCGATGAACTGGCCGCTTGAAAATTGACATTCCCGTAGTCCTTCGAGCCCCGATCCCTGAAGTGTGGAACGAATTGGATAGGAAATCCCAACCCGGAAAGGCCATTCGGTGGGAGAGGGGAGCGCAGGAAACGAGATGAGAAACGGCCAAACTTCCTCGGGTGGCGCATTAATTTCGATTTGGGTTGTGATTTTAAGTAGCGGCGGCTGTTGAGGTTTCAATGCTTCCGCCCCCATGAAGAATGGTACGAAAAGAAGCAATGCGCCAAATGTAGTTCGCGTTTCAATGTGGGCCCAATGTCTTTGCTGGATCAAGTAGGCTACCGAACCGCCCATCAAGGCCAGAATCAATCCGATGGGCGCGGCCATCGCCAGACAGATCACGCCCTCGACGGCCACACCTAACAACAGCAACCCCAGCAGGACGACCGACAGGCTTGCGACGGCCACGCAGCTGCCAAAGCTTCGTGGCCGGTGATATCCATGCAGCAAGACGGAAACGAAGCCGAGGGAAAATGGGAGGGCGACAAACAGTCCCCAGCCGTACATGGCGAGGACTTTCACGCTGAGAAGCGTGCCTGCGGCTCCAAGCACTGACGAAATCACCAGTGCCATAGCGGCGCTGCCCCAGTTGCTTTCCGGAATGATCCTCTTAAGGATTGAATTCCCTCCTACACGCAAGGATTGAGACATGCCATCAGCGCGCCGCGACGGGTAGATACACAGAATGATGAAGAAGAGAAGGTTCACATAGGGCGCAAAGAACAACACGACCAGCCACGCTGGCAGCCCCGCGGCTCGGAGACGTCGCATCGTCAAGACTACGCCGACCCATATGAACGGAAGGGAAAGCACAAGCATCGACAGGAGGAATGTCCGATCCGTTGGAGCAAGTGAATTTAACCGCGCCGCCTGATTGAGCGGTATCCAGTAGTTGAAGAGGCCCCACTTACGATGGAAGACGAAGCTAGCTAGAGCCCGGTCCAAATTGTGCTTGATCGCGAATCCGAGCAATCCAACCAGCGCATAAGGACCGCGGTTAATGGTCCCTTCGGAGCTCCAGAGATTAGTGAATTTCATCACACACTTCTCCACTTCAATAGTGAGAACTGACTTTCCAAATGACAAGCCCCAAATTCGTGATTGCAAGATATCCGAAAAGCGATGTCAGAAAGATGTGTCCAATCATAAAAACTCCGCCACGCGGCCAGTCCTTGTGGTCGTAGTACAGGAAGTCTACAGCGATCCGCAGCGCCCAATAGACACCGATAAATAGGGCCAGGCCAAGCGCGGGGCGGTCGCCGCGAAGCATTTCGGCGTGCAGCGCCAGCGTCAATGCTCCGAACGCAATGATGGTTAGCACCGCAAATCCGCCGTGGACCCACATCAGTTTGCGGTTGAACGAAGTGAGCTTCTGGAGGTCCTCTTTCCAACCAAGCCTTGAGGGCACTTGAAAACTGGCAATCAAAACGCAGAAGTGTCCGATGCCGGCAAGCCACAGCGCGGTGCTGAAGACTTCTTCGGCATTTCGCAAGGCGAATAAGTGGGCAAGAAAATTCATCATCAGCAAGCTTCTTTCCGGCGCTATCGCGCCCCTATGGCCGCCAAGAAAGGCAAGATTACGCCGCGCACAAACCGCGGGTGAAATAGCAAGAAAGCGGGTCCACCGGCACAAAGCAAAGCAAATAGCCAGCCTTGAATTCCATGGCTCAGCCCTAACTTTTTCCCCGGCAGTGATCTTTCGAATAGAACACCCAAGCCCTGCCCGACAAAGTAACAGGTCGGCAAGCCGTAGCCGCCGCGCGCCGGGAGAGAGATCACCAGTTCATGGATCACTCCGGAGGCGAAGAACGACAGGAGGGTCGCGATGACAACGCCGCTTCGGGCTCGCACGGGCTGGAAAATCAGTCGATGCGTCAATTGGCGGAACCCCAGATTCCAGCGGCGCCCCCAGAAATCGCTCAGCGATGTGGCGGAAAGAGGCGCCTGCATGATCGGACGGGCATCCACTCCAGCGGACCGCCAGAGAAGCGACAGAATGTGGAACGTTCCAAAGTGCAAGACCAAAATGATTCCGAGCATGCCCAACCAGCCGGCGAGCAATTCGCTTCCGGCCGGAACTCGACGCGTGATGCCCCAGATGACTAGCGCTCCAAAACTAGTCTTAGCGATCGCCCAAAACCATTCTTTCCCTTGCGGACTTCGTGTATGGTTCTCAGGGTCAAGGAATGCTACGGCATCCATGCCCGGCCAGGCGAAGAGAAATCCAACGCTTCGGCTAATCGTTGTATTGAAACTAATTCGGCGCTCCCACCAGACCTGCCATTTACAGCCTAAGAAAATTGCCGCGGCAAGAGTCCACATGAAACACCACGGCACAAGATATGTCCGAAATGCGATGGAGATAGCGGGCAAGACAAAAAGCGGAACCCATCCGAGCCATGGGACTTCCTTTGGTTTCGACTGGTGGCGCTTTCGCGTCGGCTCTCCCGTAGCGGCGGTTTTCACTGTGCGCTTCCTTCCTGCGTTGTCGCGTGGCTTGATGAGATTGTCCATCCCACGAGGCCGCAGAGAACAAACCCGACGGCATTCGCAGAGCCGTGAAATTTTGCCATCTCATCCAAATGCACAAACGGTTGGAGCGGAAATTCACCGATCGCCCACACACCCGCGAGAACCATCGCGCACAGTACGGATGCGGCTGAGATGGTAACGAACACTTGCGCCAATCGAGGCCGCATGGACCCAAGACTCGCCAGGAAGAAAAGAGAAAGGCCGACTTCGCTGCACGCAACCAGAAGCGCCATTGCCAGCTTGACGTGCGGACTTGTCACGAAACCCGCCGCTAGTACGCCCGGGCCTGCGAGAACTCCAGTGGCAATCACCTTGAAAATCCGCTGTACCACAGCCGCCTTCTTCTCGGCTACAGCTCCCGCAGCAAGGGCGAGAATCGGCGCGGCAAATCCAGCAAAATGGAAATGAACGGCTGTGAGGAGAACAATGGGTTCCTGAAAATGCATTGGAGAGAGGCCCAAGCGCGAAGCGACTAGCCATGCACAACCAATCGGCAGATATAGAAAACTCACGATCATGCATGCTGACTTCAGCTTCCTGAACTCTCCATGAACCAACGCAAGCAAGCCTTCTAGACCAACGAGACCTCCAAAGACAAGCCACGGGAGTGCCG
>Ga0210408_10004556_pt1 | contig 12323 bp, 13 predicted proteins | sample IncBWH4MmetaG_FD_155471 | JGI IMG/M metagenome (GOLD analysis project Ga0210408, IMG submission 155471) | Forest soil microbial communities from Barre Woods Harvard Forest LTER site, Petersham, Massachusetts, United States - Inc-BW-H-4-M | ecosystem: Environmental > Terrestrial > Soil >...
CCGCCAAGGCCGAGGCCGACATGAAGGCGGCGAGAAGTTTCGCCGAGGCGCAGAAAATCGCCGCCACAGCCGCGGCGGAAGCGGAGAAGATCCGCGCGCTCGCCGCCGCCGAGCGCTATCAGGTTGACGCCGCCGGCGCCCGGCAGATCAACGAGGCGGAGAACGTGCTGAGCCAGGAGGCTCGCGCCGGCCGCCTGCGCGAGAAGCTCCTGGAGCGCATCGAGGGGATCGTGCGCGAAAGCGTGCGCCCGCTCGAGAAGATCGAGGGCATCAAGATCCTCCACGTCGACGGCGCCAGCGGCGGTAGTTCCCGCCGCAATGTCACCGACGAGGTGATCGATTCGGCTTTGCGCTACCGCGTCCAGGCGCCGATGATCGACAATCTGATGCGCGAGATCGGCATCGAAGGCGGCAGCCTCGGGCGCATGACTGAGGTGCTTCGCGATGCCAAGGACATTGCCGCCTTAACGCGCGACGGCAAAAAGGGCGCGAAGGAGAAGCCGGTGAAGCCCGGCGAGGACGATCGCGACCGCGACCGCTGAAGGTTTTCGGGCGGGCGCTCCCGCGTGAAGTAGCGGACTGCAATCGGCGAAACGAGCGCGAGGCGGTTTCAGTTGGCCAGGAAGCAGTAGAACAGGCCAGCGCCTCCCGTACTTTTTAGATTATCCTGACCGCAGCCGCGCGACCCATGAGCGGAATTCCAGGAATTCATGTGCCTGGTATCCTTGAGGCCGGTACGGTCATGATGGCCGACAATGGCCGACCCGTCGGCGCTGCTCTTTGTCCAGTTTCCACAGGTGGTATCGCCGCCGGCCGTAGAATAGAGGCCCTGCGGATCCGAGCCGGTCAGAACATCATGCATGTTGACGGCGTCGCCGCGGCCGCTGACGGTTTCACCCTTTTCGGTCAGAGCCGTCTGCTTGTTGATGTTGCTGGAATTTGAGTGGAGATCCTCCACGTCCTTCGCCACGACCACGCCCTTGGCGTTCTGCCATGGGCCCTTGCCGATGCGGTCACGCGCGTTGACGCCGGCGACACCGCCCGGTTCTGTCGTGCTCAGATAGGCATGCCAGTTGGTTTCAGTCGACCCTGCTGCCTTGGCCAGGGCCTGACAGTGCGCATCGGCGCCAGCAAGCCCACCGAGGTCCGCGCCCTTGTCCTCACCCACGCTGGTGACGAAGAACGACATTGTGGCCTGCTGCGCTTGCGCCGGAGCGGCAAGGCCGAGACCCGCAAGAGCGACGATGGTCAATACGGGAAGCCGGATTGCAGACGCCATAATATGATCTCCGGAAGTTCGTCGTGATCGTCGTGAGCGGCACTGAACTGCTTCGTTGCCGCCCTTTTGCCCGGCTCATTTCGAAACAGACATGGGCCGGCGCGTGCCTTCGTCACAATCCCTCACGATGAGGCGGAAGCTATCCCTCCTTGACCACACGGTCCAGAGCGGCAGGAAGTGGCTCATCTCCATTCGCGAGGCTCGGCTCTATCGGTCCTTGGCGGCGCGCTCGCACCAGGTCTTGATCTCCGCAGCTTCCATGCGCTCGCCGTTTGATCCCTCAATAAAGAGAACCTTCAGGCCCCAAGCGGGATTCCTATAGATTGCCAGGGCCCTCTTCAGAGCGCTTGCCTTGTTCGGATGAGGCTTTGTCTCATAAAACTGCACTGGGGGCTTGACCGCATGTTCCATGTACAGCTTCCACACCACGACACGTGCTCCGACCTTGACCGATAGAGAATCGTCGTTGCAGCGATGCGGCCGCGTTAGGCCTACGTCACTGCTTGCAGACGTGATGGCGAAATCGGCGGCGAAGTCAACATATCAAGGAGAGAATGAGCCAATCTTCGAGGGGCAGGCGATCAAGATGCGCTATTGACCTGAGAGCGGCCCTGAGCGGACCTTCTCGAAGGGGCGACTCCTCAAAAACTGGAGTGTGAACATGCGCGCGCTCACGCGCCGTGCAGTGGTCGGAGGCGGCGGCGCCGCTGGCGTTATGAAGGCCTTCGCTGCCGACGGCCCACCGAGGTTCACGACCAAGGCGATGCGGCAAAACGCATCAGTGCGGGACGTCGATATGCTCCTCGTGCTTGCGACGGACGTCTCGAACAGCGTCATCAAGGAACGCTGGGAAGTGCAGCGCAGCGGGTATGCTGCGGCTTTTGCCAACGAGGACGTCCAGAAAGCGCTGCTCTCCGGCGCTCGCGGTGCCATCGGCCTGTGCCTTGTCCAATGGTCATCGTACGATCAGCAAGAGCATGTGGTCCCGTGGACCTATCTCGACAGTCGGGAGATGATCGGAGTCTTTTCCTTGCTTCTTAAGGGGATGGAACGACAGTTTAGCAGCAACACCGGCATCGGGGCGGCGCTGCGCTATTGCGCCAACTATCTGGACGAGGCTCCGTACCGGGCCGAACGCGCGGTCATCGACATATCGGGCGACGGCCACGACAACCAGCCGATCGTTATTGGCGACAGGGTGGTGCCGCTCCCGCAAATCCGCGACTCTATTGTTGCCCGCGGGATCATCATCAACGGCATGCCGATCCTTGGCGTGGCCGAGCCCCTTCCCCGATACAAGAGTCTGCTCGAGTACTATGCGGCGGAGGTCATCGGCGGCAGCGGCAGCTTTATCGAGCCAGTCGAAAATCCGGACGATATCGCGAGCTTCGCAGGTGCACTCCGGCGCAAGCTCGTTGCCGAGGTGGCATGAGATCAGGCGCACGCGAAATGATTTCCGCGCGAGACCAAGTGGGTTCGATGAGCGAGCCGACGCCGGAGCTCCCGCAAGTTTTCTGATCGGCGTCGGCGCGGTCGCCCTGTTGCCGCCGCAGCGCCGTCGGCGCGAGCCGTTCGTGCGCGACGCCGGCTGCAGGGCTGCGTGAACCGCTATGACTTGCCGAAGTCCTTAAGGATCAAAGCGGCCGGTTGTTGTCGGCCCGCAGAAGCCCTCAGGCCACTTCGCGCGTTACTTCTTCATGTCGTCCTTTTTCATCCCGTCCTTGCTCATGGTGTCTTTGGCCATTGAGCCCTTGCTCATGGAATCCTTGCTCATGGAGTCCTTGCCCATCGTGTCCTTCTTGTCCTGGGCGAAGGCGGGGGTCGCGGCGAAATCGAACGCCACGGTGGCGGCCGCGGCAGAGACGACGATGGCGAGCGCGCCGGCGAGCGCGGCAGCGGTGAATTTGGTGGTCATCGCATGTCCTTTCGGGTTGTGCTTGAGTTCGGTAGGCGAGCACGTTTTGCGCGGGTTTTCGCACCCACACTTTCTATTTCGCGGGCGGAGGGGGCGACGTTACGTGCTTACGCGTTTGTGTTGATGAAGGGATGCGCGCGCACCGCATTATTCTGCGTCATTCTGCCTCCTCGCCCGTAACGATAGCCCCGCCTGGTGCGAAATGGTGAGTGCGGACACTTGAAAAGCCGCGAACTCGAATGGGCTGCCTTGATGCGTGCGGCGAGGGCAGGGGACGCGGCGGCCTATGATCGCTGCTTGCGGGACATGACCGGGGTTCTGCGGTCGTTCGTACGGCGCGGTCTTGCACGCATGAGACGCGCCGATGATTATGCAGAGGACGTGGTGCAGGAAATTCTCTTGGCGGTGCACTTGAAGCAGCACACCTGGGATGAAACGCGGCCGATCACCCCCTGGGTCGCCGCGATTGCCCGCTACAAGCTCATCGATGCGTTGCGCCGCAGCGGTGCAGGGTTGCACCTGCCGATCGAGGATTTTGCCGACTTGCTCCCCGCCGAGGAAGCCAGGGTCAACGCCGGACCCGACATCGCGCATTCGCTCGATCCGTTGCCCGCTCGTCAGCGCGAGGTGCTGCAAAGCATAGCGCTCGATGGCGCGTCTGTCGCGGAAGCAGCGGCGCGGCTTGGCATCAGCGAGGGAGCGGTGCGCGTCGCCCTGCATCGCGGGCTTGCGGCTCTCGCGAAGCGATCCGAAAAATCATGAGAACCGATGAGCTGATCCGCGCCCTTGCTGCGGACCGCCCCGCAACGGCGCCGACGCCTGGCCGGATGCTCGTCATTGCCGCTGCGGCCGGCTTTGCCGTGTCGGCAATTGCTTTTGCCGCCGCGCTTGGGCCGCGCGACGATGTCGCCCAGGCGGCCACGAGCGCGCGCTTTTTGTTCAAGCCCTTGCTCATGGTGGCGCTCGCGGTGATTGCCGGCTTGCAACTGCGGCGGCTCATCCGACCCGGCGATCCGGCGCCCCTGCTCGGGCTTGCACTCATTCCGGCGGCCCTTGCCGGTGCGGTGATGGCCGAGCTTGCGACCCTGCCCCAATCGCAGTGGCTCGGAGCGCTGATCGGTCACAACTGGTATAAGTGCATCGGCCTGATTCCGCTGCTGTCGCTGCCGGTGATCGCGGCGCTGTTGTGGGCGCTGCGCTACGGTGCGCCGACGCATCCGGGGATCGCGGGAGCCGTGGCCGGGATGATGGCGAGCGGTCTTGCCGGCGCCCTTTACGCCGTCAATTGTACTGATGATTCCCCGCTCTTCGTCGCCGCCTGGTACAGCCTGGCCATCGTGACTGTGAGCTTCGTCGGCGCGGTCGCAGGACGAAAGCTGCTGCGATGGTAGCGGCGGCGCAACGATCGCGTGCCGTACCAGAAGCTGCTCGTTCTCTATTTCATCTTCTTCGCGGCGGGGCCGCTGCTTACGCTGCACGGCAAGCTGCCGGCCGGGCTGATTGAGCCGCAGAACACAGCGCGATGCGGTCGCTCAGTCCAGGTGCGCCACCACCGCCAGCCGCTTGACCTTGTGATTCGCGTAGGCCTGCAGGAACGCATTGTAGTTCCTGAAGGACACACACCCATTGGAGTCGCCGTTCGGGCCCAGCAAGTAGTTGTGCGCAAGTAGACCAGCTCTGCCGTACACTTTGTCATTGTCGACGGGTTTAAGCCGCAGAGCGCGCACGCCGTGGAACAACGCTTCCCGCGGTTCAAGCTCATACACGGCGGGGGGCGTAGCACCGTGCATTCTTTCGTCAACGTGACGCGGATCGTCGAGCCTGCTGCCGAGGCCGGAATGCGCCTCCAGTCGGGTGCCGTCCGGCATGTACACCGTATGGGCGGAAATATCGTACACGGCGGTCCAGCGATCGTAGCGGCCCGAAGGGATGCTCGCCCCCGATGCGATGCTCGGCCCTTCGTCAACGCTGGCGTCTCCCGTTGCCGCGTAGGCAAGCGCCATTCGGTAAGGCTTGACGATGAACCTTTCGAAGATGCCCGGCGTTTGCGCCGGCGCGGCTGCGGTGGTGCTGCTCGCGGGGGTGCTGCTCGCGGGGGTGCTGCTCGCGGGGGTGCTGCTCGCGGCGGCGTTGCAGCGCACTTGCAGCGATTGAACCGGCGGGGTCGGGGACGCCGCTGCCCGCACAGCCTGACGGTCCTTCGCTGCGGCGGGGGAGGGGTCTTCAGTTGCTTCCGGAATGGCGGATACGGTCGATGGCGATGCCGGCGGCTCGTCGTCGGCATCAAGAGCTACCGTCTTTGCAAAAATGCCGGGGGAAGCGCCCAAATAGCGGGTATCGAAGAGAAGATTGTAGCCGCCCGAGGCGCTAAGCCGGGTGACATGGCCGTTCAGAGCGGCGGCGAGCCTCTCGTAGGCGGCGTTCTTCAAGGCAGCCGACAGCTCCGCATAGGCCGCCGAAAGGCTCATTCGCCGGGTGTCGGTCACCGAAGAAACGGATGGCTGCGCCTGACCGTCGCTTTCGCGGTCGGCGGTGCGAACGTTGCCAACGGTCAAGGCGGTTGCCAACGCCAAAGCGAGGAAGGCCGCGCCGCCGAACACCGTCGGCAGCACGACGCTACGTCCACGAGCGCGCGCGCGCACTTGGGCAGCACCACTCCCGGCATAGCGAACGCCGGTGCCCGTGGACCCAGAAGACGGTAGACTCGATAGCCCCGTTCGGCGGCCGACCGGCCGCACGTACACCCTGCGCAAAGCGCACCCCCAACTTGCCCGCAGAAGATTGCGGGCGTCCCGTCACGAAATGTGCCGAGCGATTGCGGCGGATTTTGGAAGCAGTGGGCCGCGCGGCAGGTGACGAAAAATGCCCCTTTTGCCAGCATGTTACGGCAGCGGCCGAAGCGGCTTCGTAGCGGCCGAGTTAGCGGCTAGAGTGGACCAGGGGTAGTCATGCAGGGTGGGAGGCGGCCAGTGATGCATGGAGAACCAGGAACGCGTGGAGCAAATGTGCGCCTGCTGACGATCCGCGTGGCATGCGCATTGGCGGTCGTATGGGCGCTCGGCCCAGCGTTTGCCGCCGAGTGCCAGCACGGCGACTTCGAGACCTGGCTCGGACACTTCAAGCAGGAAGCTGCCACCCAGGGCATCTCTGCCAAGACGATCGATTCTGCACTCAGCGGCGTCGCCTTCGATCAGGCGGTCATCGACCGTGATCACTCCCAAACCGTATTCCAGCAGAGCTTCGAGCAGTTCTCTGGCCGCATGGTCTCGCGCGACCGGCTGCGCAAGGGCGAAAACATGCTTAAGCGCTATGGGTCGATCCTTGATCGGATCGAGCAGCGCTACGGTGTACCCGGGCCGGTGCTCGTGGCGATCTGGGGGCTGGAGACCGACTTCGGCGTCAACCAGGGCAAGTTCTCGACGCTCCGAGCGCTCGCAACGCTCGCCTATGATTGTCGGCGCTCGGAGAAGTTTCGCGCCGAACTGCTTGATGCGCTCCGCATCGTCGAGCGTGGTGACTTGAGTTCGAGCCAGATGATCGGGGCCTGGGCCGGCGAGATCGGCCAGACGCAATTCCTGCCGTCATCATATTTGAAGTTTGCCGTCGACTTCGACCAGCTTGGCCGCCGCGACCTGATCCACAGCACGCCCAATGCGCTCGCCTCGACGGCAAACTACCTCAAGAGCTACGGCTGGGTGGCGGATCAGCCATGGGCCCCGGGCTCGGCCAACTTCGCCGTGCTGCTGAAGTGGAACGAATCCGAGGTGTATGCGAAGACTGTTGCCTTGTTCGCTACCCGGCTTGCGGGACAGCCTTGAGTCCAGAATAGGTGTTCGCGGAAAACCGGGCGGGCCGCATTCGCTTGGCCTTCGGCCCGCCGGGCAGCGCACACACCCCGCGAATTTCCAAGGTCGTCGAGAAAAACGACGCTCTGCCGGCCGCTGGTCGCCAGGTGTGGCGAAGCGATCGCGATGGCAGGGTATGCAGCGTTGGCCACCACCGCCGCGACTCATGACCGGACGCTCAATATTGAAGGGAGGTGGAGTAGTGCCCGTAACCAATGTGTTCTAATATTGCGGGAGTTGGGGGCGAAACCGACTCAGTGTAGCTCTTTTTTTACGCTGGGGGCGCTACGCGCTGACCTAGCGCTAAAGTTGACACGTTACTGCGGTACTCCAGCACCCATGTCTCCGAGGCGCCGGCGGGTGACGGCGATGGTTTCGGACCTGTGGATCGGACTGAGCTTTTCAGCGCGGGTAAACCCGCGGCAATTGCGTGCGATCGGCTCCACTTTCCGGAAATGCGTTGCCGAAACGGCAGGGAGCTTCGGCGGGTTCTGAGCGACGATTGAACACGGTAGCTTTGGGAGACTGAGAGGAAGCCATGCGCTCACATTGGATTGTTGCGGCGATTCTGACGGTTTTTCCCGCGGCATCGTCATTCGCCCAACAATCCCCCCTCGATATGCGCAAGCAGGTCGAGCAAATGACGGCGACATTCAGCGAGCGTTACAACAAGCAGGATGCTGCCGGTCTCGCCACCATGTTTGTGAAAGATGCCGTGCGCGTTTCATCGACTGATGGCGCCGCCAGTACCGGACCGCAAGCGATCGCGGAGAGCTTCAAGACACAGTTCAAGCTCGGGTTCAATCATATAGACCTGATCGTTGATCAGGTTTCGCCGCTCGGAACGGATGCAGCTGTCACAACTGGCAGATATCAGACGACTGGGCGCGGCGAAGGCGGTCTGTTGAGGGTGGAGGGCCACTGGACGCAAGTGGAGGTGCGCGAGGCCGGCGCATGGAAAATCCGGCTTTTAACGGTTGCCCCCAAAACGGAGCCCAATGCGGTCACCGCTCGCACAGATGCCGTTGCTGTGAGCGTCCCGGGCGCGGAGCCCGCCGCTGCGAGCGTCGCACGCCCAGAGCCTGTTGCTGCGAGTGTGCCGCGCCCAGAGGCCGTCGCTGCGAACGGCTCGCATGTAGAGCCCGCCGCTGCGAGCGCCGCGCGCCCAGATGCCGGGGCCGCGAGCGTCCCGCGCCCAGAGGCCGCTGCTACGAACGGGTCGCATGTAGAGCCCGTCGCTGCGAGCGCCGCGCGCACAGATGCCGGGGCCACGAGCGTCCAGCGCCCAGAGGCCGTTGTTGCGAATGTCCCACGCACAGAGGCCGCTGCTACGAACGCCCCGCGCAAAGAAGCTGCGGCTGTGAGCGTTGCGCGCACAGATGCCGGGGCCACGAGCGTTCAGCGGCCAGAGGCCGTTGTTGCGAATGTCCCACGCACAGAGGCCGCTGCTACGAACGCCCCGCGCAAAGAAGCTGCGGCTGTGAGCGTCGCGCGCGTAGAGGCCGTTGCCACGAGCGTCCCACGCGCAGAGGCCGTTCCTGCGAGCGTCCCGCGCATAGAGGCCGTTGCCACGAACGTCGGACCTGAGCTCAAGTCGTCGCTCGCAGCGACATCCATTCCCGAAAACACGAAGCCTGTCATCCTTATCAACATCGACAAGAGCAAACAAAGAATGACAGTGTCTGTGGATGGGGTAGAAACGTTTGATTGGCCGGTGTCGACCGGTCGAGCGGGATATTCAACTCCATCGGGAAACTATACAGCCACGTCCATGAACGAGATCTGGTACAGCAGACAGTGGGACAACGCTCCGATGCCGCATTCCGTTTTCTTTATGAAGGATGGGCACGCGATCCACGGCAGCAATGACGTAAAGAATCTCGGCAAGCCCGCTTCGCACGGCTGCGTGCGCATCTCACCTGAGAATGCCACGACACTTTATGCACTGGTGGGAAAGAGCGGCTTGGAGAACACGCACGTGGTGTTGAGCGGCGTTACGCCAGGCGGCGAGTACAGGGGTGCCGGACCAGCGAGTGCTGCCCGTTACTATCAGCCGGCGCCCGGCGCGTACGAGTATGGGTACGCTACCCAAGGGTATGCTGCCCAGCTGCGGATGCAGCCCGCTATAGCCGGGCGCTCAGGTGGCTACTACGCACCTCAGGGTTACTACGTGGTGCCGCGGCCTTACACACAGCAATGGTGAGGGCTTAGGCTCTGCCGGTGGGGATGGCCAAAGTGCGCCGCCTGCGTTTACCGGAGGGCTCTTGGCCACACCCGAAGCCGCGGCGGCACGACGATCGCGGATTGAATCAGTCGTTTATCGGAACAGGCGCCGGCCCCTTGCCCGGGGAAGCGAGGGCGCGTGAGCGCTTGGAAACTGTTGAGCCGGTGCTGAGATCGGACGCCTCGCCTGACTTGAGAGCGGATGCCTGACCGGCCTTGATGGCGGACTTTTCGCCAGCCGGCGGTGCGGCCGTGCGTTGCGCATGGTCCCGCGGCCGCGGCCGTGACTGCGGTGGCGAAGATACCGCCGACGGGTGAACCGTTGTGTTTGCCACGTTCGGTATCGGCAGTGGCGGTACCGGCCTGTCCTCCAGCGCCCATGCGCGGAACGGGGCCGCGACGAACAGCGAGAGAGACCACGTCGCGGTCAGCAAATATCTTACCCGCATGATATCCCCGTTCCCTAAGTGCGCGCCGAAACAGAGCGAATCGATGCTAGGGGAGGCCGCTCACTGGCGGGCCGATCCGAGTCCAACCCATGCAGGATTATGCTGATTCGCGGGGAGGTCGGCCAGATAGTTTCGCGCCAGTCAATAGTCCGCCGCCTCGAGGCTCAGTATTCCACCGCGTATCTGGAAGATCGAATCGATTTCGCCGTCCGGGAACAAGGCGCCTCATCCCCTTGTCGCGTTGCGAATTCACTACCGCATGTTGAGGACAAAATCGAAGCGCGCTTTGAGGCCTTCCGGCGCTTCCGCCACGCGCATCACCAAATCGCGGCTGAATAGCACGTCGCGGCGATTGGCGGGTTCGTCCGGAAAATAGAGTTGGGTCGTGAGTAGCGCCTGCTCAGGAGCCTGCACTTTGAAGTGATAGTGACGGGTGCGGCCCGGATAAAGGGCGGGCAGAATGGTTCGGAAACGATAGCGACCCTCGGCGTCCGTAAAGAGGTGTCCGCGATAGCGGAAGCCGGAATTGTCGTATTCGCCGTTCTCATCGGCATGCCACAAATCGACGAGGGCCCGCGCCACCGGCCGGCAAGAGCGCGTCGTGACTTGACCGTCGATCTCGACCGGTCGCCCCGTCGTGTCCGGCTCCACGAGATCAGCGCGTTCCGGTGAACTCGGCTTAAAGTACGGCCCTTCCGTTTGCCGGATGGTCGTCTCGTGATTGTCGTGACATTGAGGCGTAGGGGTCGCGTTTTCCGCGAAGGTCGAAAGGGGATCCACCAACGACAGCAGGCTGCCTGACGCGAGGGCGCTGCCTAGAATTTGACGCCGTGAGCGAGGGGTGCGCATCTCATCCTCCTAGCGCGTTGCGATAGCGGCCCCCCAAATGTGCAAGGGATGTCAGCCGAACACTCCAAGCGTCTCGAAGTCGCGGCCGAGCACCGCATTGACATCGGCATGATTCATCCATTCGCGGATGAGCGTTGCATAGACCCGCCGGAAATCGGTCGTATGACGCATGTTGCCGTCGTCGAGATCGACGAGGCTGGGCATCCTGCCATAGTGACCGCCCTTGACCCGCTTGCCGGCAATGAACACCGGACCGGCGGTCCCGTGATCTGTTCCCAGGTTGGCGTTCTCCGCGACCCTTCGTCCGAATTCGCTGAATGCCATCACGCACACGTCATTGGCGCGACCGATGCGATCCATGTCGTGCAGGAACGCCGCGATGTGGTCCGATGTATAGGTCAGCAGACGGGCATGAACATCGGCCTGCTGCACGTGGGTATCGAAGGCATTGTTGCGAAAAGCCACATAGTAGATGCGCGTAGGGAAGCCGGCAGCAATCAGCGCTGCCACCTTGTCGAGTCCGAACCGCACCAACCCATAGTCGACCGGCGTGCGATACTCGGCGCATGCTTGCCGCAAGCGCGGCTCGGCATTCTCCGCGCTGTTGGCGACCTCGAGTAGGAAGCGCTGGGTCGGGTTGCCGACTTCCCTCGATGTGACGACGGCCCGCAGCGCACTCTCTTCCTCAAACGCGGCGGTTCGCAGGAATTTATCCGGATCGTCGAAGACGAGTGGAACATGGCTGCGCGCGCTGACCGCAAGCGACTGGTGCGAGTCGATGTTGACCAGATAGTCGGCGGTGCCGAGCGGATCCATGCCGTCGGCGAGGCGGCCGAGCCAGCCGTAAGCGGAGCCGCTATTGGGCGCTCCCGTGTGCCAGTAGGCCATGGAGGAAAAATGAGAGAACGATGGTTGATCGTAGCCGGCGCCGTGCACGATCGCCAGCGAGCCATCCTTATAGAGCCGCTCGAACCCGGCCATTGTCGACTGGAAGCCGAACGAGTCGTCGATCTTGCGCAACTTGTCGGTGCGGATGCCGAGCCGCGGCCGGGCGCGATAGTAGGCGTCGTCGCGATAAGGCACGACGGTGTTCAGTCCATCGTTGGCGCCGGAGAGTTCAACGACGACGAGAATGCGCCCCGACGCTGCGGCCTCGGCGGCGCGCGCGATTCCGCCGACCGACATGGGTACGCCGAGTGCCGCGAGCCCTCCGGCGTACAGGCCGAGGCGTAGCACTTCGCGACGGGCGACATCGCAACTATAGGGTGAAGCCATTGCAAAGATCCTTGTTTCCGGTCGAGTCCAAACGTGTTCAAGCCAGCTGGTATTCCGGCGTACTCATGATGAGGTGAACCAAGAGGCGCAGCGGCTCTTCCATATATGTCTCAGCTCGCCCGATGTCGGAGGTGCCGAGTTCGCTGTCGAGGAAGCCGATCAAGGCAAGTCGCGATTTTTCGGCAAGCGGCATGCTGAGAAAACGACCGAGCATAACATCGACCACCTCGGTTGTCGTGCTGGGTTGCGCCGAGAGGACAAGATTCGACAGATTGAATTGGGCAGGCACACGCAACGTGGGCTTCACCCTGCGAACAGCCTCGCGCCAGCCGTTGAGGCTACCATAACGCGTATTGAAGTCCTCTTTGTCGGCAAGGACGTTGGCCATGGCCCTGTCCTCGGCCATGCCGGTTCCCGGATTTTCTTCGGAGGTCGCTGCCGTCACCGACATCCCCCGCAAGATGCGTTTGTTGACCTCGCGAATCTGC
>Ga0210408_10004558_pt1 | contig 12322 bp, 11 predicted proteins | sample IncBWH4MmetaG_FD_155471 | JGI IMG/M metagenome (GOLD analysis project Ga0210408, IMG submission 155471) | Forest soil microbial communities from Barre Woods Harvard Forest LTER site, Petersham, Massachusetts, United States - Inc-BW-H-4-M | ecosystem: Environmental > Terrestrial > Soil >...
TTGGTAAGGGTTTTCTGACAGGCAAGATCAACGAAGATACAAAGTTCGATAACACGGATTTCCGCAACACCATCCCACGATTTAACCCGGAGAACCGTAAAACTAACCAGGCGTTGGTTGATCTGCTCAGCAAATTCGCGGAAAAGAGGAAGGTGACACCTGCTCAGTTCGCGCTTGCTTGGCTGCTTGCCAAGAAGCCGTGGATCGTTCCGATTCCAGGCACAACCAAGCTGCATCGCCTTGAAGAAAACCTCGGAGCGGCGAACGTCGACCTTACACCTGAAGACCTCCGTGACATCGAAAGTGCCTCCTCAGATATCAACGTCGAAGGGGCTAGGTATCCGGAATGGGCTGAGCAGACGACCGGACGGTGAGCGACGGCCCGGAGCTTTCTTCGAACACGACCAAAACTGCGGTGCGGGCGTGAGAGTCCTGCCTCTAACAGAACAGCGGGTTTCCAATTCAATAAAAGAGGCGGAGTGTAAACTAGTACTCCGCCACAAAATCAAGAATCGACTTAGGCTGCTGTCTTGCGAATGCGGCCACTGTGCGACTAATAGTCGAACCACTGACTGAGTGCTTGCACCTTTTCCTTCCGCAACCCCGAATCGAGCCACACGCGGATCTGGCGGGTCTTCACCTGCGCAATCGATCCGCTCTGAGGTGATCTCATGCGCTTGAAGCCGGCATAGGGAAAAGGCTTGTGGAAGTTTTGTGAAGAAGACGTCCATCAGTTTATTCAGGATCAACGCCGGAGATACCGATCGCCAAGCCATTGGCCCAAGGAAGCAGGGACACCTGATGGAACTGCACTTCCCTGCTTGAACGACGGCGTCAGCCTTGGCTTAAAGTCTGGCGGAGAGAGAGGGATTCGAACCCCGATACCCGTAAAGGTATACACGCTTTCGAGGCGCGCGCCTTCAGCCACTCGGCCATCTTTCCACGCCCACCAGTTTGGCTTTTATCTTATCAGGAGAGCTCTTGGCTTCGAATTTCCCGCCCATGTCACTGAACTGAGCCCGGCTCAACCTCCTCACCCAAGCCAAGTATGCGGTTTGTGACCTGGTTCACCATTCTGGCTACTTCCGGGTCCGTAATCTGCGTATAGATGTCCGGGGTAGTGCGAATGTCGCTGTGTCCGAGTTGGGCCTGCATCTCGGTCGGGTGTGCTTCTTTCTTGCCATGCGTGGAGAAGCTCCTCCGGAGCACCTGAAACGTCGGATGAAATGCAATCCCCAGTTTGTTCGCGACAGGGTAAAGTCGCAGGCGCAGCCAATTGTCCGAATGGATCGGCGTCGCCAGTGGCTTTCGTGCACGCGCTTGCATCCCAGGGAACATGAGGGCATTGGCGTCCGGGTTTAGACACCTCGCCCTCCACAAGTCGATCGCCTTGCGCACGGCATGGGGGATCGCGACAAGTCGGCAATTGGTACGTCCGTAGCGGTTCTTACGCTTGATTTTCTTGCGCTGCAGCCGACCACGCCACGCGGTATTCACGATAGTGAACACATTGCCGGTGTAGCATCCCCAAGTCAGACCGAATAGTTCGCTCGGCCGCAGCGCGCAGAAATAGGCAATCAGGAAGATGGCGCGGTCACGGATGCCATCAAGACCTGCTAGAAGCTTGGCGTACATCTCGACGGGAAGCACCGGCTTGTCGGATTCCTCGATCTCGGGAATGACAGTCTTGCGCGCGACATTTCGCTCCAGGACTTCCTGGTCCAAGGCCTCCGCCAAGGCCGCTTTGATCAGATGGCGCACATGATAAACAACCGTGTACGAGTATTCTTCCGCAGCCAGCCGGTTGAGCAGCATTTGCACCTGAAACTTGGTGACGTCTTTGAGCGCGACGTGTTCGATGGCTGGATAGACATGACTGGTGAGGTAGTCGAGGTTTGTGTGTCGGGTTGCGTCCCGCCAGTTGGCACCGCGCATGGGGATGTAGAAATTCCGCATCCAATTGCCAAATGTGATGGTCCCGTCTGCCGCTCGGGTGACCGGACCGCCGTTGATGGCAGCCAGTTCCGCGGCTAGGATCTTCTCGGCGTCGGCCCGGTGCATTTTCGGCTTGTAGCCCACGACGCGGCTCCGGTGATGTCGCTTTGGTTTACCGGTTGTGGGATCGGTTAGGTAAACGTTGTAATGGATCTCCCAGCCCCCGCACTTGGTCGCGACCACCCGGCCTCTTTGGTAACGCGCACGTCCGCGTGCCATGAAACCTGCTCTCTGCGCTGGAATTGTTGTTCAGCTTTAGATTTCGCGCAAACGCGCGACGAAGAGCTGTCACCCAGCCGAAGGCGGCGCCCCGCGGGCGAAGTCGGCAGTTGCTTTCGAGAAAATCCCCGACGAAAAATGGCTGCGAGTTTCTTGTTTGCACCCTTACTGCACCCTTCAAAACTCTAAGCCATTGACGTAGAATGGTTTATCGACGGATTAAGGGCCGGCTCGAAAGTCAGGCGACTAGTCGATTGTAATGGGCCAGAACGCTGCCCTGACAGTCTAGGCAGACACGTCTTATCAGCGACTTACATTCTCACGGGGGCTGCCAAGTCGCTGAAAAGGACTGTAGGAACCGTTCTCTGTGGGTAAATTTGAGGGTAAGACTTCGCGCCATCAAGCGCGGCTTATGCGGTGCTTCCCTCACGCCGCTTTGCAGCACTCTGCGCACTCGCTACGGATCAATTCCTTGACCCGGTCGTGAATCTCATCGCGGATCGCTCGGACAGCTTCGAGCGGCTGCCCTTTTGGATCGGGGAGCGCCCAGTCGATGACTCGCGGACCGGGTACGAAGGGACAAGCCTCCCCGCACCCCATCGTCACGAGAACTGAGGCGGTTCTAGCGAGATCGTCCGTGAGCCTCCGAGGTCTTGCAGAACTCAGATCAACACCGATCTCTCTCATCACCTCAACTACTTCGGGATGAACGCGGTCAGCAGGCTGAGTTCCAGCCGAAATTGCTAGGCATCCGCTCCGGTCGGCATACATGTTGAACAGAGTCGCCGCCATCTGGGAGCGTCCCGCATTGTGGATACACGCGAAAAGGTACGTTTTCAACTCGCGACTAGATTCGTGTGGCATCAGAATGTCCTCGGCGGATTTGGGAAGCGAAGGAATTAACCAACGGATTAGAACCGTTGCAGCAGTCGCTCCGCACATCTGCGCTGCTATGAACAATGGCACATCGACTAGACGTATCCCTGAGAAGGTGTCGGACACTGCTCTTGCTAGGGTGACTGCGGGATTTGCAAACGACGTAGAGGAAGTGAACCAGTACGCAGCCGTGATGTAGGCTCCCACCGCGAAAGGCACGCTATTCGCTCGAACCCTCGAACAGCCCCAAATTACCGCGAGCAGACCGAACGTGGCGACGAACTCGCTGAACACTTGAGCACCACCACTTCTAGCGTGGCGCGATAGTGAAAAGAGCGGCAGCCCGAACATAAGGTGTGCGACCACCGCCCCAGCAAGCCCTCCAGAGCATTGAGCCAAAATGTAAGCGGGAACCTCGCGCCACGGCATGCCGTGCTCCAGCGCATCCGCGAATGTCACGGCAGGATTGAAGTGTGCGCCGGAGATGCTGCCAAACGTGAAGATCAATGCGACGAGGATCGCGCCTGTCGCTATCGTGTTGGCGAGCAGGGCGAGAGCCACGTTCGCCCCAGCGAGGCGTTCAGCCATGATGCCGGAGCCAATCACGGTGGCGACTAGAAAGAGAGTTCCTGTGAACTCGGCGGTCACTCTTCTTTGCAGCGAGGCGCTCGACATAGCGTAAATGGTCGCACGAGAAACCGACCAAAGCCAACTTCGACGTGCGGCGACTTCAAAAGTCCTAAAATTAGCCAAGGTCGGATGGCTCGCGCTACGATCTGAAGCCGGAGAACACGATGTCCAACAGCATATCGACCTTGCTGCTTCGTAATCTGAGCGACGTATTCGGCGAAAATGACCCCGTGCGTCGTCGCGCCGCCCTCGACGAACTCTGGAACGAGGATGGTGTGTTCTACGATCCCAATAAAGGCGTCTACCGTGGCCGTGACGAGATTGATCGTATCGCTAGTGCGATAAAAGCGACCCATCCAGATTTCAAATATCAGCCCCTCTCCCCTCCCGAGGAAGTGGGTGATGCCGGACGGGTTCGATGGGTATCCGGCACTCCCGGCAAACCGCCAGCTTACGCGGGAACCGATTTTATCGTCGCCCGGAACGGTCGCATCGCCGCTCTCTATCTCTTTTTCGACAATCTCCCTTAGCAGCGGTGGCGTTGTCTTCGTCGGATGAAATTCGCGGTTTCGGCGACAAACGGAAAATCCTATGGCTACAGATAGATACCCGGAACACAAAGCACTGAACCCATTCTTCGATGTCGTGATGAAGGGGCTGAATGGCTTAGTTGACGGTGAGCACTTTTACGACGCTATCGCTGAGGACGCCCAATTCGAGTTCCTATACCGCTTCCCCGGTTGGGCGGAAGTGATTCACGGGCGAGAAAACTTGATTGCCGCCTACTCGGGCTACGGCAAGAACATCGTTCTTGAAAAAGGTGATGGGCTTGCGGTTCACCATGCCAAGGAACGCGGTGTGGTCACTCTGGAATATCAGGTTCATGGCAAAGCCGTCAAAACGCGCGCTGCGTACGACAACCGATTCGTGTCCATCGTCACCATCAAGAATCGAAAGATTGTTCGCTGGAGAGATTACATGGACTCTCTTGCAGCATGGCAGGTGCTCACAGGCAAATGAAAGTGGAAGGACAAGCGTAAGAGGTCAGCAGGAATTGGCTATGCGGGTTCAGCAGGCGTTGGCGCTGGCGACCAAGAAAGAAGCCGAGATGATGGTGGATGCCGTGATCACGGCGCTCGAAGCCACTCTGCTGAACAATCTGCAAACGGACGGGTTCACACTGAAGTTGGGCAGCTTCGGCAAGTTCTCAGTCCGGCACAAGCCGGGGATTCTACGGAAGATTCCCTTTACGGGAGAGACGCTCCTGACGAAGGATCGACGGAAGGTCGGGTTCATCAGTCTTGGTAGACTGCGGCAGGGTGAGCAGGTTAACCATTGAGTTTCGAACCGGGTAAAACAGCCATGGCGAATCCCAAAGCATTTATCGCCTTTGACTACGACAATGATGAGTTTCTCCGCACGGCACTCGTTGGGCAATCAAAGCACCCGGACACGGACTTCGAGATAGCCGATTGGTCGGTCAAAGAGCCGTTCGCAGAGCGCGACTGGGAGAAGAAAGTCCGCTCCCGAATCAGGCAGGTTGACCTTGTGATTGTCATCTGCGGCGAGCACACGCACTCGGCGACGGGAGTGCGACTTCAGCAAATGACGAAGAGGAATGCTTAGTGCATGCAGAAAGATATGCGTCAGGTCCTTAACCGAATGGGCAGGCCCAGGACTGGGCAGTGGCCCTCTTGCCTCAATACGATTCAGGCTAAGTCATTGTTCCGCGATGATTGCCGACAATCGCTGCGTCTGATTCGAAACGGCTTCGCCAAAAGTCGTAGCTCAAGACGACGTATGGCGCCGCCTTCGGTCTGTGCTCATCGCTTGCGTGAAACATTCGGCCCTGAACCGGCTGGATACCAAGCATGTCGAAATAGTTTCCCGAAACCTTATAGAACCAGCAGCAGTAGCTGGCATGATCGTGCTCAGCCCAGCTTGCTCCAGCCGATAAGCTGCCATGTCGCTGAATGTCGTGTTGCGGGTCTTGAGTCTACGTAATCCGAATAGGATTGATTGTCGTAACCATGGGCGGCGTGCACAACGTTGTAGAGACCGGCAGGCTGCGGTGCCTCGAGCGGACGCAGAAGTAGCGCATTGAGAACCCCAAAGGCGACCACGTTCGCCCCGACACTGAGTGCTAGCGTCAGCAACGCAGTTGTTGTAAATGCGGGCGACTTTAGACCAAAGAGCCATTCCGGCAACATATTCGAATTGCTATTCTCGCAACGCTCGTGCTGGATCTGTACCAGCGGCGCGCAGCGCGGGAAACAAAACCGCCGCCAATGAACTGATCGTGATCACCAAGAGTGCCGAACCAAAAGCAATGGGGTCGTGCGGGCTCACTTTATACAGGAGATTCCCCATGAGCCTCGTAAGCCCAAGCGCTGCAATCGTGCCAAAAACAACTCCGGCTGCCGTCAACACGAGGCCTCGTGAAAATACAAGCCGCAACAGGTCTCCGGCGCTGGCACCTAGAGCGATGCGCAGTCCCAACTCCCGGGTGGTTTGATTCACAGCGTACGAAATCACGCCGTACAGTCCGATTGCGGCGAGCAGCAGCGCCAGGCCGCCAAGAACGCCGACGAGCGTCACGGCGACCATTTGCGGCGAAGTCGAGCGTTCGAGCTGCTCCTGCAGGGTGATGACTTCGTAGGGAGCGAGGTTGGCATCGAGCGCGTGCACCTCACGGGCGAGAGCTGTGGCCATGGTCTCCGGAGCGAGCGGCGTGCGGATGTTCAGCACGCTGGCGCGGAGCGAGTTTTGCCGCACCGGCACGAAGAAAAACGGCGTGGGCTCCTCACGGACGCTGGAATACTTCGAGTCCTTGACGACGCCGACGACCCGCAGCCAGCGTCCCTTGAATTGCAGGCGATCGCCGAGCGGGTTTCGCCCGTTCCAGTAGCGCTGGGCCATGGTTTCGTTGACCACGGCAACCGGCGCAGCTTTTTCGTCATCGGCACGCGTGAATTCGCGTCCGTCGACGAGCGGAATGCCCATGGTAACGAAATAGTCCGGGCTGATTTCGTTGTAGTCGACTGTGGCCGATTCTTCTGGCGGCGGCGCGTAGCCGTCGACGACGATGGGTGCAGAGGCAGAGCTGACATAGCTGAGCGGAGTCATTTTTGCGAATGTAGCGGACTCCACGCCGGGGAGCGCCCGGACACGCTCGAGCAGCGCGTCCTGAAAAGTCTGAGCGCGCGCGGGAGTGTAGCCAGCGGAGACCAGGTCGATGGTGGTCTCCTGCACTCCGCGCGTGGTGAAACCCGGGCTGGCGGTGCGAATCTTCAGCAGGCTTTGCATCAGCAGGCTTGTGCCGACGAGCAAAGTAAAGCTAAGCGACACTTGCACCGACACCAGGCCGGAGCGAGCCCAAGCGCGGCCGCGACCACCGACGACTCCGGCGGATCCCATCTTCATGGAGCTGGCCAGATCGATTTTGCCCGTTTGCATGCCGGGTACGACGCCCAAGAGCACGGTGGTCAGCAAGCACATACCGGCGCTAAGCGCGAGGACGCGCCAATCGAGCTCGCCCGGCAAATGCATCTGCACGCCGGCGCGGGTAGGGAAAAGCAGCACCAGCAAATGGCGGCACCAATACGCCACTAGCAGCCCGCCCATGGCGCCGAAGAGGGAGAGCACCAAGCCTTCGGTGAGCAACTGCTTCCACAGGCGCGCGTGCCCCGCGCCTACGGCGAGACGCATGGTCATTTCGTAGCGGCGAGCGAAGGAACGCACCAGGAGCAGGTTCCCGACATTCGCGCACGCGATGAGCAGAACAAATGTGACGACGACCAGCATGATTTGGAGCGTTGGCAGCAAAGTGGCGGCATTGTTGAACGGCGTTTGCCACAATGGCCAGAATCGAATGCCGCGGCCGCGATTGGTGGCCGGATACTGGGCTGCAAGCCGGCTGGAAATTGCGGCGAATTCCTGCTGGGCTTGCGCAGGGGTTACTCCTGGCTTGAGCCGCGCATAGGCTTCGATCCAGCGCGCGCCGCGATCCTCGAGCTTGTATCCGCCGGCCTCGAAGATGTCCTCCATAGACACGGTCACCCAGAAGTTCATCCGCCAGCCGACAAAGGTGCCGTAAAAGCCCTCGGGTGCAACGCCAACTATGGTGTGCATGATGCCGTTGAGGCGCTGCGTTTTGCCGATGATTTGCGGATCGCCATGGAAGCGGTCTTGCCAAAGCTGGTAGCTGATCACCGCGATGGGATGCGCGCTTTGGCCCTGATCTTCGCCAGGCAAGAAGCCGCGGCCGAGGATATGGTGTACGCCGATGGCATCAAAGTAGTTGGCGGAGACGATGCTGCCCGTGGTGCGCTCGGCGCGATCGCCGATGCTGAGCGTAGTGCCGGTAATCTTGCTGACGAAGACCGTTTCGCAGAGCGTGCAGGTTCGTTGCAAGTCCTGGAAATCGGGCCAGGAGAGCGGAGTGCCTCCGGCCTCGCCGCGGGAAGTGCCGCCGATGGCGACCAGCCGTTCCTGGTGGGCGACGGCGGGGTAAGGACGGAAGAGGATCCCTTCAATCCAACTGAATACGGCAGCGTTGGCGCCGATGCCCAGGGTGAGGCAAAGAATCGCCAGCAGTGAAAATCCTGGGCTGCGGCGAAGCATTCGAAAGCCGAAGCGGAGGTCCTGAAGAAAGTTTCTGCACAATTCCTGCCCACCCATCGTCGCCGCTCCCTTTGTGGTGGTGTGTACCTGTCAACGGAGAAACCTGTTTATACGCATGTGACGCGCCATATCATATTTATCCGGCACATTGTGGCAGCGCAAGTTGTGAAGATTTTCTTGTTGCTGCGAACAGATAGGTGTCCGAAATCGGAAACCACCGTTCGAAAGTGAACAGAGTCTCGGGTACTGAGATCGCATTGGCAGGCCCTCGCACTGTCCATTTCTGGACGGCCGATTCCGCAACTGAACAATCTTCAGTTCTAACCATTTTCTGGCCCAGAGTTTTCAATCAAATAGGAATCTTCGTTGTGGCCCGATAGCTGCACGTTTTTGCGGTGTATGGATATCGCCCGGCCAGAGTTCAAGCAGCAAAAGCGCCGCCGCCAAATCATTTGGGGGATGGTTGGTTTGGTGTGCTTTGGCGGCGTGACGGTAGGCGTCTCCAGACTAAAGCCAGCCGCGCCCGAAGTCGAACGCGGCACAGTTTGGACGGACACCGTCAAGCGCGGGCCCATGCTCAGGCAGGTCCGCGGCCTGGGGTCCCTGATTCCAAGCCAGGAGTTCACCCGTCAAATTCCCGCAGAGACGGAAGCGACGGTCGTACGAATTCTCAAACTCCCCGGTTCGCAAGTGAAGGCAGACACCGTTCTGCTGGAAATGAGTAACTCGCAGGTGGAACAGGTGGCTGTCGATGCGAAGCTTCAGTTAAAGGCTGCCGAAGCCGAATATCAGAGTCTGCGTGTAACGCTGCAAAGCAATCTAATGAATCAGAAAGCAGGTGCAGCGACGGTAAATTCTGACTACACACAAGCCAAGCTCCAGGCCGACACCGATAAAGCGCTTTATGACTTGGGTGTGATTTCCGGCATGGCTTACAAGAATTCGAAGAGCAAGTCCGACGAACTCACCACCCGCAACAACATCGAAGGTGAGCGGCTCGATATAAACCAGAAAGCCATCGAGTCTCAGCTTGCCCAGCAGCAGGCCAAGGTAGACCAGATGCGGGTGTTGGCCGAGCTCAAGCAGAAACAATTGGACGCGCTCAAGGTGAGAGCTGGAATCGAAGGCGTGCTTGTGGACCTTCCCCTACAAGTGGGGCAACACGTGACGCCGGGAACGATGCTAGCGAAGGTTGTCCAGCCGGATCACCTGATCGCTGAGTTGAAAGTCGCGGAAACGCAGGCACGTGACGTCCAGATTGGTCAGCCGGCCGTGGTAGACACGCATAATGGAACCGTCGACGGCGAAGTAATGCGCGTCGATCCTGCCGTACAGAACGGGACTGTCACGGTTGACGTGAAACTCACAGGAAATCTTCCCAAGGGAGCACGCCCGGATTTGAGTGTGGACGGCACGATCGATCTGGAGCGGCTTGACCATGTTCTCTACGTCGGGCGGCCAGCCTTCGGTCAGGAAAACAGCACGATCAGTCTGTTCAGACTTGATCCGAATGGCAAGGGCGGAGTGCGTGTTCCTGTGAAGGTCGGGCGCGCATCGGTGAATTCAATCCAGGTACTTGAAGGCCTGCACGAAGGCGACACCGTGATTCTTTCGGACATGTCGCGGTACGACAACACCGACCGGATAAGACTTGATTAACAGCTATCGAGGAAGATTCATGACCGAGCTAGCACAACCGCTGATCCAAATCGAAGAACTAACCAAAGTTTTCTATACGGACGAAGTCGAGACCCACGCGCTCTCAGGAGTACATTTAGCGATTCGCAAAGGCGAATACGTGGCAATCTCCGGTCCGTCAGGCTGTGGCAAGTCCACGTTGCTGTCCATCATTGGACTGCTTGACACTCCCACGGGCGGCAAGTATTCGCTCAATGGCGAAACTGTTGAAAGCCTGGATTTTGCTTCTCGCTCCCGCATTCGCAACCGCGAGATTGGCTTTATTTTTCAGAGTTTCAACCTGATCGGCGATCTCACGGTGTACGAGAACGTCGAGCTGCCGTTGACCTATCGGCAGAGGATGGCTTCGGCGGAACGGAAGAAACGAGTGATGGAATCGTTGGAGCGCGTCGGTATGGCGCACCGCGTTCGGCATTATCCGTCACAGCTCTCCGGAGGTCAGCAGCAGCGCGTCGCAGTTGCGCGAGCTCTTGCCGGACACCCTTCTATCCTGCTCGCCGACGAGCCAACCGGCAACCTCGACTCACGTAACGGCGAAGCCGTAATGGAGTTGTTGCAAAACTTACATCGCGAAGGCGCGACGATCTGCATGGTTACCCATGATCCACGATTCGTGAAGCATGCTCAACGCGAAGTCCATTTGTTCGACGGCAAAGTCGTCGCCGAAGAAGAGCTGAAGAAGCTGATGCAAGAGACAGGGGTATGAACGGACTTCTTGAGGATTTCCGCATCGCAATTCGCGGTCTGCGACAAAGACCTGGGTTTGCGCGCCTTGCGAGGGGAGCCAACTCGTCGGACACTGTCCGCCTTGTACTCCGCAAAAGTCTGGTGATCACCGTTTCGGGAATCGGAGTCGGACTCGGGAGTTCGTTAGCGACGCCCGCCATGATTGCGGTGGCGCTGCTCACGAGCTACCTCCCCGCTTGCCGCGCGGCTCGGGTCGATCCCATGATGGCGTTGCGGTACGAGTGAGGAGATGGATGAACCGCTTACTTCAAGATCTACGCTACGCACTGCGGCAGTTGCGAAAGAATCCAGGATTTAGCGTAGTTGCTGTTCTCACCCTGGCCCTCGGAATCGGCGCTACCACCACTATCTACAGCATTGTGGACTCTTTGCTCTTTCGTCCCCTCCCTTATCCGAATTCTTCGCGCATCGTGCGCATCTGGAACACTTTTGTGCCGCGTGGAGTGATGGAGATTCCGGCGTCGGAGCCTGAATTCTTGGAATATCGCCAAGGTCACACGTTCGCGCATTTCGCAGGGTTTTCCACGGGTGCAGTGACTCTAACGGGCAGCGGCGATCCTCTGCGTGTGGCTGCAACTTGGGGCACGGTCGATTTCTTTCGAGTGATGGGAACGGAACCTTTGCTCGGCCGCGTCTTCGCTTCAGATGAATTTCAGCCCGGTCACAGTCAAGTCGCTGTTCTGAGTTACGGGCTTTGGCAGGACCGTTTCGGATCGAACCCCGAAATCATTGGGAAACCGGTTCTGCTGGATGGTCAAAGCCGCATTGTGGTCGGTGTTATGCCGCCGAACTTTAATTATCCGAGCACCGATGTGGACGTGTGGCAGCCGCTTCCGATCGCGCCAACCAACACGAATCTCGGAAATCACTACCTTAATTTGATTGGGAACTTGAAGCTTGAAGTGACACTGCAACAGGCCACAACAGAAATGGCGATGCTCCTTGCGCGCATAGAACGTCAGTATCCAACTTATTACGGCGGTGCAGTCGGGATTGGCGTCAGCCTTGTTCCCTTACGCCAACAGATGATCGGTAATCTTCGTCGGATCGTGCTGGTTCTGATGGCCGGCGTCGGCTTCATGCTGCTCATCGCTTGCACAAACGTTGCCAGCCTTTTGTTAGCTCGCGGTGAGGACCGCCGGCGGGAGCTAGGAACAAGAGCGGCCCTCGGGGCCACGCGCACACAGCTTCTCAACCAGGTCGTGATGGAGAATCTGCTTCTCTTCTCACTGGGAGGCGGCATCGGGCTGAGCATTGCGTTCGCCGCTCTGAGATTCGTCTCGGTCGGCGATTATTTCCACGTCGCTCAAGTAGGCGGAGTTAGGCTCGATCTGCGAGTCCTGGCATTTACCGCCATCGCCAGTCTCGTGACCGGACTCTTCTTCGGTTTTATTCCTGCACTAAGGGCCTCACGAGCGAATGTGAGCGATGTTCTGAAAACCGGAGGCCGGGGAGTGATGGGCAGCCGTTATCAGACGCGTGCGCGCAGCCTGCTGGTGATGACTGAAATCGGCTTTTCGCTTGTGTTGCTCGC
>Ga0210408_10004560_pt1 | contig 12319 bp, 14 predicted proteins | sample IncBWH4MmetaG_FD_155471 | JGI IMG/M metagenome (GOLD analysis project Ga0210408, IMG submission 155471) | Forest soil microbial communities from Barre Woods Harvard Forest LTER site, Petersham, Massachusetts, United States - Inc-BW-H-4-M | ecosystem: Environmental > Terrestrial > Soil >...
CAGCTGGACGGGAGCCTCAACTACAGCAGCATCCGGCGCCAACTGGACGGGAGCCTCAACCGGCGCTCCGCCGCTGCGGGCGCGAAGTTTGTTCAGCCGCTCCACCAGCCGCTCGTCGTCCTTGTTGCGCTCGATCAGTTCCTGAAGCAATTCTTCGGCGCGAGAGAAATTTCCCGCGGCCGCGCAAGCATCGGAAAGCTGGATGGTGGCCAGCGGCAACTGGTGCGAATTGCTGGTGTGGCGGCAGAAATCGACCATCTCTTCGAGCGGCGCCACTTGCGTGGGATCTTTCAGCGTGATGGCCGCGAGCGCCTTCATGAACTTATCCTGCTCGCCGGCGTCAATCATCGGGTCGCGCAGCTCGCGAAGCAAGCCCAGGGCATCGCCCATCTCGCCCGCTTCAATCATGGCCTCCGCCACCTTGAACATAGGCGCGTAATGAGCGCTGCCGCGCGCCAGGAGTTTGCGGCCGCGATCGGCGGCTTTCTTCTTTTCTCCACCCTTCAGCTCCAGCTCCAGCAGCATGTTGGTCACTTCGCTGCCGGCATTCGCTTCCGGATGGCCCTCGAGAATGGTGATGGCCTGCGCGTTCTTTCCGCCGTGGGTGAGCGCTTTGGCCTTCAGCATTAATGCGCCGGCATTCCCGGCGTCCACTTCCAGGGCGCGCTCGATCAGCTTGATGGTTTCGTCCAGCTCGCCGCGCTCAAACAGTCTTTGCGCATAGGCCAGGTAGGTCTGCGCCGCTTCCTTCTTCTGGCCCATGACGTTGTAGAGTTCGGCCAGCCGCATCTGCACGCGCAGGTTGTCCGGCTCCACGTCCAGCAGGCGGTGCAGAACTTCCAGGGCTTTTTGCGACTTGTTGGTCTTCAGGTAGGCTTCCGCGATTTGCAGGAACAGCGGCCGCGCCTCGCTCAACACTCCCTGTTGCACGTACAGGTCGGCCAGGCGCTCCAGCGGCGCCAGTTCATTGGGCGCCAGCTTGGCGATCTTTTTGTAAATGGCGATGGCTTTGCTGTTGAATCCGTCGCTCAGATAAACCTGGGCCAGACGCTCGAAATATTCGATGGCCTGCGGCATGTCACCCTGGCGGGCGAACAGGTCGCCCACGGTCATCAAGGTGGCTTGATCTTTGGCGTCGTTGCGGAGAATTTGCTGATATTCGGCGATGGCCTGGGCCACTTTGCCCTGGTTGAGATACTTCAGCGCGTTTTCCAGCGCTTTGCTTTTATTGAAGGCCATGGATGATTTTCGTCTGCCCGACCCGGCAACCCCTGGGCAGTCTCTTGCGGCCACACAGGTGGCTCAGACGGAAAGGTTAGCACGCGAGAAAAAGCAGGGTCTATGCAACGCCGCGCCTGTGGTGCCGAAGGGGATAACAGGGGCCATTCCGTCCCGGCAGGGGCGGGGAGGGTGGCCGGACCCGATAAGGACTAGCTGCCGGCGGGAGTCGGGGGATTTGCCAGCGGGAGCGCGTCCTGCGTCGCGCCGGCGGCCCAACAGCGAGCCTCTCGCACCGGCGCGTACGAAAACCGGTGCAGCGGCGACGGCCCGTGTCGCCGCAGAGCTTCCAGGTGATCCGGCGTGCCGTATCCCTTGTTCTGCGCCAGCCCGTATTGCGGATAGAGCTGGTCGAACTGCTCCATGCGCCGGTCGCGTTCCACTTTGGCCAGGATCGAGGCGGCGGCAATCGAGACGGAACGGGCATCGCCGTGAATCAACGCCTTCTGTTCAATCGGGAGATCAATCTCGATGGCGTCCAGCAGGAGATAGTCAGGCAGCGGCTGGAATTGTGAGACAGCGGCTACCATGGCCTGGCGGCTGGCTTGATAAATGTTCCACGCATCGATGCGGCTGGCAGCGATTTCCGCTGTGGCCCACGCTAAGGCATGTGCGTGAATGCGTTCGGCCAGCTCGGCGCGGCGATCGGCCGACAATTTCTTCGAGTCGTCCAGTCCCACGATGCGGCGTTTCGGGTTCAGGATGACCGCTGCGGCCACCACCGGCCCGAACAGAGACCCGCGCCCCGCTTCGTCGAGTCCGGCGATGCGCTGCCATCCATGCTGGCGCGCCTCGCGTTCATATCTCGCACAGCAAAGCCGTCCCATCGGTGGCGAATATTAGCACACGCTCCCGACAGAGACTCGATTCAGTTCTGTGCCATTTCAAAAACAAAAATGCCCGCCCCGATTTCTCGGAGCGGGCCAAAAGAAAATAAAATCGCGCGGCTACTCGGTGGCGCCGCTGGCCGCGGGCTTCTCATACGTTTCCACGCGCTTGATGCGCGCCGCCTTGCCCTTGCGCTGCCGCAGGTAGTTCAACTTCGCGCGCCGCACACGGCCCTGCCGCACCAGCTCGATCGAGCTGATCATCGGTGAATGTACCGGGAAAATGCGCTCCACGCCGATTCCGAAGCTCACCCGCCGCACCGTGAACGATTCTCCCAGCAACTCGCCGCGCCGGCTCATCACCACGCCCTCAAACGGCTGGATGCGCTCTTTATCGCCCTCGCCTTCCTTCAACCGCACATGCACGCGGATAGTGTCTCCCGGACGGAACACGGGATGGTCCTTGCGAAGTTGGGACTGCTGCGCCTTGGCGATGATCGGCTTCATGTCTGTTTTTCCCGGCAGACCCGCTCAGGTGGGGCCAGCACACAACGCACAATCACCGATTTTACATAAATCGACCCATTTTGCCTACCTGAAATTGGCGCCCAGCCTCAGCCTTTTTGAAATGAAGTCATCTCATAAATTGTCGTACGGAAGGGCGGGGCTTCAGCCCCGCCGTAAACAGCCTGGCAAATACAGGGCTTTAGCCCCTGAAGCCATAGCCTCCACTAGGTCCCGTATATTTTTGAGATGGTTTTATTTGAATGGTTCTCTCCGGCCCCTGTCTGGACTACAATCCAGCTACCTTTCCGAATGGAGGACGCCATGCGCGCAGACCGAGTGGAACTCTCTTGGGACACCGCCAAATCGAAGTGGCTGGTTCGCATCGCCAGCGGCGAAGAAGTAATTCGCCGCCACTACAGCGCTCCGAAGGACGCCAACGAACAAACGCTGATGTCCGCGGCGCAACAAACCGTGAGCGACGAAGGCTACGAAGCCGACCCGGCGCAGATCAGCATCAAGCGATAACCTAAATCCCCGCGGACCCGCTCCGTTGCCGGCCCGACTGAATTTCGCTGAGCAGCCGCACGTCCTCATCGTTCAGTTTTGCATGTTCCAGCAGGTCCGGCCGGTTGCGCAACGTTTTCTCCAGCGCTTTCTTTCGACGCCAGCGGCGAATCTCTTCGTGGTTGCCGCCTAGAAGGACTTCCGGCACATCCCAGCCACGGTACGATGGCGGCCGAGAGTAATGCGGACAATCGAGCAGGCCGCGATTCGTCGTCTGCGATTCGTGGCTCGTGGTTTGTAGCCGCTCCCGCCCATGCACGACTGCACCAGCGGCTTCGCTGAACGATTCATTCACAGCCGAATCTTCATTGCCCAGCGCGCCTGGAATCAACCGCGTCACCGCGTCCAATACCATCATGGCCGGCAGTTCGCCGCCGGAAAGCACGAAATCACCGATGGAAATTTCATCTGTGGCCAGATGCTCCGCCACGCGCTCATCCACGCCTTCATAGCGCCCGCAAAGCAGGACGACATGCTCAAGTTTTGATAACCGCCGCGCCGTATCCTGCCGAAACAGTTTTCCCGCCGCCGAAAGCAGCACAACGGCCGTCCCGGCGGTCGCCTCCTCCGCGGTGACCCCGCTGCCAAGCACCGATTCCACCGCCTCAAACAGCGGTTCCGGCTTCATCACCATGCCTTCGCCGCCGCCGAACGGCCGGTCGTCCACGGTGCGGTGCCGATCGTGCGCGAAATCGCGCAAGTCCTGAACCTGGATTTTTGCCAGGCCCGCCTCGCGAGCCCGCCGCACAATTCCGTAATCCAGCGGCCCGCCGAAAAACTCCGGAAAAATGGTGATGACATCGAAACGCATTGGTGTCAATCCTACCGCAAAGCCGCACTCCGGCGAGAATACTCCGTCGTGCGACCCGGCTCGCAAGGCACTGTACAGCTGTGTGACGATTTTGTTTTCCCGTCAGGGCACGGCTTCACAGCTTGCGGAAAACCAAAGGTTTTTAGGGGGTCGGAGCTTTAGCTCCGACATAACCGCATGGCTTGCATTGGGCTTCAGCCCCTGAGGAATGGTTTTCTGCATTTTTCCGCAGCCTCTTCAGCCGTGCCGTAAGTGGCAGTAAATCAGAGCGGCTTTAGCCGCTGGGGTACAAATTTTGCAGTTTTCACACAGGCGCTACAGGCTCGCAGCTAGGTTTGATTCAGATCCCGCAACCCATCGGGGAGGATCACTTCGATGCTGCGCGCCTGGGTATCAATGCGCACGCAGATTTCCTCGGCCAGCGGGATCAACACCTCGCTGCGCGTTGAATCCACCACCAGCAGCGGAGTCCCGCCGGGAAATTGCACCTCTCTCACGCGCCCGATCACCGTGCCACGCTCGCGCACTTCGCAGCCCACGAGATCACTCACGTAATAGCTGCCGGCGGGAAGCGCCATGCGCTCGCTCGCGGGAATCTGCACTTCCAGGCCTACAAGGTTCTCTGCTGAGGAGATGGAGTCGGACCCCGCGAAATGAAAGATGGCCTGTACCCCGCGGCTCGGCGAAATCCGGCAGGAAAGCACAGCCACGGCGCGCGCCGGGGCCACTCCGTCCCATAACAAAGCGGTCTTCAGGCGTGTCAATCGCTGGGGAAAATCGGTGAGGATTTCTGCTGCCACTTCGCCGCGGCGGCCGTGCGGGCGCACGACACGCGCGACGGTGACGCCGACCGTTTCTGCGTCTTGACCGGTGGTCACTACTCGAGGATTTCCAGTGTGTAGCGTTTCTTCAATTTCATTCCGGCGGCGCCGAGCAGCGTGCGGATGGATTTCGCCGTGCGCCCCTGCCGGCCGATTACTTTTCCCAGATCATCGGGAGCCACGCGGAGTTCGAGCACGGTTACCTGTTCGCCTTCCACGGCGCTCACCCGCACGTCATCCGGATGATCCACCAACGCTTTTGCGATGGCTTCGACCAATTCCCTCATCCCAAGCCTCCACAGGTGGCCGGGCTCTGCGCAGTAAATCGCTCGAGCATGTACTTGAGATTCGTACGTGACACACCGTGGAATGTGACGCGTCAGGCAGGTTTCTGGTTACGCAAAAAACTCCGAACCGTGTCGCTGGGCTGGGCGCCCTTGCTGAGCCAGTATTTCACGCGCTCCTGGTCCAAATTTACGGCCGCCGGCTTCTTCGACGGGTCGTAGGTGCCCACAATTTCCACAAAGCGTCCGTTGCGCGGGCGGGTCTTTTCCGTCACCACCACGCGGTAGTGCGGGTGCTTCTTCTTGCCAATGCGGGCCAGCCGAATCATCAACACTAGCAATTCCTCCTCATGCGAATCCGCTCATTATAGCGGACGCTGCCGCATTCACCAATCGCAAATCCAGGGGCCCACGTCAGCCCACCAGCCAGAGCGGCAGGGCCGACTGCGCGCACTGCTCAATCATTTCTCGGTCGCGCGACGTGAAAGCATTCGCGCGCTCACTTTCGACGTCCACGGTTCCCACCACGTGGCCGTCTCCCGGGTGGAGAACGGGCACGATCATCTCTGAAAGCGTGCTCCCGAAAGCCGTCAGATACCGCGAATCGTTCCGCACGTCCCCCACGATCACCGCTTTCTTGCTTTCAATCGCCGAGGCGGTCAACCCCTTCGTCACCGGAAACGATGGATAGGCAGGCGCACTCGGGCCGCTCCAACCGACGATGGACGCCGTTTCCGGCCCGACGTCGTAGATTCCCACCCAGTGATATTCGCCCAGTTTCTGGATCAACTCTGCCAGGCGCTTGGCCTTGACAGCGCGGTCGTCGCTCCCCGCCGCGGTCATCAGAATCTGGTTGAGCGTGTTGTTCATCACGATCGGCATATTCGCTCCTACTTGAGCCCCGCAAACTTGCCGATGCCGCGCATCTTCATTTTCGCCATGCTGCCGTACTGCTTCATCATGCGGCGCATGTCGGCGTACTGCTTCAGCACCTGGTTTACTTCCTGGACGCTCGTGCCGCTGCCGCGCGCGATCCGTTTGCGGCGCTTGCCGTCAATCAAATTTGAATTGCCTCGCTCGGCTGCGGTCATGGAATTGATGATGGCCTCCACCGACGTCAGCCGCTTCTCATCAATCTGCGTGTCCTTGGGCAGATTGGCGAACGGCCCCACCTTCGGCAGCATGCCCATCAACTGCTCGAGCGAGCCCATTTTCTTGATCTGCCGCAACTGATCGCGGAAATCCTCCAGCGTGAAATCGTCCTCGCGCAGCTTGCGTTCCAGTTCCTTGGCCTGCTTGGCATCAATCGTCTTCTCGGCCCTCTCGATCAAGCCGAGCACGTCTCCCATGCCCAGGATGCGCGAAACGATGCGCTCCGGCAGAAACGGCTCGAGCGCGTCATATTTTTCGCCCACGCCGACAAACTTCACCGGCGCCCCGGTAACCTTGCGGATCGAAAGCGCCGCGCCGCCGCGCGCGTCGCCGTCCATCTTCGTCAGCACCACGCCGGTCACGCCCAGCCGCTTGTGAAATTCTCCCGCCGAGCGCACCGCGTCCTGCCCGATCATCGCATCGGCCACAAATAAAATCTCCGCGGGATTCAGCTCGCGCTTCAAATCGGAGAGCTCTTTCATCAGCTCGTCGTCAATGTGCAATCGCCCAGCCGTGTCCACCAGCACCACATCGAACGCCGAAAGCTTCGCCTCGCGCAGCGCCCCGCGCACGATTTCGAGCGGCTTCTCCGTTCCCGTCCCAGGCCAGCACGGCGTGCCAGTGGCTTTCGCCACTTGCGCCAGTTGCTCGCGCGCCGCGGGACGGTACACGTCGGTTGAAACGACAATCGGCCGGTGCCCGTGTTCTCCCAGCCACTTTCCCATTTTTCCCGTGGACGTCGTCTTGCCCGAGCCTTGCAGTCCCACCACCAGCCACACCGCCGGCGGCCGAGACCCGAACTGCGGCTTGGCCTCGCGCCCCAGTAAATCGGCCAACTCGTCGCGCACGATTTTCACTACTTGCTGGTCGGGCGAAAGTTGCAGCAGCACTTCGCTGCCCAGGGCCTTTTCGCGCACGTGACCGACAAACTCGTCCACCACGCCCAAATTGACGTCGCCATCCAGCAGCGCTTCGCGAATTTCTTTCAGCCCCGCGTCCAGGTGCTCTTCGTTGAGCTTTCCCTGCCCGCGAAGATTCTTGAAGGCCCGCTGTAATTTGTCTGTAAGTGTTTCGAACATTTATCTTTATCCGAGTGCTATGGCGGCAGCGCTGGTTTGTGTGGCACAGGCACTCTTGCCTGTGTGGTTTTGCTTCAAATGCACCGAGAGCACAGCCAGGAGTGGCTGTGCCACCTCAATCTCTGGCATGGCCCGCAGCTCCGGCCACCGGCCATGCCACGCTCTTGAACAGCTTACTCAACTCCGCGGATGTCGCCGTCTCATTGACGTAGCCAAACGTCCCCTTCTCCTTCATTTCCCGAGCGGCACGCAAGAAAGCGCTGATGGCCACACGCGACAGCGCCGCACCCACGCTGATCCGCCGCCCGCCCGCCGCGGCAATTTCCGCCAGCGGAAAATTCTGCCCTTGCACCCCCGCCAGCACATTCACCGGCTTGGGCGCCACCGCCTGGCACACTGCACGAATAGCCTCAAGAGTCGGCAGGCAAGGCGCATAAACGACATCCGCCCCCGCCTCGGCAAATGCCTGCAAGCGGCGAATGGTGTCGTCCAGATCATTGCGCCCGTGAAGAAAATTTTCCGCCCGCGCCGTCAAGGTGAACGGAAACGGCAGCGCCTGTGCTGCCTCCACCGCCGCAGCCACGCGCTCGACCGCATGCTGGAATTCGTAGACCGGTTTCTGTGCGTCGCCGCTCGAATCCTCCACCGACCCGCCCGCGATTCCCGTCGCTCCCGCCAGCCGAATTGTTTCCGCCACAGTTTTCGGATCAGCGCCGAAGCAGTTCTCGAGGTCCGCGTTCACCGGTAGATTGCAAGCCTCGGGAATCGCGCGGCAGTGAGCCAGCGCCTCCTCGCGCGTAATTTCACCGTCGCTGCGCCCGAGCGTGAATGCAAACCCCGCGCTGGTCGTAGCCAGCGCCTGAAATCCCAGCGCCTCCAGCAGCCGCGCCGATCCCGCATCCCAAGGGTTGGGAATAATGAACGCCGCGGCCTTCGCACCCGCTGCGGGCTGGCTGGCCTTGCCAGTCTCCGCCGTCAATCCATGCAGCGCCCGGAATTTCTTAGCTTTTTCCATCTGTGTCGTGCTCATAAGCTTCTCTCCAGTTCCCGCCCCGGCAATACAATCCTCAATTTTATCCCGGAATCCCGAGCCGGAGGCGCGGTTTGTGCGTCCCGCCTTCGGTAGGACAGATTTCAATCTGTGCTCTTCCGAGCGATGTTCACGCCGATCGCCGGCCACATAAATCGGATCACACCGTCAGCCCCGGGCTCTCGCCTTTGACTTCCATTTGAAATCTGAAATGAAGTCATCTCATATATAGCGTTTCGTCAGGGCACGGCTTTAGCCGTGCCGAAAAGCAGCGTGATTACAGGGGTTTCAACCCCTGAGGTGCGTGTGATCGTCAGCCTGGGTATTTATGAGATAGCTTGATTTCAAATTTAAAATCGTCTCTCCGCGCCGGGGGCGCGGCACGCAAAAGCAAAACCACACAGACTGAAGTCTGTGCTACTAAACCCTGTGCTACCGGATCTGCGCCACGCGGCCGGTCGTCGGAAACCGCGCGAACTGCTCAGGGTCGTGCCCGGGAACCACGCGCTCGGCCGAGCCCGCGAGCGCAATCATGCGGTGCTGCGCGGCCACATTGGCCTCCGCATCGGATGGGTCAAACGTGGCGCTGGCGCGGTGCGAGCGCAAATTTTCATACAAATAGCAATTGTCCGAGGCCAGCACAAACGGCGTCTCGCCGCCCACACGGATATATTGCGATGCAAAGGTGTGGCGCGCCCCGGTGTACGCGCGGATGCCCGGAAGAATTTCCACGTTGTCGCCATCCACCAGCCGCACCTGCCCGCGCGTGTTGCGCCGCACCAACTCCGTCACGTCGTCCGCATCGATCCCGCCATGGTGCCCGCCGGATTGCCACGCCGCGCCGGTGTAGTATTCGAATTCGCGCTGTTGAATCCAAATGGTCGCGTTCGGAAATAAATCAATACCGCCCATGTGGTCCCAGTGCGCGTGGCTGATGATCACGTCCGTCACCGACCCGGGCGCGATGCCCATCTGCTCCACCGCCTTATCCGGCGCGATGTAGTCGGGAGATGGAAACTCCTTGAACCATTTCTCGCGGTGAAATCCGCTGTCGAACAGCACGATGTGCCCGCCGCCCTGAATCACCCAGAAGACCATGGCAATATCAATCAACTGATCCTTCGGCGCCCCCATCACCAATTCGCCCAGGGGAAATTTCTGCACCGTCCCATAGCGCACCGCCCGGATGGTATACGATGGCTCCTCCGCTCTCCCTCGCGCAGGTTTGCTCCCAAGCAGCGCTCCCAGCCCCGCCAGAAAAATCACCGCCAGCGCCGTTGCACCTGGAATCGTCTTCGCCACATTCTTCATTTCGCTCTCCCCGGACCCGTATCCTACCAGCGCTCTGCGAGTCTAACCTCCAACTTCTACCCTCTAACCTCTAGCTCGTACTATTGCGCTCGGCGTTTCCGCGTGTGAAGTTAGGAATGGAAAATTTTCGGATGAAGCACGACGCCAAATCCGCGCAGGGGGAATCGCAATCCTTCCCAAAATGGAACTGGGAAAACTGGGAGGAATAGGGCACGCCGCTACCCTCAGGACAGGCCCCCGATGGGGTAACTAGTCACTTACCCCCAGCCACTGGTCGCTACAATTCTAATCGGTACACCGTGAAAACAGAATTCGCCGTAACCCATTCAAAACAAACGACGGTGGTATTTTCTAATAGGTACAAAAAGCCATCCCCCGGGGGAGTAACTCGAATGCAAACTTTGGCCGGCTTCAACGGCAACTCCACGCCGCCACCCGGTGCCCCACTACCGCGCGGCACACGTCCCCCACAATCCCTGGGAGATGCGTCTAACCCTCGTATTAGAATACGCGGGCGTCAAATGTCGCATCATATGCTGGGGGAGGCGCGATGAAATTGCTGGTTCCGATTGTCTGGGTTTCCGTTTCGCTCGTGGTGGTCTCGCTTGTGGCTTCGCTTCGCGCCGGTGACGCGCAGAGCCTTGAGGCTCGGCGGCAGAAACTGAACGAACTGATCGCCGAGGAGTGGGAATACGAGTTGCGCGAATCGCCCGAGCTCGCGACAGTCATCGGCGACTACCGCTACAACGACCGCTGGAGCGACTACTCGCTGGCGCACGTGGCGCAGCAGAAGCAAGACGCGCAGAAATGGCTTGCGCGCTTTGAAGCCGTGGACACTTCCGGCTTCCGCGAGCAGGAAGCGCTGAACCGGTCGCTGATGGTGCGCAATCTGAAGGAACGCATCGAGGGCATCGAGCTGAAAACCTATGAAATGCCCGTGGATCAGTTCTACGGCGCGCACCTGCAACTGGCACAGTTCGTTACCTACGTTCCCACCAACTCAGTAAAGCAGTACGAGGATTACCTGGCGCGCCTGCACCGTGTGCCTCAACTGGTGTACGACCTGATTGGAGTTCTCCAGGCCGGCGAGCGCGACCAGCATTTGCCGCCGCGCTTCCTGCTCGAAAAAACGGTCGCGCAGTGCAAGTCCATCGCCGAGCCAGCCGGAGAGGCCAGCGTGTTCGCCCAGCCGGCGAAAAAATTCGCCGACTCGATTCCCGCGGCGGATCGCGCCCGGCTGCGCGACGCCATCATCAAAGCCGTGGATACCGAAGTTCGCCCCGCCTACGTGAAGTTCGGAAATTTTCTGGCCACGGAGTACGCACCCAAGGGCCGCACCGATCCGGGCATCTGGGCGCTCCCCAACGGCGACGCCCTCTACCGCTACCGCGTCAGGCAGCAAACCACCACCAGCATGGAGCCCGAGGCCATCCACCAATTGGGGCTCAAGGAAGTGGCGCGCATCGAAGGCGAGCAACTGGTCATCGCCAAAAAACTCGGCTTCGCCGACCTCCCCACCTTCCGCGCCTCCGTAAAGTCCGATCCAAAACTGTTCGCCACTTCGCGCCAGCAACTGCTGGATAAATATCGCGAGTACATCGCGCAGATGGAGCCGGAGCTGCCAAAACTTTTCGGTTTGCTGCCGAAAACACGCGCGGAAGTCCGGCCCGTCGAAGAATTTCGCGAAAAGGAAGCCGCCCCAGCATCCTACCAGCAGGGCACACCGGACGGCTCGCGCCCAGGCGCCATCTACGTCAACACTGGCGACTATCAGCACCGCACCCTCCTGAACGTTGAATCCACCGCCTACCACGAAGGTGTTCCCGGCCATCACATGCAGATTGCCATCGCCCAGACGCTGCCGGGACTTCCGGCATTTCGCCAGCAGGGCGGCTACACCGGCTACATCGAAGGCTGGGCGCTGTATTCTGAGCGTCTCGGAAAAGACGTCGGCTTCTATAAGGACCCCTACTCCGACTACGGACGCATGTCGGATGAAATGCTGCGCGCCATTCGCCTGGTGCTCGATACCGGAGTGCATTACAAGCACTGGACGCGGCAGCAGATGGTGGATTTCTTTCACGCGCATTCATCGGAAGACGAGCCGGATGTTCAAGCCGAGACCGACCGCTATATCGCCATTCCCGGCCAGGCACTGGCCTACAAACTGGGCCAGCTCGAAATTTCGAAATTGCGCGACCGCGCCCAAACCGAGCTCGGCAGCAAATACGACATTCGCGCCTTCCACGACGAAATCCTGAACGGCGGCGCGCTGCCCCTGGACGTGCTGGACGCGCGCGTCACCGCGTGGATCGCCGCACAAAAATCGGCCAAGTCCGCCGCTGGAGAATAGAGAGCCACGCCAATGCCGGAAACGAATTTAGAATCGTTGACTCATGTTCAAGGACAGCGTCCCGAAGAGTTGATCAATGACTGAAGACACTTAGGCGCGCGACAGTTCCTTCGGGCCCAACGGCCCACACGTGGTCGCGATCGAGCACGGTGACGGCGTTGAGATTCAGGTCGCCTGCCGACGTCCAGTGCGCGCCTTGGTCGCGGCTGATATCTTCGCCGTTCGGGCCGACGGCGACGAGCGTTTTCCCGTCGAGGAACGCGACCGCGGAACGAAATCCGCCGGGCGGCAGCACGGCAAGA
>Ga0210408_10004561_pt1 | contig 12315 bp, 8 predicted proteins | sample IncBWH4MmetaG_FD_155471 | JGI IMG/M metagenome (GOLD analysis project Ga0210408, IMG submission 155471) | Forest soil microbial communities from Barre Woods Harvard Forest LTER site, Petersham, Massachusetts, United States - Inc-BW-H-4-M | ecosystem: Environmental > Terrestrial > Soil >...
CAGATGTCGCTGTTAGGATCAAACTTCAGCAAGATCTGGCCCGCCATCGTCCCCGTCGTCTAGCCCGGCCTAGGACATCGCCCTTTCACGGCGGTAACACGGGTTCAAATCCCGTCGGGGACGCCAAACCTTTTCAACAACTTACGCTGGAAAGGTCTGTTTTTCGCGATACACAGAAAATACACAGTCATTGGGCCTGATCATACTTACGACCCGGCTCTGTGCTGCCCGCTTGTCCGCTCCGAGCGCCTGGGTATAGGTGTCCAGCGTCATTCGCGTGGTTGCGTGCCGCAACAGCTCCTGCACCACCTTTACGTCCGCACCGTTCGATTTCAGTAGGGTTGAAAAGGTGTGCCGAAAGGTGTGCCAACCAATTCGCTTCGTAATCCCGAGCTCACGAGCGATCGGCTGAATGTGGTAGCGCATGATCGTCGCCAGCCAAACCGGTTGCTTGCCGCGTTTTGACCGGGCTCGCTTTGAATCTGTTGCCCAAGCGTAATCTGAAGCCGCCTTGTAAGGCGTCTCTCGATGCCACGCCAACAGATCTTCAGCGATATAGGGATCCAAGGGCATAAGTTTCTTTGATACTTCCGTCTTGCACTTGCCCACGTGCTGATCCACCAACGATCGGTTCACAGCAACGGTGAGGTTCGTAAAATCGAAGTCTCCCCACCTCAGTCCCGCCAGTTCGCCCCTGCGTAAGCCCGAGGGCATGTCGAGCGAGACCATGGCCCGCTCCCGAACGCGAAGCGACGCGAGAAGTCTTCGCATCTCCCCGACTTCGAGAACGTCCGGTTCGCGTTCACGTTTTGCCGATACGCGGACTCCTGCTCCTTTGACCGGGCCGGTGATCGGATTTCTGTCCGTGAACTCCCAGCGGATTGCATGGTTGAAGATAGAGCTCATAGCGTCGCGGATCTTTTCCCGGGTTCCGCCCGCCAGAGGTTTAGGTGCACCGAATTTTTCCGTGATCAGTGTCTTAAGCCACTGTTCCACCGCCACAGTTTTGATGGCCCCGAGTTCATATTTGCCCCAATGAGGCACGACCCATCGGTGCAGCAGCAGTTTCTTGCGGTTTTGTGTCGAATATGACTTGCTTTCGTCGTCCCCGGCCAGTTCATGGACAATATAATGTTCCAGTGCTTTAGCCATGGTGAGTGACGTCAATTCGGTTGGACCATCGGTGTTTACGCATTTTCGCAGCCTGGCAACTGCCTCTTGGAGTTTCCTGCTCTTTTCCGGATAATCTTTGACAGGGCCGATGATTCTGTTTCGTTCGCGGCATCCGTTCGGACCCCGCTCGCGCCAGCGAAACAGCCATCTCTCGACTCCGTCCCCTCGCGTGACCTTTGCTAGACAACCGTTCTGAAAACGTGCCGTCATTCATTTCTCCTTGAATTCCGGCACCAGTCGCGATTGTGAGTTTACTCTACTCAAAGCCCAGGCATCTAGCTCTGCCGCCAGAAAGCGCCAAATACGGCGCTTGGTTCCGGAAAGTGGATGTGCGGGCACAAGACCCTCACGTGCCCACCGCAACAGTGTTCTTGGACTGATATTCAGTAACGCCGCTGCTTGTTTAGCCTCCAACAACGCAGGTTTCGGGTCATTCACCTCGTCTCGGCTGGAAGCTTGTTCCGAATCTAGGCTGGATCGCATAACGACTTTCATTCCAAACTCCTTGTTCTGTCTGCGACTTCCCGAGGCTTGAGAAGCCGCTCATCCAGACGCGGTGTTGATGGGTATCGGATCTCTTGGCCGACACCGGGGCGAATTGCCCCTGGCTGGAAAGTCGATTGGTTCGGCGGCTGGTTTCGATTTAGCGGATTGCATACTCGGCACTCCCAAAATTCAGTGGTGTTGTTTTAGGGCAATCTCCAAATTCGGTCAAATTTTGGCCAATTTGACCGAAATATGCTTTGGCTCTAGGTTGTGCCAGCGGCGTCAGAGAAAGCCGCCCGCTATTAGCGGATTTTCCGGAGGCAGACATGCCAAATTCGAAGAGAGCAGAGCTAGATGAAGAACTTATCGCTGAAGTTGCGTTTACGATCGTTGCTTCCCTCCACCAGGATCACGGCGGCGGCGAGAATTTTTTACACGAAATTTTCGGAAAAATATCAGTCCGCAACGTGGACGATGAAACGGAAGAGGAAGCAGGAGAAGTGCGAGCTACGCTGGTGCAATTCAGTGAGGCTCAGGCCCACGGGATCAGCTCGCGGGTTCTGGGAGACGGTTACAGTCAAGAGATCAGTAGGTATTGGGGAGAGCTGTTTGATCTGGACAAGGACGAATTCAAGACCGAAATACAGAAGGGTTGGCAAACCGAAGGGTGGGACTTGCTTATTGTTGATGCTGTCCAAATTCTGCCAAAGTTTGAAAAGAGTGGAATCCTCTTGGCCGCACTCGGGCGCACAATTGATTTGTTTAGTCGCAGCTGCCACCTTGTTGCCTGCGTGCCCGATGAGATGCAAGCGGGCCCTGATCCCACCGTAGATGTTTTGGAAAAAGAAACACAATCTCCGAGAAGCTTCGCACAACCGAAGGCAACTGCCAGTATGCAAGATGAATGCTTGAAAGCTGGATTTCGATCATTCGGTGCGACCGGGATTTACTTGTTGAGCCCCACCCAGCAGCGCCCTAACCTGCTACTTGAATGAGGAGATCAGCTAAGGCCGTAGGGCCGGACCTGCGGTCCTCAAATAAGGGACTTAGCGCATATGGTTCGCTTCCATTCCTGTCAACCACAAGCAGCCGCTTGCTTGATCCGCGTTGCCTGACTCCAGGGCTAAGTGGCTGCAAACAAGGGAGATTCTTGAGGAATCTTCGGGGGTATAAGTCGGTGGTTCAAATCCACCCCCCGCAACCAAAATTCTTAAGTTCCCCGTCAGTTACTTGCCACACAGTGTGCGAACTCCAACTGGACCGCAGTTGGCTCCCATCCAAAGCTCACGGGCCCGTCTATGAAATTCGAAACAAACCGATCCGCGGCGCGTTGTTGCGGTACTTTTGCAGAAGTCGCATCGGGCACAGCAAGCATGCTAGTGCTTCGTCAGTTGTGGTATAGATGGCGAGGCGGAACTCAACCATGATCGAGAAGCGCACGACTAGGTCTAATCTGGGAAGTGGGTCGTCCCCCGCGTGGCAGCGCATCGTGCTTTCGCTCGGCTCAATCCTGATCTTCTCTTTCCTACCGCTGAATGCGGCTGTGGCACAATCTGACGCTAAAAGGGCTGATCTGAGTGCGTCCACTCCCTCTCCGGAAGCAGTCAGGCGGGCCATCACGTTGGCCGCGGGTTACCTGGAGCGCGCCTGCGGTCCGGACGGCAAATTTGTCTACAAAGTTAACCTCGCATCGGGCCGTGAGAGCCCTTCCTATGACATCATCCGGCATGCGGGCGCGATGTACGCGCTTGCAATGCTGAATCAGTCGCAGCCTGACCCGCAGGCCGTTGCCGCCATGATCCGGGCGGCGGCGTTTCTGCGGCAGAACTATATCGGACCGGGCGTTCGTCCGGGGCAGCAGGTAGTTTGGTCACAGCCGTTAGCGGAAAGTCCCGAGGGTCGCCACTCTAAGCCGCGGGAACGGTATGCAGAGTTGGGCGGAACTGGCCTCGGCTTGGTTGCACTGGCAGCGGCAAGGCAAGTGGACCCCAAGTCGGTGCCCCTCGAAGAATTGCAAGCCATGGGACGCTTCGCGCTGTTTCTGCAAAGGGACGACGGCAGCTTCATTCAAAAGTATCGCGCGGAGGGCGGGCCAGTCGCGAACTGGGTCAGCCTGTACTATCCCGGCGAAGCCGCCTTGGGGTTCATTGCGTTGCATCAAGCGGATCACTCCAGCGAATGGCTTACGGCCGCTGGCAAGGCGCTGTCTTATCTGGCCAAGAGCCGTGCTGGGCTTACCATCGTTCCTGCTGACCATTGGGCACTGATCGCGACCGCCAAACTGCTTCCCTATTGTGACCGGGGCGGATGCGGGGTCTCGCGTGAGGAGCTGCTGCAGCATGCTGCCCAGATTTGTAATTCGATTCTGCGGGAACAATTTAGGGGCTCAGCAGCGGTTGGCCTGGATGGCGCGTTCGATCCCACTGGACGCACTGCGCCGACTGCCACTCGGCTGGAGGGACTCTTGGCCGCACTGGAGTGTCTGCCGAAGGGCGAATTGCGGTCCAAGATCGAAGCGGCTACCGAACGCGGTGTGGGTTTCTTGGTGCGAGCGCAAGTAGCCTCTGGCCCGCAAGCGGGCGGGCTGCCGGGAGTAATCGCCACTCGTGCGCGGGACGTATCTGAGATTCGCATCGATTACGTGCAGCACGCCCTGTGTGCGTGGCTGCGATATCAGAGGGTTTCATTGTATCTGCGTAAACCAGATCGCAGCAAAGATCGGCATCCCAGGGCAGGCAGCCCGCGAACGGTGGGTTTACATTCGGGCGATTCTGGTTCCTATCTAAGTTGAATCGCTTGGCCGTTTTCGATCTTGAAGGTCACGGAGTCCGCGTGCTGTGATACGCCTGTTTCGTTTACAACAACAACGTTGCCGCTTGCCTCAAGCGTCCGTCTTTTCGCATCATAGGCAACTTGATCCGCTTGCAATGTGAAGAGGTTATACGCCACGAAAACAGAAGCGTCCAGATCTGAGACAATTCTGCCGCTCCTATAAATGTACCCTTGGTCGGTGGGTTGCCGCCTCGGATACCGAATGTAAAGCTGGAATGGCAGTCCGTCTTCCGAAGGAGCCGGGAAGAATTCCTCGTCTCCGCAAGCATTCCGATAGTCGTCTACCGTTAGGTCGGGTCTCGATACGGTTCCCATCAGTTCGCAGGACGGTTTTGCCGGGTTAAGGGTAACGTTCAAGGTTAGGCTGGTCGGCGACGTTACGCGGAATAGAGGGCGTTGGTAGTCTTGTAGGGAGCCACCAGGGAAGTGCACTTTCATGGTGTAGGGGCCGACCGGTAGCTCCGCGGTGTAGAAGCCCTCGTCATCAACAGCAACAGTCTTGCCGCTCCCTTTACCTTGAAACTCTACCAAGGCTCCTGCGAGGACAAAATCAACGCAGTTGCGGACACTCCCATGAACATGGAAAGTCTGATGCCGAGTTGAAGGAGTTGCAGATTGCCCGACCAGAGTGGCGCAGAGCAATGGAACTGCGATCATTGTCGTGACGGCAACCCTCATGGTGTACATTGCCAAGCGGCCTCCTGGATTCACGCACTCCGCTTCAGGTACTGCTCTCCGATACGAGCATCGCCACCGTCAGTGGTGTACTCCTACCCTTCGCCCGCTGACAGCAGCTGCGACAGCCGTTGATCCTTGGTCTACCGGGCCTTGGTTTCCACCAAAATCACCCTGGGGCAAGCAGGCATTGGCAACGGTTTCACTGTTTTGTAGAGACATTTCGAGAGATGCCTGGCCACTCCCTGCAACACCGGGACCATCAGGTACGACGGCGGAAGGAAGGAAGTTGTTGTAAGCCGCGTGCCCGGTGTCGTGCAATATCCCCTCCACCTGACTGAGTAGAACGCTGTACCCTGGTATCGCTCCGTTTATGAAGCCAAGGGTGGAATTTGTATTGAGGACTATGCTCGATTGCGATGAGTAGATTGAGGTGAAGTCGGGCAGAAACGGGAAGGTCTCAACCGATATACCCCCATTCCCTAGACTCGGTCCGAGATCCTGAGTTGTTATCGTGGCTAGACTGAATTCCTGGGGCCCCTGTCCGGTCGCGGCATTGAGTGTGCCCGTTGCAGCACCTGTGCCACCGTCGACCGCGCTCGCGCACGATGGATCGTTCAGCGCGTTCTGGGCAGTCTGCTCTGCCTGCTGGATTGCCTGGCACGTGGCGTCGCAATTGTTCGGATCGGTACTGCCGCAAGTGGGGTCGGTAGTCGGATCGCAATTGCCACTGTTGTCGTCGCCGTTGTTGCTGCTGCTGTCATCGCCACCGCCGCTGCCACCGTCGCAGCCGCCGCTTCCTCCGCCTGAGCTGTCGTCGTCTCCGTTGTTCCCATCCTCGCTTTGGTTTTGATCACAGTTGGAGGTGTCCAGCCCGGTCGAATCAATGAGGTGTAGCGGATTGTTCAGCACGTACACATACCGATTCCAGCTCTGCGGATTGGTCAACTTCACTGCCGCACGGCCCGAGGGGTCCGGCGAGATCCACCGGCCCTGGCTCGGACTATACCGCCGCGCCGGAAAGTCGTACAAGTTGGAAACCGTGTCCTGATCCTGCCCCGTGAACGACGCATCCGCCGTTCCCGAGGTTGCGTACTGCTCCCCGAACGGAGCGTATGCCGAACTCGAATACAGAGTCCGCGTCTGCGTCGACGCCAAGCGCGACGTGCCCAGCCAATCCGAGTGCCGGTAGTAAGCCAGTCCCGACGGCGTGTACACCGCCTTGGCACCGCCGGGCAGTTTTATGAACGCCTTTATCAGGGTTTGCCCGTTGGCTGAGGCAAGTTTCTCCCCAGTCGGGGAGTAGATAAACTCCGTGAACGTGCCGCTCACGTTTTTTTCCACCATCCGCCCCAACGCGTCGTAGGTCACGGAAACGCTGGCGGCTCCTGTGCTCACGGTCACCGGATGATTGTCCGCGTCCCAGACGTAGGTGTTCAGATTGTCCATGGTCAGGTTGCCGTTAGCGTCATATCCGGGCGTGATGCCGGGAATCGACAAGAAACGGTTCGTAAGGGCCGAATAGGTGGGAGCAAATGTCAGCCCGCTGTCCCCGGTTGGAACGCTCTTGGTGATATTGCCGAAAGCGTCGTAGTTGAAGTTCTGCGACCACAGTGCCCCGCACGCAGCGGCGGAAACCCGTTGCAGATCATCATACATGTAGCTGCAGGTTTGATTGTCGGCTGCATTGAGTTGGTCAGCGATGACCAGTTTGCCCAGAGTTCCGTTTTGATTCCACGTTAAAGTGCCCTTGTCAGTCTGGCCATTCACGCTGAAGGTATACGTCTTCATCCGGCCGGTGTTGGGATCGTAGGTGAAGCCATCGCTATCGCCAGAACCGAATGCCACGTTGGTAAGCGCTCCCAGAGGAGCCGTCGCACTGTTGGTGGAATAGGTGACACTGTTGAACGGAACCGGGTCTGGCCCCGTGACAGCGGCCACTCTTGTATAGCGGCCTTCGCCGTCGAGTCCCGACCCATCAGTCCCGGTAAATCCGTACAAGATCGTAGGTACGGACGGGATGCCCGATAACTGATAAAGCGCGCCCGTCGGATGGTACGACGCCGCAATATGGTAGTAGCCGCCGGAGTGCGGTGTGGACTCGTATACGTCGGTGGTCTCGCCTCGTGGAGAGTAGCTGAAGCCATCATCGGTAATCTTGGAGGTGCATGTTCCAGTGCAGGTGTAAGCCTCGGCCATCCGCCCTTTGGTATTGGACATAACCACGCTGTTCACGGTTGCCGAGTCATACACAAAGTGCTTTGACGCGGTGTTCGCCGAATAGCTGCCTACGGGATAGGTAACGCTGGTGGGGCGATGTAAGGCATCGTAGCTGTAGCAAACCGAATTACCTACGGCGTCTATTTTCTTTACGAGGTTGCCGGGCAAGCTTACGGTTCCGCATGCGGCATCGCTGCTTAGGCTGTCATAGAAATATTGCGTTGTACCCGTCTCTGGATTCGTCTCCGATGTTACCCGGCCTACCATGTCATAGACGAAAGTGCGGGTTTGTTGGTTGCCTGGGGCGGCTTGGGCATTCTGTAGAACTTTGGTCAGGTTTCCCAAGGCGTCGTAGGTATATTGTGTCCAAAAACCCATTTTCGCCGTCGTTTGCGCGCAGTTTCCGTTTCCCGTAAGGGTTGTGACTTCGCAAACCGAAGTGAGCCTTCCGAGACCATCGTATTCAAACTGCTTCTGCTTGGCGCTTTCTCCAACCGGCGCTGGGCCTACGGTTTGCAGGGTGTCGTTGTTCGTGTAGGAGAAGGAAACCGTTCCGCCGCCTGCGTCCGTGTTCATGGTGGGGCGTCCCAGTGCATCGTAGGTCATGGTCTTTGCTGGGGCTGTCGAATTGGTCGTGCCAGCCGACGCGCTAAAGGCCATAGTGACCCGCGAAGGCCGGCCCAGGTTGTCGTAGTCGACTTCGGTCGAATCGTAATTAGTTGCACTGGGACCTTGCAAGCGTTGGCTCAGAATAGGCCTCCCAAAACCGTCAACCGTGGTCCGAGAGTCTGAAACCGAGTTGCCACTGTTAAAACTGAGGGTGGTTTCCGCAGCCGTTTGGCCGATGTAGTTGATGTTGCTTTGGTTGTTTTCCTGGTCATCGACGCTGGCTGGTCGCCAGAAATTGGCATCGGTGTAGTTTGTGGTGACAGTTTGGCTGTTCGCGTCTTGTCCCTGAATCGCGACACCTCCAGTGCAGTTCCACGTAGTAGACGAAGAAAGACTTAGCGGCCCGTTCACTTGGGTAGGATAAGAGTTTCCGCACGATCCAGTCCCGTAGATATAGGTAGTCTGCGCGCCGTTTACATCCGTCGCAACGTTCGGAGTGCTAGTGTCATAGTAGGTAAACGACTTAGACAAGAACTTCGCGGACAGCCCGCTTCCGCTAACCTGCGACGAAACTCCAGTCAGAAGTCCTCGCGAGCCCGTGATGGCAACATGCTGCGGCGTCCCGGACGTGGCGGTGGGTGTTCCTTGGTCGTAGCTGTACGTCGTCGACGCGAGCGTTACCGCCGCACCGCTGCTCCAGTCACTGATGGTCACAGAGGATGGTCTATTGGCGATCCCGTTGCCCAAGCTGGCATACGCTGTGACAGTCTCACGGACAAGCTTCGTGTTAGGCGCAGCTCCGGTGTTCACACCGTAGTCGTACTCCTTGTCGTCAGTGATTCGGCCGAAGTTGTTGTATTTGACTTCCGACAAGCGAGAGTTGGTATTGGGAATCTGGCTGTAGACATCGGTCTGCATGATCGGCGAGGTGACCGTGGCGGTGGAGCAACTTGCAAAGTTGGCATTGTAGCAGCGGATCGTAGTCGCCAAAAGGCAGTTGTTTGTTGTGCTGCTGGAACAAGAGTTGGTTGAAATATTCCCTTGGTATATCTGCCGCTGGGTTTCGTAAAGGTTGTACGTCGCAGTCGTGGGGGGTGTTGAACTCGGGTTTGTAGTTGTGCTGTCCTCTGCGAAATGGATGACTGTATTGTTGCCGGCGGGATCGATGACAGTCGTCGTCCATGTTGATCCAGGTCCCGGTGCTGTGCTGTTCACCTGAGCTCGCGAATATTGCCACTCGCCGCCGGGGTTGAGCGTGCGCGTGAGGCCAGCCGTGCTGCCGTCGCTCTCGATGCCATTCGATCCACCTGTGTACGTATATGTGACCGTTCCGCCCGTCGGCAGTGTGATCTCTTTGATTCTTCCAGTAACGCAGTTCGTTGAGAATGTGCCCGACAATGGAGTGCATGACCCAGGTGTTTGTTCATAGGTAAACGTGTAGCTTAAGCCGTCGGGTAGCTGAACACTGCTGACCAGAGCGTTGCTCAAAGGGCCGTATTCGCTGATTCCCGGTACCCCGAAAGCGGTCTTCACCGTGTATTGCTGGAAATGCATCGTATACGTGGCGTTGGCGCCGGAGGGTGCCGCATACTGGAATGTTACTGGACTCGTAGGTGTACCGCTGCCAGCTACTGTCAATACTGGCGTGGTGCTCGACAGCGTGTCGAAGAACTGGCCAGTGCTATTCGCCGTTAGTTGGTTCCCGTTGTTGTCAGTGAACGAACCAGAGCCGCTTGTCATGTTGACAGGAGGATTCACTGTCCTTCCGCCAACGGAAGTAACACTACCGTTCCCTCCCGTTGCATTTAACGTCCAACCGGAGCCATCCGCGCTTGTGACGGTAATCGAGTTGCCCCCATTGCCGCAATGACCCACGCGAGTATCTGTTGTTCCTACGAACGGGTGTACAGCCCCAAAAGCATCGTGGTAGGCCCAATTGGAAAAAACCACCTGAACACCGGTGCCATTGCAGATTGTGCTGCTTGTCGCAGAGCGCGAGACATACCCGGTGCTGGCCTCAGTCTGTCCTCTCCATCCCCAATTGCCAACGGGCTGCCATTGAGTGGTCCCACTCGAAGTCACAGGCATCCAAAGGGAACCGTCGTAGCTGAGATCGTAGGTAAATGGCGTGCCGCGCCCGGCCTTGTGCAGCACCGGGATGGCAAAATGTACGTTCAGATTGCCGAGGTTCACTGTGTCGAACGGCCCACCGCCAAAGCTGCCGAAAGGAGTCCTACCCGTCGCTACCTGCGACACCTGTGCCGATGCAAGGCCAGTCATCATTGCTAGGAAGAGATGCTTACAAGAGAGCTTCATTTGGTCTTTCTCCGTTGGTTCGCGCGTAGTCCTAGTTGATGGTAAAAGTAGAAAGCGGAAGGCCCGTATTGAAGGAGGCTGCAGACAGTACCAGGTCAACCATGAGATTGCCCTGCTGATACCTCTGAATGTGCATGGGGATAGCAACGCCACTGATCGTCTGATAGTTCGAGAAATCAACTTCGACCAGCAGGTTTGCGGTCGCATCATCGTCCGGATGCGCGTTGAAGGTGATCGCGACGGGAAGTAAGGTCGTCGCGTCGAGGTAGAAATCCATCACGCTGAGCTGCTGAGGGCCCAGCCCAGCCATGGACGATTGCCCAGACTGGTACACATAGGACTGTATGTGCTGAACCATCGCCCCGTTGCGGCTCTCTTGCCCGACATAAGAAAGCACGACGCCCTGCCCCGCTGCCAGAGAACCGAGGGCCGGAAAAAACCACGCCGCATCCATCTGACAGTTGTGCCAGGCAAAATTGCCAGAGGCATTCTTCGGGTCAATCCATTTCCCGAGAGTTGATCCCGTCTGCGCGTCGCGAATCTCTGTCCGAGTGCCGCTCGACAGCGCGAGGTCCATCCGGCTCTCCCCGGAGCCAAGCGCCCTCAGAACGGCTGTGCCCGTATCAGAGCCATTCCAAATCACACTGCCGGTCAGCGTCACGTCGCTGATCGTTGCCCCACCCGTTACTGCGGCTATGGACTGGGCGGCGTATGCGACTGCTTGCGAATTGCTGATAGGTTGATTTTGTGCGGAGACGAAACTGGTTAGAACTACGCTGAGAATCAAACTAACGGCTGGCCGGGGCATTGGGCTTCCTCCGAAATGACAGTGCACACCGAAACGCGGGAAGACAGAATCGTCTATGACGCGAGGGAGTACTCATCCCTCAGCTACGAACGGACAAAAGGCACTGCATTGCAGGGGAAGATTTACGAGAGATGTAGAAGCCCGAGCCCCCTCGGCAACCAATCTCACTGTGAATCACTAAAAGAAATACACACTTCAAAAAACGATGTCAATGACAAAAAGCCAAACCTTTTCCACAGCGTGCAAGCTCGAGGCGAAATGCGTTATGTCCAAGCCTAAGGATCCCATGTCTGGGCAGTTCACGCAGAACGGAATAACCTCCCGTGGGATTTCGAATGTGCGCATTCCTGGCGTTTTATGGCTGCCCTGCCCACCACTGTTACCTGACCGCAACTCCACTGTTCAGCCGGTCTCCCCTACAAGACTGGCTTCGAGCGTGCAGCGTGTTGATGAGGGTTTGGATAACGTGCATATCCGATTCCAGCTCTGGTCGCTACCGTAGAGGTACTCGCGCCCACGCGCGCACTACGCATAAACCCGTGCAAGCTCCCACACTCGCGGCCCGTAGGGTTTTCGGACTGCTCTTTCGCGATACACATACGATACACAAAAGGTTTGTTCCAACACGACCCAACAAGGACTAACTGGTGCGACTGGTGCCTTGTAAGTACTTGCAAGTACTAAGAAATCCCTTCGGGAGTCGCCCTTTCACGGCGGTAACACGGGTTCAAATCCCGTCGGGGACGCCAAATCAATAGGTTAGGGGAGAAACGTCTACTCTCTGTTTAACAAGAGGATCGGAAATCATGGGATCCGTGACCTCGACGATTGACTATCAATCAGTCGAAAACGCAGTTAGCCCGGTGCCGACCATAGCCGAGCGACTGATTCAGAATCAGTTGTTCGATCGAAGCAGCAAGGAAAATCGTCAGACTAGAGTCCCAATACCGGCCTCCCGGCGCTGTCGGTATTCCGACCTTACGCGCAGCTGCCAAACTGGGAACAACACTTTTCAGGTCGGGAAGTTGAGCTTCTTCAATAACGCGGCGAATCGCGGGTCGTGGTGCAAGCTCTTCAGCAGGGGATCTACTTTGGTTTCGATGAGACCGGCATTACGTTGGACATAAGCTCGGTCGAGCCACTCGAAGGCTTCGTCGGACTGATTCCGGAACGCATAAACCCCGGCGATCTCGTAC
>Ga0210408_10004562_pt1 | contig 12315 bp, 17 predicted proteins | sample IncBWH4MmetaG_FD_155471 | JGI IMG/M metagenome (GOLD analysis project Ga0210408, IMG submission 155471) | Forest soil microbial communities from Barre Woods Harvard Forest LTER site, Petersham, Massachusetts, United States - Inc-BW-H-4-M | ecosystem: Environmental > Terrestrial > Soil >...
CATTTTCGCCGGAGTTCATTTCCGGTTTGACCTTACTACTGGTCAACGATTGGGCCGCGAAGTAGCCGATTTTGTTGTTGATAACCTCTTGACTCCGACCCACGAGGAGGACAACTCGCACAACAGCAGATGACCCGAGGGGGGGCACGCGCTCCCAACGCCAAGTCACTTTTACCGACCTGGGCTCCGTGCTGCGGGTTGGTGCGGCGCTGGTAGTTGACGTTCGAGTGGGTGCGTGCTCCACCGTGAAACTTGGTCAGTCGCCGCGTTAGTTTTGCCCAACGACGGAGGGAGGGTAGCGGACTCGTCGAGAGTTCGGGAGTGGAGAATATCTCGTGACCATACCTTCCAACACAGTGTTGAATCGCAAGGCCGAGTCCAACGCGCGACATGCCTGTCGTCCGTTGCAGACATCGAGACATCGGACAGGAGCGAGCATTCTACGGCAAGTGCCGGTACGGGACGAGCAAGAGCCGGTATCGAAAACCGACGCTTCAGTCGTGAAGCTGAGCTGGTGGGGTAGGGCTAGCAGAAACCCAAGCACAACGGCCCAGTTCAGGGTCTGGAACCCCAAGCAGAGTCCGCACTGGATTTGCGAGTAGTTCCACTGCCACGGGCGTGACATCGGAAATCGAACCAGAACTGCACGACGGAATGCGGATCGCGAGGAGCTCTCTGAGAAATGAGACCTAACTCGCTACCTGCCCGTCGTAACGTTGCCTCCGGCAGCGAGGCTATGCTTGGAACTCGCACTCGACAGTAAGCCTCACGAGTGGGCTAGCGGTCGGCCCGAGATTGTTTCACACGACCTCAGCCGTTTACTCCGCTCCATACAGCCCGTTGAAGCAATTAGGATCAACCTTCATCGACTTCTCGTACGCGACGAGCGCTTCCTTTGGCCGGCCCAGCTCTAGTAGCATGTCACCTAGCATTTCGCGCGCGGGCAAGGCCACTTCGCCTTTCCCTTCGACATCCTGCTTATCTGCGACTCCGTGCAATAAGCCGAGCGCATCCTCGTTTCTTCCTTCCAGGAAGGCCAGCCATGCATGTGCTTCGCTCAGCTCCGTCCCCATGTACTTGGCTCTGAAAGCATGTGTGCCCTTCTTGGTTGCTTCCAACATGGCGTCGTATTGGCTCACCGCATACTGTGCTGCGGCAAGATCGCGCAAATGTCCCGCTCCCACAGCTCGTGCCCAGTAGGTGATTGCCTGGGATGTTGGGCTCAACCTCGGCGGGTGGTTGCAAGGCGACAGCCTCCTTCCAGCGATGCATTTCAAGCGCTTAAAGCGCCGGGAAGTAGGCAATTCTGCTACCGAAATAGTTGGACCTTAGATTCTCTGTGACGTTCCTCCGGAGAATACGCCTAAAGCAGGCGACCATGGCTTTGGCGCTGTCGTCTTCACCAATTTGCAAATACGCATATTCCAAGAACTCCATCGCGTGAATCTGGTTCTCGGCGCCGATGTACACGGCGGAGCGTTGTTGCGCGGCCGCCAGTGATGGCAAATTCGATTGGATGTCCTCATGCCATAGCCCCAGCCTCGCAAAAATGTGTGACGGCATATGGAGCACATGCGGCGCCGCGGGAGCGATTTGCGCATAACGCGTGCCGCCGGCAACCCGAGTTTGCGCCAGTTGCGGAGCATCGGCCGCGTGGATCAAGTAGTGGGCGGCTCCAGGATCGTCGGGATTTTCTTCAAACACCTGATTGAGGATCGCGATCGCTTCTTTGGATTGGCCAGTGGATCACGATCAACGCTCCAGGTCAGTAGCGACAATGCATAGAACACGGCTGCTTGCTGGTCCTTGGGATATTGCTCATACACCCTCGCTATCGCTCGGGAATAAGCCTCCACACGCTTTTCATAATCCAGTTTGTCGTAATCGCGATAGAACAACACAAGTGCGTCGATGTAATCACGCTCCCACTGTGTCTTCGCGCCCATCGCTTCGGTCCTCTGGGTCAACTCCAATCCACGTTTAAGGTCTGGTTCTTCCGGACGGTTCACCAGCTGACGAAGCAGGCCCATTGCCTCACCCCAGTAGGCCATGGCGCAACTCGGGTCCTCGTGTTCTAAGGCTTTGAACTGCTTCTCGGATTCGTCATACCAGAACGAGTGCATCAGAGCCACACCGCGCTCAAAGGGCTTCTGTGTTGCCGGCGCGCAGGAAATGGGAGATGAGACTGTCCCTAGTTTCTCGCTCCAGTCGAAGTGTGGATCGCCGTCGTCCGCCAGCAGTCGGTGTGCGCACAGAGGTAGAACAAGACACAGCAGTAACAGTTGATTCTTCCTGCAACAATACTCAGGAAGTACCATAGGCACGATGTAGATTCATCAGTCTACCTGCCTACGAACCGACGGCGTGTTTCAGCAATTCAGCCAGATTGTTGACATCGGCTGCAGCCGCATCGCCGAGTATGCAGTACCGAAGGCTGCCCTGGCTCCACGTTTCCATGTTGAACGAAAGTTCCTTTGTAACAGGAGATCCTTCGTCCCATCTGCCCCGAACCGATCCCTCTTGAAAGATGAATACAGAAATCTTGTGCTTCCGCACTGCATAGATCAGATGCGCGCCTGGTGTTTGGCCAAGATAGGTAATACGGCCGCCCAGCAACGAAAACTCGGAGTTCTGAAGTTCCGGCAAATCGAATGTAAAGGGAACCTTCCCTTGAAACCACGGCTTTACCGTGTGCCGATCTGAGGAAACGACATCTACCGGCGACGAGCTGGCGAGCGTCGCTACGTGCAGATCTGCCAGTTCGCTGTAGACCTGTTCTTGGTGGACTGGCTGTCGTCCCACGTAAAAGACGGTCAAACCCGCGACTACCAGAACAGCGATCATAGCTGGTGCAATTATCCAACCGAACCGCGCGAGGCCTCGTCGCGGTCTCGCAGCAATGCTCTGTTGCACACATCTGCGAAACTCAGCGCTGGGTGTAAACCGCTTTCCGGCCACCTGAACAGTGCGCTTCATCTGCACGCGCGCAAGAGCATCCGCCGCGCATGATGTGCAGATACGTACATGAGTGTCAAAGACGTGCATCTCTTCGGACCGAAGTTCACCGTCGAGGTATGTGTCGAGTTGTGTCTTCCAAGACTCGCAGACCATGGTTCTGCTCCTTCTGCAACTCCTGCCGTAGGCGTCCCCTTAGCGTCTTCCTGGCACGCGACAAGCGTGACATCACGGTGCCTATCGGGATGGAAAGTGTTTCCGCAATCTCCTGGTACGACATCTCCTCCACTTCGCAAAGGAGGAGGATCTCGCGGAAATGCACCGGCAGTTCGTCGATCGCGCTGTGAACCAGTTGCGAATTCGAGCGCTCCATTAGAATTGTTTCCGGCGTCTCAGGCTCAAGGCCCATTTCAGGTTCGTCCCCCTCCGCATCCAGAGGCACAGTCATTGTCGCTTTCAATCCGGTGCGTGAGGTAAAAAACGTGTTACGCAAGATGCGATACATCCATGCTCGAAAATTAGTCCCCAGCTGGAACGAAGAGAACCCTTTCAAGGCCTTGACGTAGGTTTCCTGAACCAGGTCTTCGGCTTCGTCGCGATTCCGTGTCAGCCAGTGCGCGAAGTTGTAGAGCTGGTCGAAGAGCGGCATTGCCAGTTCTTCGAACGAACCGGATTGAGGCTCCGTTCCTGACACGGACACAAGATGAAAACTTACCGTGTAGCCCCTTTATTCCTTCACCTTAACAATAATTCCGGAGGAATAAAGCCCGGGCTGAGCGGTTATAGCACTGCGAGTGAATCTGCTGTTTGGGGGAGCGACCGGCGGCCCGTCGCCATTTCTGCCGACCTTTCTCAGTTTGGAGACCGGACAGGCCCCGCCTCTCAACACCGGACAGAAATTCAAGTTCAAGTACGCCAAAAGATCGGGGTTCTAATTACCGACGGCACTCTCCTTTCTGGCGATCTGCAATCCGCACTCAGGAATCGACCACAGTCGCTTTAGACGGAGAGGCTTCATCCCTGCAGCCCTTTGCCATCCTGAAAGATCCTCTTCTGTCCAAATCCCCGCCGCACTGGCGGCTGCAAAATAGAAATCCATCAAAGCTTCGATTTGGCGTGGGCCTTGGCTCGGTGGCGTGCGGATAAGGTCAAGAATGGCACAGACTCCGCCCGTTCGGAGGGCCCGCGATACGCGACGTACTAAGGCGGCATTGTCTTGCGCGGTGAAATGATGCAGCACATTCGCCAGCAAGATGACATCGTAGGCCTCAAATCCTAGATCGTTCACCAGAACATCACCCGCTCGGAACTCAATACGCTCGATGCGATCGCTGAGAGAGATGAAGCTCTGGGAGATGCGGCCCGGGGCAAATCCAAAATTGTTGCGAGCTTTATCTGGAGCATCTCTCTGCCCACGAAACGCCTCGATTTGTGGAACGGACCATGCTCGTGACGTACGACGGTGCTGGACAACGCAAAGGCGCTGCATACTCTCAGAGGCGCAGCCGGGATCATTTGCTGCGCCGCAACATGGATGAAACTGGACGACTCAAGTCCAGTAGAACGCAAAGAAGTCGACTGCGCAGCGAAACGATGGGCTCATCATTCGTATCGCAATGCGAGTTGTCGTAGCCCCGAACAGACCGACAGGGAGTCCCGGCAGACACCTGCAACTGGCTGCGCTTCGCTGGCTGGCTGCGGGAATCAGATCGCACTCCTGCACCGCATCGACAAGAGATCGACGCGCTTCGTCGCCATATGGGACCCCCTCCGCATCCAGAGGCACAGTCATTGTCGCTTTCAATCCGGTGCGTGAGGTAAAAAACGTGTTACGCAAGATGCAATACATCCATGCCCGACAATCAGTGCCCCGCTGGAACGAGGAGATCCCTTTCAAGGCCTTGATGTAGGTTTCCTGAACCAGGTCTTCGGTTTCGTCGCGATTCCGTGTCAGCTAACAATAATTCGGAAGGAATAAAGCCCAGCCTGAGCGGTTATGCACTGTGAGGTGAACCTGCTGTTTATGGGGTGCAACGGCAGCCTCTGGCCGTGCTTCTGGTCAGGTGCCGGACCAGACCAAAGATGGAAATGACGACTTCCTACTTCATGTCGGGAAGCATCTGGGTAGCCACGGTGCTGATTGCAGTATCCGGGCTTGTGCCCGCTGCGTGGGCGCAAGGTTCCGGGGAGGAAGTGCACCTAACTCCGCGTGTTCAGCATACACAAAGCCAGAATGACGAGCCGACTCAAGATCCGGCTCTGAAAACCTACATGACACCGATCAAGGTCGATGTGAACCTGGTTCTGGTGTCGGTGTCGATCGTGGATCCGCTGAACCGTCAAGTCATTGGGCTGGATAAAGAGAACTTCCAAGTGTTCGAGGGTAAGGAAAAACAAGAAATCCGACACTTTTCGAGTGAGGATGCTCCAGTTTCGCTGGGCGCCATCTTCGACGTGAGCGGCAGCATGACCGGCAAGATCGAGCGAGCCCGCGAGGCGGTGGTTGAGTTCTTTAAGATAGCGAACCCTCAGGACGAGTTTTTTATGATCGCATTTGCCGACAAGCCGGAGGAAGTCACCGACTTCACGCAGTCGGTGGAGGACATCGAGGGGAGACTAGTGTATACGGTTCCGAAGGGGCGCACGGCCCTGCTGGATGCGATTTATCTGGGTCTCAGCAAGATGAGGCAGGCCAAGTACGGGAAGAAAGCGCTGCTCATCATCTCGGACGGCGGAGACAACCACAGCCGGTATACGGAAAGCGAGATCAAGAACCTGGTTAAAGAATCGGATGTGCAGATCTATGCGATCGGTATCTACGACCACTATTTTCCGACTCAAGAAGAACTTTTAGGTCCACAGCTCCTGAGCGACATCACCGAACTCACAGGTGGGCGCGCATTCTCGATCGACAATCCAAACGATTTGGCGGACATCGCCACCAAGATCGGGATCGAGTTACGCAACCAATATGTGCTCGGATACCGGCCAACCAATCCCGTCCACGATGGCAAGTGGCACAAGATACGGGTGAAATTGGCGCCGCCTAAAGGTCTGCCACCGCTCCGGGTCTATGCCAAGACTGGATATTACGCCAGTTCAGAATGACTTGCTTCACTGCTTTCCGTGGATACAGGAACGGCTGTGTAGCGCCGCTCGGAGTGAGTCCTCAGGCGGCGCGAAGCCTTGCCATTGCAATCCGATACGGTCTGCGAGTTAACCACCTGCGCTGGTGCTGCATTACAGATGGAGAACCACGGGCCGATATCTAGACATTCGGCCTTTCGCGTGTTTAGCCCCACCGGGTTTGCCGCGATTCCAATGGCTCTCTTCAGCTGCGAAACTCCGAGGGTTTTGGGAATAAGACACGATCTCGATAGTTACACAAACAAGAAGTCGAATCGCTGAAACGATGTGAGGCCTCACGTTTTGGCTGACGGTGATTTCGCAGAGCACAGGGGAGCGAACCTGCTCCCTGTGTAATGCGGCAAACCGGTTTCAACTCTCGACCGCCAGCCAGAGCAAGTTGATACCTCGCCTTACGGGGATAAGGAACCTGCACGCATAAATCACAACAAGCCGGACCCAGCTTCAAAGAGGAGAGTGTAACGTGAACAGACTGCTACTTATGTTGGTAGCGCTCACAGTCCTTACAGCGGTATCGCGAAGTACAGGCGCGGAGGACGGTAGTGGCGTAGCGACTCAGACAGCAGTCGTACACGAAATTCAGGTGACGGCAAGAAAGTACGAGTTCACTCCCCGCTTGCTTCGTGTTAAAAGGGGCGAGGAGGTCAGGCTAATCATCGCGCCGCTCGACCACGACCACGGGTTCAAGCTGGACGAATTTCACATCAATCAACAAATCAAGAGAGGGACGACGGCCACAGTTGAATTCAGACCTGATAAAGCTGGTACTTTCCAATTTCGCTGCTCGGACTTCTGCGGCGTAGGCCACAGAAAGATGACGGGAACACTGGTGGTAGAGTAGCTAGGAACTCGGTGCTCTCCCTGAAAGCGACGAGCACTACTTCCTCCTTTTGTTGCGCTGTTTTGGCAAATGCACTTGTAGAGCCCCATCAACTGCGTCCACTGCCGTCTGTGAGGGATCGACGTCTTCCGGCAAGAGGTGAACGGCTATTAGTTCTGGATGATGGGCAGCCGTCGCACGGCTATGAAATACCAGGAGGCTGCGACTCGTGACACTGAGAATTGTGGTCACGTCGGGGTCTCGTGGACAATCGACCAGGATGCAGAATCCGTAGTTGTTTCCGTTCAGATTGTGATGGACAAGCTCTTGCTCTGCGATTACCCAATCCTCTAGATCGAGTCCGTGTTCGCGCCCACGCAATTCGAACAGCTCGTGGGCTCGTTTCGCGACCGTTGCCCGAATCATCTCCTGGTGTTGCTGCAAGCTACCGTTGACAGTGAGCACCCAGTTGTCTAAGCCCCTGCGGGCAAAATCGGCCATGCTTACACCTCTTGTTCTAGTCGCTAACGCGTCTGCCAGTGCTAACCAACCCACTCCGCTTTTATTCCAAAGGTGTGTTCTAGGGAAAACGAGCAATATTTCAGCTCGAGCGCAAGAGCAGATGTACCCAAGACAATTTGGAGTGAATGACAGGTTCGAAAGCCTTTTGGAAGCTACGGCTGGCCTCTGTTTTGTCATTCCGACCGCCGTGAAGCCTACGGGATGTCGAAGGCATCAATTTGGGGCTCGAAAGCCGAGGTTTTCCAGACGGAATCGTTGTGCCCACCGGCCACCAAGCACTGCGCGGTCGTCCCCACGGAAGGTATCGCAAATCTGGAACGCTGGGGCGTACTCCACGGCAAGTTGTTTGCAGTAAGAGGGTCCGAGCTGGTGATGGGAGAATTTTAGTTGCCTGGAATAAAAGTCGGACTCGCTCGTTATCAATGTCGACAGAAAGATAATCTCGCCTGTGGCGACCAGCATCGCGACCTGTTGTAACGCGTACTGCTGGCAATGCCGCAAAAGCGGGAGAACTTAGAGGAGAAGAATGGCAGACGAAAGCCGCAAGCGCGATTCGATCGAAAGTGGTCCCAGCAAGGACAGTGTGGACCGCAGAGGTTTTTTAAGGTGCATGGCTTGGGCCGGCACCGGATTGGTATGGACACTATCTGGGGGCATCCCGACATCTCGACTATTTGGAGCAACGGGCCATGAAGGGCACCATGATGCCGGATTCAGTTTTGTGCAAATCAGCGACAGCCACATCGGCTTCAATAAGGGAGCGAATCCGGATGTGACCGCAACCTTGCAAGCCGCGATCGACAAGATCAATTCACTTCCTGCTGTTCCAGACCTAATCCTACATACCGGGGATCTCACCCAGATCTCTAAGCCTGGCGAATTCGACACCGTCGACCAGGTACTGAAAGGAGCTAAGGCCAAGCAAGCCTTCTACGTGCCGGGCGAACACGATTTTGCAACCGATAACGGTCAGCAGTTTCTCGAACGCTACGGGAAAGGCACAAAAGGAGCAGGCTGGCAAAGCTTCGATCACAAAGGAGTTCACTTTATCGGCCTTAACAATGTGGCGAATCTGAAGGCCGGCGGCATGGGTTCACTCGGCGCGGACCAACTTGAGTGGTTGGAGGACGATGTAAAAGCTTTGTCCGCAAGCACGCCGATCGTTGTGTTCGCCCACATCCCTCTCTGGGCGGTCTACCCGGAATGGGGCTGGGGAACGCAAGATAGCGCGCAGGCTCTCACATATTTGAAACGTTTCGGTTCGGTCACCGTGCTGAACGGGCATATTCATCAGATCATGCAGAAGGTGGAAGGAAACGTCAGTTTCCACACCGCCATGGCTACTGCATTCCCGCAGCCCGTCCCTGGCACAGCCAAGTCTGCAGGCCCGCTGCTTGTCCCCGCGGACCAATTACGACGCGTTTTGGGCATTACAAACGTCAACTACATGGCGGGTGGTCATCATCTGGCGGTGGTCGATGCCACGCTCGCCGGCACACCGGCCGAAGAATCTATAGCGATTCTCAAGAGTGCTGCTGCTACAGCAGCGTCAAAGGTATCGTCTCAGACGCCGACGAACACTCAGACGCCGCAGGCTCAATCGGCAGCTGCGAGTGGCGATTCATCATCCCGTGAAGTCGTTCAGGTAAGTATCGACAATTTTGCATTCACCCCGCAGACCTTGACGATTAAGAAGGGCACAGGCGTCGCTTGGACAAACCACGACGACATTCCACACACGGTGGATCATGATGACCACATTTTCACTTCTTCTGTGCTCGACACAAATCAGAAGTTCCAGTATGCATTCAAGGAGCCCGGCAAGTTTCCGTACTACTGCAGGCTGCACCCAAAAATGACAGGAACTGTTGTCGTCGAGTAGAAGCTTCCAGGTCGGCCCTCCACTTCGGACAGGCCGTCATCAAGGACAACGATTTTCGAATGGAATCGAACCGAGTTGACGACCTGTCCGCCCGCCTAAAGATTAAGTCAGCGGGATTCTCAATGGGTGCTCAGAGCGCGCCCGCGTGCGCTACCGCCCTTTCAGATGCATGCGAGACTCGCGAGGCGGCTTACTGTGATTCTCGCCAAATCGACGTTGCTGCGACGGAATAAAGTCGTACCGGTTGAGTTATGAAGGGTGAGGTCTTCGTTGTATTCAACAAGGATAATTGTGAGGTATTCAACAAAAAACGCGTTAGGTACTCTTCTCGGACTAATCCTCGCTTTCTCGGCTGTACCAGGCCATGCGCAAGGTGAGCCGAAGGTCAAAGCGGCAATCCCATTTAATTGTTTGATCTGGGATAAGGAACTCAAGTCTGGTGAATATCTCATTAAGCCGGTTGGATCGCTTGGAAGCCAGAACCTGCTGCAGTTCCGAAGTGAAAACGGCGATGTTCGACAAATCGCTTTTGTTTTGCCAATCGAAACGGACAAGGCCGGCAATCACGAACGTCTGGTTTTTGATCACGACGGCAACCAGTATTTCCTCTCCCAGGTCTGGTTATCGGGAAACGAAAACGATCACGAACTCATCCCTGGAGCCCAAGCAAAGAAGGCGGCGACAAACCGATCGACTGGTGACCAGGTGGTTGCTGGCGAGCAATGGGTAAACGACGAACTGGCCAACAAAAGCGGGATGGACAGAATTTAAAACGCGTGGCGGGGCAGATTGCGCTCGTTCATCCTGCCCTGACCAGTTCGGAGCAATGGTAACCACAGCTAAGTTCACAGAGCGAGGTTGTCCCATATTCGACGGTTTGCTTCAACCGATGCGCCTGGTAGTAATTGTCGGAATAGCGCAGTTGGTTTTCGGGGACAAGAGACTGCCTGAGCTGGGCAGAGGGCTAGGCGAGTGGCATACGGGGATTTAGGTCGGCAATGAGAGATATCCCTGAGTCCGCGGATGTCGAACTCCCGAAACTCTGAAGTCTGTCACCCGCATGGTGGACCCGTTCTTGGCAGGTGCGTTTTTATCGTTCAGTCCTAAAAGCGAACCGGGAAGAGATCTCCGCTACAACGTAGCCGGTGAGTTGATTTAGAGATTGTCTTCAGGACTGAGGTTAGCACTGAAAGAAGGTGCTCGATGATTGCCTATCAAACCACGCTGCTTGGTCGAACAGAAGTTGCCGAAGGAACGATGTCGTTTCACTTTGAAAAGCCGCGTGGCTTCCTGTTTAAGGCAGGGCAGTATATCGACCTAACCCTGCTGCACTCCGAACTCGAGAACTCAAACGGACTAACTCATACCTTCTCCATTGCAAGCTCACCATTCGCTGAAGAACTTGTAGTTACGACCCGAATGCGAGATACGGTGTTCAAGCGTGCTTTGTCCGCCCTGCCTATCGGCGAAGAAGTCAGAATCGAAGGCCCAATGGGATCTTTTACTCTTCACAACAACACCGCCAGGCCTGCTGTCTTATTAGCCGGCGGGATCGGAATCGCACCATTTCTCAGCATTCTGTCATATGCTGCGACGGAGAGACTTCGCCATCCTATCTTTCTGTTCTACGCGAACCGCTACCTCGAAGATGCTGCGTTCATGGATGCACTCTGGAAGTTGGGGGAGGCAAACCCAAGGTTTCGTTTTGTTCCGACCTTCACGCGTCTGCCCAACAATTACCGCGGGTGGAAGGGAGAAACCGGGCACTTTAGCCCGGAAATGTTCTCGACGCACGTAGGCAGCTTGCGAGGCCCGATCTATTACCTTGCGGGGCCTCCGACAATGGTCGCGGGCGCCTGCCGAACGCTATGTCAGGCTGGCGTGGATCAAGACGATATTCGGACCGAAGAGTTTGCAGGCTATTGAGTATCACAAGAATATGGGAGCCGCCGATAAGCCAATGCTGCCTTTTCTTCAAATGAAGGGATTTCTCGGCACGGGCGCAACATTCGGGGCGGACCTGAACCTAATGGTGCAGCTCGTCATGGGAGTAGCACTACTTATGGGGGGTCTTCTCGCCAGACAAAAGCGGTATGCAGCTCATGGGGTCTGCCAGACGACCGTGCTGCTCCTTAATTTGTTGATGATCGCATTGGTCATGTGGCCGTCATTTCACCAGCAGGTCGGGCCGATATTTCCGAGAGTGTTCCACAAACGTTATTTCACTGTCGCCACAATTCATGGCGCCCTGGGGATGGCAGCTGAACTTCTGGGGCTCTACATCGTTATGGTGGCCGGTACACACATTCTCCCCCAGCGGTTGTGTTTCAAGCGTTGGAGGCTGTGGATGCGAGTGGAACTCATGCTTTGGTCGGCAGTTCTGCTCAGCGGTCTGTGGACCTACTACGTCTGGTATATCGCACCCTGGTCGTGAGCACCTCATATTTGTATTTGCCGGCAAGGATGAACCGTGAGCGAGGCCGGAAGGAGTCGTAGCGAGGGAAGGCCGTAGTACGGAGAATCGGATCTGACAAGAAGCAAGAAGAGCGTTGCTAAGGCGACCGATAGAGGAGAGCGTCGATGGACTACGAGGCTGTGTTCAACATGTTTCTGGGGATGCTCGCCCTCGTGGGATGCGCAGGACGCCCGGCATGAAGACCACACGGGACTCCCCTTATGATGGCAGGAATTGTAGGGAATAAATCGGCAGCCCTAGGGTTATCGAACAGTGGTGGATCGAAGAACCAAACGAGTGAATAACAAAACAACCGGGAACGAAGAACGCACCATGAACTGCGAGATCTGCAAAGTAATCCAAAAGCTCGGCCTCCCCAAGTCAACCCACGAATTGTGGCTTTGCATCAACAAAGGGATGCCGCGTCGTCGAAGGCGCGTAGCCATGGTCAAGCGGAGTACCCGTCGGCTTGAAAAATTATTCGCATGAGATCAATGCTGGTCGTTGTGGTGTTGATCGGTTTTTTCATGCCAT
>Ga0210408_10004563_pt1 | contig 12315 bp, 11 predicted proteins | sample IncBWH4MmetaG_FD_155471 | JGI IMG/M metagenome (GOLD analysis project Ga0210408, IMG submission 155471) | Forest soil microbial communities from Barre Woods Harvard Forest LTER site, Petersham, Massachusetts, United States - Inc-BW-H-4-M | ecosystem: Environmental > Terrestrial > Soil >...
CGAAGTGCCTGCCTCCGAGATGGCTAAACTCAACCTGAAACCAGACCCATTCCACGGCGATTGGAACTACTCTCTCTTGCCTCAATAACACCTCACATGTGCAGCTTATTTATGCGCTGGCCCTAAGGATGACAATGGCCAGCAGAGGTACCGATAATGGCCGGTGTCAAGATCGCCGTACTTCCGGTGTTCATCTCGACCCTTTACGTCGGCCATTGCCGGTTCACAATGGATGTGGAAACGAGGCACTTGCGTTCATTCCTGTGTTTCGTTTCAGCATTGAAGAACCGGGTGATGACTGATAGTGGCAAGGCGCTTTTCTTGCGTCGAACATCTGGAGGATCAATCAGTTATCAAATCGTTCGAGGGTATGTGATTTAAGAAATGCGACCTTTCGTATAATCCCAACGCCCCGCGGTGTATCCCGGGACTGGAGGATCGCATGAACACGAATAACACAATTACGAAACCTAAACCGAAACGCGGAAAGAAGATGTATCGAGGAAAGGGGTGGAGGCTCACCGGACCAAACGGCCGCATTTTCAAGGCGGCGCTCATCCGGCGAATGAAAATAAATGGCGCGACGATAGTGATCCTAAAAGTCCGCGAACGGCCGAAGAAAGAATAGAAAGCACATCGCGACGGCGCGATGGGATCTCTTATAAGGAGCGCCGGTGTCAAGGGTTGCGCAATCTAGAGTTCATCTCGACCCTTGACGCCGGCAATTCCTCTCGCTATTCAGTCGGCGGGAAATGGCTTTGCAATGTGCCGGGCCAAACTCTCCAGGCTTGGATAGACGATGCTGGTGTTGATCGCCGTGCGGTCGAGTTCGCGCAGTATCTGCAATCTTTGCTCGTACAGGAATCATCGAAATCCAAGTGCCGGATCTGAGGTACACCGAAGTCAAGGAGTCTTGATCCGCCGCACCGTCTTCATTGTCATATCCAAATTGGCCTTGAGGGCGCTCAAATTCGTCATGCATGCCCCAAAGCGCATTCTCTCAGTGCAATGGCTCGGACCACCCGCCATCTGGCGGGAGAATTCGAAGGTCGGACACCTTCATGCCCTCTACACCCATTGGCAGTATTTGACTCTGTTGGCCCCACACCAGATTGCCTTCGTCAGTCGGCCGGGCGCAGTCGTACGCTATTACGCGCATTTGGGCGGCAGTGTCCGCTGCAATTCCGGTGATCATGTGTGCCGAATCCACAGTAAGGAAATTTACTTCCAATAGTGCCATCTTCGCATCGACCTCTGATGGAAGGATTGCGACGTTGTCAGCCAGGGCCGAGGTCGCAATCGATGGATAAATGATTCCGGACAGCATTTCGAGGTCTTTTGGAGCAGGTTGACCAATCGGCCACAACGCAGCATCCTTAAGCGCGATGGGGAGCCTGTATAGGTGCTCCCGTCCGGCCGGCACCCGCTGTGTAAAAACTCTCGCCTGCCACTGCCGAATCAGCCAATTGCGATCAGAGCCACTCTCTGGATTCGAGAAAAACGGTAGTTCTCGAAGCGCATTGAATCTGGTCAACGTTTCGGCGCTGTAACCCAGGTGGTTAAATACCATTTGCGCAGTTGTCAGCCATGCTGAAAGTGCAAACATATCGCCAGGTTGCCATGAGAGTTCCTGGATGCAAGAAACAAACTGGCTGAATGCGCCGTAGAACATCACTTCGCCCACTCTGTTACAGCGACCGAGGACCCTGGCAGCTTCAGGTGGAGGATAACTGATCCTTTGTTTGCTGACCGGACGTTGAGTCACCTTGACAGCGCGAAAGATCAGCGTTTCGGCTGGAACAATAGGAGCTTGAATGCTTAAGCCCTCGTGAATTTGCTTAATTCTTTCGCGGAGATCATCATCACTAAGGGCTTCAAAAGACCCGCCCTCAAGAGCATCGAGTTCTCGTCTGAGTATCTCAAGAGAAATTCTTGCCACGTCGGCCTTTCGTTCTGCGTGCAGGTTTTGCGCGGTTGAGATCCGGTCACCTGGCGGCGATCTCCATAGGCCCTGCGACAACTTCATCGCTGTTATTAAGGCCGATAACAAAGGTGGCCTTTCGCAGCCCGATCCCTTCAGTCCCAAGGAATCGAAATACCTTCTCAGCTCCACTCTTCAATACAATTTCATCGGGGTTCTCGGTGTCACTCTTCGTCAGGTATTGGGCGACCGACCCGGCAACGACATCTGCGATACTGAGCAAATCATTCATCTCAACGCTTGGCGGGTCAAACGGGCGAGCGCCTCCGATCAGCGGATAATCAACACCGGGGCGCGTGTATATCCTGAGAACTCGATCAAAGATCGCCATCATCGAGCCATGCTTCCCCTCGTTGGGGCAAATCGAATCATGGTCGCTCATCCAGAAGATCTTCTGGCCGTCAGCGGCGAGGAGAGCGGCGAGATACGCGGCCATGTGAACGACCCGCATGAGCTTTTCCACCACCGCCACATCCCAATCTCCCAATCCCTCAGAAAGAAGCCCGTCCTTCAAACGGCGAAACACGGTTCGGTCGTTGTGTGGGCCGAAGAGCGTCACGATTCTGCCGTCAACGGCAATCGTGCATAGAAATCCTGGAAGTTCGTTTGCGGCAGCGAGATAGTCGGGCAGCGCTGCGCGAAGCTTTCCTCTGCGGAACTCCTTGAATGCGATTTCCGTCTCCCCAAGCTGATACTTTGTGCGAATTCGGGCCATTTTGTCGTGAAACACGCTGGTATAGCCGTAGCCGCACACGAGGACAGAATAAGTGAAGTAGTTGCTCGAACCCGCGCCCTCTCCGGAATAGTCGGAGAAAATCCCGAGCGAGTTATTCGCAAATGCGCTCAGGTCGGGCAAAATGAGCTTGCCCTGCTCGTCCCCCTGCTGCAGCAGAGATTCGAAAAGCTGGGCGAAGTATGGATATTGGTCCTTCGGATGGTCTTGAAGCAGTTTGACGACAGGATTCTTCAGGATCAACCTGTCGAGGTACTCGGCTCGCTCTCGTTGAAACTCCTCTGGATCCATTGCTCTCCGCCTATTCCATTTTATTGCGGAACAAGGCTTGCCTCGATACGGTGATTTCGCGGGTTCTGGCCCGATGGGAACGCCGCCATAATTCGACGCCGTTCCCGTCAGAGTTAGACCCGCTCGAGAGCGCTAACTGCGGACAACTTAGCAAGACGCAGATGGTGCTTGACGTTCAGGTGTGCAATGCGCCGAATAAGCGAATTCCGGCACGCTCCCGGCAAGATGCGGTCTGCGCGAACGCAGAGCAAATCGAGCTGGCGGCTGATGCGATAGAGGTCAAAATCCATCTGGTTTTCCCCTTGGAGTCCCTTTCAGGGGCCTCTACAAGAGGCCCTCGAAGTCGAGAAACTCGTTCATTATCGATTTTCCGTTCGATGTTGGGCCTCTACCCCAGTTCCCATAGTCGAAATTATTCTGCAATTTCGTCCCTTGCCTCGGCTGAAACTGGGCGCGAACAATCAGATTGGCGGACTGGGCATTCCGCCGGAATCGGGGTTTTCCCCCTTGGCCTTGTCCCTACCATGGCCAAGCTCTTCGGGCTGTACTCTCCGAAGACAGTTCGATGCGGTCGCCTGAAACAGGCTGGGAACTGAAGGCCTTGAGCTCAAAGGAAAAGGGCCTCCCGCATGCGGGAGGCCCAATTGGGAAGGGGTGTTGTGCCAAACATATTGGGCCAAAGCCCTCAGAGTGGGACGTACCCCTTTAGATCTCGGACTTTCGTCCTGCTACGATATTAGCCGTTATGCTCAAGGCCGTCAACCCACACGACCCCATCACCGCCGCCCGGCTAGTCGAGCTTCTCGGCCCGACCACCCCATGGAATCGGTCCCTCTGGAGCCTCAACACCGTCCTGACGCTGGGAGAGGTCTTGGAGGCGGCTGAAGCTAACCGCGCCGGGATCCTTGGCGAGGATTCTCTCAAAAGACTTGGTTCTCTTGCGATACGACTGGTCGGGAAGGACCCGGGGGTCCTCGACGAGGAAAAGCGGGTTCTAAACGACGCCCTTCGCACCTCTCCGCGATACGACGGTCTGGCCTACCATACCGTTGCTCAATTGGTGGAGCGGATCGATTCTGAGTACGCTCTGCGATGGGCTACGGCCCTATCCGCCAATCCACCTCCCGAACCGGAGCGGACCGCAAGGAGTATCGCAGCCTATCTCCTGGACCGGGGCTTGTCCGGGGAGTTGCTTCATTCCTGGTGGACCAAATGGCTGTATCAAGGCGCGACGGAGTTAACCCTGGTCGAAATCCTTCAGCTGGCGCAACAGGAGCTGGTTGCACGTCCTCTGGTCGAATTTGAAGTCCTCGTCGCGTTCAAGAACTCGCCGAAATCGGCATCGGGATTCCCCAAGGGCTGGCTAAGATCGAACGAGTTTTCGCGTTGGCTGAGGGAGAATCACTTTGCGGTTCAGAATGTCCGAGTGAGTGGCGGGTTGATTCTCACGATTCGAGCACGCGATGCCAACGGCGCCGCCCAACTGGCGGCCTCACGGATCGATCATTTCGTCGCCCGATCTTCGGTCGCAACCAACGAGCCGCTCGAACCCTGGCCGGTGATCTGGGTGCGTGGAGAAGCCGTCACCTTTCCTTTCGGCCCTCGTCCGCGAGGCGTGCGAGTCAAGGCTCTCTACCGAGAAGACCAGTTGTTCACTGAATCGGATACCACAGTCGACGCAGCCATCGAATTACTGGCTCATCTCGAAAGCAGTTCGGCGAGCGCCGCCATTGCGGGCGGCTGGGCAGCCATCGAAGCGCTTCTGGCAGAACCCCATGATCGATCGGGTGCAGCCGACAGCCTGGCTTCCATCGTGGCGTGCTCATTTCCCCGAGCGGAGCTGACTGCTCTTTCCTATATTGCACAACGGACCTGTCCCGATCTTCAGGTAGCACTGCAGGGATGTAATGAGAATCGAGAACGGGCAGGAGTGATCGCGCGCCATTGTGGGTGGCCACACGCTGAATCTTCGGCGTCACAGCGATCAAGCCGCCCTACTGCGAATGCAGAAACTCCTCCGCTCCCCCTCTAAAGTGCTCTCCGATATTCAAACTCATTTGGCTGATGCGTTCTATCGCATTTACCGACAGCGCAACCTCATCCTCCACGGAGGGAAAACCAATAGCGTAGCCCTGGGAGGAAGCCTTCGCACGGCGTCGAAACTGGTTGGTGCCGGGATGGACCGGATCACACATGCCTGGTACGTCAAAAACGTCCGTCCGATCGAACTGGCTGCTCGATCGAAATCCGCAATCCTTCTGGTTCCCGAGAACGACCCCCTTGCTACAGTCAATTTGCTCGGCATGTGATTGGGGCGGGATTGAGCCTTTTCGAATACCTCGAACCTCTTCGTCCATTGACCAACGCCATGGAAGCCGCGGATCGTCACCCAACCGCAGGTTTTACATTGCTCTGCTTCGATGACTTTTACGTGTAACTTTCAGAATGTCTCTGAGGATGTGAGGAGTGCCGCGGACGTTCAGTGGATGCAAATGGTCAACATATTCTGAGGCCAAGATCGCCCAATTCTCCAGCAATCTGCGAAGGAAAGAGTCTTCAAGCGGTGTGGGAATGGAGTCCGGACCGAAGGTCAAGCCGCAGAAATTGACTGGGCCCTCGATCGTAAGCACCTGCAGCTTGAAATCGCCGCTGGAGTTCCGGATCGACCCTCTCACTGGCCACCCGGCGCGGAGCTTGCGAAATCCAAGCGGTCTCACACCAACTGAAGTCTGGCGCTCAGCTCGAAAATGATGAAGCAGACGCTTGCCAATGTTACCCGCTTCTCCGACATAGCACGGGGTATGCGCACTATCGCCATCGCGGGCCTCACGGAATATAAACCGATACACGCCCGGATATGCAAGTTCAGCTAACAGACCCCGAGGAACCTGCCGACTGTTCGCCCAATTCAGGAGAACCTCCGGAGAGAGCAGTTCCCGCCAACGCAGATTACAAGTCACCGGAAAGGTCCTTGTCATGGCATCCACTCCTTATAGATGGGAAATTAAAAACACCCTTCAAAACTCTGCAACTCTGCTCCCACGTCCCAACAGACCTTGGAACAAAGCCCATGTTCTATCCTGGGCTTCGTTCCATATTAGAGAAGACAAATGCCATCCTGGCGCTCGAGCCGCTAGTCACCAATCAGTAGCCACTGCTGTCCGGTGCATTGCAGGGCCGGAGCAGCCCGCAGAAGTGGGAGCGAACGGACGCGTGTTTTTCGGGCGACTGCAGCGAGGGAGCAGGCTTCCTCCCTCAAAGAATGAAAGACCCTAAGAATATCGAGCGAACTATTCCCACCCGCTAGAATGCACTGGAGAGCCCCTTGCCTGCTCTCCCCTCAAGAATGATTTATAGACAGTCGGAGCAGGCAGTTTGTGCCGAATTCCCGTCTTCGAAGAACCGCTGGTATGGACTGGTCGGCGCCCTTCAAAATAGTCCCAAACGCCCGACAATGGGAACGTATAGGAAATCTTCCGGCAAACCCAAATGCTTAAACAGCACAAGCAACAAGAGTGCTTTGATGCGTCGATTCAGGTTGTACATTTCGACCGAATCTTCGAGGACCGACGGTTTTTTCCCCTCGTAATGGGTCAGGTAATTCCTGATGTTCACAAGCTTTCGGATAAACTTCTGAGGACTGTCGGTACCGGACAGATTATCGAAGTGTTCGCGCCGAACCCCTTCAAAGAGCTCTTCGAGTCGGCTCTTCAACGATAGTTCGTTCCCATATTTGAGCATCGATTCCAACTTGACAGAAAGTTTCTTGTCTATATCAGCCGGAATGGCATCGACCAAAGCCTTTCGAATCCCGGAATATTCTTGCTCGGGGAGGTACTTCCCTTCATAGACTTTCCGATGAAAGCTCTCAAGCGCCTGCGCGAGCGATAGGAAGGTGCTCTGGACGTAGCGGCCAGGGTTGTACACCGTGCTTAGAAGCAGGTCGTAGACGGGACGCAAGGCCAGCTCATATTGAAACCAGTTCTTGAAGAGAGTTTCAGCGGTCTTTGATTGTTGCAAGTCGTCGAAGGGTATAAGCATCTCAAATTCGTTCTTTTTCTTCGGCGGCACGGCACGGGGAGGTATGGCGTAGTTTGCGCATACATCAGCCCCGGCCGGCTCACTTTGTATCGATAGACGGATACTCGTCGGCTGGACAGGGTCGTCGATCAGCAGGGACAGAAGGTTTGCCAGGGACCGCACCGATTCAGTGACAGTCTGGAGCGTGGCTGGATTACGGAACACCAGCGTGAACCGGTTATGATTCGTCAGCTTCGTTTCAACAGGGCTGTGTGAGACTTCGAGATCTGTGGAAAGGGCAAGCCTCTTCAGATCCGGCAACTCCGTGACCTCAAGATTTGGACCCAGGTCCTTGGCGACGACAAAACCGGCGATTGAATCCTCGCTCCCGGTGGACTGTCGAACTAGCCGGCAGGCTGCCCACTCTTCCAGATTCGTGAATCCAACCACGGCCTGCCGGACAACAGCGCCTGCCGGATCCAGATGTGCACCTACGATGACTTCATTTGCCAGTAAGTCTATTTCCCTTCCACTTGAATCCAGGTAATAGGTTTTGAGAACGGTAACGGGTGAGGAATCATTGGCGCAACCGTGAATCACAGGAATCTTGACGCCGCCTACGCGATAGGCCGTACTGAGCGCTGGAGTGAGCGCGCGGTCCAGTTGCAGCTTGATTCGATCGACAGAGTATGAGAGCGTGCCATAGGCGGCGCCGTCCTTATGAGAAGGCAGCCACCAACTGCCGTTCAGAGTAAAGTTCCTGAACATTTGCTCGCCTGCGAACCGCATGTGTATCTCTCCGGACTGTCCGCGCCTTTCGACGTATAGAGTTCCCTCAATCGATCTGGATTCTTAAGCGCGTATTCTTGTTTTCAGCTCAAATTCTATCCCGACAATTCCGGCTCGGGCGATTTCCGAGATTCTTGGTGCCATCTTCGCTCGAACAGCCGCCTCAACAATCTGGCTCTCCTGAGTTGTGGACACCCATGCAGCGACCCGACATTTGGCGTGGCCCCCATCCATTCCGGCCCTCGTTTCCAGCCCCCACGAAATCCTGAACAAAGACGCGAACGCGGTGCACTATAAAACGTCACAGGCATTCCTTGAGTTGCTGGCGAATTCTGGCTCGTACTACTTTCTTTGCCGTCTTTCTCGCTGCCTTTTTGGAAACCCTCTTCACAGGCTTATTAGCTCCCTTCTTCGCTGCTTTCTTCGCAGGCTATTTAGGTTCCTTTTTGGCTGCGACCTTCTCTGCCGGCGGAGTGGGAGGTTTCTCCGGTGCATCCGATCCGGGAAGATCCTTCTGACCAAGTCCGGGCGAATGCAGTGGCGTCCGGAATTGCTTATCTTCGTAGATCTTGATAATCGCCTGTTTGTCCATGAAAGCCACTGCCGGCAGTGGCGACTCCCCGGCCGCCATTTGTGCGCATCCAGCCGAATTGGAAGCAGATAATAGCTAAGAGCCTCACGCCCATAAGAAGGGACGGCGTAAATCGACGAGATGCCGATACAGCAATATTCCACTTCGAAAGACGCGCTTGACGCGATTTCTGCCAAGCTTCGGTCGAGCCATCGTCCATTTGCAGGCGCCCAGTTTCGCCTGGCGTCTGTTGAGAGCCCCGATGGTCTGTCATTCATTACAGGAACCGCTGTATTCGCGGAAAGCGAACTCGCCAGCAGGAATGAGGCGGTCTATCAAAGCCTGCACCTCGTTGAAACATGGATCGGCGGCCAGGACGCGGCCATGGACTCGATTGCAAGAATTTTCCTGGGGCAGGAAACACTGCAAGGTCACAAGATCTCGAATACCTTCGGTCACGCAATTCTCCAACACTCCGCCGAAGAAGAGCTGGCCTCGGGATGGCCGTGCTGGGTCTTTGCCAGCAGCGTAGATTCTGCGGCCGATCGTCAGCGCCTGTTTCTGCCGCCCGAACCTACCGTCAATAAAGGTCTCGAACCATTCTGCTCTCCTGCGGATGCGATTCGCAGCTGGATCTTCAATTCGCCAGGATCAATCAACTCGATCGGCGAAATTCCGAACCAGGAACGGTTTCTCACGGTTGTCCCGGACACGCGCGCCTGCTTTGAAAGCGGCAGGTGGGAGCCAGGGCGGCTCACCCTTCAGTTATCGCTGAACATCGCACCCCGAGAACTTGAGCTACAGATTATCCATGTCGGCGCGTTAAGGAGATGTGCAATTCATCCCGTTGTAGAAGGGACTGTGACTATTGACGTACCCGAGGACGCGCAACAGCTAATCCTCCATCTAGTCCACCAGGACGGCGATCTGATCTGTCACAAGCCGCTCTATGCCGTCTACCGCTCCTTTGGGTATTCCGGGCAACAAGTCGAAGAAGCAGATTTTGCCGGCGATTTGAGCAACGGCGAAAATGAGACCCGCGAGTTCAAGCCATTCATTGCGCCGAATCACGAGAAGCAGTTAGAGCTGGTCAGATCCGTCGTTGCGTTCGCCAACACAGCAGGCGGCCGATTGTTTATTGGAGTCAATGATGAGGGCACGCCGCTTGGTCTGCCGGCAGCGCAAAGAGTATTCAGACAGAATGATTCGCCAGTTGAGGCGCAACTGGCCTGGGTCAGGAAATTGATTGCCGACAACACGAAGCCGGTTCCGAATGTGGTTTATCGCATCGCAGAGGTCCGCGGCAATCCGGTCATTGTCGCCGAAGTCAGCAAGCTTTCGCGCATTTGCTCGACTCGAGAGAATCTTATCTACATCAGAAAGGGCGCCACCAACCGTCTCGCGGACCCACTGACCGAGATTCCATCGATGCTGTCGCCAGAGAATTGGATCGAGGGGCAGAGCTACTGAGTCACGGCCCTTTTCATCCCGGGCATCGTCGATTCCACCCAGCAATTGGGCCTTGGCGCAGAAACCCGGTTTAGAGATTTATTACCATCAGGCGCAGAGTACTGCCGGACGCTTCCAGGAAAACCCCACTAGAATCGCTACAGTCACTCTTTGGGAATGGCCACATCATGAGCATCCGCCGATCAGACATCGAAAAAGCACTGGATGAGCTCACCTCCAACTTCGAGGGGATCCGGTTTCAACGTCTCGCTGTGATGCTCGCAAAGCAGCGGTTTCCCGATCTGGTCGCAAGCGAGCCAATGCAGGATCTTGGCGCCGACGCCGTGGGCTCCGGAAAAGTTCTTATTTGCTCCTTGACAGCCACACTGTCGAAACTGCGAAGCGATGCGGCAAAGATCCATCAGTCATTCGAAGGAATTGCGAGACTGATATTTGCGACTCCTCGAACGGTTTCCAACCGTCTGATGCGCGAGTGGACGAATGCAGCCAGAGACGAATTCGGTTATGAACTGGAGCTATTGGGAAGAGAGGACATTGTAGCGTCGTTGACCGACCCCTCCAACCTTGCGCTCTGTCACACTTACCTCGGTTTGCCTGGTCGAGATGAGACGCCAGTAAATGAGCTGACGAGCGCGATTCACCGGGCAGTGTGCGATTTGGCGGAAGGATGGTCGGCTCCCCTCCCCGGTATGCCGCTGATCGAACTACGCTCGACGAGGATCGGCAAAGAAAACCGGGAGCGGGAGATATTCGGACTGGCGGGCATATCCGATTTGCTACGCCAGGGCAGACGAGTTACTCTTGAGGCCCCTCCTGGCGGAGGAAAGACTACGACGCTGATCCAGGTTGCCAGATCGCTTGGCGCCGCGGGCTGCATTCCATTTCTGATCGACCTGCCTTCCTGGATCGGCTCCGGCCTTGAGCTACTCGATTACATCGCTTCCAGGCAAGCGTTTCAGGCCCGCGAACTGAGCGCAGCCAAGATCGCCCGGCTCCACAACGATCTTGAATTTCAGTTTCTATTGAATGGATGGAATGAAATCGGTGATGGTGACGCTGCCAAGGCGGTGCGCTTGGTGAGAGATCTCGATCACAACTTCCCGAAAGCGGGAATCGCCGTTGCGACCAGGGCCCATTACCTGTTCCCTCCTCTGAGAGACGCGATCCGGCTCGAGATCCTGGGCGTGAGCGGAGACGCGCGAGCGCGCTACCTCGCAGAGCGTCTCGGAGAGCGTGGGCCCTTGCTCCGGTCGATGTTGGACAACAACGGAGTCTTAGATGAACTGACAAAGACGCCCTTGATTCTTTCCGAGGTGACGGCTTTGTTCGATGCCGGGATCGCAATCCCGGACACTAAAATGGGGGTTCTGGATGCGGCCGTCAGGCTTCACGAGAAAACCGAGCAACATGCCAGCTTCCTCGAAGCACCTCCCCTCTCAGGCCGTGCATCGGTTTATCTGGCGGCGCTTGCGGAAGCCATGACATGGAAGGGCGGAACATCGCTTTCGGACGACGATGCCCGTGAGGTTGCTGGCACTACGCTCGACGATCTCAAGTCGGCGAAGCAGGTCCGTGCGGATACCGAACCGTCGACCATTTTGCATACGCTCAGCGGACATCACCTTCTCGTCCCCGGCGACGACAAGCCCGTTTCCTACCGGTTTGTTCACCAACAATTCCAGGAATTTTACGTTGCCGCGACTCTGAAGCAACGGCTCCTCGCACTGGCTGAGTCGGAAGACCCGCAGCGAATCCTTCTGTTCACGAAGCGCTATGTTAACGATCTGCGCTGGGATGAACCGCTCCGGATGTTGGCGGCATTTATTGGCAAAGACCGGAACCAGGATCCCCACCTCATTCAATCCGGTGCAGCTCTGGTCGAAATGGCTCTTCGCTGCGATCTGGTCTTCGCTGCCGAGCTCGCGTATCTTTGCGGTCCCCAAGTCTGGAAGCAAGCCGGGCGGGCGGTTGCGGATCAGCTTCGTCTTCTTTACAGCGCTCCCGAGAAACATGATCGCGAACGTGCATTCGCCGGGATGCTCGCGAGCGGCTCTGCGGATTTCAGGGAAATCGTTCTCGCCGCATTGACCAGTCAGGATCAACAGGTGAGGCTGACCTCTTACCGAGGTTGGCGGGAGTTTCATCTCTCCTCGCTCGGAGAAGACTGGCAGGAAGTCGTGCGGCGCTGGACGGTTGCAGCCAGGGCAGAATTCATGTCCGAACTCATTCATTTCGGGAAAGCGGCTCGATCGCTAATTCCTTTTGCGCTGGCGGACGCTTCGATCGAAGTGCGGGTGGCGGCCTTCTCGGCGTTTGCCTGGGTCGCTCCGCCCGAAGAAGTCGCCTCAAAATTGGCCGAAGTCGATGACCAGACCTTTGACGCGGTGATGTCTGACTTTCCGGCTGAATGGGTACACGCTTCCATTCGGGCTCGAGCCCTCAAGCCTATTGGAGGTCATA
>Ga0210408_10004564_pt1 | contig 12314 bp, 9 predicted proteins | sample IncBWH4MmetaG_FD_155471 | JGI IMG/M metagenome (GOLD analysis project Ga0210408, IMG submission 155471) | Forest soil microbial communities from Barre Woods Harvard Forest LTER site, Petersham, Massachusetts, United States - Inc-BW-H-4-M | ecosystem: Environmental > Terrestrial > Soil >...
GTTCTTTAGCTATAGCTTTGCCAACAGTTTGGGCATTGCGATCATTCATTCCATGGAGATCACGCGCTATTTAACCAACCAATTGATCTATTGCCTGCTGCCCCAATGTATGACGGTATTTTTGACCGCAGAACTCCTGCTTCTGAGTGTGCAACCCGAGAAATAATAGGATCGAGCCGCTCGGTCGCCGGCGCTGATAGGGACGCGCTCCCGCGCGATCCGCGGCAGCACGTCCGACGGTCATGTCCGGTGTACCCGCCTCAGATGGTAGATGCACTCCGGCGCGTCCGGCGTCGCACGTCTGGAACGCTTCTGTGGACGTGCGGCGCCGGACGCGCCGGAACGTGTATACGATCAGAGGCGCTGCACCAGAGCTTAACCATCGGACGTCTTGCCGCGGATTGCGCGGGAGCGCGTCCCTACCATCGCCTAATCTAATCGTCAACCCAGGGGCCTCTTCGCCGAAACGCAGTCGATACGAGCCAATCTTGTTCAACTAACCGTTATCTTGGACAGCAGTGTAAAAGATCTCTTTGAGAGATTTTTTACCAAATTCAGGCTGGCTGCAACTCCGGTTCGCGCCTGATAAGAAATGGCTCGACGCGTGCATAAACCTTCGGCGACACCGAAGCGACCACGATTACGTGGGAATTCTCATAGCTGGCGCTCAGGACATGGCTGGTCCGGTGCAGAAGCGAGAGTAGATCGGTCCGACTGAGGGGCAACGCCAGTTCCACCTTCGATACCCGATCGGCAAGCAGATCCGCCATCCTGTGCCGAAGTTCCTTAAGGCCCTCGCCGGAACGGACTGACACAAATGCCCCGTCAGGAAAGTGTAGACGGAGCGCGTGCAATGTCGACTCGTCTGCTATCAGATCCACTTTGTTCAGGACTGTGATCATTTTTTTCGCATCAGCGCCCAATTCTCCCAACACTCGGATCGTCGTTTGATAGAAATCGTAGACCCGTGGATGACTGGCATCCAGGACATGGATCAGAAAATCCGAAAGCACAGCCTCCTCCAGCGTCGCCTTAAAGGCTTCGATCAATCGATGCGGCAGGTTCCTGACGAATCCGACAGTGTCAGTCAGGAGCAATCCCTGTCCAGACGGGAGATCCACGCGACGAGTCGTTGTATCAAGCGTCGCGAAAAGTTTGTCCTCTACGAGGACCTGGGCGCCCGTGAGCTTTTTCAAAAGGGCCGACTTGCCGACGTTTGTATAGCCGACGATCGCGGCATTCGGGAGGGGCAGACGCTCACGCTGTTTACGCTGCGTTGCACGACGCAAACGAACGAGCTCAAGATCTTCCTTCAGCCGGTCGATATGCGTGCGAATCAGGCGACGGTCCGTCTCGAGCTGTGTTTCGCCTTCACCTTTCCCACCCAAGCCACCTCCCTGGCGGCCGAGGTGGCGCCAAGCTCTTGTTAGGCGCGGAAGAGAGTACTCCATACGCGCCAGATCCACCTGCAGACGGGCCTCCTTGGTCTGCGCCCTCTGCGCAAATATATCCAGGATGACCTCTTCCCGATCGATTACAGCCAATCCGGTCATCGCCTCCCAGTTACGCTGCTGCGCAGGACTCAGCTCGTTATCGAAGACGATAACATCTGCCTCCAACTGCTGCGCATGCTCGAAAATCTCTTCCGCCTTGCCGGAACCAACGAAGTAGCGCGGATTCGGTTCTTGAACTCTTACGAGAAGACTATCAAGAACAGGAATTCCCAGTGTATCCACCAGAGAATTCAGCTCGACCAGGAGGCTTTCGGATTCTTCTTTTTGCGCCGCGCCCTTATAGACGCTAACTAATAACGCTCTTTCGGCTTGCTTCGGTTTTTGTTTGATTTCGAACATCCTATTTTCTGAAAAATGCAGCGACACCATCCGCCACTAATTCGACTTCGCTATCGGTCAACTCCGGGAATATAGGTAACGCCAGCACTTGTGCGGCTGCCGCTTCCGACTCTGGAAACGAACCAGCCTCCAGATAGGCGAAACACTTTTGGCGATTCAGCGAAACCGGGTAATAGATTTCCGTTCCAATACCGCAACCTTTCAAGTGTTCGCGCAACTCATCGCGCCTGTTCACCCGCACAACGAACTGGTGATAAATGTGGCCTCGCTCAGCTAGTAGCGCCGCGAAGGGTTCGCCGGGCAAGCGAAGATCCGACCCAAAATCCGCAAGTTCAGCTCGGTAATGTTGTGCGATCGCCCACCGCCTCTGCGACCAGCGCGCCAAATGTGGTAACTTCTTCAGCAGGACAGCGGCTTGCAATGCGTCCAAACGAAAGTTCCCGCCCACCGTTTCATGGTAGTATTTTTGTTCCATACCATGATTTCGAAGAACCTTCAGGCGATCGGCCATCCAGGCGTGTCTCGTCATCGCCATACCGGCATCTCCGAATGCTCCGAGGTTCTTGGTCGGATAAAAGCTCAAGTAGCCATATTCCCCAATCCCACCCGCGCGCTTCGCCCCTTCTTTGGAAGGATATTCGGCGCTGATCGCCTGAGCTGCATCTTCAATGACGGGTACACCGTAGCGCGCGCAAATCGCTTGAATTTCGTCCATCGCGCAGCAAAGGCCAAACAGATGAACCGGTACGACCGCCTTAACCTGAAGCCCGCTTCGTGTCCAAATCTTTCCCTCTTCGAACGTGCACTTCGTGGCGAAGAACTCATCTAAACTTGCCGCCGACAAATTCAAAGTCTCGGAGTCAATATCGACAAATACCGGTCTTGCTCCCAACCGCGCAATACACCCGGCGGTAGAGAAAAAAGTAAAAGGCGTTGTCACCACCGCGTCGCCAGGTCCGATCCCTAGCGCCATCAAAATCAAAAGCTGAGCATCTGTACCGGACGAGGCGCCAACGGCGTAGCCGGCTTTACACAGCGACCCAATTTCTCGTTCCAACAACTCAACCTTAGCTCCAAGAATAAAAGCTTGAGAGTCGCAGACCGCGGCAATCTCATTTAATATTTCCTCTCGCAGAGGAAGAAACTGTTTCTTAAGGTCAAAAAAGGGTACTTTGGTCACTCGCCTGGTACCCAATATCCGATGCCGAGTGTCGCTGTGCAAACCAAATTAAGGGACGGTCAAGAGGGCAGTTTGTCCGAGAAATACGGCCGCCGGGGTAATTTTATGCGAACTAGGACGGAGATTGCTATGAGACATTTCGCATTAATCATCGTTCTATCACTTGGCGTATCCTTCGCATTGCGAGCCGACGATCAAGGACCGGTGGAAAAAACTGGCAAGACCGTCGAGAAAGCCGCGGTAAAAACGGGTCAAACAGTTGAGCATGGCGCACAGGCCACCGAACGGACGGTGGGTAAGGGGTTGAAGAAAACGGGCAATACACTGGAAAAAGCGGGTAACGGCACAACCAGTTCTCACAGGCATCATGCCCGAACGAAAGGAAGCACGGCGAAAGCGAGCCCGTCGCCTTCGCCCAAACCTGAAAGTTCGCCAAGTGGCTCACCTGCTCCAAGTCCGGCGATGACCCCAGCGCCTACTCCGGAAACAACTCCCATTCCCACGCCAACGCCGGGTAGGTAAACCGCGTTGTGGATTCCGCTGCACGCGGTATGCGCTGTCGACATTAGGATGCGATCCGCGTTACGTGCGGTAGGGACGCGCTCCCGCGCGATCCGGCGTAGCACGTTCAATCTAAATTTCGAATTTGAGGAGTCGTCCTCGTGCTCGTCGTCGTCCTCGTCCTCGAGAATCCCGATTCGTTTCGCAATCAGATTAGCTGAACAAAATAGTTGCAGGACATCGGTCTATTTGCAGTCACGGAATCCCAATACACCGAGGACGAGAACGACGACGAGGACGATTCCAAATTTCGGAATTTGGGTTCAATCAACATGATACCGACGACAGCGAATCGCGAAAGACCGTTTCCATGCTCATTGGCCGTGCCACGCCGGATCGCGCGGGAGCGCGTCCCTACCGCACGTAACGCGGATCACGTCCCCTACCGCAGACCTCCCCGCGGAGGTCGTAGACCTGGGTGCCGGTGATTCTGACTTTCACAAACTCTCCGACCGGCGCGTGGTGTTTAAGCAGCACGCGCGTATCCACTTCCGGCGCATCTCTTTCGGTCCGAGCCACCAGCGGCTGCTCAACGAGCGCTTCAACCTGTCTGCCAATCATCGACACGGCCAATTCGCTCGCAATCTCCTGTTGAAGTTGCATGGCACGCCGGTAGCGAGCGTTTTTAATCGAGGCAGACAGCTGATCGCTCATCTTGGCGGCACGAGACCCTTCTTCCTGGGAATAAGTGAAGATTCCCAAGCGTTCAAAGCGGATCCGTTCGATGAACTCCAGCAGCGATTCAAATTGTTTCTCTGTCTCTCCCGGAAAACCAACGATAAAAGTAGTGCGAAGCGTAATTCCAGGTATCGCTTCGCGAATAGCCTGAATCAGGTCTTCGATGTGTTCCCGAGAGGTTTCTCGCCGCATCAGGCGGAGCATTTCTTCGTCTATATGCTGCAACGGCATGTCTACATACTTTACTACTTTTGAGCTGGCGGCGATGGCTTCCATCAACTCTTTACTCCAATGCGCCGGATGAGTGTAGAGAAGCCGCACCCAAAAATCTCCCGTAATTCCTTCGATCCTCTCCAACAAACGAGCCAAGGTGGGGCCACGCGAAGAGTCGATCGGCTGTCGAGGCCCTGCCTTCTGATCCCAGAGGTCCATCCCATAGTAGGTGGTATCCTGGCTGATCAGATTGATCTCTTTCACTCCTTCGGCGGTCAGGTGGCGAATCTCAGCTTCTACCGACTCAATCGACCGGCTGCGATGTCTGCCGCGCATCTGGGGGATCACACAAAAACTGCACGGGTGATTACATCCCTCCGCAATTTTCAGGTAGGCATAGTGCGCTGGAGTCAATCGAAAACGCGGCGTGGCGTAATCCGGTATGTATCTAGACTTGGGCGTGACAAAATTTAATGGCCCTGCTCCCTGCCGGCCGACGACCGTTTGAACGATTTCCCCGGCGTGCGCAATTTGATCGAGTCCCATGAATGCGTCCACCTCGGGAATTTCGCTCGCGAGCTCGCTGGCGAACCTTTGCGACATGCAACCGCTCACCACCAGTTTCTGCCCGGGCCGTTTTCGCAACCCCCGATCCTGGTGCGCGTCCAGGATCGCTTCGATTGACTCCTCTTTAGCCGAGTCAATAAACGCGCAGGTGTTGATAATCACGACGTCTGCATCATCAGCGTTCGCCGTCACCTCCATACCGTGCGCCAAGATATCGCCAAGCATAATCTCAGCATCAACCAGGTTTTTAGCGCAGCCGAGGCTGATCATCCCCACCTTCAACGCGGGCACTGGTGACAAAACATCTGTAGCAGATAGAGGACGCCTCATAGAATCCACCCTTTCAATCAATTGATCACGATATCGTCGGAACTGCCCAGGACAAGCTGGCCGTCCTTTCGCACTTCTACAGCGCCTTTTTCCGAGACGTGTACCCAGAAACGCTTCCCCTCAACAACGATTGGGCGACTGTCCGGGGCCGCGTATCCCTCAAACACGGGCTGAGTCCCCTCCTCATCCTTCGTTACTTTGACGTAAGTCCTTTTCAGGACCCGAACCTCCAACTTCTTTTCCGGAAGGGTCGAAAGACTTGTCTTTGTCGGTGTCTCCACCGGGGTCGAGGATTCCGGCACACTCACCGGAAGCGCCTTTCTGACCTCAACCCCATCTTCAATCCGCGCCTGCACCGCGAACGGGCTCGGCGTTGCCGCCTCTTTCACGTCCCCTTCCTGCGGGCTATCGTGAGGGACGACTACAGGATTCTCTTCGGCGGGAGATTGCTTCGACAGCAACGCATCGACGGCCGATTGGGAGGGAACTCCCGGTTTGGTGGCTACATCCGCGGATGTCACCGTGCTTCCAGCGGTAGTCACCTGATTCGTATCAGCCACCCGCGTGAGGTTAAGCGCCAGATAAGAAAAAACTGGGACACCCACTAGCACGATTAAAACGAGCGTAACCACTACAGCTGGCGGCACCCGGAAACCTATCGCTTCGATTCTTCGTGGTTCCGGAACAGATTTTTGAGGCGAACCCGAGCTCAAATACTGGTAATCGCCCACCGAAATCGTTCTTGCGGTCTGGAAATTCTCCAATTCTTCTTGGATATCCACCCCAAGGAATCTGGCGTACTTCGCCAAGAAGCTCTTTGCGTAGGTGAGGTTAGGAAAGTGAGCATATTCATCCGCCTCCAGATCGAAGATGCGATTGGGCCGGATCTTTGTCTTCTCGGCTACATCTTCAATCTCGAGCTTCTTCGCAAGTCGCGCCTGCTGCAATTTCCTCCCGACCGATTCCACCATTTTTACAGACTGGTTTAAAATCCACTCCCGGCGATAGGTTACAGCCAAATATCCACTTCTTCATTTACTCTTTACACGAGCGCATCTAAGTCCACTAGAATCTCCCGCGGTTTCGCCCCGTCACCTGGGCCCAAAATGCCCCGGCGCTCCAAGATGTCAACTACTCGAGCAGCGCGGGTATAGCCCAGCCGTAACCGGCGCTGCAGCATCGACGTAGATGCCCGCTTCTCCTGTCTGATAATCTCAAGGCATTTTTCCACCAGCGCCTCGTCTTCTTCGCTCACCTCCTCTTCGGCTTGCGCCGAGGATTCAAGCTGATTTTGGATAGCCGGGTCGAACGCAGGAGCGCCTTGAGCAGAAACAAACTCGACCAAGCGACGAATCTCTTCGTCCGTCACGAGCACGCCCTGAGAGCGGATAAGCCGTGAAGTACCTGGCGGGCGGTAAAACATGTCCCCCTGTCCAAGCAGGCGTTCAGCCCCATTTTCGTCAAGGATCACACGGCTATCGAGCGCGGATGCAACCTGGAAAGCGATACGAGTCGGGATATTTGCCTTAATCACCCCGGTAACCACGTCAGCGCGAGGCGTTTGCGTCGCAACAATCATGTGGATTCCTGCTGCTCGCGCCATCTGCGTGATTCGAGCAATGGCGCTCTCCACGTCAGCGGGTGCGGTTTGCATCAGGTCGGCCAATTCGTCGATGATGACGACGATATAAGCCAAGCGATCCGGGATCACCAGATCGTCATCCCTCGGCACCCTGATTTGCGGCGCTTCGGATTGCAGCGAAAGACTATCGGAATCTGCGGACACCTCAGGTTCGGTTGTCAGGCCCAGTTCCTCTTGCGATTTCGGCTTCGGCCGGGCGTTAAACCCCGTCACGTTCCGAACACCGACCTTCGCAAAAATCTTGTAGCGGTTCTCCATCTCGTTCACTATCCAGCGCAACGCGAGCAGCACCTTCTTCGGATCGGTAACGACAGGCATCACCAGATGCGGAAGAGCATTGTACATCTGCATCTCAACCACCTTAGGGTCGATCATCACAAAGCGAAGATCATCCGGGCTGAACTTGAACAAAATGCTGGCTATAATCGCGTTGATGCAGACGCTCTTGCCGCTACCGGTGGTCCCTGCAACCAATCCGTGAGGCATCTGCGCCAGGTCCCCTAAAATAATCTTCCCGTACACATCCTTGCCGAGCACAATCGGAATTCGGTGTTTGGTATGGGTCCATTCGTCCGATTCCAGGATCTCCCGAAGCGTGACTTTGACCTTTTTTGAATTCGCAATCTCGATTCCGACCGTATCTTTTCCGGGGATAGGCGCCAGAATGTTAATTCGCTCCGCCCTCGTTGCCCGCGCCAGATCGCGCTCCAAGCTGGAGATCTTATCTACCCGCACACCGCGAGCCGGATACACTTCGTACCGCGTGATCGTGGGGCCCCGAGTAATATCCCCGGGACTGGCATCAATGTTGAACTGCTTGAGCGTATCTATGAGAACATGTTGGATCAGCTTCAACTCCGAAGGATCGGCCGCCTTTCGCCCTTCGAGATCAATCGGTTCCAGCAACACTATAGAGGGTAGCTCATAGTTTTCGATGTGCTGCTCAGCCATTGGCGGAACCGGTTCCTTGTCGCGTCCTTTCCCTTTCCCTTCCGTTAGCGCCGGCTTCGATTTGTTCAGAATCGCCGCCGAAGAGTCGATAATCTTAGGTTCAGGATATACCGCGGCGTCAGATTCAGGTTCTCCTGGCAGAAATCCTTTTTTCTTCAATTCTTTCTCATGTTTGCGGATTTCTCGTTCGATCTTTTTCTGATTCGCTTCCAGACGCTCTCTTTCGTTGGCAGCTTGCATCCGGCGCCGCTCTCTATCTTGGATGATGCTAAGGAAAAAGTTTTTAGCGCCTTGGATCGACTGCTTGACTAAAAAGATCGGCCGGATCCCTGTCAACCAGACGAGACTAACCAGATAGACCACTGACAGTGCGATGATCGATCCGATCTGGCCAAGCATACCTAAGAGGAGGACTCCGAACCAATAGCCGGTCCATCCACCCGGCCCCATAATGTTAAATTCGTGTCTCCACGTGTGTAAAAACCAGGGCTGCAAATGCAGTACGGAAGCTCCGCTGACGATAAATGCGACAGCCCACGGCAGACGTTTTATGATACGAAATCCAGCCAGAAACAGCTTCGCTCCGCCGAACCCTAAAAAGACCGTAGCGATAAGATATGAGGCAGCACCAAGCGTCAGATACATGAATCCCGCGATGATCGCTCCGGTCGGGCCGATAAAATTTTGCGCTGGATTATTTGGAGGACTCACCGAGCTGAACCAGACCCAAGAAGGAACGTCCTTCGGTGTGTACGAAATCAGCGCCAGGAAAAGAACGGTTCCGGCACCGAGTAAAACAAGTCCCATCACTTCATTCCAAGCGTTATGCTTTTGCGACTGCGCCATGTCAGCCCCCAGTGTAATTCCTAGGTTTTGGGCTTTCAATCCAGAACGACGCTATTTCCGGACGGGGTCAAGTAGGCAAGAAATCAAGAACTCGAGAAGGATCCATTGATTCGCGCGGTCCTTTAGATTCTTGAATTCTTGAATTCTTGCCTCTTTAGTACCGACTATGGATGCCGAATGCCTCACTTTTCAGCCCCTGTACATGGAACGAATTTGGGGTGGTCGCAAGTTGCAGACCCACTTTGGTCGCGAACTCCCGAGCAAGAACCCAATTGGCGAGTCTTGGGAACTTGTCGACCGCGAAGACATACAGAGTGTGGTTTCCGAGGCTGAATTCCAAGGAGTCTCTTTGCACGAACTCTGGGTGCATCACCGCCACGAGATATTTGGCGACGGGTACGCATACCCGCGTTTTCCGATCCTTGTGAAGATCCTGGATGCGTCTGATGTCCTTTCCGTTCAAGTTCACCCGCCGGCTCATTTAACGGACGAGTTCTTCGCTGAACCGAAGACGGAGTTGTGGTATTTCGTTGCCGCCGAAGAAGGCGCGGGCATCTACGTCGGCCTGAAAAGCGGGACGAACAAAAAGGATTTCGAATCAGCTCTGGCGAGTGGCGTTGTCGCTGATCTTCTTCATCGGATTCCGAGCCGGCAGGACAGTTTTATTTTTATTCCAAGCGGCCGACTCCACGCGATTGGTGCAGGCAATGTCATCTTGGAGATTCAACAGAATAGCGATACGACCTACCGCGTCTTTGATTGGAACCGGCTCGGATTGGACGGCAAGCCGAGGGCAATCCACGTCGAACAATCGCTGAGGTGCATCGATTTCGGCGACTTTGAGCCAACTCTTGGGCGATGTGAGGACGAGACATTGGTTGCCTGCGATTACTTTCGAGTCCACCGGTGGGTACTTGATCAGGGCCGCCAGGCAAATTCCGAGCCAAAATTCGCAATATTTCAAGTTGTTACCGGGGAAGTCTCTTTCGGTGGGCGCAGGTTTGGTCGTGGGGACTTGTTTCTCGTCCCTGCCAACAGCCACAAGAGTCGGGTCACTCCGCAAAATGGCACGGCAACGATCCTCCGAACCACGCTGTAAGCGAAAGCTCCAGCTTTTGCCTCTCATTTCGGCCTAAAGCTCCAGCTTTTGCCTCTTATTTTGGCCTAAGCTCCGGCTTTTGCCTCTCATTTCTCGGATCATTTAACCCAAAAGCCAAAGATAAGGGGTAACCGCAGATTTCACAGGTTCCACAGATGACTGAGGCCAAGGAGTTTATGGTTATCTGACGCAAAGATTCATCCGGAACAAAATTGTGGATGCCAGAGACCGTCTGCCCTACTCCTCAAATCTGCGAAATCTGCGGTTTCTAATTCGGAATTTAGGCTTAAGCTCCAGCATTCACCTGCGACCCGGCAAGCGAGGGGCAAAAGCTGGAGCTTTCGCTTACACTCCCGTCACAAACTGCTGACTAACGAATACCGATCGACGATGACGATTGTGGTTGCGGCTGCGCAGAGCCGTGATAAATGCGAGGTTGGCAGCTTAAAATAACTGGCCAAAATTGACGATGTTAACATCTAACACTAGGGTCGGTTTGTGAAAGTTTTCACAAGGTCAGCTCTCGGTGGATTGGGTACACCGAAGCTGCGGCGCGCCGTTGAGCTGATTAACCCGCACCTGTACACTGTCGAAGAACGGATTCGCGAACAGGCCAGAGCATTCGATCCAGCGATTGAAGGCTATCTTGCATACGCTTGTGGCAGTAGCGGAAAACGACTTCGTCCAGCCTTGGCGTTACTCTCCGGCGCAGCTACAGGAAATATCTGCCCGAGTCATGTCGATCTGGCCGTGATCTTGGAACTCATCCACCTCGCTACTCTCGTGCACGACGACATCATGGACAGCGCCGATGTGCGGCGTGAGCAGGCGACCGTCAATGCCAAATGGGGCAATACCTTAGCCGTCCTGCTTGGCGACTGTCTGTTCGCCCACGCTATGAAGCTGGCGGCCGCGTTTCCAAACAGCGAGATATGCCGCCGGATCGCTCACGCGGCAACCGATGTTTGCGCCGGTGAAATCTTGCAAACGCAGCGCAGGTACGACCTGAATCTGACGATTGGCGAATACTTTCAGGTTATCGAAATGAAGACAGCCGCCTTGTTCGCCATTGCTACAGAGCTGGGGGCGTTTATAAGCGAGGCGAGCCCCGAAGTGATCACGGCAATGAAGATTTACGGTCTGAAACTCGGAACCGCTTACCAGATCTACGACGACTGCCTCGACATTGCGGGCACCGAGGAAAAAGCCGGCAAAACTCTTGGCTCGGACCTTCGAAAAGGAAAGCTCACGCTCCCGGTTCTTTACTTATTGCAGATGGTGGACCGGGACGAGCATCATCGGTTCAGCGAAGTTTTGATCCGCAGTAAAGCGGAGGAGTTGGATACCCTCGCGGAAGAAGTCATCAGACGTGGTGCGCTTCGTCGAGCGGTCGATACCACCAAGCGCCTTGTGGAAGAAGCGCAGTCCGAACTTCAAAAGACGTCGGTGAACAAATACACGTTGGCCATGCAGGATATCGGCGATTTCCTTTCGAATATCGTTGACCAGTTTGCCGCAGCTGCATAACTTTTTCTACGCATGTTTTTGTTCTCATGCGTAGCTTTACCATTCACGAGTTACCAGATGAGGAGAAACCCCGTGAAAAGCTTCTCCGGCGCGGCATCGATTCTCTGACTGATGCCGAGATGCTCGCTATCCTTCTTCGCACAGGAGTTCCAGGCTGCAATGTCATCGAACTGGCCCGGAAACTCCTCAACCACTATGGGACCCTCGCTCAATTATCCCGTTGTCCCATCCCAGAGCTGTCTAGTTTCAAGGGGGTCGGTCTCGCCAAGGCATTGCACCTCGCTGCTGCATTCGGGCTCGGGACGAGATTGGCCGCGGAGCAAGTCATTTCAGAACCGCTCAATCGTCCCGAGGCCATCTACGCGTTGCTCGGGACGGAAATGCGCCTCCTTGACCGCGAGTCCCTACGCGTCGTCTTACTGGACACACGTTATCGCCTGATAGCAATTCGCGAGATCTCGAAAGGAACTCTGAACGAAAGCCTGGCCCATCCACGCGAAATCTTTAAGCCCGCAATCAGCCATTCCGCCTGCGCATTTGTGCTTGCTCACAATCATCCGTCGGGCGATCCGGCGCCAAGTGAGACTGACCTGAGGCTTACCCGACGAGTCGCCGAATGCGCTCGCATGCTTCAGATCCAATTCCTGGATCACATCATCCTCGGTTCGCCACAGGAAAGCAGGGCAGGCTATTTCAGCTTTAAAGAAGCCGGGATTTTGTAGTGGCTAGGGCGCGTGGCGTGATAGGGGTAGGGACGACGACTCAGGTCGCCCCTCCCTCCGAACCGGGCAGGCGAATTTCTGGCACCCGGCTCTCCAGTTGGTGGTTACTTCAAAGAAGATCGGCAAGCCACGGCATGCGCCTGTT
>Ga0210408_10004565_pt1 | contig 12313 bp, 10 predicted proteins | sample IncBWH4MmetaG_FD_155471 | JGI IMG/M metagenome (GOLD analysis project Ga0210408, IMG submission 155471) | Forest soil microbial communities from Barre Woods Harvard Forest LTER site, Petersham, Massachusetts, United States - Inc-BW-H-4-M | ecosystem: Environmental > Terrestrial > Soil >...
GATGGCGCCGAGCAGGATCGGCATTGCCGCGAGCGCCACGGCGCGGGTCCAGACCCCAAGGATCAGCGCGACGCCCGCGAGAACTTCGGCTGGGATCACGAGGTAGGCGAGTTCGGCCGGCATCCCGACGCTGGCAAAGAATTTTGCAGTGCCCGCCGGCGTGAAGACGAAGAATTTCAAACCCGCATGCGCGAGGAAGAGCACGCCCAGGCTGACGCGGAGCAATAGCGCGGCATAGGGCGCGGTTCGGGAATCGATCATGGCCGTCTCCTGATTGGGTTTCAGGGCATATGGCCCATTCTTATTAATCGGATAATCTGGTATTTCGGAAAAACAGTTCACACTCCAGGAGTGAGATCATCCATGCTGGACCGGCTGACCGGCCTCGAGGTCTTCGCCAGGGTCGCGGCCGCCGGCAGCCTTTCGGCGGCGGGGCGGACCATGGGTATGTCGCAGACCATGGTCACCAAGCACCTTGCGGCGCTGGAGGCGCGGCTGGGCGCAAAACTGTTCCACCGCACCACGCGGAGGCTCTCGATCACCGAGGCCGGGCGCAGCTATCTCGAAGCCTCCGAGCGCATCCTGGCCGACATCGAAGCTGCCAATGACGCGGTCGCGGCCGACCGGGTCGAGCCGCGCGGGCTGTTGCGGCTCAATGTGCCCGTTGTGTTCGGCACGCGGCAGATCGCGTCCCTGCTTGCGGAATTCGCGCAACGCTATCCGCGCGTCACCGTCGAGCTCGGCCTCAACGACCGCCACGTCGATCTTGCCGAAGAGGGCTGGGACATGGCGATCCGCATCGGCGCTCTCGCCGATTCAAGCCTGGTTGCCCGGCGGCTCGCGCCGTGCCGGATGGCCACCTGCGCGGCGCCGTCTTATCTGAGGGCGCGGGGCACGCCGCGCACGGTGGCAGAGCTGGCCGACCATAATTGCCTCGGCTACACGCTGGCGCTATCAGGGCCGCATCGCTGGAGTTTCGGCAGGCGGGCCGAGATCAGCGTTGCCATCGCGGGCGACCTGCGCGCCAATAATGGCGACGCGCTGTTGGCCGCGGCGGTGGCCGGACAAGGCATCGTCTATCAACCGACCTTCATTGTTGCCGATGATCTGCGCGCCGGACGTTTGACCGCCCTTGCCCTGGATCAACCGACCAACGAACGCCTCGCCGTCCATGCCGTCTACTTGCCGGACCGCCATCCGCCCGCCAAGGTGCGCGCCTTCATCGATTTCATCGCGACGCGTTTCGCGCCGGAGCCGCCCTGGGATCGCGGCCTGAGCTAGCGCGGGATGACTCTTCTTCGAATCGTCACCCCGCTCTAACTTTCTGTTTGAGCATGATCTCTTCGGAAAACCGGTGTCCACTTTTCGGGATCATGCTCTAGGCCTTCGGAAATGCTGTAGTCTTGCGTCCAATAATGATTGCCGGGAGGCCGAGGACTGATGGCGCAGACGAACTCCGAAAAGGCCAACTCCGAAAAGCCTGATGCCTCCTGGCCGCTGTTCCGTTCGCTCGCCGCCTATCGGCCGAGCTTTTTGCCGGGCGACCTGATCGCAGGGCTCACGCTTGCCGCCATCGCCATCCCCGAGCAGATGGCGACCGCGCGCCTCGGCGGCTTCTCCCCGCAGATCGGCTTTTTCGCCTTCATGGCGGGATCGCTGGGCTTTGCGATGTTCGGGGCCAACCGCTTCCTGTCGTGCGGCGCCGATTCGACCATCACGCCGATTTTTGCCGGCGGGCTCGCGCTGCTGGCGGCGGCCGGTTCGCCCGATTATCAGGCGCTCGCGGTCGCGCTCGCCTTGATGGTGGGCGTGATGCTGATGGCGAGCGGCATCTTCCGCCTTGGCGGCATCGCCAATTTGCTGTCGATCCCGGTGACGGTCGGCTTCCTCGCCGGCATCTCCGTGCACATCCTGGTTTCGCAAATGCCCGGGGTGCTCGGACTGCCGACAGCGGAGGGATCGACGCTCGAGCGCATCGGCGTGCTGGCGCAACAACTCTCGAAAGCCAACATCTTTACCGTCTGCATCGGCTTTGGCGTACTAGCGGCGGTGTTCGCTTGCGAGGCGATCAACGCCAAGATCCCAGGTGCGCTGATCGGGCTGGTCGCAGCTACCTTGGCCGTGATCTGGGGCGGCCTCGAGAGCAAGGGTGTCCGCGTCGTCGGGACGGTTCCGGCGGCGCTGCCGGCGCTGACCTTTCCGGACGTCTCGCCCGAGCGCTGGGCGCGGCTGGTACCGCTCGCCTTCGTGGTGGTGGTTGTCATCATGGTGCAGACGGCCGCCACCACGCGGTCGTTCCCCTCCGATCCCGATCAGCCCGCCGACGTCGACCGCGATTTTCTCGGCTCCGGCGCCGGCAGCATCCTGGCAGGCCTGTTCGGCGCGTTTCCGGTCAACGCCAGCCCGCCGCGGACCGGCATCGTGGTGGAGACCGGCGGACGGTCGCAACTCTCCGGGCTTTCGGCTGCCATCATCGTGCTGGCGCTATTGGCGTTCGGCACCTCGTTGCTGCGGAACATCCCCGATGCCGCGCTGGGCGGCATCCTGCTGTTCGTGGCATTGCGGATCATCCGCGTGCGCCAGATCGCCACGATCTGGCGGCAGTCGAAGAGCGAATTCCTGCTGATCCTCGCCACAGCCGCGCTGATCATCGTGCTGCCGATCCAGCAGGGTGCGGGCCTCGCGATCACGCTCTCGCTGTTGCACGGCATCTGGAGCGTCACCCGCGCGCGGCTCGCCGTGTTCGAGCGGGTGCCGGGCACGACGATCTGGTGGCCGGCCAATCCGAACATTAGGGGCGAACATGTACCTCGCGTCGCGGTCGTTGGGCTGCAAGCGCCGCTTTCTTTTCTCAACGCGCCGGGCTTCCGCACCGACGTTGAGAATATCCTGCAAGCTTCGAAACCCGAGCTGCTGGTGCTGGAAGCCAGCGGCATGGTGGAAATCGACTTCACCGCCGCGCAGACCCTGCTTGAACTCTTCAAGGCGTGTCACAAGCAAGGCGTCACGGTTGCGGTGGCGCGACTTGAGTCGGTGCGCGCGCAAGGCGCATTCGAGCGATTCAGGCTTTACGATGAGTTGCCAAAGGACCATGTCTTCCTGAGCGTGGATGAAGCCGTCCGCAAGCTGGCCGCCGGCTAGAGGAAACTCGCCGTCACTCCCTCAACACCGGATGCTGGTTCAGCACGTCCTCCCGGATCGATTGAGCCTGGATCGCGCGAAACAGGATCCGCGCCGTCGTCACGTCATTGGCCCGTACGCACAGGTCGACGATCTCGCCGACGGCGGAATCGCGCATCAAATCGTCCGAAACCTTCATGGCGATTTCCATCGCGGTCTTGGCGGCGCGCTCGTAGCGTTCGGTGTCGCGCTGGCTTTGCTTGCTGTCGGCCTTGTTCTTGCCGTCGACCCGGCCTGGAAAACCGCCGATCCTTTCGGCACTATCGCCGGCGGACCGGCAGATGTTGCGGATCTTGTCGGCCGCCTCGATGTCTCCAAGCGGCCACTGGATCTCCTCCTCCCAGATTTCCTTGTGCTCGCTCTTGCCGAACCACCGCATCGCCCTTCCTCGCAAAGGCTACAAGCATAGAGCGCAGCAGCCGCATCGGCGAGCGGCTTTTTTTTGACGGCTGCCGGCTTGCGCCGCCGGTACAACCGACGGGCGAATAAAATCAATTACTGAACTGTTCCCGCGGGCTGAACCAGCTCTGACGTTCGCCTTGGCCCGATCGCCTCGAATTGGGCCTTTTGTTCATCGCTCAGTGTCGCGTAAAAATCTTCAAGGGCCGCGTGTACCAGCTTGACCGCTTGCAGCATGGTATCGAGCCTTTTGCCGGCCGCGGCGAGCCGAGCGGGTGGTGTCATTGCATCGTCTGCCGGGCACGAGCCCTTTAGCATGTCCGCGGCCTTGGTGCTGGCGTCCTGGAGCGTCTCGAGGCCCGCGCGTTGCGTGTCCGTTGGGTGCAATCGGGCCTCGATCTCCGCAGCCGGCCATTGCAGGGCGACAGGTGGCGCAGCGCCGCAGCTCTCGACCAACGACCCTTTTGCGTTCTTCGCGGCCGATGTCCGGCGCTGCTCCTCGGCGATACCATTGAGCCGCGCCTTCTGCTCATCGTTCAAGAGCCCGTAGAATTTTTCCAGCACCGGCTGCACCAGGGCGACCGCCGATATCATCGCCTCGATCCGCTGCTGCATGGCTGCCAGTCGGCCCGGCGCCGTCAGGACCATCTGGGTCGGACACGCGGTGCGAATCTTCTGGGCGGCCAAGATCGAGGCGTTGGCGAGATCGTCAAGCGCGGCGCGTTGCGGTTCGCTCAGCTCGATCGTTTGCTGAATTTGGTCGATCGGAAGGCCGGCAATGTCGCGGCTGTCGTCGCCGCAGATTTGCGCCAACCGATCGAGCGCTGTGTCGCTCCGGCCGGACGAGCGACGCGGCGAATAGAAATAGCCGGACAGGTCGCCGTAGCCGTAGGGTGCAAATATGCCGGCGTAGATATCAGGGTAGCCGTAGCCCCAGAACGGGGCGCCATATCCATAGCCCCACATCGCATAGTCGTAGATGTCGAAATAGGCGAACGGCCAGAACACCGGGCCGACCCATCCGTATCCGCCATTACCGTGCTGCCACCACCCGCCTGCACCGCGGCCATGCCAACCTGCCCAGCCTGCCAGTGCGGCACCGGCGGCAATTTGCGCACGCGCCGCGGGATTGCCTAGCACGCGCCCACGGGCGCCTCGGATCGAAGCTGAATGGAAAAACGCGGACCTGCCGCCGAAGTGGCGCCCGCCGCCGAAATGCGCCATGCGAAAACCATGGTGGCCTCCACCAAAATGGCCGCCGCCATGGAAATGACCGCCACCATGAAAATGGCCGCCACCATGAAAATGGCCGCCACCATGAAAATGGCCGCCACCATGGCCGTGGCCGCCTCCATGACCGCCGCCGTGACCACCACCGCCGCGGCCCAGCGCGGCGCTGGACAGCACGGTCATCAGGGCAATCACAGCAATCCTGACAATTCGCTTTGACATGGCGCCCTCACCCTGCTCGCTCTCGAATTGGCACCATCGGACAAGACGCAAAGATGAGGCAAAGGTTCCATGTCGGCCTAGAGCGGGATGACTTATCTTCGAATCGTCATCCCGCTCTATCTTTTTGTTTGAGCATGATCTTATCGGAAAACCGGTCCCCACTTTTCCGGATCATGCTCTAAGCCGCCGGCACGATCTTTCCGGGATTGAAAATGTTCTGCGGATCGAGCGCCTGCTTTATCGCGCGCATGGCGTCGAGCGCCTCCGGGCCAAGTTCGGCCTTCAGATATTTCTGCTTGCCCTGGCCAACGCCATGCTCGCCGGTGCAGGTGCCGCCCATCGATTGCGCGCGTTCGACCAGGCGGTGCATGAAATCCTCGCCGCGCGCCATCTCTTCCGCGTTGTCGATATCGCATACCAGCGAGCAATGGAAATTGCCGTCGCCGACATGGCCGACGATCGGCGACAGCAGGTTGAGCCGCTTCAAATCCTCTTCGGTTTCGGTGACGCAATCGGCAAGCCGCGAGATCGGCACGCAGACATCGGTCGCCACCACGCCGGCGCCCGGCCGCAGCGCTTTCACCGACCAATAGGCATCGTGCCGCGCCTGCCACAGTTTTGAGCGGTCCTCGGGCCGCGTGGTCCAGGAGAATTCGCCGCCGCCGCATTCCTTCGCGATCTCGCCGAAATTCTTCGATTGTTCGGCGACCTCGTTCTCGCTGCCGTGGAATTCCAGCAGCAGCAACGGCGTCTCCGGCAGCGACAATTTCGAGTAGGCGTTGCAGGCCTTGACCTGCTCGGCATTGAGCAATTCGATCCGCGCGACCGGAATGCCGGTCTGGATCGCCAGGATCGTGGCCTGGCAGGCGCCGCGCACGCTCTCGAACGAACACGCCGCAGCCGCGATGGTTTCCGGGATGCCGCGCAGCTTGATGGTGAGCTCGGAGATGATGCCGAGCGTGCCCTCGGCGCCGATGAAGAGATGCGTCAGATCGTATCCGGCCGCAGACTTTTTCGACCGCGTGCCGGTCTTGACGATCTCGCCGTCGCCGCGCACCACTTTAAGCGCCAGTACATTGTCGCGCATGGTGCCGTAGCGCACCGCATTGGTGCCGGAGGCCCGCGTCGACGCCATGCCGCCGAGCGACGCGTCGGCGCCGGGATCGATCGGGAAGAACACGCCCTGATCGCGCAGATGCTCATTCAGCGCCTTGCGGGTGACGCCCGGCTCGATCACGCAGTCGAGATCGTCGGCATGGACCTCGAGCACCCTGTTCATGTCGCGCAGATCAACGCAGATGCCGCCGGCCGGCGCATTGACATGGCCCTCCAGCGAGGTGCCGGTGCCGAACGCGATCACGGGCACGCGATGTCTGCCGCAGATCCGCACCACATCCTGGATGTCGGCGGTCTCCTGCGCCATCACCACCGCGTCGGGCGGCTCTGGCGGCAGCCAGGTGGTGGTATGGGCGTGCTGGTCGCGCACCGCCTGCGAGGTGATCAGCCGGTTGCCGAACCGCGCGGCGAGCGCCTCCAGCGTGCTTTTCAGCGCCTGCGGCTCCGGCCGCTTCAGATTGTTGGTTATCGTCGTCGCCACAAATTTCCTCCTAGTGGTCCGATTCTAACATTCGCACCCCGTTTTGGCAGGCACCTTTGCGAATGTTAGAATTAAAGGACCACTAGCAAATATAGGTCTCTAGTGGAGTGGATTTGACATTCGCATCGCGAGTCCGTGGCTGGGTGGGTTGCGAATGTCAAATCCACTCCACTAGCTTCAGGAGACCGTGACAAAGGATATATAAGGGGTCAAGACATCAGATCGAACAAGCAGGAACGGATAATGACGACCATTGCCGCCGCCAAGGAGCACCCGCTGCCGCCTGCCCCTTTCCTTTCTTCGGTGATGCAGATCGAGCCGCAATGGATCGACCACAACGGCCATCTCAACATGGCCTATTACAACGTGATGTTCGACCGCGCCATCGACGAGATGTGGCTTCTGTTTGGCATGGGCCCCGCTTACGTCAAGGAGCGCCATGGCTCGACCTTTACCGCCGAATGCCATGTGCGCTACTTGCGCGAAATTCATCTCGGCGATCCCGTGCAGATTTCGATCCTGCTGCTCGGCGCCGACGACAAACGCCTGCACACGTTTGAGGAATTGCGCCACGCCACCGAAGGCTGGCTGTCGGCAACGTCGGAAAACATGACCATTCACATCGACATGAACGCGCGCAAGACCGCGCCGTTTCCAGCTGACGTCCGCGCCCGCATTCAGGCCGTCGCCGACGCCCACACCGCCGTGCCGCGCCCCGAGGGGGTCGGACGCAAGGTCGCGATGCCGGCCAAATAACGCGCTAGACGCGGTTGCGTCCGCGCGCGACGGCGACCAGGGCCGACACCAGGAACAGGATGACGGCGATCGCCTTGGCGATTTCGATGGAGGCGCCGGCGATACTGCCAAAACGCAACACACCTGCGATCAACGCGGTGATCAGGAAAATAACGACCCAGCTTGACACAAACCGACCTCTATTCTCCAACTCTGGTTACGATCGGCGAGATGAAACACTTCGCGCCTCGACTGAAGAACCAATCCAGTCCGGAAACGAACGTTCCGAGCCGGGAAACCGCGAAAATCGCCGAAAATTGGGGAACAAAATCCGCTGCTCGATCCCGAAAACGGTGGCCCGTCGCGGCGCCGGATAATCTGTAAAACCGGCCGCGGAAACCCCATATGGGCTTTAATCCCTGCTAAGAAAGCTCCCCTTCGCGGCCCCACGGTGCCATCGTGGGAAACCAGACGATTCGCAATGACCGAGCCGAGCAAATTGAGCCATTCCAGCGTTCCCGACCACCAGCCCGCGGCTGGCGGCATCGCTGCGCGTGCGCGGGCGGCGGCGGGCGGGCCGAACTATCTCGCCGGTCTCAATCCGGAGCAGCGCCAGGCCGTGGAGACGCTGGACGGCCCGGTGCTGGTGCTGGCCGGAGCCGGCACCGGCAAGACGCGGGTGCTGACCACGCGGATCGCCCACATCTTAAGCCAGGGCCGCGCCCGCCCGAACGAAATCCTGTCGGTGACCTTCACCAACAAGGCGGCGCGCGAGATGAAGCTTCGGCTCGGCCAGATGCTGGGCCAGGCGGTCGAAGGCATGCCGTGGCTCGGCACCTTCCACTCGATCGGCGGGCGCATCCTGCGCACCCATGCCGAGATGGTGCAGTTGAAATCCAATTTCACCGTGCTCGATGTCGACGATCAGGTGCGGCTGCTGAAGCAGCTGTTGCAGGCGGAGAATATCGACGACAAGCGCTGGCCGGCGCGCATGCTGGCCGGTCTGATCGACGGCTGGAAGAATCGCGGGCTGATGCCATCACAGGTGCCGCCGGGCGAGGCCGCCATCTTCGGCAACGGCAAGGGCGGCAAGCTCTACACGAGCTATCAGGAGCGGCTGAAGATCCTCAACGCCGCCGATTTTGGCGATCTCTTGCTGGAGAACATTCGGCTGTTCCGCGAGCATCCCGACGTGCTCCGGCAATATCAGCACCGCTTCAAGTTCATCCTGGTCGACGAGTACCAGGACACCAACGTCGCGCAGTATTTGTGGCTGCGGCTTTTGGCGCAGGCGCCTTCTTCTCTTACCTCGCCCCGCTTGCGGGGAGAGGTCGGATTGCAAAGCAATCCGGGTGAGGGGGAGCCTCCACGAGCCGAGTCCGCGGAGAGTGCCCCTCACCCCGACCCTCTCCCCGTGAAGGACGGGGCGAGGGAGACAACAGCACCGCCCTCGCCGCAAGCGCCTCCCAAAAACATCTGCTGCGTCGGCGACGACGACCAGTCGATCTATGGCTGGCGCGGCGCGGAGGTCGACAACATCCTGCGCTTCGACCACGATTTTCCCGGCGCCAAGGTGATTCGGCTGGAGCGCAACTACCGCTCCACCGGCCACATCCTCGCCGCCGCCTCGCATCTGATCGCGCACAATGAAGGCCGGCTCGGCAAGACGCTGCGCACCGAGGATGTCGACGGCGAGAAGGTCACCGTCACCGGCGCCTGGGACTCGGAAGAGGAAGCCCGCGGCATCGGCGAGGAGATCGAGGAATTACAGCGCGCCGGCGACAATCTCAACGAGGTCGCGATCCTGGTGCGGGCCTCGTTCCAGATGCGCGAGTTCGAAGATCGTTTTGTCACCCTCGGCCTGCCCTATCGCGTGATCGGCGGTCCGAGATTCTATGAGCGCGCCGAAATCCGCGACGCGCTGGCTTATCTGCGCACCATCAACTCGCCGGCCGACGATCTGGCGTTCGAGCGCATCATCAACGTGCCCAAACGCGGGCTCGGCGATGCCACGGTGCAGATGCTGCACGATCATGCCCGCAAGCGCCGCATTCCGCTGTTCGAGGCGGCGCGCGCCGTGGTCGAGACCGACGAGCTGAAGCCGAAGGCGCGCGGCAGCTTGCGCGATCTCATCCTCCAGTTCGACCGCTGGCGCGCGCAGCGCGAGGTGACCACGCATACCGAATTGGCCGAAATCGTGCTCGACGAAAGCGGCTATACCGAGATGTGGCAGAAGGACCGTTCCGCGGACGCCGCCGGCCGGCTCGAGAACCTCAAAGAGCTGGTGCGCTCGATGGAGGAATTCGAGAACCTGCAAGGCTTCCTCGAACACATCGCGCTGGTGATGGACCGCGACGGCGGCAGCGAGGACGAAGCGGTGTCGCTGATGACGCTGCATTCGGCCAAGGGGCTGGAATTCGACAATGTCTTCCTGCCCGGCTGGGAGGAAGGGCTGTTTCCGAGCCAGCGCACGCTCGACGAACAGGGCCGCGCCGGGCTGGAGGAAGAGCGCCGCTTGGCCCATGTCGGGCTGACGCGCGCGCGCCGCCGCGCCAAATTATACTTCGCCACCAACCGGCGGATTCACGGCACCTGGACGACCACCATCCCGTCGCGCTTCCTCGACGAATTGCCGGCGGCCAGTGTCGAGATCACCGAATCCAAGGGCGGCTCGGGCTGGGGCGGCTCCGGCGGCTATGGCCCCTCGCGGTTCGACAATGTGGAATCCTTCGGCTCCAGCTATACGACGCCGGGCTGGCAGCGCGCCCAGGCCAACCGCCGCGGCAAAGGCAAAGGCCAGGCGCGCGGCGGATTTGACGAGGAGCAATCGCCGTTCTCAGACGCGCGCAGCGATGCCTTCACCGGCGGCTTTTCGCGCAACAAGCGCGCGCCAATGACCATCGAAGGCGAACTGGTCGCGAAGTCGACGGGCACGGTTTCGGAATTCTCGCTCGATGACCGCGTGTTCCACCAGAAATTCGGCTACGGCCATGTGGTGAAGATCGACGGCAACAAGCTCACCATTGCCTTCGAGAAGGCCGGCGAGAAAAAGGTGGTCGATAGTTTCGTGGAGCGGGTCTAACATCTGCATGGACCCGTCACGGGGACAGCAGAGTTGTTTGATTGGCTGCGTTCAAGAAAGCAAGCATCCGAGACGCCGGCGGCGAACCGGCCGCTGGCAGGTTTTCTCCCGCCTGATGTCCTGCTTGAAGACCTCGCCAGGCGCGTTCCCCGATACCTCGCCGACATCGATCAGGGCCGACTGATCCGTCCGGCCTGCAAACGATCGCGCTCGGATGCCGATAGTGACGTGGCATTGATCTGGGATCACACCAGGCTGGAGGCGATGCAGTATGTGATGTCGGTGCCCGGGGCCCAGTTTGAACTCTTGAGCAGACCTGCCCGGCAGAGCGAAATGATCGAGGCCTACCTCCTGCAACGCCCACACGAAAATACCGTGATCGACTTCACGGGCACCACCAGCGCCAATTTTGCCATTGCCATTCTCGCCGGCCTCAACTGGCTGACCCACTGCGCGCAACTGGCCGGCGTTCCTCCGGCCCAGCAAACCGGCACCATCCGGAATTTCAGAAAGCTGGTCTCGCTGGCAGAGCGATGGTGGCAAACGGAAGGCGCCGTCGACCGCTGTGCCCAGATGCTGGCAAACCAGACGCAGCCGCCTCTGATGCTGTATCTGATCTGGTCCGAGTACACGCGGCTCGCCAAACTGATCACCGCGGCCGCGATTTTCGGAGCTTCGGCGAAAGCGGCAACGCTGCCCGCCGATGTTGTGTCCCGCTTCGAGACCGCCAAGGATCCTGGCGATCTCCTGGTCACCCGGACAGGGTAGCGAAGAAAGCAATGCTCGACAGTTTTGTGGAGCGCGTGTGACACAAGGGCATTCTGCCCTTCGTGGGCCTTGACCATCGGCGATCTGATCGGCTCAGATAACCCCATGGTCCGGGGAGGCTCTATCCTTTTTGTCGTTGCGCTCGCCGCGCCGTCGCTGGCGGCCGCGGAGACGATAAGCTTTGGCGATGCCGCAGCGCTATTGGCCAAAAGCTGCGCCGCGGAGATCACCGCCAATTGCCGCGGTGTCAATTTCGACGCCAACCGCCTGAAGGAGTGTCTTTCCCGCAATCAGGATGCGCTGTCGCCGCAATGCAAGGGCGACTATCTCCGCAGCCTCGACGCGATCCAGAAACGGGTGGCGGCGCGAACGACCGTTGCCAATGTGTGCGCGCGTGAGATCGTCAAACTGTGTGCGGGCTCGACCAGGGAAACCAGCAAATCGGTCCCATGCCTGGCGACGGTGCACGGCGTGAGCCGGAACTGTCTCCAGGCCATGGACGACGCGGGGTACCGATAATGCGGCCGGTGGTCTCAAGGCTTCCCACCCCAAGGCGGCGCGACATTGGCCTGTTGGCGGCGGCCTTGGTGCTGTTCGCCGCGCTGGCGCATCCGTTGCGCGCCGAAAGCGCCGTCAGCCGGGATGATATCGTCAAGCAACTGACCGGCCTTGACGCGGCGCCGGATCTCGACATCGCGGCGTTGCGCGACCAGGTGCTCAAGCGGTCGCAATCCAGGTCGAGAAACGAGCCCCCGCCGCAAAAGCGCCCGCCGATTGCGCCCGAACTCACCAAGCTGCCGACCTTCAATGTCAACATCCAGTTCGACATTGACACGCCGATCGTCCTGCCGGATTCCTACGAGACGCTGGGGCGCATCGCCGACGCGCTGGTGCAGTCGACCATGCTGCCATATGGTTTTCTGATCATCGGCCATATCGAGGCGAACGGAAGGCGCGAGAACAACGCGCTGCTCAGCCAGAGAAGGGCCGATGCGATCCGCGACGTTCTCGTCAACACCTTCAAGATCTCATCGAAGCGCGTGCAGTCGGTCGGGCTTGGCGAAGAGCAATTGCTGGACGCCGCCCATCCCACCGCTCCC
>Ga0210408_10004566_pt1 | contig 12313 bp, 10 predicted proteins | sample IncBWH4MmetaG_FD_155471 | JGI IMG/M metagenome (GOLD analysis project Ga0210408, IMG submission 155471) | Forest soil microbial communities from Barre Woods Harvard Forest LTER site, Petersham, Massachusetts, United States - Inc-BW-H-4-M | ecosystem: Environmental > Terrestrial > Soil >...
CTGCGCCGTGTGGATCAACGACCGGGGGCAGATCACCGGCGCGTCCTTTACGAATTCGATCCCGAATGCAGATACCGGTGTTCCGACGATTGACCCATTTCTGTGGGACAACGGCAAGATGACAGACGTTGGTACGCTGGGCGGAACGGTGGGGGTGGGCTTCATAGTCAACAACCGAGTGCAGTTGATCGGAATATCAAGCCTGGCTGAAGCGCCAGGGGCGTGCATTACGGCGCCTTTTAATGGAACGCCCGGCTGTCACGGGATTCTTTGGGAGCGGGGAATCCTTAAAGATTTGGGGACGCTGGGAGGAGATTTCTCCATCGCCAACTGGATCAATGATGAAGGGGAAATTGTTGGCGTGGCCAGCACCGCAGGTGAGGCGACGGTGCACGGCGCTCTTTGGAAAAATGGCGTGATCACCGACCTGGGGCCGCTGCCAGGAGAATGTGCCAGCCAGGCATTCGCCATCAACTCCAAGGGTCAAATAGTCGGACAATCCTTTCCGTGTGATGGAAGCACCCCACAGGCGGTCATCTGGGAAACAGACGGCACGGTGCATGATCTGAACGCTCTGGTGCAGCAGGGTTCCGGGCTTGTGCTGACGGACCCGAAAATCATCAACGACGCCGGAGCAATTGTGGTGGAGGGTTTTCTCTCCAATGGTGACCAGCACTCCGTTGTGCTGGTTCCATGCAGCGAGGATGACGCGGGTAACGAAGGTTGTCAGTTCGACGCTGCTGAATCTTCGGTCAAAGCTCAAGCGCGTGTAGTGGCAAGCGGAACCGGGTTGCCTCCGGAGGAATGGAAGGCCCGGCTTCATACTGACATGGCGAAACGAGCTCGGCGGTTTGGACCCTTAGTGCATAAATAACTGCTGCGACGGAGCGCGCGCTTCGCTGACCGGGGACGGGAATTCTCCAGAAACTCTCCATTGGTGCGTTAAGACAGCGGGAGATTGGCTTCGGCGTTGAGGGAGGCGTCTTCGTGGTCGCCGGCGAGGAGTCGGGGATAGCCGGCGGCGGCGATCATGGCAGCATTGTCGGTGGAGAGGGCGCGGCTGGGGAAATAGACTTCGAGGCCGCGGCGCTGCGATTCGGATTCGAATGAGGCGCGCAGCTCGCGGTTGGCGGCGACGCCGCCGGAGACGAGCACGGTGCGCACGCCATGTTGGGCGGCGGCTGCGAGAGTCCGCGTCACCAGGTCGTCCACCACGGCGCGCTGGAAGCTGGCCACCAGGTCGAGCGTGGCGTTGCTTGCGAGCGGGCGCAATGCCTCGGCGCTGCGCTCGCCTCGCTTGATGGCTTCGCGGCGGGCTTCGATTTCCGGCTGGAGTTGCGGGTTGCGGCGCAGATGGTAGAGCACCGCGGTCTTGATGCCACTGAAGCTGAAATCGAAGGGATTGCCTTTCATTTTCGGCTCGCCGAACTGGATGGCGCGGGCGTTGCCGTGGGCGGCGAGCTGATCAATGATGGGGCCGCCCGGGTAGCCGAGTTCGAGCATGCGCGCGACTTTGTCGTAGGCTTCGCCGGCGGCGTCGTCACGCGTGCCGCCGATGCGCGCGTAAGAAAATTTGCCGGCGCCATTAGCGCCGTACCTGGTCACGTGATAGAGAATGGTGTGGCCGCCGGAGACGATCAGGCAGACGCCGGGAAGCGCGGGGGCGCGTCCGGCGCTGCGTGCTTCGAGCAGTACGGCGTGAACGTGCCCTTCGAGGTGATTCACTGCCACCAGAGGCTTGCCGAGCGAGAGTGCCAGCACTTTGCCGTAGGTCACGCCCACCAGCAGCGCGCCGATCAGGCCCGGGCCGCGCGTGACGGCAACCGCATCCAAGTCTGCGAGCGAGACGCCAGCCTGCTCCATGGCTTCGCGCACGACGGGGACGATTTGGCGCAAATGTTCGCGCGAGGCGAGTTCCGGGACCACGCCGCCGTATTTGCGGTGAATGTCCACCTGCGAGGCGACCACGCTTGAGAGGATGCGCTCGCCGCCCGCGACTACCGCCGCGGCGGTCTCGTCGCAAGAGGATTCAATCCCCAGAATCAGATTTCCATCGGCGCTCAACTTTTCCTCGCCCGGTGCGCTTACATTCGTATGTTAGCATAGGCCCTCGCCGCGTCCTGTCATGCGCCGACCCGCGCCGCGAGCAGCGATTCGTCTGGCATTCAGCTCGTTGCGGTTACGAACGCACCTGATGCAGTGGGATTTTCGAGCCACCTCAGGAGTGTAGAATCCGTCTAGCACCCATGACCGAGACACGAAAACGAGTGCGCAAGGCGGTCCTTCCCGTGGCCGGGCTGGGGACGCGATTTCTTCCCGCCACCAAGGCCATGCCCAAGGAAATGCTGCCGGTGGTGGACAAGCCGTTGATCCAGTACGCAGTCGAGGAGTGCATCAAGTCCAACATCGAAAACATTATCTTCGTCACCGGCCGTCGCAAGAACGCCATTGAAGACCATTTCGATTCGGCGCCGGAACTGGAGCGGTTTCTGGAAGAACGCGGCAAGCCGCAGCAGGCGCAGATGGTGCGCGCCATCAGCGGCGGGCTGCATTTCAGCTACACGCGGCAAAGCGAAGCGCTCGGCCTGGGACACGCGGTGCTTTGTGCGCGGGAGCTGGTTGGCGATGAACCCTTCGCTGTGCTGCTCGGCGACGTGATCATGGATGGCAACGTGCCCGCCACACGGTCCTTGGTGGAAATTTATGAAGCCACCGGCATCGGGGCGCTTGCCGTGGAGGAAGTGCCGCGAGAAAATCTGCATCTATATGGGATTGTGGATGCGGTGCCGGCGAACCTGCCGAATTCGAACGGCCGGCTGCTGCGCATCAAAAACCTGGTGGAGAAGCCCGCCGCCGACCAGGCGCCTTCGAATCTAGGCGTCACCGGGCGCTATGTGTTGCCGCCGGAAACCTTCGACTACCTGGAGAAGACTGCTCCCGGTGCTGGAGGCGAAATCCAGTTGACCGACGCGTTGCGGACACTGGCGCAGAATGAAGGGCTGTACGCGAGTGTTTACGAAGGGAAGACCCACGACGCCGGTGACAAGCTCGGGTTTTTGAAAGCTACCGTGGAGATTGCGCTGAAGAATCCGAAGTTCGGCGAAGAATTTCGCGCCTATCTGCGCAACCTGAAACTCTAGCCGGCGCCGTCTGGCTTCGAGTCAGCTCATAAAAGCCCCAGCTAACGATTCACGCCTACCTCAGGGGTTGAAACCCCACAATAGACGCCGTTTTCGGCACGGCTAAAGCCGTGCCCTGACGAAAATGCAGCTTTGAGATGACTCCTTATTTCTTTTTTCTCTCCGACGATCCTTTGTCCACTGCGGGTTTTTTCTCGGAGGATTTTTCCGCCGGCTTTTCGGCGGGCTTCTCGCCAGGCTTCTCGCCAGACTTGGCTGCGGCACCGTCGCCCTGGCTCTCCGTGGACCGCTGTGAGGAACCCTTGCTGCCGTAATCGGTCACGTACCACCCCGAGCCCTTGAATTGAATGGCCGGAGCGCCGAGCTGGCGTTCCGCCTTGGCGCCGCATTTGGGGCACTTCTTGGTCACCGATGCGGAATGGCTTTCGATCTTTTCGAAGAGGTGACCGCATTTCACACATTTGTATTCGTACAACGGCAAGAGGCAAACCTCCGATGAGGCCGTAAAAATGAAATAGTAGCATGCCTGTCGCCGCGGCGCGCATCACGCTGCGCCGCAACCGTTATGCATGCGTGTGCTAAACTGCTGGTCCTCAGACGCCCATGAACCAGCGCAAGAACAACGAAGCATCGGCGGGCTGCCTGTACATCGTGGCCACGCCCATCGGTAACCTCGAGGACATTTCCCTGCGCGCCTTGCGTGTGCTGAAAGAAGTGGACTTCATTGCCTGCGAGGACACCCGCCAGACGGCGAAGCTGCTCACTCATTTCGAGATTCGCAAGCGCACCGTCAGCTACCACGAGCACAACGAGATTACCCGCGCCGCGGAAATCATCATTGACCTGGAGCAAGGCGCGAAAGTGGCCATGGTCAGCGACGCCGGGACCCCCTCGATCTCCGACCCCGGCCATCGCCTGATCAGTCTGTGTCTCCGCCATGGCGTTAAGGTGGTGCCAATACCGGGGGCATCCGCTTTTGTGGCGGCGTTGACGGGCTCGGGCATGTCCGCGAATGAATTTGCTTTCATCGGGTTTTTACCCGCGCGCCAGTCGGAACGCCGAAAAACTTTGCGGGCGCTTGCCGGCGAGCCGCGCACAATGGCGCTCTATGAGGCGCCGCACCGGCTGCAGGATACGCTTGAGGATGCGCTGGAGATTCTGGGCAACCGCCCGGCGGTGATCGCTCGCGAGGTGACCAAAATTTACGAGGAATTCGTGCGCGGACACATCGAGAGCTTGCTCGAAGCGGTGCGCAAGAAGGAACCGCGAGGGGAAATCACCCTGCTGATTGGTCCCGCGGATGGCGAAGTGGTTCACTCCGCTGCGCCGACCGCCGTTCCGCTGGCGCGGCGGGTGGAAGAAATCATGAAGGAACGCAGCGTGGACAAGAAGGCGGCATTAAAAAAAGCGGCCGCCGAACGCGGCATCACGCGGCGGGAGGCCTACAAACAGCTACTTGTCACCCGTGACGAGTAGCGCGCTTCGTTGTGTTTTTCTCGCACGCAATCCCACAGAAATTACTTGGAGTCATCCCATAATGGTCGTGGCCGACGATCACGCCGACCTCAGGGGTTGAAACCCCTGAAGATACGCCGTTTTTTTTTTGACACGGCTGAACAGGTTGCGGAAAAATGCAGAAAGGCCTTCCTCAGGGGCTGAAGCCCGATGCGAGCAATGCGGTTATGTCGGAGCTAAAACTCCGACCCCCTAAAAACCTGTGTTTTTCCGCAGCCTCTGAAGCCGTCCCCTCACGAAAAGATCCTCTTGAGATGACTTTTGGAGGGAATCAACCGGCGGAGGATGTGGCCGCGATGAAGAAGGAATCCACGCGCTCGAGAATTTCTTGAGGGGTGTCGGCGTGGTGCACGGCGTGGCGCAGTTCGCTGCCTTTGTGGACGCCGTGGGTGAACAGGCTGGCAAACTGCTTCATCTTGCCGATGGCGTCGGGCATTTCCGCTGCCACCAGGCTGCGGAAATAATCCATCAGCAGATGATGACGATCGCGCTCGGTCGGTTCGGTGTACGTGCCGGTGGCAAGGTAGTCCGCAATCTGGCGGAAGATCCACGGATTTGAGGCTGCCGCGCGGCCGATCATCACTGCGTCGCAGCCGGTCTCTTCCACCATGCGCACGGCATCCTGCGGGACGCGAATGTCACCGTTGCCGACGACGGGTATGTGCACGGCTTCTTTCACCGCGCGAATAATCTTCCAGTCCGCTGAACCGGCGTAGCCTTGCATGCGTGTGCGCGGATGGACGGCGATGGCCTCGATGCCCACACCCTCGGCCATGCGCGCCACCTCGACGGCAACGATATTGTTTTCGTCCCAGCCAGAGCGGACTTTGATGGTACGGGGGATAGTCACGGCGGCGCGCACCGCGTGCAATAATTTTTCGAGCTTCGGCAAATCGCGCAGCAGGCCCGAGCCGCCGCACTTCACTACTTTCTTTACCGGGCAGCCTAGATTGATGTCCACCTGGTCGAATCCCAGGTCCTCGATGAGCGCCGCGGCGGAGGCCATCACCTGTGGGTCGGAGCCAAAAATCTGCGCGGCAATGGGGTGCTCGTCCTCCTGATAGTAGAGGTAGTGCATCGTGCGGGCGCCCTGGCGCGACAAACCTTCGGCGCTGGTGAATTCGGTCATGATCATGCCGCAGGCGCCGAGCGAGCGAATGACGCGGCGAAACACGGTGTCGGTGACTCCGGCCATGGGCGCGAGGAACGTGGCTGGGCGGATGGTGATGTCTCGAATTTTGATTTCAGCGGGGAACATGATCAGAGCAATGTGTCGTCGATGCGCTCGTCTTCCGGGCCGCGCTCTCTTTGTTTTTCTGCGCCAGGCTCGCGTGCAGATGTGGTTGCCGGCGCATCGGGTCGCGGCGCGGCGGCTGTTCGTGCCGGGGTTGCGGTGGACTGCGAGGCCGCGCCGGCAGCCGCAGCCAGCGCGCGAGGGGGATTCGCGGCACCCGATTCAGAGGGCCGCGATGCCAGGCCGCCGTTCATTTGAGCTATTAGCGCCTCGGACGAGCCGCCAAAAAAATTCTCTACAACTTGCCGCAGCGCCTGGACGCGCGCGTCTTCCATGGTCAAATTCGCGCGGTACATATAGGCACGGCCGACCTTGCGGCGCTCCACCACTCCTTTTTTGGCCAGGCGGTCCATGATGGTCATGATGGTGGTGTAGGCGCGCGGGCGGCGTTCCGCGAGGCGATCGCGGATTTCACGAACCGTGCCTTCGCCGATGGGCCAGAGCATGTTCATGCAATCGAGCTCGAGCGGTGCCAGATCGAGGACTGAGCGTCTTGTGGAGGCCAAATTCCCGCCCCTTTCTTTATTGCTTCACGCTTCGAAACAAACTATCAAGTTTTTCGCGGCCCCTGCTTCGGCGCTGTGGCTGCCGCTGCCTGGGTGCGCTGCGGCCCGGCCAGATAGCGGTCGGCGCGCAGCAATGCGCGGCGCAGCGACGGATTGCGTTCGGTCCAGTCGTCTTCCGCCGCGGGGGATTCGAGCGTCGCGCGCATGGCCGCCATTTTCGAGTCCATGTCATCGAGAAAGTGCAGGGCCACGGCCTCGCGTGTTTGGGGAAGCGACGGCGAGCCGAATTCGTGCGAGCCGTGGTGGCTCAGTATCAGATGCTCGACGAGCACGGCCAGCGGAGCAGGGAATTGCGGAATGGCGCGGATTTTTTCACGCACCATCTGCGCGCCGATCATGATGTGGCCGAGCAGGCGGCCCTCGGTGGTGTAGTCAATGGCGCGCGCGTAGCGCAGCTCTTCAATTTTACCGATGTCGTGAAGCACGATTCCGGCCAGCAACAGATCCGCGTCCAGCTCGGGATAATGCTCGGCGACTGTCTTGCCGAGTCCGATCAGGCTGACGATGTGCTCGAGCAGTCCACCGATGAAGGCGTGATGCATGACCATGGCCGCAGGCGCGCGCTTGATCTTGGGAATTAGCGTCGGATCATCGGCCACGCTCGTGAGCAGTTGCTTGAGCCAGGGATTCTTCATGCCGGCGATGGAAGCACGAAGTTCGGCGTATAGCTTTTCGATGTCGTGTCTGGTGTGCGGCAGAAAATCGCCGAGGTCGTAATCACGCTCCGCCGCCGGAAGGATTTGTTCGAGGGTCAATTCTTTCTGACCGTTGTAAACCTTCACGCGCGCGCGCACCAGCACCACGTCGTCCTGTTCGAAAGTTTTCTCGAGGGCGGCGAAGTTGTCCCACATTTTCGCGGAAATTGAGCCGGTGCGGTCGCCCAGCTCGAGCTGCAGCCAGGAAGTGCCGGTGCGAGGAGAGGTGCGGATTTCCTTTTCGAGGACGAGAAAATGCGCCGTGAGGGCTTGTCCCTCTTGCAGGTCGGCGACGTAGTGCGTCTTCATCAACTGCCCGTCTTTGGCTTGGGAAGCTTCCTCTTCCCGCTCTTCTGTGGCGCGTCGGGCGTGGGCGAGACTTCCTGGATGACGCTGGCCGAGACACCGGCGCTATCGGTAAAGCCGGGCTTCACGGTGACGTAACTTTCCTCGCGCAATTGCGCCAGGTATTGGCGCAGGGCCGGCTGCATTTTTTTCATGTAGATTTCGTTTTCGATGTCGCGGCGCACTTTGTCGAGTGGTTGTTGGCCCGCCTGGAAATGGTCCAGCACCTTCAAAACTTCAAAACCCGTCTTGGTCTGAATAATGTCCGTCAGGCCGTTCCTGGGCAGCGTGAAGGTGGCGTCCTCCAGTTGCTTCGACAATTGTCCGCGTTCGAAAATTCCCAGGCCGCCGCCGTCCTTGGCGGTGCTTCCTTCGGAATAGCGCTTGGCCATCTCGGCAAAGTCTTCACCCTTCTTCAACCGGTTCAAATAGTCTTCCGCCTTGCGCATGATCACCGCGGATTCTTCGGGCGTCTTCTTCTCAGTGCTCAGAAAGATTTCGCCCAGGGCCACCTGCTCCGGCCGGACGAATTCCTGTTGATGTTCGTCGTAAAATTTTTTCACATCGTCTTCGGGAATGACGATGCGGCTGCCCATTTCCCGGCGGATGACTTCGCGCGTCAGCAGGTTATTTCGGATTTGTGTCTTGTAATCCTCCCAGGAGATTCCCTCGGTTTCGACGGCCTTCTCCAGCTCTTCCAGGCTCTGCATGTTGTTCTGCTTGCGCACATCGTCCAGCTGCTTGACTACGTCGGCCTCGACGCTGACGGCCTGATCTTTTGCGCGTTGAATCAGCAGTTGCTGGTCAATTAAGTCGCGCAACAGGTCTTTTTGGCGGTCGCGATACTCCCCTTCCATTTTGTCCGCGGTGCAGCCCTGGCAGGAATGCTGGATTTCTTCCCGGAGCTGCGTATCGGCCTTCTGGAAGTCGGATAGGGTGATGATGCTGTTGTTCACACGGGCGACGATTTCTTCGACGATGACGCTTTTCGGGCGGTCCTGCGCGCGCAGAGGAGAACAGAGAAAAACTGCGGCGGCCAGGAGGGTCATCGAAAATAGAAGTTGCAAGCTGCGTTTATTCATCATTTGGGTTCGCTCCGAATAGTAGCTCTACGATTGTAGTTGTAGCAATACGTTTCTGGCCGCCCCCATGGGGCCGCCTTTCTCGCCTTTCCAGTCCAGCCACAATATTCCCGTGGGGTCCAGCTTCATACCTTTGCGCTTGCGAATCAGTTTGACCAGCCGCTCCGGGCCCAAGGGCGTATCGTCGTAGAATTTTATCGCCAATTGATCCGCTCGCCGGTCAATCGAAGCCACCAACAGTTTTTCCGCCAGGCCCTTCAGTACAGCATAGTCCAGCAGGTTTTCTACCGCCATAGGAGGAGGGCCGAAGCGATCCTCCAGCTCGCGCCGCACTTCCTCGCGCTCCGCGTCCGAAGTAACACCGGCAATGCGCTTGTAAATTCGCAATCGCAAATTCTCGCTCTCGATGTACTCAGGTGGGATGCGGATTTCCTGTCCGAGGTTGAGTGTGGCGCGACGCTCCGGCGCCACGGCCTCGCCTTTTCGCTCGGCCACGGCGCGTTCCATCATCTGGCAATACATGTCAAATCCAACCGCTTCGATATGGCCATGCTGCTCGCGGCCGAGCAAATTGCCGGCGCCGCGCAGTTCCAGGTCCAGCGCAGCGATACGGAATCCGGCGCCGAGGTCGCTGAATTCCTTGAGTGCCGCAAGGCGCTGGCGGGCAATCGGCGTCAGCGAGACATCGGGCGGGACCAGCAGGTAGGCGTAGGCGCGCTGGTTCGAGCGGCCCACGCGGCCGCGCAATTGATAGAGTTCGGAGAGCCCCATGCGGTCGGCGCGATTAATAATGATGGTGTTGGCGCGCGGAATGTCCAATCCGTTTTCGATGATGGTGGTGGAGACCAGCACGTCGGCTTCGTCACGGATGAATTTGAGCATCACCTTTTCGAGCTCGGTCTCGCGCATCTGACCGTGACCGACCACGACTCGCGCCTTGGGCACCAGCCTTTTCACCATCGAAGCGAGGGAGGCAATGGACTCCACGCGGTTGTGGACGAAAAATACCTGCCCCTCGCGCGCCAGCTCTTCTTCGATGACTCTTTGCACCAGCGTTTCATTGAAGGGCGAGACCGTGGTCTGAATGGCCAGGCGATCCTTGGGCGGCGTCTCGATCACGCTCATGTCGCGCAAACCCACCAGCGACATGTGCAGGGTGCGGGGAATAGGAGTGGCGGACATGGTCAGCACATCCACGTTTTTGCGCATTTCCTTCAGCCGCTCTTTGTGGGCCACACCGAAGCGCTGCTCTTCGTCCACGACTAGAAGTCCGAGGTCGTGAAATTTCACGTCGCGCGAGAGCAGGCGGTGCGTGCCGATGACGACGTCCACCTTTCCCGCCTCGATTTCTTCGATGGTTTTCTTCAGTTCCTTGTCGGTGCGGAAACGGCTGAGCATGGCGACGCGCACGGGAAAAGCGGCGAAGCGGTGGCGAAAAGTTTCGTAGTGCTGAAAGGCGAGAACCGTGGTGGGCGCAAGAACAGCTACTTGCCTTGAATCCGCCAGGGCCTTGAAGGCCGCGCGCATGGCCACTTCCGTTTTGCCGTAGCCCACGTCGCCGCACAGCAGGCGGTCCATGGGCAACGGCGTTTCCATGTCACGTTTTACGTCTTCGATGGCGCGCGCCTGGTCCGGTGTTTCCTCGAATTCAAAGGCGTCCTCGAATTCGCGCTGCCAATTCGTGTCCGCTGGAAACGCGTGCCCCGCCGTTGTTTTTCTTTCCGCGTACAGCGCCAGGAGCTGTTCGGCCATGTCGCTGACGGATTTCTTGACGCGCGCCTTGCGCGCCTCCCAGACTCCCGCGCCCAAACGGTCGAGCGCCGGTTCCGCACCGCCCAGCGACTGATATTTCTGCACCAGGTCCAGGCGCGCCAGCGGTACGTACAACCTTGCGTCGCCGGCATAACGCAGCAGCATGAACTCGCCGCTGGCGCCCTCGATGGCCACCTGGCGCAAACCCTCAAATTGGCCGATGCCGTGGTCCACATGCACCACGTAGTCGCTGGCTTTCAGGTCCGAGAAATCGCTGAAAAAACTGGCCGTCTTCGAGCGCGAACGCGAGCGCTGCGAAGGCGGGGGAAGCGTCTCGAATAAATCGGTGTTCCCATAGATTGCGAGCTTTGCGTCCGTGATCACTACGCCCTGGGAGAGAGGCGCTTTGATCAGCACCATGGCCGGACCACTCGCCGTGCTTGATTCTTCTGCGAGACGCGCGACGGTTACATTTTCCTCGAGCTCTCCCAGGCGATAGGGCAGCTCGTACTCATTGCAGATATCCGCGAGGCGCTCGAGTTCTCCCGTGCTGGCGGCGGAGACCATCACCTGCTCGGTGGCATTGATTCGCCCGCGCACTTCAGCCATGAAGGCAGCCACGTTCCCGTGATAGCGCGTTGTCGGCTGCGTGCGCAGAGCGCGCGGCGGCGTGTCACCTTCTGTGAGCCCCAATTGTTCGAGGCCAAGCCGCGGAGAAAGCTCGAGCGCCAGCTTCCATTCCTCGTCGTCGAGCACGTACTCGTTGGGCGGAGGCGCTGCGGGGACTTCCGCCTGCTCGTAAGACTGATCGAGGTCCGCGCGATACCGCTCGAGCGCATCGGACAGCGCTCCCGGCTCGTCCAGCACAACGAGCGGCTCGGTGGCCAAATCGAACAGCAACCCCTTTCGCTGTTCACCGCGCAACTGGCGGAATTCCCAACCGGGATAGAAGCCTGCCGGTGTTTCGTCGTCTTCGCGTCCCGATGTGGCGGGAACTCGCAGGCGCTCCAGTACAGCGGCGCGGCGAGGATATTCCGTCAGCGGCAGCAACGTGGCGCGTTCAACCGGATTTGTGGAGCGCTGCGTGTTGGGATCGAACGCGCGGATGGACTCAATCGTGTCGCCGAGCAATTCGATGCGCACCGGCTGCGGCGACTCAGGAGAATAGATGTCAATGATTCCTCCGCGGACGGAGTATTGCCCGGGCATTTCGCAGGTGGTCTGCTTGTCGTAGCCCGCGGTGGAAAGAAAATCGAGGAGCTCTTCGTGCGCAATCGTTTCGTCGCGGGCGACGGTGCGCGCCAACTGACGGTAAAATTCCGGGTCGCTCATGCGCCACACCGCTGCCTGTACGGGCGCAATCAGCAAGTCGGCCTCGCCGCTGGCAAACCGCCATAAGCCGACGGCGCGGTCTTCGGAGATTTCAGCGTGCGGTGAGCGGCCTTCGTAGGGCAGCACGTCGTGCGCCGGAAAATGGACCACGCGGTGGCCGGGCTTGTCTGCAATGGCACGATAGAACCAGCGCACCGGCTCAAGCATTGCTTCCGCGCGCTGATTTGCATCCACCAGGAAAATGGTCGGCCGGCCCAGGGAATTCTGCGCCAGCGCCACGAGCAGCGCTTTGGCCGAATCCGTCAGGCCGCTCAGGCGCACTTCACCGCCGCTGCGCCGCAACGCCTCGAATGCTTCTTCGACCGCGGGGCGGCGTCCTACCCGCGCCAGAAGCTCGGATGCCAGTGAAAGAATCATGCCGGAATTTGTTTGATGCGTTCGATCAGCCTGGTGGTGGAATGGCCGGGTTCAAGCGGGATGTGGACAATGTTTGTCCCAGCGCCCGCGCCTCTGTCCGCATCCAGCGTTTCTTCAATTTTTTTCGCGCCGCCTTCGACGATTACATCTGGCCGCAGGCGCGCCATCACGCTTT
>Ga0210408_10004568_pt1 | contig 12310 bp, 11 predicted proteins | sample IncBWH4MmetaG_FD_155471 | JGI IMG/M metagenome (GOLD analysis project Ga0210408, IMG submission 155471) | Forest soil microbial communities from Barre Woods Harvard Forest LTER site, Petersham, Massachusetts, United States - Inc-BW-H-4-M | ecosystem: Environmental > Terrestrial > Soil >...
GATTTGGAACTCAAGATCCCTGCCAACCGTGCTCGCTGGTTCTCCCTGCTCTACAGCAAGCGCTGGGTCCTGTATGCCAAAAGTCCCTTTGGCGGACCGAAGCAGGTCTTAAGCTACCTGGCCAACTACACCCACCGCGTCGCGCTGAGTAACCGCCGTATTGTCGCCGTCGATGCGCGGCATCAGACCGTCACCTTCACCTATCGCGACTACCGGTACGCCTCACAGCGCAAGGAGTTAACCCTCTCCGCCTTGGAGTTCATCCGGCGCTTCAGCTCGCATATCCTACCTCCGGGTTTGGTGCGTATCCGGCACTATGGAATTCTGGGCAATAATCGCAGAAGACGCGATATAGAAGCAGCCCGCGTGATCTTTAAGCGCCGCGGGTGCGCCATGGAGCTTCAGCCGCAGAGCCTTTTGGATCCGCCCTGTGGCGGAACGTGTTGTCCGTGGTGCGGAAAAGCCGGGATTCGTCTGGTGGCCTTTACCGATGCCAACGGCGTTCTGCACATGATCGGCGTCGGACCAATGCCATGCGATTCCTCATGAACACTCTCCTGACACACCCAATACCGCGCTTGACGCATGCGTTCCGGCAAAACCCTCTCTGGATACACTCGGGCTCTCGCCGCTGTCTTCGTATCCTCTGCGAAGACCCGCTCTCGCCACCCGAGCTTACTGGCGTGGCGCAATTACAGCTCTCAATCTTTTGGCGCCAGTTCAATCCTGCTTCTCAAAGCTGCGGGCACGACATATATGCATCCCAAATTCCTCACTGCCGTCATCTGCGCCCCATCGCAAACGATACTTTTCCCAGGCGCTGAGCGACGTCAGGGGTAGGCTTCGTCCAACCATCGAGTAGGTCTCCGCAGTCGCCTTAATCTGGAATCACACTCTCGGCAGCGGAGACCTACTCGACTCAAGGTTATGTTTTATACTGCCGAGCGAGAAAGAGGCTATTTTGTCACTTTGCCTCACATAGATGATTTACAAAGACGCTCCACTGTTGTGCTTCGAATCGCCCTCATCGCTTGATCATCCGCCAAGCCCATGGGTTTCGGAACTTCGATATCCCAATCAAAATCTTCTCGAGGCCTGCCGCTAACGATTGTAATTTTCGATGTAGGCAACGGCCATTTCGCGAGTCTCGAACATGGAACCTTTCCAGATTGGTCGATTTTTCGGATCCAAAAAGCCCACTTCCCAGAATTTGGGTGTCCCATCGAGCGTATTCGATACGCCACAGAACCAAACGATGCCTTTAATGTCTCCGAACTCCCTTATTGTTTGCATAGTTCGCTTTGGGCCGCCGGCCCGCTGCCAATTCACCCAATCCATGCGATCGCAGTTCACCGGCTCGCCATTTGCTCCAGGCACTGCGTACAGATTCACCTCACCGAAGTACTTAGCTTTGATTTGCAGGAGTTTCGCGTAAGCGTCTACAACCGCCGACGGTGTCACTTCGCGAAGTCCGTTTAAGTATTCAATCTGTACGGCGAAATTACCAGGAGTTAACTCGACCAGTTCAGAGTCAAGAACGCAGTTCAGCGTGGTCAATTGCTCTTGAAAATGCTGTGCTTCTTCCGAGGTCATCCGCTATATCGAATTTGAAGTTTTCGTTCCCAGCCGCTCATTACTTTGATCAGCCGATGGAAAAGCGTATTATCGCGAGCCCGGTTAAAGCGATTATCAACGATAATCGCGTGTACGAGGTATCATGAATCGGGTCAAGGACGCCGTGGACCTCTCCATAAAGGGAGTCTGCTGGAAAAACTATGCCAAATAATTCGCAAAGTGACACCTCAATTGTTTTTTGGCGTTGCTAATCTGGCCCCGGTAAATCCGGAAACGTCTTATGATATGGCTTGCCTGGAAAATAGCGTTGCCATTCGTAAGCCGAAAAATTTCGCCCGACCGTGATACGTGCTAGGTTAATTATGTCGCGCATCTGAAGGAGCCAAAGGCGTGCCGTCTTGTCGGCACTGGCGGTCACCACCCAGTGGTTATCCTGACTGAACCTCACGACGGTGACCTCTCCCTCATGGCTGCGCAGCACGACCGGGCTGGCCGCCGGATCTTTAGCCGTCAGATCCCAAAGACGCGCTGTCTTGTCCTTACTGCCGGTCATCAGCCAGTGGTTATCCGGGCTGATCGCTATCGCATTCACCGCCCCCTCATGGCCACGCAGAACCACGGGGTTAGCCGCCGGGTCTTTCGCTCTCAGATCCCAGAGCCTCGCCGCGCCGTCCGCGCTGCCGGTCACCAGCCAGTGGTTATCCGGGCTGATACCAACCGCACTGACCTCGCCCTCACGCCCACTTAGCACGACCGGGCTGGCCACCGGATCTTTGGCCCTCAGATCCCAGAGCCGCGCTGTCTCGTCATCGCTGCCGGTCACCGGCCAGTGGTTGTCCGGGCTGATCGCCACCGCATGGACCTCGCCCTCATGGCCACGCAGAACCACGGGGTTAGCCGCCGGATCTTTGGCCCTCAGATCCCAAAGGCGCGCTGTCTTGTCATAGCTGCCGGTCACTAGCCAGTGGTTATCCGGGCTGATCGCCACCGCATAGACCCAGCTTTCGTGGCCACGCAGAACTACGGGGTTAGACGCAGGATCTTTCCCGGTTAGATCCCAAAGCCGCGCTGTTTTGTCGTCGCTGCCGGTCACCAGCCAGCGGTTATCCGGGCTAATCGCCACTGCACTGACCGCCCCCGTGATCAGATCATCCCCCCCGTGGCCACGCAGAATCACGGGGTTAGCCACCGGATCTTTGGCCCTCAGATCCCAGAGCCGCGCTGTCTTGTCACCGCTGCCGGTCACCAGCCGGTGGTTATCCGGGCTGATCGCCACGGCCAAGACCCAGCTCTCGTGGCCCCGCAGAACCACGGGGTTAGTGGCCGGATCTTTCGCGCTCAGATCCCAGAGCCGCGCTGTTTTGTCATCGCTGCCGGTCACCAGCCAGTGGTTATCCAGGCTGATCACCACCGCATTGACCCTGTCCTCATGACCACGAAGCACCAGGGGGTTAGCGACCGTATCTATCGCGCTCAGATCCCACAGACGCTCTGTATTATCCTCGCTGCCGGTCACTAGCCAGTGGTTATCCAGGCTGATCGCCACCGCTTTGACCCTGTTCTCATGACCTCGAAGCACCAGGGGGTTGGCGGCTGGATCTTTTGCGCTCAGATCCCAGAGCCGTGCTGTTTTGTCCTTGCTGCCAGTCACCAGCCAGTGGTTATCCGGGCTGATCGCTATCGCATTCACCGCCCCCTCATGGCCACGCAGCACCACGGGATTAGCCGCCGGATCTTTCGCGCTCAGATCCCACAGACGCCCTGTGTTGTCCCAGTTGCCGGTCACCAGCCAGTGGTTATCCGGGCTGATCGTTACCGCTTGGACATCGCCTTCGTAGCCACGCAGCACCACGGGGTTAGCCGCCGGATCTTTGGCGCTCAAATCCCATAGCCTCGCCGTGCCGTCCTCGTTGTCGGTCACCAGCAAGCGGTTATCCGAGCTGAAACGCGCAGAACTCGTTGGTGACCGGCTTATTGCAAGCGGTCGGCCTCCTACGAAGGCAAGCGCTTCTCTTAGCGACTGTTCGGCCGCCGCTACACGTACTCCATGAACGGATTCTCCCACATTAGCAGCTTCGACGGCGAGTAACAAACTGCGCTGCGGATATTCGGCGAGCGCAGAGGAAGACTCCGCAGCAAGGAGTCGACTCTCAGCAATTCGCGCCTGCTCTTCGGCATCGTTTTTTGCGCCGACAGCCTCTTGTCTTTGTTTTATTGCCTCGTTTCTTTGCCACCATGCTATTCCTGCCAATAGCGTTACCACGAGCACTAGGGTCGCCGCGATGGCACGACGAATTCTTTCCCACAGAATACCTCTATTGATCCAATCCACTTCCTCCGCAGTAAGTTCGTCCCGACGCCTTTTCGGCCAATCACGAGCGACGGCGAGTTGGGCAGGCCGTAGCCCGGCCCACTTAGGGTCGTTGGCCCGATCACGTCGCACATCTCGACGCCAGCGCAGTATGTCAGCTGAAGTGCGGAGCCATTCCTTGAGATCGCTCCAGCAGCGAAACATCGCCTCATGGGCAACTTCGATGCTCACCGATCGCCGCTCTGACTTGTCTTCGTCTTTGTTCTCTGACCTGATGAGCAGCCTCTCGTTAACAAACTTCTCGAGAATGGGTTTGGAAGCCGCAGGTAGCTCGCCCCAGCGGGCCCGCAGGCGCACAACTTCACCTTTGTCGTTAGCTTGAGCGAGATGCTTCACGAAACTGAGCCGCAGCGCGGCCGCGTCACTTTTCGAGAGTGAATCACGGGGCGCAATACGCTCGATGCACGTTTGGATAGAGCCCTCCATACCGCCAAGAGCCACATATTCCTGAAGCCCAAGTTTCCCATCACTCGCATAGCCTCTGTAGAGCTTCTCCAGCGTAAACGCGAGCAATGGCAGAGCTTCGACGTTAGGGGTATCACGCCGAAGCCCTTCCAACAATTCATCCGTAACCTCTACATGGGCGCGGCTGGCGGGCTTGCGGATCACTTCTTGAATTCGCTCGGAAGGGAATGGTCCGAGCCGCCAAGGCTGGAAAAACGGAGCCTGCAGTGCGTCGGAGGATTTTTCATAAATATCCAAGTGATCGGATCGCATTGTCCCGATCACGAGCAGTCGACCATTGGCGCAATTCAACAGCTCCTTGAGAAATCCTAAGAACCGTGCGGCTATCGGCCCAGCAGAGGGAGTCAACAGTTCTTCGAACTAGTCTAGGGCGATGAGGACCGTCGCATTCGAGCAGTTCCTGGCAAGGGTGAGGTCCTGCGCGGTCTCGATAAAAATTTTCACCGCTTGTTTTACATCGTCGCTGATAAGCTTGGTGCGTAGGAGCTTCCAATCTGGCGTGCTTTTGGCATCTTTGGGAAATAACTCGGTGACATTCACTGCCAGTTGATCGAATACGGTCCGTTGTTCGTTAGCCTGTTCACCATAACGCAGAGTTGGCAAGACAACCCATTCGGTGTCGAAGGTCTTGTGTTTTAATCTCGGTAATACCCCCGCCTTGAGCAGCGATGATTTGCCGCTACCCGAACCACCGACGATCATCAAAAGGCGCGGTTCACCATTCGCGCGCATTTTCCTCAAGTCCTCTAGAATGGTCTGTGTTTCCACTTCGCGCCCGAAGTAGACACCCGCAAGCCGTTCGTCGAATGCTAACAGGCCTGGGAAGGGACAATGGTCTCCGTCCTTCGGTGGCCATCCGAAATCATCCCGAGGCCCGAGATGTCGACTATCTAAGGCGCCCCACAGTCTCGCATATGCCGCCTCGCCCTCCTTGTAGACAAACACTGCTTGATGCTCTGCTGCAACTTGGTCGATAGAGCATTCTTGCAGCAGCACCGGAAAAATCTCTTTGCCCATCGCCTTGGCGTAAACCAATTCGGCGAAGCACCACCTGGATTCCTGCCAGTTCGCGGAACAAAGAACGATGAGCGCACGACAATCTTTCAGGTGCGCGTAAAGTACCTGCTCCCATTTTGAGCCTGCGGGGATACCCGTCTCAGTGTCGCTATCCAAGAAGAGTTGCGATGCGTCATAGCCATACCCGAGAAGACGTCGCTGGATGTCTAGTGCCGCAGCTTTGTCCTTTGTACTATGGCTAATGAAGATCATGCTGTCGTGGTGTAAGGACATGGCCAGAAGGTCTCGTGATCGAAACTCTCCGTTGGCAAATATTAGCAACGCGCAGCTCCTCAGTCACTCATTTCTACTCGTTCATCGGAGACGCAATCGGGTGAGTCGACGCTTGACTTCCCGTTGGAGGCGACGGCTCGATGTATTGAGCCAAAGTCGGCCTGGTTCCTTCTGGCAAACTTTGAGAGCCGCTTCGCCATTCTGGATGCATTTGATGAGAGCGGCTTGATAACCCTGTGAGGCAGAACCGCCAGAACATCACTCGCAGGTATCCCCATTTTTTGCCGGTCAGAAAAGGGGTTATGACGGGCTAAAGTTGGAGCTGGGTTAATTCTTTTCTGGTGTCATTTTGCGATTTATTTGACCGAACTTTTTGCGCACTATTTCGCATAGATAGGTGCCACTTCCTCCTGGTTCGCGCGGGATACGAGCTGGTTGAGAGCTCAACCAGGTTGTAACGGTCATCGATTCTCCCGTCCTCTGCCTTCCGGCCCCTGGGAACATATCTGCCGTGTTCCAGGGCTGTCTCGATCGCAAAATCCAGTCCGGCTCTTCTACCCAGCTGCGAAGAGTACACCGTCGGACGATCGAAAGATGATCATTTGGACCGGAAGCTTTTGGGATTCCAAGATGCTGCGAACCTCGTGCGCTTGTATCTCATACGCGCCCACAGTCGCGGCATCCACCTGAGAAATTGAAAATGGTAAAAGTAGGGTTAAAACGTAACCGTCCGGTGTATAATTCACCCAGTGTTTCTTGATCCCCTTGCTGTTGCGTACGAAATCCTTGATTACGACAGGCTCGTCCTGCGGACTCAATGCGGTAGCCCCTGTGGTCATAGGAGCTCCCTGGGGGGCTCTAGACAGCCGCAGGGAGAAGTTTCTGGCCCCCCGACGGCGTGAAGATTAGAGGTTCTGCATTTGGGCTCTCCAAGCTATTTTCAATGATTCCCGTGGGCTCAAATACATCCTCTAGCAGCTTCCGATAAGCTTCATCCCCGTAGCCTGCGATAGTCCCAAGAGCGCGCGTGTTTCGGGCAATTTCATCATCGTTAACAGCCATCTTCCGCAGCAGACCACGGTGATTCACGAGGGCAGTTCTTAGATGCGGATGCAGATGTCCAGTCAAACGGGTAAACTTTAGCAAAATCACGACATTTCGTCCTGATAGCCGCTCGGCCTCCTCCAGGCGGTTGGTGGCCCTCAACAACCGTGCCAGGTTGTTGAGGGCTGCAGCGACATCCGGATGGTCCGATCCATAGCTTCTCTCAGCAATTTCCAGCGCCCTGCGATAAAGCAGCTCGACCTCTTCCACCCGGCTCGTCTTCTGCAGCAAGCCCGCTAGATTACTGAGAACTCTGCCGACCTTAGGATGGTCCGGACCGTAGCTCTTCTCGACAATCTCAAGCGCCCGGCGATAAAGCGGCTCGGCCTCTTCGAGCCGGTCGGTGTCTTGCAGTAGCCGCGCTAAATTGTTGAGGTCCCTGGCGATATCCGGATGGTCCAGCCCATAGTTTTCCTTGTCGATCTCAAGCGTCCTGCGCATCAACGGCTCGGCCTCTTCCAGTCGATTCGCGTCGTTCAGCAATTGCGCCAGGTTGTCAAATCCGCTGGCGACCTCCGGGTGGTCCGACCCATAGCTTTTCGAATTGATCTCTACGGCCCTACGATAAAGCGCCTCGGCTTCTTGGAGCCGGTTTGTGGCATGCAGAATCCGCGCCAGGTTGTTGAGGTATGCTGCGACATGGGGATGGTCCGGCCCAAAGCTTTTCTCGCCAATCGCAACCGCCCGACGATAAAGCACCTCGGCTCGGGAATAGACAGCTCGCGCGTGCAGAAACATACCGAGTAGATTTGCCAGCTGCGCGATCAGCGGCAACTCGCCGCGGTGTTCTGCGTGACCCAGTAGCGACTCCGCGTGCGGTGAGAGCGGTAGCCAAACGCCCCACGTGCGAACATCGTCCGGTGACGCCGGCGCAAACGCTTTGAACAGCCGGCATGCCCAAACGAGCCAGCGTTCGCGCTCGTCCTCACCAAGCGAGTCCTGCTCGACCGCCTGGAGCAGACGGTGTACCGAGACTGTTTCGACTGTGAGGCGGACGAGAGAGAATCGGTGCAGTTCACCCAGCGCCTTGTCGATGGCAAAATCCGAAACATTTACACCTAATGCCTCCGAGAAAGCGCTGTGGTCCGCTGAAAAGACGTCGCGCGGGATGGCATCTGGAGCGAACCACGCGGCGATCCGTAAAATCGCGCGGGCTAGCGGGCTAAGTCTATCGAGTGTAATGCTCCATGTCTTTGCGACCGATGCTGGATAACAGGTAGCGCCCTCCCGATGCTCACTGAGGAGCTCCGGCCGTGCATCGCGGAATCGCTCGCAATATTTGTCGAAGCTCCAGTGCATTTCGATGATGAAGGCGGCGGCCTGCTCCAGAGCAAGGGGTAGATAGCCAAGTTCCTGCGCGAGTGACTGTGCGGCAGCTTCCTCGCCGGCGTTGTGCGCTTCTTTGGTTACGCGATCGAGTAAGAACCGAGTGGCATCGGCCGGGGTAAGGAAATCCAGCTGGAAATGCGACATGTTCACGGGCCAGTCGCTGAGCCGTGAGGTAATGAGCACAGCACCGCGCAGCTTTGGAGGGAACCGGTCACGGACAGCCATCGCCGCCAGCTCGGTATCTGCGTTGTTGGCAATGAGCAGCCAGCGCTCGTGTCCGTGAAGCCAGCGCAAGACCGCATTTATCTGAATAGCCTGATCGCGTTCGTCGACTTCTGGTAGACCAAGCACGGACGCGAGCCCCGCTAAACTAGCATCGAATGCTTCAGGGCTATCCGCCTTCACCCAAAACGCAGCATCATAGTCGCGAAGATGTTTCCAGCCATACTCTACGGCAAGCTGTGTCTTGCCCACCCCACCAAACCCGTGGAGAACGACCGTTTGCGTAATGGCCACTTCGCGTTTCCTCTTGAACTGTGCGCCCAAATTCTCGAGTTCCCTATCACGGCCGGTAAATAAAGGATTCGGCGGAAAAGGAAGATTGTGAATCGTACCTGGAAAAACCGGTGCCGTTTTGCCAGATGCAGGCAATGGTGGAGCGCTCACCGGCTTGGTGCGGCCTTCTCTTACCCCATCAAGCAGGCTTTGACGAGCCTCCTCTCCAGAAAGCCCGACGAGATCGATATAGATGCGAGCATGGAGCAAGGCTATCGCTCGAATCCAATGGGCTTATTGTCGATTGCAGGTAAATGGCTACCTCTCAACGCTTTTTCCGTTTCGTGTAGTCACCCAAACCACAGGCTGTTTCAATCCAGATCAGGGAGAAAACTCGCTCCCAGCGATCAGTCTGATAACATCAGCCAACGGGTTCTAATATAAAATGGCGACTGACCCAAGAAGTCCAGTTGCCGATCCCCACTCTTCCCTCCCCCACCCTACTGGCTAGGCACCGTATCAAACCCCCTACGGTGCTGGGCTTGAGTCCTTCTGATTTGGCTGTGCTCATTTTGAAAATCCGTGCGGTCAAGATCTTCGTTGTCAAAATTCTCGGTACCGGTGTCGCACTCGAAATTGATGACGGGAGTGTCGCCAAGGTTCTGAAGCAGACACATCCACGGGATTGGTCTGAGGTTTGCCTGTGCGGCGGTGGACTTCTAGCCTACGCCGTGGACATGGGTTCGTGCGCACGCTATAATGACGATATCAATGGCTGAGGAAAAACAACCGCAATCGGACGAGTCCCCCGGTAAGACGGCGGAAGGGACAGTCAGAATACAAACCGCTGGCACCGTGACGTCAAGCGGTAGCGTCCGGGTGCGTCTGATTCAGCAGTCGCCTACGGCTAATCCAAAGTTGGTCGAAGCTGCGCGAAAATTTGCCCAAAGGTTGAAGGAAAAAGAGGGCGAAGAGGAAGAGCACATTGATTACATTCCAGAGGCCCCATTGATCCTGCCTGTGCCGCAGAAATAACTTGGCCCCATGCCGGGACTCTGGTGCATCGACGCATCGCGATGTATTCGTAAACTGTCCCTTCGACAGCGATTACAAACAGCAATTCAATGCTCTCATTTTTACGATTTATGATTGCGGATTTTACCCGCGATGCGCTTTGGAAGCCGTCGATTCTGGGCAGCTTCGATTCCAAAAGATCTGTCAATTGATACTGGAATCTCCGTATGGCATCCACGACCTTTCTAGGATCGAGCTAGACCCGTCGACTCAGCTTCCAAGGTTCAACATGGCTTTAGAGTTGGGCCTCTTCCTTGGGGCCAATCTGCTATCTGAAAGCAAGAAACCGTGCTTGGTGATGGACACCGAACGATATCGATACCAACGGTTCTGTTCGGACCTTAGCGGATTCGATCCCTCGGCACACGGCGGCGATATTCTGCAACTCATTTGTGTGGTGCGTGACTGGCTACGAGCCAATCTAGAACCAAACGAAAAGATTCCTGGTGGGGAACATATCTTCGAACGCTACAAACTGTTCTTGCGTCATCTTCGCGAATTCTGCGAGGAAGAGCACTTAAATCCGGATTCCATCAGTTATTACGACTACATCTCCTCGCTGCAAGGATGGCTCGAGGGAAAAGGTTTGCGCGAGAAAGAAACCTCATAGGTCTGGGTTGCCAGTAGAAGGCGGATCGGAGATTATTTTTGAAACTTCCCGTTCTCCCAATACAGCGTCTGATTTTCTTGCTATGGCGATAGTCCCAACGCTGCGCAATGAGACCCTGTCTCCAACACTAAGTCACGGTAGGCAGTAAGGAGTCGATGCCCGATGTACCCGGTGTACCTTACCCACTATGGCCGAACCCGGACCTGACCGAGCGTTCAGACAGACGTCCCGCTTCCTAATCTTTGGGCCGCCCTCCGCTTGGGGCGCTTTCGCCAGAGTTGAAATCTTTGTTTTTCCTATTTTGATCGCACAAAAGACGCGAAAATCTTGGGTTATCGTAAGAACCTTATTATAAGTATCTTATGGATACTAGAAGCGACGATAACCGATCGAAATGCGGGTTATGCAGGGTGATCCTGAAGGCTAAATTTGTTTTGTGATTTTGGATCAGCTCGCTCTGTGATCGTGGTAAGCCCATCGGCTAAGTTCCGGGATGGGATATCCAGGGCATACGCCTTCTCACCGTATGTTGATCTCCCTTTCCTGATCCGACCTTTGGATGAGTGCGTCGCAGATGTTCCAGTCGTTCGAGTAAGATCCGCTGTCGCGGCGAGTCTTTCGCCTTCGCAACGATGTATTCAGCCTCCGCGTCGTAAATTTGCTCGCTGAGTGTCCAGATGTAGTCGGCGGCAGCGGGTGTCATTCTCTTTGTCATTCCAATATCCTTTTCTCCGAGTCGTTCAGGGTCTGGCGTTCAGGGTCTGGAAATCGCGCGGCAAGCGGCGTGTCTTTGATCGCGTCGTACACGCCGCGAAGAACCGCGCGAAAGATGTTCGAAATCTGTCCCTCAACCTTGCGCTTGATGTCGTCGCGCTCGCAGCCCTCGCAGAGGTATGACAATAACTTCGGTAACGCGGCAAGGTTCGTATAGAAGCAGTCGAGCAGCGAAAGCGTATCCTCGACGAGTTTGGTTTCGGCAGCCGTCGCATCATTTCCGATCCGCGATGCCTGTTCCTGCGCTTTGCGCAGTTGATCGCAAGCACGCCAGCCAGATTTGCGCAGCACGCTCGTTGCCGCAGCTGTCTTGGTAGCGACGGTAAGCGAGCCGCTCTGCTTCGGCCAATCTTGCCAGCGTTCCGGCGTCGGGTGCGCCAGTTGCGTCGCTGTCGTCGGGCAGCGTTGCTTGCGTGTCTGTCGTCTGCACCTGCATCGGTGGCAGCACTTCCGTCCGCGTGGCAGCTTTTGGTAATTCAGGTCGACAGAAACATACCTTTGCTTACCTCCGTAGGGATACGGCACAGCTCATTTCTTCCGAGAACTTGCAGACGGTATTCCGAGCAACCTTGCTTTGAGCTTTGAAGGCATGCGTTATGCCTCTCCGGGCTCAATCACTCTATACTCGCAGACAAAAAACTCTTAGGCGAAGATGTTCGGGATATCACCTTGGATGACGACGTGGATCGTCACGTCAAAACTCTAACGACCGACTTGCTTGGCTCGCTTGGATTGCCAAATGCGGAGCAAATCTTTGAAAGTCCGCTAACACACTGAGAACAGCCAAAGTGGCATTAGCATTTCACCGACTCCTGGAGGAGAGGCTGCTCGAATACGAGCGTGATCAGAGATTGCGATTCCCACTGTTTTCCGTTTGGCAGAATTCAAGAATGCTGGGCAATCCGCGAGTCAAGTCACCGCGGACAGCCTACCTGCGGCGCCTGAAAGACGGTAACGAAGGCGCGCGTCTAGTGTTGCTTGTGGCAGTCCTTATACGCAGACTGAGCGAATGCGCGACGGAATCTACCGAGTCGATTTCCAAAAGGGGAAAGATGCTGGAAAGGGAACCAGAGCGCGACAACTGGAATGCCAGAGGCGTATGATATGAAGGGCGCCCCACTCCTGAGATTAAATGTTGAAGGGCCTAATGGCAGATTGGTTCTCTCCGGCGCCTCGGACGCTGAATCTAGAAGTTGGTATGAGTTCAAAAGCGGAATGGGTTG